>Ga0209167_10001995_pt1 | contig 11400 bp, 10 predicted proteins | sample Coa_R1_9_FD_187154 | JGI IMG/M metagenome (GOLD analysis project Ga0209167, IMG submission 187154) | Surface soil microbial communities from Centralia Pennsylvania, which are recovering from an underground coalmine fire - Coalmine... | ecosystem: Environmental > Terrestrial > Soil >...
GAGGACTGCTTCCTGGCGGCGACCCGGGCCGGCGGCCAGATGATGGCCGACCGGGTGGTGGCCGCGACCAAGCGGCTGCCGGCCGGGGCCAGCGCGGAGCAGGTGTTGCGGACCGGCATCGCGGCGTTCCTCGGCTTCCTCGCCGCCGAGCCGGCCTTCACCCGCGCCTTCTACATCGACATGCCCGCGGCCGGTCCCCGCGCCGTGGACCGGATCGAGGCCGCTCAGCACAACTTTGCCCGGCTGGACCAGGCCTGGCACGCCCACGCGCGCCGCTCTCATCCGGACTGGCCGGCGGTGCCCTACGAGGCCTGCCTCGCCGTGGCCTGTGCGACCACCGAGCTGGTCCGTGGCGCGGCCAGGCACGGCAAGGGCAAGAAGGCCATCACCGGCCTGGAGGACACCCTGGTCTCGCTGCACCTCGCCGTGCTGGCCGGCCAGCCCTGGACGGCAGCCTGAGGCTACGGGCATCCGTTCGGACGGGCGCCGCCCGCGCACCGGGAGTTCAGTTCAGCCCCGCCCGGTGCCGTTGAGGTCGCTGGCACCGAACCGCCCGGTCCAGGTGCGCGAGGATCAGGGGTCGCTGGGGTACCGCTTCAGCAGATCGCGCAGCCGGGCGGCGAACCGGAGCGATTCTTCGCGGTCACGCTGCCACACGTTGCGCCCGAAGATGACGCCGGTCGCGCCCGCGTCCATCGACAGGCGCGCCTTCTCGAAGACCGCTTCGTCATCGGCCATGCTGCCGCCGCTGACCAGCACCAGCGACCGGCCCGCCGACGTCACAACCTGCCGCATGGCCTCCGGCGCGGACCACGGCCGTGCGTATTCCTTCCTGAGGTTCGGTGTTATCTCCGGTTTCGGGAAGTTCACCTTCACCACGTCGGCGCCGAGTTCCAGCGCGGTGCGCGCGGCATAGTCCACCGCGTACAGGGAGTCGATTCCGCCCTTGGCGACCATGGCCGCGCCGCGCGGGTAGGCCCAGATGATCAGCGGTATCCCCAGCCGGTCCGCATCCCGGCGGACCTGGCGGAGCTGGACGAAATCGTCGGCCTGCCGGGGAGAGCCGACGTAGAGCGTGTAACCCACCGCCTCGGCGCCGAGCCGGACGGCGTCCTCGACCGTCGCATTGACCGGCGACAGCGGGTCGTCAGACGGCGGTATATCGGTCTTGCCATTCAATTTTACGATCAACGGAATCTGGCCGGCGAACTCCGCGTAATACTTTCCGGCGAGACCGATCTGCATGGCGATGCCGTTGAACCCGCACTCCACCGCCAGCTCGAAGACATAGCGTGGATCACCGGCCGCCGGATTGGCGAAGAAGTCCCTGGGCCCGTGCTCGAGTCCCTGGTCATAGGGCAGGAACATCCCGGTGCCGTTGCGCAGTCCCGCCCCGAACAAGATGCGGTGCAGGCGGGCCCGCTTACCCGCCGGGGCGCCGATCGTCCGCAGTGGCTGCCGAGTAGTCATCGCACACTTCCCCCTCCGCCAATCCTCTCATACTGACGCCAGCACCGGCGGAAAGGTTTACCAGGGAGCGTAGAGTGCGGCCATGGCCGATCAATGGGACCGCTACCTGCGGTACTGCCTCATGGCCCCTGACTTGGGATTTTCCCTCGATGTGAGCCGTGTCCGGTTCCCGGAGGCCTACATCGGCGAAATGCGGCAGGCGTCGGCGGCGGCAATGGACGCCATGGCAGCGCTGGAGGCCGGGGGCATCGCCAACCCCGACGAGAACCGGATGGTCGGGCACTACTGGCTCCGCGCCCCCGCACTGGCCCCCACGGCGCGGCTCGGCGCCGAGATCGCCGCCGCCGCCGACTCCGTCCGCAGGTTTGCCACCCAGATCCGCAACGGCATCATCACCTCACCCACCGCGCCTTTCAAGCACGTCATTCATGTCGGCATCGGCGGATCTGCCCTCGGCCCACAGTTGCTGCATGAGTCGCTCGGCCCGGATGACGGACCGGTCAGCGTGGATTTCCTCGACAACGTCGACCCGGACGGAGTCGGCTCCCTCATAACGAAGCTCAAACCCGAACTCGGCCAGACGCTGGTGTCCGTCGTGTCGAAATCGGGCTGGACGCCCACGCCCTGGCACGTGATGACCGAGCTGGAACAGGCCTACGCGGCCGCCCGGCTCAGCTTCGCCCGGCACGCGGTCGCCACCTCCATGCCGGGAACCAGGCTCGACCGGCGCGCCGAAGACAGCGGCTGGCTGGCCCGCTTCCCGCTCTGGGACTGGGTCGGCGGGCGCACGTCGATCACGTCGGCCGTGGGCCTGCTCCCGGCCGCCCTGGCCGGCATCGACGTGACCGCCTTCCTGCGCGGCGCGGCCAAGATGGACGAGCTCACCCGGGTGCGCGACGCACGCGGCAACCCGGCGATGATGCTCGCGCTGATGTGGCACTGGCTCGGCAACGGCCGGGGCGACCGGCACATGGTCGTGCTGCCCTACCGGGACCGGCTGGCCATCTTCGCCCGCTACGTCCAGCAGCTCGTCATGGAGTCGCTCGGTAAGCGGCTCGACCGCTCGGGCCGGGTCGTCCATCAGGGTCTCAACGTCTACGGCCACAAGGGCGCGACCGACCAGCACGCCTACGTCCAGCAGCTCCGCGAGGGCAGGGACGACACGTTCGTGACACTCATCGTGATCGACAAGGACGAGGAAGACACCGTCCTCGGCGACCACCTGTTCGGCAACGCCGAGGGCATCAGGCAGGCCCTCACCGCGCAGCAGCGCGACACCATCACGATCAGCCTCACCGAGGCCTCGCCGTTCGCGCTGGGTGCGCTGGTCGCGCTCTACGAGCGGGCCGTCGGCCTGTACGCCGAACTGATCGACGTCAACGCCTATCACCAGCCGGGCGTGGACAAGGACATCGCCGCCCCGGTCGTCGCCCTGCAGGCCAAGGCGCTGGGGTTCCTGCGCGACACCGCGCAACCGGTTACCGCCGCCCAGATCGCGGCCGCGGTCGGGCACGCTGACCAGGTTGAGATCGTTTACAGAGCAATGCGGCGCCAGGCATTGCGCCCCGCCGGAAGTGTCCGTATCATTCCCGGTGATGTGATCTTCGGAGAACGATTTGCCTGGGTGCCGGAGCGCATCGCGGAGGATGACTCAACAAAGCCCGGAAGCGTCACCGAACCCCGTCGCAGCACTCAATAGTGGACTGGTTTGTCATGCCAGATCACATTACATTCGCGGGTGAAGTGTATGAACGGCTCCTTAACGAAGTTATCAAGCGGCACCCGGTCAAGACCTTCGGCTATCTGCTGTCCGCCGGTAACCCCAGCGAAGTGACCGATTTTATTCTCTTCGACGAGAACATCAGGAACAGCGATACCTGGCAACCCGAGTTCCATTCCTACGGCTATTACTTTGCGGCACATCACGACGCCGGGTTCGTGGCCACCCCCGAGGAAGCCTGGCGGGTGCAGAAGGAGATCTGGGCACGCGGGCTTTGCGAGGTCGGCGTGCTGCACAGCCATCAGCGGCATCCGGCGAACTTCTCGGAAATAGATTGGGACATGCACAGGAAGCGGTTCTGCGACCTGTGGCATCTCATCATTTCCATGCGCAACCCGGACCTTCCGCAGGTCCGCGCGTTCGCGGTCAGCGACGACGGCGTCCGGCTGCTGCCGGTCCGGGTCACCGGGCAGCCCGGTGACGGTACAACCACGGCCACCCGTGACGCGGCCATCCGGCAGGCCCGCCTCCTGACCCGGCCGGATCGGGCCGGACGGCCCAGCCTCGCCAACGCCGGCGCAATCATGTCCGCACTCTGGCGCCTCCGCACCGTGACGGAGCCGGAAACGGTGCGGGATGTCCTGGCGGACAGCGTCTTCGCCGGCAGCGCCGAGCGTTTTGCAACGCACATCGCCCCGCTCCTGCAGCCCATTGCGGCGGCCAGCTTCGAGATGGGCACGGACCAGGCCGGCCTGCGGCATTTCTACGGTGAAAGCCCGCGCCACCGTTGCGGACTGTCCGCCTTCCGGATGCTGCGGATCCCGGTCACGTCCGGGCTGTTCGCCCTCATCGACCCGGATAACCGCACCCCGCCCAGGGAAGACCTGGCCCGCCCCGCCGTGAACGTGACCTGGGCCGAGGCGGCGCTGTTCGCGCTGTGGATGGGTTGCCGCCTGCCGACCGAGGCGCAGTGGGAGTACTGCTGCGGCGCGGGGGCACCCACCCCCTGGTGCTGCGGCACCGAGGATGAGCTCGCCAGGTACGCCTGGTACTGCGTGAATTCACGCGACCAGGTCCAGGCCGTCGCCACCCGGGAGCCCAATGCTCTCGGCCTTTTCGACATGCACGGCAACGTCTGGGAGTGGTGCCAGGACGACTACGATCAGCATTTCTACGGACGGTCGCCGTGGCTCAATCCGGTCAACCTCACGAACGAGAGCCAGAAGTCCGTCAGGGGCGGCGCCATGAACGCGCTGCCGGAGATGTGCCGCACCCGTTTCCGCTTCCACGAGGCGGCCGGATTCTGGGCCACGGATCTGGGATTCCGGCTGGCCGCACCAAGCGCCTGTTAGAACGTAAACATGAGGGGGGTCAACATGATTACACTCACGCTTCCCACACCGCTGGCCAGCTTCATCTCCGGCTCCGACGGCCGCGGCAGCCCGCGGCCCAGGTCGCTGCTCTTCGACGCGCGGTCCTGGGCCGAGTTCCTTGGCGAGATCCGCGAGCGCTTCCCGCTGCTGGCCGACCGCGTGCTCACCACCTCCGGCACGCTGGCCTCCGGTTTCGTCCTGGTGATCAACGATGTGGCGCTGCCCGCGAACGGCACCGCCAGCTACGATCTGCGCGACGGCGACCAGCTCGCCTTCATCGCCGCCCTGGCCGGCGGCTAACCGGCCAGCGCCCGCAGGTGCGCCCGGTACCCCTGGCCGTAGCCGGTCGGGGTGCCGGTGTAGTCGCTGATCAGGCCCGGCCCGCTGGTGCAGGCGAAGTCGGCGTTCCAGGCCCAGGCCAGGTAGCTGGTGGACCGGACGTCCAGCCAGTGCATGAGCGGGTCGATGTAGGTGTCGGCGCAGTCGTTCTCGCCGATCTCCCCGGCGATCAGCGGCACCTTGGCGATGACCGGCGCGATCTGGCTCTTCCAGCAGGAGCTGGTGATGCAGGCGTTGAAGTTGTAGGAGTGCCAGGACGCGGCCAGGTTGTGGTCCGGATCGGTGGGCTCGTGCGCCCGCCATCCCACCAGGTCGTTGGAGTACTCCAGCCCGCCCAGCATTATCACGTTGCTGGCGCCCGCCGAGCGGACCGCGTTGACCAGGGTCTGCATCCCGGCGACCTGGTAGCCGATCCCGGTGCAGTTGCCGCCGTGCAGCCAGCAGTGCCAGCCCTCGCTGGTGGTGGCCCCGGTGGCGCGCTCCGGGTAGGGCTCGTTGAACAGGTCGAAGATGACCGCGTCGTCACCCTTGAACGCACCGGCCACCGACTTCCAGAACCTGACCGACTGCGCCGCGTCGGGCATCGGCTTCTGGCAGACCGCCTGCGCCGACGAGCAGCCCGAGGACGGCCCGGTGTACAGGCCGTTGGTCCAGTGCAGGTCCAGGATGGCCACGATGCCGTTGCTGTTCAGCAGATGCACGTACGCCTCGATCGCCCGCTGGTAGTTACCGCCCCGGTAGGCCGCCTTGACATAGGACAGCCCGTTCCAGCAGGCCTCGTTCAGCGGCACCCGGACCGCGTTCACCTTCCACGTCTTCATGGCGCTGACCGCCGTCTGGTCCATCGGCCCGTCCCAGACGCCGAATCCCTGCACGCACATGTACTCCCCGCCGGACCGGTCCACGCCGTGCAGCACGACCCGGGTGCCGCCCTGGCCGACCAGTTCGTTCCCCGACACGTGGAGCTGCGGAGCGGCGGCGTCCGGCGTGGCGGCGGCATCCGGCGTGGCGGCGGCGTCCGGGGTGGCCAGCCCGGCTCCCGCGCCGGCCATCAGCCCGGCACCGAGCACAGCCGCAGTCAGCCCGGCCCACCAGCGCAAACGCACCCGGAAGACCACCAGTCATCACCCGCACCCTCGTCGTAACCGAGCAGCAGCCGCAACTTTTATACTCCCTGCGGCTGACCCACGGGAGGCCCTTGCGCCTGTCGCTATGACGCTGTCAGGCTGGCAGGTGGGCTGCCGGACGGCAGAGCTTTCCGGCCGGAATTCCACCCCACGGCTGGCTGGGAGGCTGTGATGCGGGCTCGGACGTGGCTGACCAGGGCGGCCGTCGCGGCAAGCGGATTACTGCTGGCCATCACCGGCGCCACCGCGGCACCGGGCGCGGTTACACCGCCCACGGCATCCGGCGATCTGATCTACGTCGCGACCGCCAGTTCCGGCCCGGTCACGGTCTACGGCGCCGGCAGCCACGGCAGCGTCGCCCCGGTGAGCACGGTGGACAACCCGCACGCCAGCAACACCGTCTGGGATCCGTGGGGTGTCACCTTCGACTCCGCCGGTGACCTGTTCGTGCAGTCGTTCCTGTCCGACGCGACCACCTTCGTCTTCCCGCCCGGCGCCAGCGGCAGCACGCCGCCCTCGCGCATCTTCCGCGCCCAGGGCCCGGACAACGAGAGCATCGCCGTGGACGGCGACGGATACGAGTACGTCGCCGGCGGGGAGGCCGGAGCCTCGGTCGCGGTGGAGCCTCCCGGCGCCAGCGGCAGCCCCGGCAATCTCTACGGCGTGACCCCGGTGCGCCAGTTCCCGCTCAACGAGAATTTCAGCCCCTGGCCGGACGTGCTGGCCACGAACTCCGGCAATGATCTGATAGCCGCCGTCACGCTCGCGAAGGGCAACGCCATCGAGGTGTTCAGGGGCGGCGCCAGCGGTGGCAGCAAGCCCATCCGGACCATCTCCGGCCCGGACACCGGCCTCGGCTCCTGCGGCTCCAGTTCCACCTGTGCCGAGCTGTCCGTCACCTTCTCCCCGCTGACCGGCCGGATCTACGCGGCGGTCAGCGATGGCACCGGCAGCCACATCGACGTCTTCGCCGGGCTCGCCTCCGGCGACGCCAAGCCCCTGCACCAGATCGAGGGTCCGGCGACCAAGCTGGCCGGCAAGTTTCTCACCGGCATCGCCGTCAGTCCATCCAACGGCACCATCTACGCGATGGCGAAGAACTCCGAGTTCGGTCCCGGCCGGATCGACGCCTACGGCCGCACCGCCACCGGCAACGCCGCCCCGCTCCGCTCCTTCACCGACAGCTCGTCCGGCTTCAAGAACGCCGAAGGCATCGCTGTTACCACTTGATCTCCGTATCAAATTTAATTCCTGAATTCTTCATTACGATGCCATGTGCGTTATGCGAAAGTCGCGTTATGCAAAATTTCCTGCCTGGTTGCTGTGCCGCTGACCGGCCCGATCACTCGCGCAGGCCCTCCGGGCCTGCACTCGCGATGCGGTTTTGCATAACGCTCCATGACCCTCTCGCGAACCGTAATGAAGCAGGCAGGAAACCCGGCCGAAAATCAGTAGCGCCCCAGCGACCCCCGGGTCTTGGCGATGCGCTCGCCGAGGCGGAAGGCGAGGATGCCGGCCGCCAGGTAGGCCGCGGTGGTGGCCAGCAGCCAGGCCAGGCCGCCTGTGCCCCACAGGCCGGTCACCGGGCGGTGGGCGATCATCACGCCGTACAGGCTGGCCACGGCGCTGGTGACCGGGAACAGGCGGCCGAGGCCGGAGAACCAGCCGGGCACGGTGAAGATGGGCAGCGCGGAGACGGCGAAGATCACCACAAGCAAGAGCAGGCTCTCCTGGAGCATCTGGATGCGCTTCCAGACGAGGGTCAGCCCGCCGATGATCAGCGAGTAACCGACGCCGGTCACGATCAGCAGGATGGCCGGCACCAGGGCCGCCGCCGTCCAGGTGTAGTGCAGCGGGACGAACGCGCTGAGGATGCCGTAGGTGGCGGCCATCACGAGCAGGGTTTCTATGAGCGCGGCGACCACCCGGCCGGCCGCGGCGACCAGCCAGGACGGCAACGGGGACAGGTAGATCTGCTCGAAGGTGCCGGACTGGATCTCGGCGAGCAGGCGCCAGAACAGCTTGACCGCCTGGAAGTAAAGGACCATCGCCGGGATCAGGGCGAGCACGAGCAGCGAGGTGCTTCTGCTGTGCAGCGACCAGACGACGCGCCCGGCGCCGATCTCGTGGCCGGCGTTCAGCAGCGGGCCGAGCAGCAGGATCAGCAGGGCGTAGAACGGCAGCTCGAAGACGATCTGCAGCTTCTCCGACCACGCGATCATCAGGCCCTTGCGGACCTCGTTGCCCAGGCAGATCAGGAAGCGGGTCATCGCGGGCTCATCCCCCCGCCCGCCCGCGCCCGGCGGACCGTGAAGCCGTAGGCGGCCCAGGCCAGACCGGACAGCACGGCCACGTGCACAACCAGCCAGGGCAGGGTGCCATCGGCCCAGGCCGCACTCAGGCCGTGGCCGGTCAGGGTTGTGTTCATCACAACCACGCCAAGGGCGGTGGGCACGAACCGGGCGAACGTCTCGGCGCCGTGGGGCAGCGCGGTGCCGGGCACGAACATCCCGCCGAAGAACATGACCACCATGTTGAAGACTTCCATCAGCGCGCCGATGCTGCTCACCGCCAGCGTGAGCGCGACCATCAGCAGCCCGTAGGCCATCGCGTCGGCAATGGTGAGCAGCAGCGGGACCAGCGTGTCCGGCCGGGCCGTGTAGTGCAGGCCGAAGCCGCCCCACAGCAGCGCGGCCAGCACGACGGCGGGGACCAGGCCCTCCACGGTCAGCGCGCCGAGCCGCCCCAGCACCAGCAGTCCCGGCTTGGCCGGGGTGAGCTGGGACTGCTCCATGGTGCCGCTGTTGAGTTCCTCGGCGATGCCCCCGGCGCCCTGGGTGGCGGCGGTGCTGGCCACCGCGTAGGCGAACAGCGCGGGCAGGGTCGCCGTGAGCACCGGGTGGTCGATCCGGCCGCCGCCCACGAAGAACTCGATCATCAGGTAGATCAGCGCGAGCGTGACCGTGGACATGACCAGCGTCGCCCGGCGCCGCCACATGAGCTGCAGGCCCTTGGCGCTCTCGCAGGCCACCGTGTGCAGCGCGAAGGCCGCACCTGCGCGGCGCGGCAGTGCGGTCGCTGTCATCCCACCCGCTCCGGGATCTCCGGCCTGGAAGGCGCGCCGGAACGGACCAGTTCGATGAACACGTCCTCCAGATCCGGCTGGTCCTGGGTGACCGAGATGAGCGCGATGCCCAGGGTGCGCAGCCTCGCGAGGAAGTCCGCCAGGGCGTCCTGGCCGGCGTCCGGCAGGATGATCCGGGTGGAGCCCTCGCCGGCCTCGACCCTGGCTCCGGGCGGGACCAGGCCGGTGAAACCGTTCAGCGGCCCGGCGATGCGGACGGTGAACCGGTCCTCCGCGTACCGGGACAGCAGGTCCCCGGTGGGCAGGTCGGCGATGATCGTCCCGTTCTGGATGACCACGATCCGGCCGGACAGCTCCTGGGCGGCGTCGAGCTGGTGGGTGGTGAGCATGACGGTCTTGCCCTCGTCGGCGGCCAGCCGGGTGATCCAGTCCTTGACCGTGCGGGCCGCCTCCACGTCCAGGCCGATGGTGGGCTCGTCAAGGAGCAGGATCGGCGGGTCGGTGATCAGCGCGGCGGCGATGGCCACCTTCTGCTGCATGCCACGGGAGAACGAGCCGACCGGCTCGCCCCGGCGCTCCCACAGGTCCAGCCCGGTTAGCAGCCGCTCCGCCCTGGGCTTGATCTCCCTGGCGCGCAGGCCCTTGAGACGGCCGAAGTAGAGCAGGTTCTGCCAGGCCGACAGCGGCCAGTACACGTTCCTGGAGCCTTCGAGCACGGCACCGATCTGCCGGACCGCGTCCGGGCGCCGCCGCGCCACGTCGTAGCCATTCAGCTTGACCGTGCCGGCGGTGGGCAGGATGAGCCCGCAGATCATCTTGATCGTGGTCGTCTTCCCGGCCCCGTTGGGGCCGAGCAGCCCGAGCACCTGGCCGGGCGGCACGCTCAGCGACACCCCGTCCACGGCGGTGACCGTCTTCTTGCGCTCCCGGTAGACCTTGGTCAGCCCGGACAGCTCGATGGCAGCCTCAGCGACCACGACGGTTCCTCCCGTTCTTCGCGGCAACCAGGGTGGCGAGGTGGCGGCCCAGCGACCGGATCGTCGGGTAGTCCTCCGCGACGTCCGGGCTGACCGGGATCTGAAGCCAGTCCTGCAGCTCGCCGGTGATGATGATCGCGGTCGCGGAGTCGACGCCGAAGCTGTCGAACGTGGCGTCCCGGTCGATTTCGGCGCCCGGCACGGCGAGCAGTTCGCCCACGTAATCGGCGAGCCAGCCGCCGATCTCCGGCTCGCCCGGCACGCCCGTCATGCCGAACTCATACCAGAGCCCGCCCGGCCATACACCAGGGCGGATCGGACATGGCGAGAAGACGCCGTTTCGCCATGTCCGGCCGCCCCGTCGGGGATTCTGGCGCGGAGAGGCAGCACATCGCCGAGCGCATGTTCGCTCAACCCGGTCGATCTGATGTCGCCCGGGTCCGGGGCCGGTGGCGGTCGATGTGACACTGCCCGGGTCAGATGCCGGCTGGGTGCGGGTGGGATGCGTGGTGAACGTGTCGGCGGGTGGGGCCCGACAGGGTTCCGGTCGGTGGCAGCAGCCTGGGCAAACGCTCGCCGAGGTGCTCAGGTACCGGGAGAGCGTGCACGGCGGCGAGCTGCTGTTCGGGTTCCTCGACCCCGATGCGCGGCTGACTGAGTCGCTGACCTACCGGTCCCTGCTGCGCCGGGCGGCGGGCTTCGCCCGGCTGCTCACCGAGAAGGGCCTGACCGGCCGGAGTGCCCTGCTCGTCTACCCGCAGGGGCCGGAGTTCGTGGTGGCCTTCTTCGCCGCCAGCATCGCCGGGGTCGTCCCGGTGCCGGTGCGGCTGCCGCGCCGGACCGAGGGAACCGAGGCGCTGCGGCGGCTGGCGTCGGACGCGGAGGCCGCCGCGGTCCTGGTCGCACAGCGGCAGCGGTCCATCGTCGGGCAGCGGTTCGCGCCCGAGCCGTCGCTGGTGAAGCTGCCGCTGCTGACCGAGCCGCCCGGTGGCGAACGGTCCACCGCGGCACAGGTGGTGGAGGCGGAGGTGCGGCCCGGCGACGTAGCCCTGCTCCAGTACACCTCCGGCTCGACCAGCCGCCCGAAGGGTGTCCAGGTCACGCACGCCAACCTGGTGGCCGACCTGGACGTGCTCCGGGTGGCGCTGGGCATGGACGAGACCACGGTCACCCTGTCCTGGGCGCCGATGCACCACGACATGGGCCTCATCGGCCACGTCCTTGAGCCGCTGTACACCGGGTTCCCCGGCTACTTCCTCGATCCGTCGGCGGTGCTGCAGCAGCCGGGCCGGTGGCTCAACGCCATCAG
>Ga0209167_10001996_pt1 | contig 11394 bp, 7 predicted proteins | sample Coa_R1_9_FD_187154 | JGI IMG/M metagenome (GOLD analysis project Ga0209167, IMG submission 187154) | Surface soil microbial communities from Centralia Pennsylvania, which are recovering from an underground coalmine fire - Coalmine... | ecosystem: Environmental > Terrestrial > Soil > Unclassified...
GAGGAAGAGATTCAGCGCAAACTGACCATCTCCACCGCGCTCGCCGCCATCGAGTGGAAAAAGACCAAAATCAACATTCTCGACACCCCAGGGTTCAACATGTTCGTCAACGACGCCCGCGCCACGCTTGTGGCCGCCGACGCCGCTATCGTCGTGGTGGACGCCGTCTCGGGAGTCGAACCCCATACCGAGAAAATGTGGGCGATCGCCGAGGATTTTCATCTCCCCCGAGCCATCGTCGTCAACAAGCTCGATCGCGACCGCGCCAGCTTCGAACGCGCCCTCGAAAGCATCCGGGCCCGCTTCGGACGCGCCGCCGTCCCCATCCAGCTCCCGCTCGGCGCCGACAAGGATTTCAAAGGCGTGATCGATCTGATCCGCATGAAGGCTTATCTCTACACGCCCGATGGCGACGGCAAATCCCGCGAGGCAGAGATCCCAGCCGAATATGCCGAAGCCGCCAAACAGGCGCATGAGGAACTGGTGGAACAGGTCGCTGAAGGCAAAGACGAACTACTCGAGGAGTTCTTCGAGAAAGGCACTCTGCCCGAGGAGCACATCGTCGCCGGACTCGACGAGGAAATGCGCGAGATGCGCGTGTTCCCCATCGTCTGCATGTCGGGGCCGCACAACATCGGTTCCGACATGCTGCTCAATCTGATTGCCGAAGCCTTCCCGTCGCCTCTCGACCGCCCGCCGGTCAAGCTGACTCTGAACGGAACGGAAATCGCGCGCAAATATTCCGATTCCGAGCCCGCCGCCGCTTACGTTTTCAAGACCACGGCCGATCCGTTCGCCGGCCGCATCACCTATTTCAAAGTTCTTTCGGGATGCATCAAAAACGACGCCAACCTGCAGAACTCACGCAGCGCCGCGGAGCGTCTGGCCCACATCGGCGTCCCGCTCGGCAAGACCATAGTTCCCGTCAACGAGCTCCATGCGGGCGACATCGGCGCCGTCGCCAAGCTGCGCGATACCCTCACCGGCGACACGCTGACCGATAAGCCGTCGCCCGTGGCTTTTGCCCCGGTGAAATTGAGCGAACCTTCCATAGCCTTCGCGGTCGAGGCCAAGAGCCGCAACGACGAAGACCGGATGGGCAACGCACTCCACAAATTGCTCGAAGAGGATCTGTCCCTGCGCTTCTACCGCGATCCCCAGACCAAGGAATTCCTCGTCGCCGGAACCGGCCAGCAGCACGTCGAAATCGCGGTCAGCCGTTTGAAAAAGCGATACGCGGTCGATGTGACGCTCAAAGCCCCCAAGATCCCCTACCGCGAAACCATCCGCGGAACGGCCGACGTGCAGGGCCGCCACAAGAAGCAGACCGGCGGGCACGGCCAGTTCGGCGACTGCTGGATCCGCATGGAGCCCCTGCCACGTGGAGAGAAATTCGAGTTCGTCAACGACATCTTCGGCGGGTCGATTCCCAAGAACTATATCCCGGCTGTGGAAAAAGGAATTATTGAGACCGCCGAACGCGGATTTCTCGCCGGCTACCCGATGGTCGATTTCAAAGTAACCGTCTACGACGGGTCGTACCACGATGTCGACTCCTCCGAACTTGCCTTCAAGCTCGCCGCCCGGAAAGCATTCCGGAATGCCATGCAAACCGCAAAGCCGGCCCTGCTCGAACCCGTCATGAATGTGGAAGTGGTGGCCCCCGTTGAGTATGCGGGCGATCTGATGGGCGACCTCAACGGACGCCGCGGACGAATCTCGGGCATGGAAACGCAGGGGTCGACGCAGATCATCCGCGCACAGGTCCCGATGGGTGAAATGCTGAATTATCAAAATGACCTGACTTCGATAACTCAAGGCAGGGCTTCATTTACAATGGAATACGATCACTACGACTACGTGCCGCAGCTGCAGGCCGACAAGATCATTTCGGCCGCGAAAGCCGGGCGCACAAGTGAGGAAGAACTGGAAGACGAATAGTGCGTGTCGAAGGCCGACACGTATGTGTCGAAAACATACGTGCTCTTTCGCACGTGGGTTGACGCAGTTGTAACGCTTGGGGTAGGCTTGAGGTGTCGCTTTACGGGCCAAGCGCCCGGGGAGACCTCGTAAACCCGGATTTCTGTATTTCGAGGAGAATGAATGACCCGGAATTTTAGAGCTGGCGCAGCTGTTTCTTTGACCGCTTTACTATTTGTCCCCCTTCAGTTTCTGTATTCTCAGCAACCCAACCTCCAAACTTCTTTCCTCGCTCCGATTGCGATTCGCCCTGCTAACCCGATTACCTCAGCCACAGGCGTTTCAGCAACGGGCATTTCAGCAACGGGCATTTCAGCAACGATCAGGGAAGCGGAACATCTACCCTACCTGAGCGAGGTCGCGAAGGAAACCAAGTCCGTTGCGCCATCGGCGGCAGCGCCGTTCCAGCCCAATTCCTCCGATCTTTTGATCCAGCAGGCGGAAGAAAGATTCCGAAATGGCAGGAAGGCTTTCCAGGAGCGTAATTACGAGTTGGCCCGTACCGAATTCGATGCCGCCATCGACTCCATGCTCCTCGCCGCCAATAATCCCACCGACCGCCGCCTTTTCGAAGCCAAACTGGAGGACATGGTGGACGCGATTCACCGCGACGATCTGACTGGCATGGGCGCGGCTGTAGTGGAGGAAGTCCCGGGCTTCGACAAAGCTCCTCTTGACGACATCGTGACGATGACGTTTTCGGTCGACCCGCGCATCAAGGACAAAGTTCAGACCGAAGTCAAAACCACCACTTCCGCCCTTCCGCTGACGGTCAACGACACCGTCCTCGGCTATATCAACTACTTCAACAACCGGGGACGCCGGACTATCGAAGCCGGGCTTGAGCGCGCCGGAAAATACAGTGCAATGATTTCGAAGGTTCTTGCCGAGGAAGGCATTCCGCAGGAACTGATTCACCTCGCGCAGGCCGAATCCGGCTTCCTCCCCCGCGCCGTTTCCCGGGCCGCTGCCACAGGCATGTGGCAATTCGTCAAGTTTCGCGGGAACGAATATGGCTTGAAACAGACGCCATATTCCGATGAACGGCTCGATCCGGAGAAGGCGACCCGTGCCGCCGCTCGCCACCTGCACGATTTGTATAACGAGTTCGGCGACTGGTATCTCGCGATTGCGGCCTACAACTGCGGGCCCGGCGGGGTCGAGAGGGCTGTCGAGCGTACCGGTTATGCCGATTTCTGGGAACTCCGCGCGCGCGGCGCGCTGCCTAAGGAAACCACTAATTACGTTCCGATCATCCTCGCGATGACGATCATGGCGAAGAATGCCCCCGAATACGGGCTGGATCAGATCACGCCCGACGCGGCCCTTGAGTACGACACCATTGTCACGACCTCTCCCACCAATCTTGCGCTTATCAGCGACCTCAGCGATGCGCCGATTTCAGAGCTTGTGCAGTTGAATCCGGCCCTGTTACGCAGTATCGCGCCGGGGAATTTCGAGATCCGCGTTCCGAAAGGCGCCGGCGCGCAGGTGACGGCAGGGTTGGATCTGGTGCCCACCGAACTGCGTGCATCGTCGCGAATGCACCGGGTCGAGCCGGGTCAGAGCCTCGCATCCATCGCACACCAATACAGCGCCTCCGCCATGCAAATCGCCGTGGCTAATGGTTTGAAGGGCGCTGAGCCGTCCGAGGGTGATCATCTTCTCGTCCCCGCCGCTTACCACGAAGCTACGCCCGCCTTGCGCACCACTGGTGCAAAGGCCCGCGCAGCCCGGACCGTGTCTAAAAAGCCATCTGCCGCTACCGCGGCGGTGAAACACTCGGTTCACGCCACGGCGGCTACGCTGGCCCAGGCGAAGGACCACAACCGCTCTTCTCTGAACCGCTGACCTTCTCTTGCGTTTTTATGCACTGTTGCGCGATCTTGAGTGCATCGAGTACTTGCGCGGAAAACAAAAAGGGGTATGCTAATGGAGTCCGTGCCAAAACAGGAGACCGATTGGATGTCCGACGACTTGAAGTTCGCTCCCAAAGACGAAGATGAAATGGAAGACTTTCGCGACTACGGCGATGAGGGCGACGATGTCGACTCAAAGCTCGACGACTACGAAGACGACGAGGATGAGGATGATGAAGAAGAGGTGATCATAGCTGCCGCCGCTTCGCTTCCGCCTGAAGTCGTCGTGGTGACCGTGGTCGACGGCCCGACTGAGGAGGCGAAACCTGAAGCCCCGCCCGAGCGCAAGCCTGTGAAGTCTGCCCGCAAGGCCGCGCCAAAGAAGGCGGCACCGGTTGTGAAGAAGGCAGCTGCACCGGCGAAGAAGGCTATTGCGAAGAAGGCTGTTGCGAAGAAGAAAGCCGCCTCCAAAAAGGCTGCGGTAAAGAAGGCCGCAGCGAAGAAAGCCGCGCCGAAAAAGGCTGCACCAAAGAAGGCCGCGGCAAAGAAAGTCGCGCCCAAAAAGGCTGCCCCGAAAAAAGCTGCGGTAAAGAAGGCGGCGGCAAAGAAGAAAGCCGCCCCGAAAAAAGCCGCGCCGAAAAAGAAGGCGGCCGCAAAGAAGAGCGCCCCTAAAAAGAAGGCGGCCAAAAAGTCCGGACGCCGCTGATCGAAGGGACGTGGTTTTACGCCGCGCTACGCGCCGCCGGACACCGGTTTCGCCACCACTGCGCGGCACTTCTCGAACAGCTGGATGAGCGACTCGGCATACTCCTCCGCCGTCCTCGACGGCTTGCCCGAAAAGCCGGCTGCCGTGCTGCTGCCCTTTCCATACCCCGTGGTGACGGCGATGAACTTCATCAGCTCGAGCGCCACTTCATCCCGGTTCTTCATGGCGTCTTTAGCGCTGTCCGCGGCGGCGTCCTTGCCGTTTTCCGCGTCGGTTTTCGTTCCTTCTGGTGTCAAGTGATACTCTCCCTAACCGTCGATTCTCAGTTCCGGCAAATGCTTTTCCCACAAAGCCCATGCCAGTGAATGCCCGCCGGTTCATCCGGAAGATGCGGGGCGGCGCGCAGGCGCATTTGCTGGAAGCGGACGACGGCGATTTTTACATTGTCAAGTTCCAGAATAACCCGCAACACCGGCGGATTCTCGTGAATGAGTTCGTGGCCGCCGGGATTCTCGATCATTTGCAGATCTCAAGCCCCGGCCATGGGATCATCCGCCTCTCGCCGGAGTTCATCGCCGCCAACCCCGCAGTTCATCTGCAGACGGGCAGCAGGCGCGCAGAAATCGCGCCGGGCTGGCACTTCGGCTCCCGGCACCCGGGCAATCCCGATGTTCTGGCGATCTACGATTTCATTCCCGACGCGCTGCTCAACCAGGTGGCGAATCCGGAGCAGTTCCTCGCCGTGCTTGCGTTCGACCGTTGGGTCGCCAATGCGGACGGGCGCCAATCGATCTTCTTCAGGGCTCAACTGAAGGACTGGCTGGCGCGTCCCGGCATCCCGCCACGCAAGCTCGGCTTCGTCGCGCTGATGATCGATCATGGTTTTGCCTTCAACGGCCCGCATTGGGACTTTCCTGATTCCGCGGTCGCCGGTCTCTATCCGAGGCGGATCGTCTACGATAGCGTCCGTTCGCTGGCGGATTTCGAACCCTGGATGGACCGGATCGTCAACTTTCCTCCGGAGGTGTTCGACAAGATCCTGCGCCGGATTCCGCCACAGTGGCTGGAAGACGACGGCGACCAGTTGGAGCGCTTGTTTGAATTGCTGCTGCGCCGCGGCAGGAGGATCCCCGAACTTCTCAGCGACTGCCGGAAGGCTCCGGGCAACCCGTTCCCCCACTGGCAGTGACGACCGATTGCTCGATTCTCAAGGCCGTGTCCGGGGCCAACAATATGCCGTTGCGATAATGACCAAATGCGGTCAAAATCGCGGTTCCTTCAATCCTGCCGATCACCGGGATGCCGCCCTCGACGCCTGGCCGGAAACCGTTCCAGCATTCCACGGGGTTTATCCCAGCCAGCGCCGGGATAAGGCGCGATGCGCGGGTTTGGATGCCCCGGACCACACTCTCGTCGATCGCGCGCTCGAACCCCACGCGTTCGGTGGAGGAGCCCGCGATGAGTGAACCAGAGTCTCTCTGCAGCAGATAGGTATGATCGTGGCGCAGGATCGTCCCGAGCATGCCCGCCTTGGCCTTGTAAGCGATCAGGTGCCCGCGAACCGGCGTTGTTGGTAGGAGCCCGAGTTCCGGCGCCAGCCCGGAACTCCACGCCCCGGCGGCGATCAGAACCCCTTCGTCCCGGTAGCTCGCCCGGGCGGTACGTACACCCGAACCGTCGGGAAAAATCTCCCCGATCGGCTCGCGCTCATGGATGGAAACCCCGCAGTGCAGGCAGGCGGTCCGCAGCGCGGCCATTACGTCCCGCGGGTTCACCAGCGCGTCATCCGGATAGAATCGCGCGGCTACGCTCCCCGCATGGCGCGTCGATTCTGAACGGATGCCGATGGCGGATTGGCGGGCGGCACGCCGTTCGAGATCCTCGGCTTCGCAATCGTCTAGCGCCAATTCCACCGCGCCGCAGCGCTGATAATCGATCGGCAGCCCGGACGCCTCCCGCAGAGACTGGACGAACTCCGGATACATTTTGAGGCTGTTGAGCGCCATCTCGGCGAGCGGGGATGCAGCGTCCATTTCGCCGCCTGGCGCCAGCATACCGGCCCCGGCCCAACTGGCTTCGCGGCCGGCCTCGCGCGCATCGAAAACTGTAACCGGAATTTTGCAGCGCGCCAGCCGCCAGGCGCACGAGAGACCGATGATTCCAGCGCCCGCGACGATCATTCGCTCAACCGTCATAATAATATCCTGCGCAATGCATTAACCCGCACTAATGGTTCTTGCATGGAATCGATGTAAGTCTTAGACTTAGAAATTGGTTGCCTAATTGCAACGAGGCCCGAGACCGGCTCGTCCGCTTTATAACTACGAATGATCAGGATATCGGCATCCCGCTTGAGAACTGCTGTTAGCTCGGGCACTGGCCCGCTGTTGTTTTTTTGCATACTTACAGGAGTAGTTACACGCGAGGCCGCACATGCCGATTGGACGCCAACCGGGCCGTTCGGTGGGGATGCGGAACTGGTTCGCGCCGTGCCGAAGTCGCGGGGCTTGGTAATTGCGGGAGCGCACAACGGTCTTCTGTTTTCTTCCACAAACGGTGGAGCGTCGTGGAGCAATCTTCCATTTGACGGACAACTCACGGGCGTGCTGCACGCGCTCGAGGTCGATCCGCGATCGGCAGGCACTTGGTATGCCGGCATGGAAGGCGATCATCCGTGGACGTCAGGCGTATACAAGACCGTCGATGCGGGCCAGTCCTGGAAACTGCTTCCCGGCACGAGAGGGAAGGCTGTCTGGGCACTGGCGCTTTGGCCCATGAACCCCGATGTCATCGCCGCCGGGACGGGGGATGGCGTCTACCGGAGCCTGAACGGCGGCGAGAGCTGGGCGCAGATTTCCGAATCGGACAACGAGGAGTTCCGCCCCGTGGTTTCGCTGGCATTCCATCCGTCGAACCGCGATGTTATTTACGCCGGTACCACCCATCTGCCTTGGCGCACGACAGATGGAGGAGCCTCCTGGGAATCGATTCACACCGGCATGATCGACGATTCCGACGTGTTCAGCATTCAGGTCGACGCGCGTCAGCCCGCTTCCGTTTACGCAAGCGCCTGCAGTGGGTTGTACCAGAGTTCGGACGGCGCCGGCCATTGGAACAAGCTCCCGACACCCAAAGGCGCGTTTCGCACCTGGTTTGTGGCGCTCGATCCCCGGCACAGCAACCTTGTTTTTGCCGGGACCACCGAAGGCCTTCTGCGCTCGGAAGACGGCGGGAAGATCTGGCGGGTGGTCAGCACCGACGCAGTCCGGTCGATTGCTTTCGACCCCTTTGTGCCCGAGCGCGCCTTCTTTGCTTCCACCACCAGCGGCATGATGGTGAGCACGGATGGCGGCCGCACGCTGCGCGATTCCAATTTCGGCTTCTCGAACCGGAATTTTACGGCACTGGCGGATGCGCACGGCGTGCTCTATCTCAACAGCGTATTTGAAGGTTCCGGGGGGGTCTATCGGACGGAAAACTTCGGACTGCGATGGCAGCGCGCGGGTGGTGAACCCGCCGGTCGCGAGATTCGCCTCATGACGGCCGCACCGGACCAGCCGGGCACGCTGTTCGCGGCGGCCTATCACGGGTTGCTGCAATCAAAGGATTTCGGCAAAACCTGGGTTGATAAAGCAGGACCGCCCGGAGACAGCCAGCTTACCTCGTTGGTCGCTCTCCCCCACAGCGCGCTTCTTGCAGCGACCGCGCAGGGACTTTTCCGGACTGCGGACGGCGTTGCCTGGCAAATGGCTGGTGGTGTCCCCGGAGGCGTTTCGTCCCTCGAATTGTCGGGGAAGCAAACGATTGCGGCCCTCAGCGCGCGGGGCGCCTACGCCAGCACCGATGCGGGAGTCACCTGGAGAGCGTGCGGCGAGCCCGCGCAGTCAACTGTCTGGTACGGCTTGGCCTTTGATCGGGCAACTCCCGACGCGGGCAAGACGCACACCGCGCTGGCGGCTACATCCGCGGGTTTGTTCCGTTCGACCGACGATTGCGGAACGTGGACCAGAGCTGGCGGCGATTTGGCCGCGGCCACGGTCAGGTTTGTTTTATTTCATCCCACCCGGGCGGGGGAGGCGTTTGTGTCCCAGGACGGCCGGATTTTTCGTTCCGTCGACGAAGGCCAACACTGGCTGCCCTTGGACGACGACACTGACAGCAAGGTCTGGCCCGTGTCGCTCGTGGTGCTCCCGGAATTGCCGGACCGTTTATATGCACTTTTCCCCAGGCGCGGGGTATCGTTTAACGCGTTTGATCCGAGAAAGTTGGAAGTCGCACAGTCTTCGCACTTTGCGGCTCCAAAGTTGTGATAAATGAGGCACAATGTAAGTTGACCCCGCAACCCGTTAGTACGGCAGTTCAATTTCGAGGAGGTAGTGAGTTGTTAAAGATGATGATGTCCGAATTCAACCGGTCGCGATGTCGTAATATCCTGCTTGCGTTCACGGTGGTAGTTGTAGCGGCTGGCCCGGCACTCCCCCAGAGTACGAAACCGGTTAGTGAAGACGGCGAATATTCCACTTGGAATATCGGCGATTTCTTCGGTACACAATGGTTCCAACTGTACCAGGGAACCAAAGATCAGAATCACCTGCTTTTGACCAGACCCATTTTCGGTGTCCGCGCGACTGAGGATCTCGGCAACTACTGGGGAATCGAAGGAACCTTCGGAACCGGATTCAACCGGTTGGCTATGCTGCCTTACGGCGGCTCCGGGTACGCTACGGTGTCGGCGACCAACATACAGTTTGGCGTTCACGCTTTGGTTTATATGACTCCGCGCACGGCAAAGCTCCGCCCGTTTGTGCTCTTTGGGCCTGTGGGTGTGGATTACAAGCCGGGCGGCGCGGGCAATATCCAGGCGCCCGCGGTCGGAGTCCCGACCATATTGCCGGCTTCTCTCAATTCCAAGGTGGAACCTGGTTTCCAGTACGGTGTCGGCCTCACGGTACCGATAAACCACAGATTTCTGGCGCGCTTCGATTTGACGGGCCTTTGGACGCCGACGCCGGATTGGGGTTTGCCCAGCGCTCCCACCGGACTAGGTACCCTGTTTATCCCTAAGGGTGGCCGCGGGGAAAATGCATGGCAGTTTACGACGGAAATTGCATGGCGTGGCGGATTCCACGAGCCACCCGCGCCGGTGGCGGCCGCACCGCCGCCGCCGCCACCGCCGCCGCCACCGCCGCCGCAGTTACAGGTATCGGCGATTACCGGCGGGCGTGACGTATGCCCCGGTGACAACATTCAGCTCAGCGTGACTGCCAGTGGCGGCCCTCCGGGCGCCACGATGGGCTACCAGTGGTCGGTCAACAACGCGCCGGCTGCAGGCGGTACCGGGCCCACGTTCAATCTGCCGACGACGACGGGCTCCGGAAACAAGGCTGTCCGGGTAACGGTCACCGCTGGCGGCGCGACCGCGAGCACGGGGCCAGTGAACGTGCTGGTGCGGAACCTCGGGCCTCCGACTATCCAATTCACCGTGTCGCCCAGCACGATCAACTACGGCGACAGGCTTCCTCTGAACGCCACGGATACGGTTTCGGAGTGCGCCCAGGCAACGCCGATTCGCTACACGGCGAGCGAAGGGACTATTACCGGAACTACATTCGATTCCTCCACCGTGAGCTTCGATCCGAATGCCACGGGAGTGCAATCGAAGGTCGTGCGCCTTACCGCTACCGAAACCGATTCGCGTAACCAGACGGCCACCGCGAACGCGAACGTTACCATCAACAAGAAGGCCGTGGCTTCGAGGCAGGACATCGTGTTCCCGAATCGCAGCTCGCGGGTCAACAATGCGGCCAAGCGTTATCTGATTGAAGTGCTGACGCCGAAGCTGCGCGCCGACCCGGGTTCCACCGTGATCCTGATCGGGCATCGCGACATGACTGAAACCGGCCGCGCCCTGGCTACTCTCGACACCCAGCGCGTGCTCAACACCGCCGCGGTGATGAGCGCCGGCAAGGGGATCTGCCCCGCGCTCGATCTCAGCCGCGTTCAGGTGAGCGAGGCAGGGACCGATCAGACCGATCCGCCCATGCCGTTCGGCGACGCTTCCGTGAAGGAGCGCACGGGCCAGACCGCAACCGACCAGCGCGCGCAATTCCGGCGCGTCGAAATCTGGTTCATTCCCAGCGGCGCCGACAGACCATCTGTATCCGGTCTGGGGCCAGCGCCGGTGAAGGAAATCCAGGCGAAGGGTTGCCCCAGGTAGTAATCCGCTGACCAGATCCCCCGCCGACGCCAGGGCCGCGAAGCCCGAACGTCAGCGGGGGATTTTTTGTTTCGGCAGGTGCGAACTATAAGCCGGTTTTTGTACCCTTGCGGGCGATAGCCATTCGTCTGGGCCGCACATTACTGTGCGGCTCGTCGCTTGGGCGCTTTCGCGCCAAAACATTAGCGACCTACCCGGAAGTTGTAACGGAGCGGGCCGCTCCTCCTCCCCTATTTGGTCTTGCTCCGCGTGGGGTTTGCCCTGCCGGCAGGATTGCTCCGGCCGCGGTGCGCTCTTACCGCACCATTTCACCCTTACCGGGCCGGCTTTGCAGGCCAACCCGGCGGTATATTTTCTGTGGCACTTTCCGTAAAGACCCCTTTGAGAGGCCCTCCCCGGCCGTTAGCCGGCACGTTGCCCTGTGGAGACCGGACTTTCCTCCCGCTTGCGCGAGCGGCTATCCGTCCTGCACCTGCCAATGTTCAGTCTCGCATGACGTAGGACGTTAGTCCTGTTATACGGGCCGCAACGAGAATTTTGTTCTCGTTATGCGGCAATCAAGCGGCAATGTTGATGCCGAGAGCCCGCAGAAGTTGATCCAGATCATCGGAGATGTGCTGGTAGAGGCGATC
>Ga0209167_10001997_pt1 | contig 11391 bp, 9 predicted proteins | sample Coa_R1_9_FD_187154 | JGI IMG/M metagenome (GOLD analysis project Ga0209167, IMG submission 187154) | Surface soil microbial communities from Centralia Pennsylvania, which are recovering from an underground coalmine fire - Coalmine... | ecosystem: Environmental > Terrestrial > Soil > Unclassified...
GAGGCGGACCTCGACTTGTTGATGGACGTCTGCGACAACATCGCGCCGGGCCTCAGCTGGCCGCCCCAGCAGACGACGATCTGCGTGCTCGGACCGTCGATTCCGTCCTCGATCGCCTCGGCGATCCGGATGTTCCGCGACGAGGTGCTCGAGCACGTGACACAGGGTGGCTGCCCTCTGCGCGGGGCGGAGTTGACGGTCGGCGCCCGATGACGACCGACGCGGAGCAGAAGGTGTCGCTCACGATCGATGGGCGCCCGGTATCGGCCTCGGCTGGCGACTTGATCATCGACGCCGCCGAGCGGGCCGGGATCTTCATCCCGCGGTTTTGCTACCACCCGCGCATGAGCCCGGTCGGCATGTGCCGCATGTGCCTCGTCGAGGTCTCTGGGCCGAGGGGATTCTCGCTCCTGCCGGCGTGTTTCTTTTCCGTCCAAGAAGGACAAGAGGTTCGCACCGATTCGGAAAAGGCGCGCAAGGCGCAAGAGGGCGTTCTCGAGTTCTTGTTGATCAACCACCCGCTCGACTGCCCCGTCTGCGACAAGGGCGGCGAGTGCCCGCTTCAGGATCAGGCGCTGTCGTACGGGCCGGGGGAGAGTCGGTACGAAGAGGAAAAGCGCCACTGGGCAAAGCCGATCGAGATCGGACCGCTAGTTCTTTTGGACCGCGAACGTTGCATCCAGTGCGCGCGCTGCACGCGGTTCGCCGAAGAGGTCGCCGGCGAGGCGATGATCAACCTCGCCTTTCGCGCCGACGGTGTCGAAGTGGCGACGTTCCCCGGCTCGCCGTTCACGTCCTACTTCGCCGGCAACACGATTCAGATCTGCCCCGTCGGCGCTCTCACCTCGCCCGCGTACCGTTTCCGGTCTCGTCCCTGGGACCTCGAACAGGTCGAGACCACCTGCACGTCGTGTGCCGTCGGGTGCCGGATGGCGGCGCAGTCGTCCGCCGGGAGGCTCGTTCGCCACCTCGGCATCGACTCCGACCCGGTCAACCAGTCGTGGCTCTGCGACAGGGGTCGCTACGGATTCGAGGCGATCTACGCGAGGTCACGTCTCAGCCAGCCCCTCCTTCAGAGGGGCGACGAACTGCGGCCGGCGTCCTGGCACGAGGCGATCGGCGAGATCGCCGCCCACATCTCGTCGTCGATCGAAAAAAGCGGGCCCGAATCGATCGGATTCATCGGCGGGGCGCGGCTTTCGAACGAGGACGCTTACGCCTTCGCAAAGCTCGCGAAGTCGATCGTCGGCACCGATTCGATCGACGCGCAGCTCGGCGACGGGCTGCCGGTCGAGATCGTGCTCGGACTCCCGCAGGCAACGATCGACGACGCGACTCGCGCTCGCGTCGTCGTCACACTTGCCGGTGACCTGCACGAAGAGCTTCCGATCCTTCATCTCCGTTTGCGTCTCGCCGCGCTCGCCGGGTTGTCGATCGTCGAGTGCGCGACGGGAATGACGGGGTTGGGCTCAATTGCAAGCGAGCGACTCGACTACCTCCCCGGAGATTCGGCGTCCGTGGCCGCGGCGCTGGCGGGCCAGGCTGCCGAGCCCCCCTCGGGTATCGACCTGGCAGACGTCGACCGGGTTCGGGATCTCATCGGCACGGGCGACGGCGTCGTCTTCATAGTCGGCCGTCCGAATCTCGCCGAGTCGGCGGAGGCGGTCGCCGCGGCTGCAACCACGCTGCACGGGGCGTTTCCCTCGGCCCGCTTTTTGTTCGCGCTGCGGCGGGCGAACACGCGCGGCGCGCTCGACATGGGTCTTTCGCCCGGCATGTTGCCGGGCCGCGTGACGCTCGACGCCGGCCGGAACTGGTTCGCCGACACCTGGGGAGAGCTCCCCAAAGAACGCGGTAGAGATGCCCAAGCGATGCTGGCGGCGGCGGTCAACGGCGAACTCTCCGTGCTCGTCCTCCTCGGAGCGGATCCACTTTCTGATTTCCCCGATCGGGCGCTGGCGCGGGCGGCGATCGAACAGTGTCCGTTCGTCGTGTTTGTCGGCACGCACGAGAACCCCTCGAGTGCGCTGGCGCACGTCGTCTTGCCGGTTGCCGGCGACGGGGAGCGCGGTGGGACGACGACGAACATCGAAGGCCGCGTGACGCGCCTTGCCGCCAAGGTCACCGCGCCCGGGCTCTGCTGGCCGGCCTGGTCGGTTGCGGCCGAGATCTCGCGCCGGCTCGGAACGCCCTTCGGATTCGACGGGGTCGAGGAGATCTCGAAAGAAGTCTCAGAAGTCGCCCCCGCCTACCGCGGCGTCGACGCCGATCTCGTCGGGCGCCCCGCTTGGCGCGACGGCATCGTCGTTCCTTTGCCGAGGACGCCCGTCACGATCTCGCCTCGCCCGATCGACCCGATCGCGACCCCTGGCATCTTGTCGACCGAGGAGCAAGGGGCTCCGCTTTCGACAGGAACCGGCCTTCCTCTCGGCGCCGAGCTGAACGAAAAGCGACGGGTCGATGCGGACGGCTCGTCGTCGCCGCCACTTTTTTCGTTCGAGGGTCGCGTCGACTTTGCGTCGCCTGTTCCTCCGAGCGACGGTGCGTACCGGCTCGTCATCCGCCGAGCGCTCTACGACCGAGGCTCACTCGTCGAGGCGAACCCGTCGTTCGCCCCTTTCGTCGCCGCGCCGACCGCTTTCGTACATCGAGCGACGCTCGAAAATGTCGGGGCAGAGGAAGGAGGCGATCTCCGCCTCGTCTCACCGAGCGGCGCGGTCGTCCTTCCCGTCGGCGTCGATGATTCCTTGCCGAGACAGGTCGTCGCTGTCACCGCCAATCTCGGCGAACCGGGAGAAGCAGGCGTCATGGCACTCGTCGATTCGTCGCGCGCCGCGGTCGACGTCACTTTGGAGCGGATCTGATGGGTGACCCGCTCTTCCTTCACGGAGTCGACCTCGGAGCTTTCGTCACCGTCATCGTGAAGGCGCTGGTCGCCTTCGGCTTCTTGCTCGTCTCGGTGATGTTGATGATCTGGTTCGAGCGCAAGGTGATCTCGGACATGCAGGATCGCATCGGGCCTAACCGCGCCGGCAAGTTCGGGATCCTTCAAACGCTCGCCGACGGAACGAAGCTGTTCTTCAAAGAGGATCTCCTTCCAGAGCGTGCCGATCGGGCCGTCTTCCGTCTCGCGCCGCTGCTCGCCGTTTTGCCGGCGTTCTTGATCTTTGCGATCGTCCCGGTCGGGGGCGTCGTGACGATCGCCCACCACGTCGTCGAGCTCCAATTGGCCGACCCACCGATCGGGATCTTGTTCCTGCTCGCCTTGTCATCGGTCGCCGTCTACGGAGTGATGCTCGCCGGCTGGTCGTCAGGATCGAAATACCCGCTCTTGGGGTCGGTTCGCGCCTCCGCTCAGATGATCTCGTACGAGGCGGCGATGGGCCTCACCGTCGTCACAGTCATCCTCGAGTCGCACTCGCTGTCGACGCGCGCCATCGTCAATTCCCAGGCCACGCATTTTTGGCAGTGGAACGCACTTCGCCTCGGCGTCGTGCCGTTCATCATCTTCTTCATCGCCTCGACGGCCGAGCTCAACCGGCCGCCCTTCGATCTCGCCGAAGGTGAGTCCGAGCTCGGCGGGGGATTCCACACCGAGTACTCCTCGATCCGCTTCGCGCTGTTTTACTTGGCCGAGTTCATGAACACGATCACGATGTCGGCGGTCGTCGTGACGCTCTTTTTCGGCGGCCCGGACGGCCCGGGGTTCCACGTCGTTCACTGGTTGTGGCCGATCCTTTGGTTTGGCGGCAAGCTCGTCGTCTTTTTGTACATCCAGGTGTGGATCCGCGCCTCGCTGCCGCGCCTTCGTTACGACCAGTTGATGAGCCTCGGCTGGAAATGGATGATCCCGCTCTCGCTCGGATGGCTGTTGATCGTCGCAGGAGCGATCGAATCTGCCGCCTGGTTCGCCTCGATCTTCGGCGGCGTGGTCGTCGCCTCAGTTCTGTTGTCCCAAGCGCGCTACGTCGCCCGACGTAGGCGCGAGGGTCAATCGACGTCGACCGCCAACCTGGCGCCGGTCGCCCCGATCGGCGGTCGCGGCGTGACGGAGGACTGACCGTGGGCCTTTTGGACGACTTCAAGTTCTTCGGCGGGTTCAAGGTGGCGCTGAAGCAGGTCTTCGAGCCTCGCTTGACGACGGAGTACCCCAAGCAAAAGCGACCGAAGCCGCCGCGCCTGCACGGCCGGCACGTCCTCAACCGTTACGAGGACGGAATGGAAAAGTGCATCGGTTGCGAGTTGTGCGCGGCGGTCTGCCCAGCCGACTGTATCTACGTACGCGGGGCGGACAACCCACCGGATGCGCCGGTCTCCCCGGGCGAGCGCTACGGGTTCGTCTACGAGATCAACTACCTGCGCTGCATCCACTGCGACCTCTGCGTCGAAGCCTGCCCGACAGAGGCGATCACCGAGTCGAAGCTTTTCGAGTTCTCGTTTACCAGCCGCTCGGACGCCATCTATACCAAAGCCGAGCTTGTCGTCGACGACGACGGACGGCCACAACAGCTTCCATGGGAGGACTGGCGCGAGGGAGAGGACGCGCACACCTCGGCTTGGATGCGAGCCACCTCACCTTCCGGCGCGGCCGAATACGAAGGGACGGTCGAGTGGTCGGGCGAGCTCGGTTACGGCGTTCGCGCCCCAGAAGCCGGGCAACGAGGCGTACGCGACGACGCGGCAACGGGGAACATCTCGATTCGCGAGACGCAGGCGAAAAAGATCCCGCGGCGGTTCGGCGGGGAGGTCCGCTGATGGGCGCACTGTTAGCGACGGCGACGCTGCCGGATCTCGCAACCTTCGTCGTCGCGGCTGTCATCTGCGTCACCGGCGCATTCGGGGTCGTGTTGTCGCGCAACCCGGTTCACGCCGCCTTGAGCCTTGTCGCGACGCTGTTCGGGATCGCGGTGCTGTTTGTCGAGGAGAACGCCCAGTTCCTCGCCGCCGTGCAGGTGATCGTCTACACGGGCGCCATCGTCGTGTTGTTCCTGTTCGTGATCATGCTCTTGGGCGTCGACCGGCGCGAGCGTGTGATCGCCGATCAGTTCCACGGCCAGCACTACGTCGCTGGCGGGCTCGGGGCGCTCATCTTGGCCGAAGTCCTGTTGCTCGGAACGGGCCACTGGTCGACCGGTGCGCGGGCGACGTCGGGCGCGCTGAGCCGCCCGATCCCGAACGTCGACCAGCTCGGCCGCTCGATCTTTACGACGTACCTTCTGCCGTTCGAGATCACCTCTGCGCTCTTGGTCGTCGCTGTCATCGCCGCTGTCGTCTTGGCGCGCTCGCACGAAACGAGCCCATTGGAAGACACAAAAGACAAATCGCCCGGCGACGCCACCGCCGAACGCGAGGAGGTCGGCTCGAAATGACGATTGATGGCACGTGGTACTTGACGCTCGCCGCGGTCTTGTTCTCGATCGGGGCGGTTGGGCTCCTTGTTCGCCGCAACGTCTTGGTCATGTTCATGTGCGTCGAGCTGATGCTGAACGCGGCCAACCTCACCTTCGTAACGTTCTCGCGCGAATTGAATGACATCGGCGGACAAGTGGCCGTCTTCTTCGTTCTCGTCGTTGCCGCCGCCGAGGTGGTCGTCGGGCTCGGGATCATCGTCGCCATCTTCCGCCGCCGTCCCGAGGCGACGGCAGACGACGCCAACGTGCTGAAGGGCTGACGAACAACCGTGCTCCATGCCGCCTTTCTGATCCCCGCCTTCCCGCTCGCCGGCTTCGTGATCCTTTTGGCCGCGGGGAAGAAACTCGGCAACCCGCTTGCCGGCTGGATCGGGACCACTTCGGTCGCGGCGTCGTTCGTCGTCTCGGTCGGTGTCCTCGTCGCTTTGTTCGACCGCGCACCGGCCAGCCGCTCGTACACCGAGACCTGGTTCACATGGTTCTCGGTCGACAGGCTCCACGTACCTGTTGGGGTTCTCGTCGATCCGTTGTCGGTGACGATGGTTCTTTTCGTCACCGGCATCTCGGCGCTCATCCACCTCTACTCGATCGGCTACATGGAGCACGACGAGGACTTTCCGAAGTTCTTCACCTACTTCAACTTGTTCGTCTTTTCGATGCTGATGCTCGTCATGGCGAGCAACCTCCTCGTCACGTTCTTCGGATGGGAGGGAGTCGGGGTCTGCTCGTACTTCTTGATCTCGTTCTGGTTCGAGCGTCCGACGGCGGCGAGCGCCGGCAAGAAGGCGATGATCTACAACCGAATCGGCGATGCCGGATTCCTCGTCGCGCTGTTCTTGATCTACGAACGGACGGGGAGCTTCAACTACTCCGTCGTCTTTTCCCGTCTCGGTGGGATCTCGAAGTCGGATTTGACGGCGATCGCGCTGTTGTTGTTCCTCGGTGCGGTCGGCAAATCGGCGCAGATCCCGCTCTTCCCGTGGCTGGCAGACGCGATGGAGGGGCCGACGCCGGTGTCGGCGCTGATCCATGCCGCGACGATGGTCACCGCCGGCGTCTATCTGATGTGCCGGATCAACCCGATCCTCCACGCGGTTCCCGATGCCGCGCACGTCGTCGCCTGGGTCGGCGTCTCGACCGCCTTTGTCGCCGCGACGATTGGTTGCGCGCAGAACGACATCAAAAAGGTCCTCGCCTATTCGACGGTCTCACAGCTCGGCTACATGTTCTTGGCGGCGGGAAGCGGCGCATACGTGGCGGCGATCTTCCTCATGCTGACGCACGCCTTCTACAAGGCCTTGTTGTTCTTGGGCGCCGGGTCTGTGATCCACGCACTCGACGACGAACAGGACTTGAAGCACATGGGCGCGCTTCGCGCGGCGATGCCGATCACCGCGGTGACCTTCTTCGTCGGCTGGCTGTCGATCGCTGGCGTCCCGCCGTTCAGTGGGTTCTGGTCTAAGAGCGACGTGTTGTCGAACGCCTGGGCAGTGTCGCCGGCGTTATGGGCGATCGGCGCCGTCACCGCCATCCTCACCGCCTACTACATGGGCCGTGAGTACTTCTTGGTCTTTGCGGGTCGTCCGCGCTGGGAAAAGGCGCGACCCGGAGGCCACGCGCCGGCTGACCCCGGCTTTGTGATGGTCGGCCCGCTCGTCGTTTTGGCCTTCGGCTCGTTCTTCGCCTTGTTCATCAACCTTCCCTTTCATCCGAACTGGACATTCCTCGAAAGATGGCTTTCGCCAGTCGTCGGCGCCAACCTCGCCGTTCACCACTTTTCGCTCGCGGAGACGTGGGGATTCGCTATCGCCGACGCTGCTTTCGCGCTCGCCGGTGTGGTGCTCGCCTCCGCGCTTTGGCGCACCGCCTGGGACCGTCCCGAGCTCGAACCGCGGTTTTTGTCGATGGCGTGGTTCGTCGACTGGAGCTACGACCGCTTCATCGCCCGCCCGAGTGAGTCGTTCGCTGTCTTCGCGGCATCGGTGATCGAGACTCGTGTCATCGACGGCGTCGTCGAAGGCGTCGGCCGCATGGTTCGAACTAGCGGCGACCGCGTGCGGCGACTGCAGACCGGATATGTGAGGACGTACGCGCTCGCCGTCATCTTCGGCGTCGTCGTGCTCGTCGCCTACCTTGCGACGAGGGCCGGGGCATGACGCGCGCCCACCTCGCGGTTTCGGCTGCGATCTCTGCACAACACGCCTTCCCGTACCTGACGGCGATCGTCCTCGTCCCGGTCGGCGCGGCAGTCGCCGTGATGTGCCTGCCAAGCCGGGCGACGGCACTGATTCGCGTCTTCGGGGTCGGCGCCGCCCTCTCGGTGCTCGGAATCGCCGTCGCGGTGCTCGACGTTTTCCGCACCGGCTACGGCGGCTACCAGATGGTGACGACGCATGCCTGGCTTTCCTCGCTCGGCATCTCGTGGAACTTGGGCGTCGACGGGATCTCGCTCTTTTTGTTGTTGTTGTCGGCGTTCTTGTTCGTCGTCGCCTTGGTCGGGGCGACCGAGCGCGTCAACATGAAGTCGTTCACCGTCTGGGTGATGCTGCTCGAGGCCGGTTGCATCGGCTCGTTCTTGTCGATCGACCTTTTGTTTTTCTTCCTCTTTTTCGAGACGACCCTCGTGCCGGCGTATTTCTTAATCGGAGGCTGGGGGCTCGAGCGACGCGGCCACGCGGCGCTCAAGTTCTTCATCTACACCTTCACCGGATCGGCGATGTTGCTCGTCGGCATCCTTTCACTCGTTGCGATCCACGCCTCACAAACCGGTGTGACGACCTTCGACGTACGCGCCCTTGCCGACACGCATCTGTCGGGTATCGCAGGGGTTCTGCTCTCGCTTTCGTTCATGGCCGCCTTCGCCGTGAAAGCGCCGATCTTCCCGTTCCACACCTGGGCACCCGATGCCTACCGCGAGGCGCCGCTCGCCGGCTCGGTCCTCATCGCCGGGATCATGGCGAAGCTCGGCACGTACGGGATCATCCGCTTCAACCTCGGCCTCTTCCCGCACGCGACAGTCGTCCTTGCACCGGTCTTTTTGACGCTCGGGGTCGCCGGCATCCTCTACGGGGCGATCGTCGCCGCCGCGCAGCGAGACCTCAAGCGGATCGTCGCCTTTTCGTCGCTGTCCCACATCGGCTTCATCATCGTCGGCGCCTTCGCCCTCACCGGGCAGTCGATCTCTGGCGCGGTTCTTCAGATGCTGAACCACGGCATTCTCGTCGCGGCCCTCTTTTTGCTCGTGGCGATGATCTCGCGGCGCGAAGGGTCGCTTTCGATCACCCATCTCGGTGGGTTGCAACGCCGCGCCCCGAAGATGGCGGCGATCTTCACCGTCGTCGTGCTGGCGTCGATCGGCGTGCCGGGGCTGAACGGGTTCATCGGGGAGTTCCTAATTCTTTCTGGCACCTTCATCACCCATCGCTGGTGGGCGGTCGTCGCGACGACCGGGGTGATCTTGGCGGCTGTTTACTTCTTGTGGGCGTACCAGCAGATCTTCCACGGACCGGAGAAAAAAGACGCCGAGGCGCGCCCGTTCGCCGAGATCCACTGGCGCGAGGGATTGGTCGTCGCGCCGCTCGTCGCCCTCATCGTCTTTTTGGGCGTCTACCCAAAGCCCGTGCTCGACCGGATCACGCCGTCGGTCGACCGGCTCGTTAACCGCGTCGTTCAAGTCGGACACGCCAAGGTCCCAAAGGCCGGCGAGCCGGTCCTCACCGTGAAAAGCGAGATATTGCCGTGAGCGCTCTTTTCGCCGCGGCGACCGCCTCGACCCTGTCACTGCCGCGCATCGACTACACGGCGATCCTTCCCGAGCTGATCCTGCTCGGCGGCGTACTCGTTCTCATCACGATGGCGGCGCTCTCGCCGACTCAGCCCTCGACCGCCGCCTACGCGACTTTGACGGGCGGCACCGCCGTCGCCGCCCTCATCGCCTCGCTCGTCTTGTGGCACGACGTCGAGCGTCATGGGCCGTTCACGACGATCGCGCGGTCGATCAACGTCGACGGCTTCGCCGTCTTCTTCCTCGTCCTCGTCTCGTCGGTGCTCGTCGTCGCCGCCATCCTTGGGGCGGGGTACTTACAGCGAGAAGGCGTCGTCGGCTGCGAGTACTACGCGCTGGCGCTCATCTCGGGCTCGGGGGCGATGTTCATGGCCTCCGCCAACGACTTGATCCTCATCTTCTTGTCCCTCGAGGTGCTTTCGATCCCGCTCTACGTGATGGCCGGCTTTGACCGTCACCGCGCCGTCTCCCAAGAAGCGGCGATCAAGTACTTCGTCCTCGGCGCGTTTTCCTCGGCGATCTTCGTCTACGGAGTTGCCCTCGTCTACGGCGCCACCGGGTCGACGAATCTGCCCGAGATCGGGGCGTTCTTGGCCCACAACGTGATCACGGCAAACGGGGTGCTGTTGGCCGGGATGGGCCTTTTGCTCGTCGGATTCGGGTTCAAGGTGGCCGCCGTGCCGTTCCACATGTGGACGCCCGACGTCTACCAGGGTGCACCGACTCCGGCGACGGGGTTCATGTCGGCGATCGCCAAGGCGGGAGGGTTCGCCGCCTTGCTGCGCGTCTTCGTCTCGACCTTCCCGACGCTTCGCGCCGATTGGCAACCGATCATCTGGGTGGTCGCCGCGCTGACGCTCGTCCTCGGCGCGACGGCGGCGCTCGTTCAGCGCGACGTGAAGCGGATGCTCGCCTACTCATCGATCAACCATGCCGGTTTCGTCCTGATCGGCCTGCAAGCGGCGACGACGAACGGCGTCTCGGCGAGCATCTACTACGTCTTCACCTACGCGCTCGTCACCCTCGGCGCCTTCGGCGTGGCGGAGGTCGTCGGCCGAAAGGGCGACCGGCACCACGATCTCGACGACTATCGCGGCCTCGCGCAGCGCAATCCCGTGCTCGCGACCGTCTTTGCCGTCCTGCTGCTGGCGCAGGCGGGAGTTCCCTTCACGACCGGTTTCCTCGCCAAGTTCTACGTGGTCCAGGCATCGGTCGACGCCCACAGCTACGCGCTGAGCGTCATCGCCATGCTCTCTGCCGCCATCGCGGTCTTTTTCTACCTGCGCGTCGTGCTCTACATGTTCGGTGGCGCGCCGGCGCTCGCCTACGCGGCGACGGCGGATCCCGCGCTGGCTGCCGCCGATGAGGAAGGACAAGGAACACAACGCATCGCCGTTTCGCCGGCGATCGCCGTCGGCATCGCCGTTTGCGTCGGGGCGACCGTGCTGTTCGGTGTCTGGCCAGCTCCCCTGATCGACTTCGCCCGCGCCGCGACGCTGATCTTTTGAGCGGGCGATCCCTCCCCGATCAGTCGCGGAAGTTGCCGAACTGGAGGGGGATCCCGAGGTCCTCGGACTTGAGCTTGGCGATCACCGCCTGAAGGTCGTCGCGTTTTTTTCCAGAGACGCGCACCTGCTCGCCCTGGGTCTGGGAGGAGACACCTTTTAGATTGAGATCCTTCACGATCCGGTGGATCTTCTTCGCGTGATCGGCGCCGATCCCCGCCTGCAGGGCGACGTGCTGACGGACGGTTCCTTTTGCCGCTTCTTCGATCTTGCCGTACGAGAGTGCCTTCAACGAGACCTGGCGTCGGACCAGCTTTTCTTCGAGCACCTGGGTGAGGGCACGGAGCCGGTCCTCGGTCGGCGCGTTGAGCTCGATGTCGTTGTGCTCGAGGGCGATCGACGAGCCCGTGTTCTTGAAGTCGAACCGCGTCGCCACCTCACGCGACGCCTGATCGACCGCGTTCCTCACCTCTTGCATGTCGATTTCGGAGGTGACGTCGAAAGTCGGCATCCCAAAACGCTACCAACCGCGTTTCCGCGCTCTCAGAGAAGGAATCCTTCTAACCGAATCGAGGTGATCCGGTAACCTCTGAGCCCTCCGGGTCGGTACCCAAGCGGACAACGGGAGCAGACTGTAAATCTGCCGGCTCAGCCTTCGTAGGTTCGAATCCTACCCGGCCCACTCGGATAA
>Ga0209167_10001999_pt1 | contig 11382 bp, 13 predicted proteins | sample Coa_R1_9_FD_187154 | JGI IMG/M metagenome (GOLD analysis project Ga0209167, IMG submission 187154) | Surface soil microbial communities from Centralia Pennsylvania, which are recovering from an underground coalmine fire - Coalmine... | ecosystem: Environmental > Terrestrial > Soil >...
CGGCTGCTGGCGGCAAGGAGATCATTGAACTTGACACGGTCGGAAATATCATCATCCGTAACTCTTCGACTGGTGCCGTGGAGCGTCAGGTGGCCGGGCCGGTCGGTCCGGGCGCGGCGAATCCCAACTCGCAGTACCTGGCGGCGGCCGGCCCGGGAGCGAAATACGCGGCGGTCATCGTCCCGATAAGCGGCAAAGTGGACGTGATCAATATCGGCACTGGAGCTATCACGCGACTGCCCGGCGGCCCCGCCACCGGGTTGGCCTACGATGGCGAGCAGCTGCTCATCCAGAGATCCAGCGGGACATTTGAAGTGCGCAGCGCGGACGGACAGCAGCTCATCCGCTCATTCGCCGGTGACCTGAACGCGACCGCTGGCCCCGCCGCCAACGGCACCGGTCTCGCCGTCGAGGTGAACTCCAACGGTACCGCCCTCGTATTTGACATCGCTTCGGGCCAGGAAATCGGATCCATCACGCTTCCGGCTGGTCCCCGGAACGTCTCGACCAGCGTCGTCTTCACCCCGGACGGAAGGAACCTCATCTCCGCGACCGAAGGCGCCGGCGGTTCATCCGGCACGGGATACGTCACCGACTGGAACTTCTCGCCGAGCCGCTGGTCTACGATCGCCTGCACCTCAGCGGGGCACACACTGACCAGCGCGGAATGGCAGGAGTACGTCGGCACTGGCGGGCCGGGAATGCCGAGCCAGCTGGCGTGCTGACCGCGACTGCAGGACACAAACACGTCTTGATCGAAGTTCGGCATCCATTGATCTTGACTCTGTCGGTGATCTTGGTCGCCGTGGCTTAGCTGACGGCCCGCCATGAGCGCAGGCGCTGGATGTCGTGCTGGCCGGGGTAGTCCTGGAAGGCCGTTGGTGGCCGCGGGGCCGGGTTTTCGCCGGCTGGCTGCTGGCTGAGGCGCTCGATGTTGACGGCGATGGCGGTCAGAACGTGCTGGAGGTGGGCCTTGGCCTGCCCACGGTAGCGGCAGTGGCGCATGCCGTGGCCGTGGGCGAACTCGCAGACGGTGCCCTCGATGCCGGACCGGACTGCATAGCGCTTGTGCCAGGCGGGGCCGGACGCACACCGGGCCAAGGAGTTCTACGAGGCCGTGCCGCAGGTGCCGTTCTCGGCCGGTCACCCCGGCACGTGGCGCACCGGCCAGACCAGGCCGCCGCTGGGCATCCGGCCGTCGCCGGACGCGCGGCCCGAGGTGCAGTTGTCCTACCGGGGTCGACAACCTCGCCGCCGCCATCGAGCGGGTCCGGGTGGCCGGCGGCCAGGCCGGCCAGCCCCAGCACCAGCCCTACGGGCTGCTCGCCGAGTGCGCCGGCGACCAGGGCGCGACGTTCCGCCTCTGGCAGCCGGCCGGCTGACCGGCGAGCGGGAGCCGCCCCTGTTGTCTAAGCGGGTGCTGACGCAGCGGGCCGTGATCCGTTTCTCGTTCGCGTAGTCGTCGCAGTCCGCCGTCGTGGGGTTGTCGCGCAGTAGGCCGGCCCAGTCCGAAAGCCGCTCGATGCGGTAACCATAGGCCCCCAGCATGACCTGGATCGCTGCGAGGTTGGGACGGCCGACCAGGACCCTCTGGCCTTGGGTGTAGGGATCGCCGGTGGCTTTCCCCTGCTCGCCGGGATCCTCGGTGATGATGTTCACGCTTGGCACCGGCCGCATCATGTGCGGGCTGAAGGTGTCGATGATCAGATACCGGGCCCCGGCCCGGCGGATTCCGGCCAGCAGCTCGGTGTAGCGCAGCGTGTGATACAGAAACCCCAGGCACAGCACAACGTCCGCGCCGAAATCCTGCGCGTGGAGCACCTCGTGCACGTCACCGGTGACGAAGCGGGCGCGGTCGGCCCCGTAGCCGTATCCACCAAGGGTCTCGGCCGCGGCCTTCACCAGCTCCGGGCGTGCCTCGATGCCGGTCACCGAACGTGCGCCGGTTACCAGCGCCGCCAGCGACCAGCGGCCGTCGTGACTGGCCAGATCCAGCACCGACGCGCCCGCGAACAGATCCCGGTTTTCGCCGAATATTGCCTCGTAGCGCAGGTTCAGCCGGGTGGTGGTCGCGGCGGTGCCGCTCGTCACGTAGAACCGCGGGAATTGCTCGAAGAACCACGAGGCCGCGCGGGACCCCGGCGGCGAACCGGCGCGGACGAGCGCGCCCGCGCCCTGAGCAGGGGCAGCTTGCCGCCGCAGGCTTCGTGAGGGGCGTTCAAGACGCCACGCGACTGCGCGCAATACCCTCGCCGCCTGCCGCTTGAGCGACATGTGCGCCATGGTAACCGGCGCCCGCGCACGGCCCCCGGCATCACCTTGACCCTCGTCAGGTATTCGGCGGCTGGGCGCTGATGTCGGCCAGCGCGGACCGCTCGTCTCGTTCCAGCGCCATGTCGCCGATGGACAGCATCCCGACCGGGTGGCCGTCCTGCACGACGGGAACCCGGCGGACCGCGCGTTCCCGCATGTGACGCAGCACGGTGTCCACCTCGTCATCGGGTGTCACGGTGACCAGGTCTGCGCTGCAGATGTCACCGACCAGTGTGACGGCCGGGTCGCGGATGTCCGCGACGGCGCGCACCACGATGTCCCGGTCGGTCACCAATCCTTTCAGCTCCCCGTCATCGACGACCAGCACGGTACCGATGCCGTGCTCGCGCATGGCCCTGGCCGCCTCGGCCACCGGCTGGCTGGACCGCACGGCCACCGGCGCGGGCGTCATGATCTGGCTGACCTTCTGCGTCATCACAGGAACCTCCTCCAGATACCGGGAACTTCCTTCCAGTCCGCGCTACCCCGCCAGACCGGCCCAAACCCGCTCCCGCCCGGCCGGGCCGGTATACCCCGGTTCGCCCGGGGTAGAGGAAGTCGCGCCCGTCAGCCTGCCAGTCCTGAAGCCCTGGGACAGCGCGCCGTGTTTGCGTCGCGCCCTGCGCCGCGCCGCCCACCGTCCCGGCCCGCCACGATCATGCATGACCGGCATTGGCGAAGTATTGCCCGACGGCGCGGGCCAGCCCGGTCGCGATCACCTGCTGCCCGCGCGCGCTGGCGGCGATCGAGGCCTCGAACGGGTCGGTGATGAACAGCGGCTCGATGAGCGTCCCCGGCATCAGGCTCGGGGTAGTGAAGTAGCCGCGCTTGGCCGGGCCGAGCAGTATCAGGTGACCGTAGGCGGCGTCGGCCGCGGTCACCGCGGAGCCCAGTGTGGTGTCGGAGGCTACCCCGGCGTCCGGGATCTGCCAGCCCTGCCGGTTCATCGCGGCGAGCACGGCCGACTGCACCAAGCCAGCCAGGCGCAGGCTGGCCGCGGCGAACGGCCGGGCCGGGTCGTAGGCGGTGATGCAGCCGGCCGCCCCGGCGGCACCGGAGTTGAAGTAGACGCCGATCAGCACGCTGGCGCGGGCCCGGTTGGCGCACACGTCCCGGGCGGCGACGTCGTCGCGAACCCCGTCCGCGGTGAGCAGGTGCCCGGACATGTCGCCCGGGCCGAGCCGGGCAACCGGCCCGGCCCCGGTCCGTGATACCACGACCGTGAAGCCGCCGTCGCGCAGCAGCGCCATCGCGTCCAGCACCACGGCCAGCGTCTGCCTGGCCTCCACGATCACCCGCCCGCTGCTGGTCACGCCCACCGCACCCGGGTCGGGCCCGCCGTGCCCGGCGTCCAGGAACACCGTCAGGTCGCGGTTGCCGCGCAGCGGCGGGAACAACTCGCACGCTTCCCGGCTGAAATATGCCGGGTCAACCGGCACTCCCGCGGTGTGCCGCGCGGCCAGCCGCGGCCGGTCGTGACCGGCGTGTCCAGGCCGGGCGGGCCGGGCGGGCCGGGCTGCCCGGCCAGACCCAGCCGGGCCCGCTGCCGAGCAGGCCGCCAGGCCTGCCAGCGCGGCCGCGGCCAGGAACGCAAGCAGCCGGACAGGTATCGCAGCGGGCCGGCCGCAGCCCCCCGGGGACACATACCGGTCATGCTCCACCGCCGGGGCCGGCAAACCTCCCCCGGGCTGGCCGGATTGCCAAGATATGGGCCGGATCACTACTAAATGGACATACAGATGTTCCGTCAGAGTTTGTTGTGCATTCATGCCTCAGCCGGGACGATACGGGGAACAGTGGTCGTCAGCCACACCACGCTGGACTCTGCTGCAGGAGCGCCAATGATTAGGTGGAAATACCGCATAACGGGCGGTGCCGCGGTCGTCGCTCTATCAACGGCTGGATTCTTTCTGAGCCCGGCCAGCGGTGAGACCCTTCACGAAGCCGGTTTGCACCCGGCGACGGGGGTTGGGTCGTGCACGCTCATAGGCTGGAGCAACAAGGAACATCCCATCGCGAATGCCAACTCTATCCCGATGGGTCACCGGTATCAGACCTACAAACCGGACAATTACGACTGTAAGGGCGCCAAGTTCGCCAGGCCTGGGGTCGAGTTCAGGTCGTTCCCGCAGCCGAAGAGCTTCCACATCACCAACCGGAAGACGACCGAGCTGATGGATGCGTGCCACTCGATCCAGCTTGGGCATGGCCAGCAATTCGGCTCTGCGGCTGGCGATCAGGCGCGAAAGTGCGGCAAGCAGCTTGAGACGGTGTGGAAGCCGACCACCAGCATCAACCCGCTGTCCCCCTACTTCCCGCCGTTCACGCACTTCGTGATCATCATGCGGGAGAACCACACGTTCGACGACTACCTCGGCGACTGCGCGACGACGATCGCGGCGGGCTGCAACGGCCAGGTGGAGAGCACGAACCACATCAGTTCGGTTCCTGACCTGCACACGCTGGCCAAGACATACGCGCTCGGGGACGCCTACAGCACGGGCACGCAGCCGCCGAGTGGCCCCAACCACTGGTGGCTGTTCTCCGCTCAGTCGTCGTCCAGTTCGCAGCAGCAGTCCTACCCGACCGCCACCGGCACGGAGTTCGACCGCTTCCTGGGCGGTGACAGTGGCCCGCCCGGGGAGGGCACCAACCCCTGCACGGCTCAGACCGGCACGGGCTCCGGCAGCAGCCCCTACACCATGATCCTGAACGGCGACTTCTACTGGATGCTCAACAGCGGCAGTGGGTACTGGCGCAATCCCGCGGACAACAAGGTCGAGGTGCTGCCGGTGGACCGCCCCGGCACGACCATCCCGGAGGAACTCCACTACAACGAGTACACCTGCAACGGCCAGAGCATCCCCGACACGACCGTCGGGAGCGACTACCTGAACTTCGTCAACACCAATGGGCTGCCGGCCTACTCCTACGTCGAGCTCTTCAACGACCATCCGGGCACGTTCCAGGACATTCCGACCAACGATTCCGAGACCAACACGATCGTCAACTCGATCATGAGCAACTCGGCCTACAAGAACAACACGCTCATCGTGATCTCGGAGGACGACACCCAGAACGGCAACAACGGTCCCGACCACGTCAGCAACACCTACCGGGTGCCGCTGGTCGTCATCGGCTCGCCGACGTACGTGAAGCAGCACTACATCTCGCATGTCGCCTACACGACGAGCAACGTGCTGGCCGCGATGGAACGCGTCATGGAGAACGTCCACTCGGGCATCATCAACCCCACTGACAGCCTGACTCTGTCGACGTTCCCCATGACGACCGCCGATCAGTCGGCGCTCGCCGACCCCCTGGAGGACTTCTGGGTCCAGGGCTCCACCCCCCTGTCGGCCTCGGCCACCGGCACGCCGACGACGGGCAACGCGCCGCTCAACGTGTCGTTCACCGGCTCGGCCACCGGCGGCACGGCTCCGTACTCCTACAGCTGGAACTTCGGCGACGGAACCACGAGTACGGCCCAGAATCCCAGCCACACCTACACCAGCGCCGGTACCTACACGGCGACCCTGACCGTCACCGACAGCGCCTCACCGGCCAACACGGCTACCGCAAGCGTCACCACCAACGTCAACTCCGTCGGCAACCCGCTGCAGGCCACCGCGTCCGCCGTGCCGACCTCTGGCCAGATCCCGCTGAACGTCGCCTTCACCGGGACCGCTACCGGCGGGACCCCGCCCTACTCCTATAGCTGGAACTTCGGCGACGGGTCCCCGGTGAGCACGGCTCAGAATCCCAGCCACACCTACAGCACCGCCGCGACCTATACGGCGACCCTGACCGTCACCGACAGCGCCTCACCGGCCAACACGGCCAGTTCGAGCGTCACCATCACCGCCTCGCCGGTCCAGGGGACGCCGCCGGGGCCACCGCAAAACCTCACCGCGACCGCGGGTACCGGCCAGGTCACCCTGAACTGGCAGGCCCCGGCCAGCAATGGGGGCGTCAACATCACGAACTACCGCGTGTACCGGGGGCTGTCGTCCGGCAGCGAGACGCTGCTGACCAGCGGCGGCTGTAGCGGCCTCGGTGCCGTGCTCACCTGCACCGACACCGGCCTCACCAGTGGCCAGACCTACTACTACAAGGTCAGCGCCGTGAATGCGATCGGCGAGGGGCAGCAGAGCAACGAGGCCAGCGCCACGCCCACCGGCGGCAGTTGCAACGCGGCGCAACTGCTGGGCAACCCCGGTTTCGAGAACGGCAGCTCCAACCCCGCGCCGTGGACGGTCACCTCGACCCATAGTCCCGTCGAGGTGATCAGCGACAGCTCCCTGGAACCGCCGCACAGCGGAACATGGGACGCCTGGCTCGACGGCTGGGGCTCCACCACCACCGACACACTCAGCCAGACGGTGACCCTGCCGACCGGCTGCACCAACTACAACTTCAGTTTCTGGCTGCACATCGACACGGCCGAAAGCAGCACAACCACCGCGTACGACACGCTGAAGGTGCAGGTGCTCAACAGTTCCGGCACGGTCCTGACCACCCTGCACACCTACTCCAACCTCAACCACAACACCGGGTACGCCCAGCACACCTTCTCGCTGAGCAACTACGCCGGGCAGACGGTCAAGCTGAAGTTCACCGGCAGCGAGGATTACGAGTACCAGACGTCGTTCGTCATCGACGACACCGCGCTGAACGTGAGCTGACAGCACAGCAGGGACATGGCCGGCCGGGTGTCACCACCCGGCCGGCCATCCCGCTTTATGGATCCACCGCCGGGCCTGGCAGGGTCTGGTTGTGCCAGCCGGAGGCATTCCAGAACGTCTGCTGAAGCCCTTCCGGCGGGGTGGCGAAGAAGACGTGCTGTTCCTGCCCGGCAAGGGCGTAGTCATTGGTCCCCAGCACCCTGCCCGCGGTTCCGGGCAGCCACCGCCCAGTCGGTCGCCGCACGGCACGGCGTCCCCCGCCCGGTCAGGCAGGCACCGGAAGCTGGCTGGTGCAGTGTGGGCAGCGGACCGCCGCGGCTGGCAGGTCGGCGAGCTGGCAGCTTGGGCAGGTCCTGGTCGGCGCGGGCTCGCCGAACACGGTCTTGCCGCGCTTACGCATGTACGTCCGGTAGGGCACCACGATCAGGAAGTAGATCACGGTCATGAAGATGAGGAAGTAGACGATGGCCGAGACGAACGCGCCGACGTTGATCCGCTGCCCATGCAGCGTCCAGCCCAGGCCGGTCCCGGCCTTGCCACCGCCGGCCGCGTTGACCAGCGGGGTGATGATGTTGTCGGTGAACGCCTTGACCAGGGTGCTGAAGGCCAGTGCGACCACCAGCCCGACCGCGATGACGATCAGGTCGCCTTGCATCAGGAAGTTTCTGAACCCGCGCAGCATCGTCCCCTCCGCTTTCTCATTAGAAAACACCCGGTAGGTGCCGTCCTAGCACCTTCTATACACGGTGATCGCGGTCGCCGCCCGGCTGAAACAAAAGCTGGGCCAATGTACCGTTATATTCTTCACCCAAACGCAATGTCGTGGGACAATTACATCTCGTACTCGGTAGTGGGGGGGCAGCTCACTGCCACAGCCAAGGGGGGGACTCCCGCAGGGGACGCCCCGTGCCACAGAGCCGAGGTTGTGTTATGCAAAACCTGCGCCAGCTCAGCGCCTCCGAACTCGGTCAGCTCTGCACTGCGTGTCCGGGCTGATCGAGATGCGCGCAGCCTTGCCGGCCGATCTGTACATCAAGCTGGACACCTACCGGGCGGATCTGCTGGCCGAGAAGGAAGACCGGCCGGGGCGGCACATCAACGGCCATTCCGGCCACGGTCACTGTGACTGCGTGTGCACCGTGGAACCCCGGCCCGGCCTGGCCGGAGCCGATACCGGATTCCTGTCTTCCGGCTGACTGACGGTGCCTGCGCGCAGGACTGGCTATCGCAGAAACCGGGCTGCCAGCTAGTCGTGCGCACAGGACCGGTATCTTCGCGGTCCTTGGTTGACCCTGACACGGTGTCAGGGTTTAGACCGGTGACGTCATGTCCGGTACCGGGGAGCCGGCGCGGCATGGCCGGGTCCCGGCCGTGAACACCAGGGAGTGAGGACCGCAGATGTCAGCAGCACCGCAGATCGAGATGCGAGCCGAGCAGCCATACGTGGCCATCCCAGCCCGGCTGACCATGGCCGGACTCGCCGGCCTGGGCGGGCGCCTTACGGAGGTGTTCGCCTGGCTCGGCGCGCGCGGGCACGCACCCGCCGGAGCCCCGTTCTTCCGGTACCGGGTCATCGACATGGCGCACGAACTGGAGGTCGAGGCCGGCGTCCCGGTTGACAGCGCCGTCGACGGCGACGGTGACGTGGTGTCCGGCACCCTGCCGGGCGGGCGGTACGCCACGCTCACCCACCTGGGCCCGCCCGGCGAACTCGCCCGGGCCACCCAGACCCTGCTGGACTGGGCGGCCGCCGAGGGCCTGGCCTGGGACATGTCGTCAGGCGAGCGCGGCGAGCGCTGGGGCAGCCGGCTGGAGATCTACCTGACCGACCCCAGCCAGCAACCCGACATGAGCAAGTGGGAGACTCAGCTGGCCTTCCGGCTGGCCGGCTGACGCAGGGCCACCCCTGGACGCCGCCGGCCCGGCCTCGCCGGCTGACGCAGGGCGCCCCCTGGACGCCGCCGGCCCGGCCGGGCCGGGTGGCACAGGAAGCGGCCGCCGAGGTGCCTGTCACGGTAGCCTTCGGACGCACCGGCCGGGCACCTGTGGCAGTCACTGGGCTTCGAGATCATCGGCACGGTGCCGGAGTCCTCCGGCCATCCCGGGCACGGCCTGGCCGGCCTGCACGTCATGTACCGGCGCCGGTAAGCGGCTTCACGGGTAGCTGTGCGCCTGGCCGGGATAAACCTGGCCGGCCACCTCCATGACGTACCGGTGCGCGGCGTCGAGCAGGGTGCCATGAGTGTCGGCGTAACGCTTGACGAACCGCGGGACCCGGCCCGCGGTCAGCCCGGCCATGTCCTGCCAGACCATGATCTGGGCGTCACAGTGCGGGCCGGCGCCGATGCCCACCGTGGGGATGCGCAGCGCCGCTGAGACCCGCCGGCCGAGTTCGGCCGGCACCGATTCCAGCACGACCGCGAACGCACCGGCCTGCTCAAGCGCCCGCGCGTCTGCCAGCAGTTCCTCGCCAGCGTCGCCGCGGCCCTGTACCCGGCGAACCCCGCCGAGCACGTTGACGCTCTGCGGCGTGAGCCCAAGGTGCGCCATCACCGGGATGCCCGCCCCGGTGAGCGCCCTCACCTGGGGCAGCACGCGGCGGCCACCCTGGTTGGCGCCAGGGTCAATCCTGCACCAGTTTCAGCGCCGCCGTTATGCCGTGGCTGGTGGCAGCAGGAACCGGCAGCGGGGTCCGGGCGCGCTGGCCAGGCGGGTGTCGAGCGTGGCGAGCGGGGCATCCAGCAGTTCAGCGACCGCTACATACCATCCGTCGTAGCACGGCACGTTGTCCCGCAGTTGCCACACCCGCTCGGCGCCCGGCTGGTAAGGGAAGAACTCTACCCGCAGGTCAGCCAGGTCGCTGTGGGCAAGCGAGGCCACGTCGGCCGAGATGTCACCGGCGAGCGCGGCCCGGCGCAGGATGTTCGCGACCTCGGCGGGCATCAGGTCCGGTGCGGCCAGTTCATCACCGGCCAGCAACGATTCCGCCCAGCGGCCGTCGGGGCCCGTGTCGACGAGCCCGGCGACGACCATGGACGCATCGACGACCAACGTCACCGGCGGTCCCGGTCACGGTAGGCGAGGATGCGATCGGCTGGCAGGGTGGAGCCGCTGGCCGCCTTACGGGCCCGGATGCGGGCTATCAGCGCCTCCGCATCGGGCTGGCGGGCCAGCTCGATGAGCTTGGCACGCAGGTACTCCTGCAACGATCGCCCGGTCAGGGCAGCGCGAGCGGCAAGCTCGTCGCGGGTCTCGTCGGGCACCTCACGCACCGTGATAGAAGTAGCCACGGCTTCATATTGCTGCTGATGCAGCTAGAATGCAAGCACCGCATCCCCGATCGATCGCGCTGGCGGCGGGTGGGTGATCGGGTCTGGTGACTGGCCGCCACGTCGTTCATGGTTGAGGCAATGTGCGTGTCTTGCGAAGGAGAGTGACCAGCGATGAGTACGTTCGGCCGGTTAGCAAAGCTGGCTTCCGTGACCCTGGCGGCTGCTGCCGCCGCCGCGGGCCTGACCTCGTCTGCCGCACTGGCCAGCCCAGTCCCGGCGCAGCCCGGCGTGATCACGTGGACGGTCACGCCTGGCGGCTCGTTTACCGCTAAGTCTGGTCCCGCCATATTCACCGACACGGTCTCGGGCGCCGTCATCAACTGCGTGTCGGCGAACATGACCGGCTCGCTGAAGAGCGGCAGCGGCCTGCCGGGCAAGGGGCTCGGGACCGTCAAGTCACTGACGTTCGTCACCTGCACCCTGGCGGGCGCCAGTGTCTCGATGTCGAGTGGGCCGGTCGCCTGGCTGCTGAACGCCGTGTCCTACAAGCTGGGCGTGATGCACGGAACGATCACCGGCATCCACTTTGCGATCACCGGCAGCGGCTGCAGCGCGGTGGTTGACGGTACCGGCGCCACCGCCAGAAACGGGCACGTCAAGATCACTTTTACCAACAAGAATGACCACCTCAGGATTTTGCCCGGCGGCGGCAACCTGCACATATACGACGTCAAGGGCTGCCTCGGCCCGTTCGGCAACAGTGCCCCCCGCCAGATCGTGAGCGGTGACTCCGCCTCGCTGGCCGTATGTTTCTTGCCGGTGCCTTCGCAGATGATCGTCTCCAGCGGAGATGGCGGCGGCAGCAGGCCAGCCATGATCGGCCCACCGTGTAAGGCCGGGTGAGTTTCCGTGGCTGGCGGTCGGGCCCGTTCTCCCGGCGCTCCTGGCTCTCCCGGTGACCACAGGCCGGCCAGATGGAAGTGACCTGCGGCGGAGTGGCTCGTGGGCTGAGACCCAATAGTCTTCATGTCGCATCTATCCGACGATGGAGGCGGCTGGGACATGAGGGCCGCTGGGGGCTGGGCGAGCGGTGACTCAAGGGCCTGCGGACT
>Ga0209167_10002002_pt1 | contig 11367 bp, 9 predicted proteins | sample Coa_R1_9_FD_187154 | JGI IMG/M metagenome (GOLD analysis project Ga0209167, IMG submission 187154) | Surface soil microbial communities from Centralia Pennsylvania, which are recovering from an underground coalmine fire - Coalmine... | ecosystem: Environmental > Terrestrial > Soil > Unclassified...
TTGCGCTGATCGCGCGCCGCGCGGCGGGCGAGCCGACGCAATATCTCACCGGAAAGCAGGAATTCTGGGCGCTCGAATTCGAAGTGAATCCGAGCGTCTTGATTCCTCGCCCGGAAACGGAGCATGGGGTTGAAGTCGCGCTCGAACGGCTGCGGTCTGGCAGCGCCTGCGCCGATCTTGGCTCGAAAACAACCGACGGAAAACTTCGTGTTGCCGACGTGGGCACGGGTTCGGGCTGCATCGCTGTCGCGTTAGCGAAGGAATTGCGGAACGCGGAAATCGTCGCGACGGATATTTCGGCGGCGGCGCTGGAGGTTGCTCGGCGCAACGCAGGTCAACACGGCGTCGCTGGCCGAATCCAATTCGTCGCGACGGACCTGCTGGAGTCGTTCCTTCGCGAACCGCGAATCACGGGCCGCCAATCACGAGTCACGAGTCCTGATTCACGCCTTTTCGATTTGATTGTCAGCAACCCGCCGTATGTAGCGCGCGACGAATCTGAGACGCTGGCGCGCGAGGTGCGCGACCACGAGCCTCACGCGGCGCTGTTCGGCGGGCCTAAAGGAACAGAGATTTACGGGCGGCTGATCGAAGAGGCCCGCGAGTTGCTCATTCCCGGCGGCGTTCTTGTTCTCGAACTCGGTTACGACTCCGCGCCGCGCGTGCGTCCGCTATTCGAAAACAATGATTGGACTCGGGTCGAAATCACGAACGACCTCGCAGGGATTCCCCGGGTGATCGCCGCGGAGAAGGTCTGATCACCCTCAAGTCCGCGTGGCTGCCCACAGTGAACGTCTACTCGCAACTGCCTTTGAATAGAAATCCTCGTAAGCCATTGAAAACAAAGCATCGACAATTTTCTACTCGCAACCGAAATCAGTTTTTACGTCTTCGCCACCTCTTCGCCTTTTTGTGCAACCTGAACCCTTCTGATGGGGTTCGTTTTCCTTTCGCCTGGCGCCGTCGCGGAGTATATTCGGGGCGGCATTCGCCACATGCCGAAACTGGCTCATTTCCGGGCGAAGCATGACGCGCCTCCAACGGCCGCGGACTCTTCCGCCTGGATTCTGCACGTCGATATGGACGCGTTTTTCGTTTCGGTGGAGCTTCTGGCGCGTCCTGAGCTGCGCGGAAAGGCAGTGGTGGTTGGGGGGCAGTGCGATCAGCGCGGAGTGGTTACGTCAGCAAGCTATGAGGCGCGGCAATTCGGTGTTCATTCGGCCATGCCACTGCGGACCGCGGGAAAGCTCTGCCCTCATGCAATCTTCCTTGACAGCCACCACGAGCTGTACGGCCAATGGAGCGACCGCGTGGCCACAATCCTCGAGAAGTATTCGCCCGTGGTGGAGATGGCCTCGATCGACGAGGCCTATATCGATCTCACGGGCACGGAGCGCGTCAATGGCCCCGCCCTCGGCGCCGCCGACCGATTGCTGCGCGAGATTACCGCGAGCACAGGACTGCCCTGCTCGGGCGGGCTGGCCGGCGCGCGTCTGGTTGCCAAAGTGGCGAGCGAGCAGGCGAAGCCGCGCGGACTTGTATGGGTGCCTCATGGGAGCGAGGCCGCGTTTCTAGCGCCGCTAGCGGTGCGGAGGATTCCGGGAATTGGCAAAGCCACGGAAGCCGCGCTGAAGAGCGCGGGAATCGAAACCGTAGCCCGGTTGCAGACGATGCCTCTCGAACGGCTCGAAGAAACGTTTGGCCAGTGGGGAACGGCGCTCTACCGGAAGGCGCGCGGGATCGATTCGTACGAATTCTTTGTCGACGCCGAGCCGAAATCGATTTCGCACAACCAGACGTTTGGAGAGGATACGAACGATCGCGGGCGGCTCGAATCGACGCTCAGCCGGCTCTGCCAGAAGGCGACGAAACGGCTGCGCGATGCGGGGCTTCACGCGCGCACGATCACGCTCACCCTGCGCTACAGCGATTTCAAAACGATCACACGAAACGAAACGCTGGCGGAGGCTTCCGACCTGGACACCACCATCCTCACTGTCGTTCGAGGATTATTCGACCGCAATTGGAACGGCAAAGCGATGCTGCGGCTGGTCGGCGTGGCGCTTTCGTCGTTTTCCGGAGGCACGCCGCAGATCGATCTGCTGGATCCTGAACGGCGCGCGAAACTCGAACGGCTTGCCCGAACCACAGACCGGCTGCGAGATAAATTCGGGTTCTCCAAGCTTCAATTTGGGGGATCGCTGGCGGATCGAGACGGGCGTGATTAGGCTGAGGGATTCGGCGCGGAATCGCCAGTACCTGCTTCCGCGGCGGAGATCTTTGGTATCACGCGCAGTACGAAACAGGTGATGTCGTCGTGCTGCCGCGCTTCGCCGACGAAAGTGTTCACCTGCGTCATGACGCGCCTCAACGTGTCGGCCGCACTTTCAGGCGGAGCCGACCGGATGATAGGAAGGAGGCGCTCTTCACCGAATTCCTGCTCCTGTCGATCCACGGCTTCCACCACGCCGTCGGTGAAGATGAAGAGCATATCGCCAACGCCAAGCCGCACGCTCCCTGAGGTCCGCACCTGTTCCTGCTCTGTGGGAAGCGGGACGCCGAACGGCAGACCGCCGGCGGACAGGCGCTCGATCTGGCCAGTGAGGCGCCGGAGAATCGGGCTGTTGTGGCCTGCGTTGATGTAGCGCATTTCGTATGTCTCGGGATCGATCTCGGCGAGAAATGCGGTGGTGAAGCGCAAGCCGCCAAGGCTGTGCGCGCGGGCGTAGCGGTCGAGCCCAGCCGCAATCTCTTCGAGCGATTCCGGCGTGGCTGAGAGCGCGCGCAATCCTGCTTGAAAGGTAGCCATCAGAAGCGCCGCGGGAACGCTTTTGCCCGCGACGTCAGCCACGACGACGAGCAACGAAGGTTTCCCGAAATCGCTCGGCAAGGGGCGCAGGAAGGCGTCGTAATAATCGCCGGCCACCGTGTTCTGGGGGCGTGTGGCGAAAGCGATGTCGAAACCCGGAACGAACGGCGGCTGGGCGGGCACAAGCCATTGCTGGATTTCCCGCGCGATTTCCAGGTCGCGCTTCATGGTCACACGGTCGGCCAGTTCCAGGGCAAGGAGGAGAAATAGAATCAGCGCGCCAATTCCTCCAAGTTGGAAGCTGGCCTGCTGGTGCTGCCCCCATTGGAACTCCGGCTGAACGACCACCAATACAAGCGCGATCAAGAGAAGAACGCGGCGCGCCGGCGATAGCTTCATGAGCATCGCCTGAAACAAGGCCCAGGCTGCGCGGCAGAACCGTTTGAGTTTTCTTCGTTCGCGCTTGATTTCGTCCCAATCGACGTCTTTCGAGTAGAGCCCGTAACTAGCTTTCGCTTCGGCGACGAATTGCCCCCAGAGCTGTTGGATTTCGAGCCCCTCGGTCAGCCGTTGCCAGAAGGAATGGACCTGCTGTTCCGCTTCGCGCCGCCTGTTGCTTCGACTATCACCTGGCGTGGCCATGAGAACGGAATTATATGTCAGTTCTGCAGGCGCGTCTCATCAGCCCAACTTCCAACCACGGCGTTTTGCCGGATTGTTTGGGGGCAGCTGACATCCGAGCGCAATTACAACGGTTCGCGTGTTCCCTTTGGGGCACTCAACTTCCCGCCGCGGCGATTTTCGGCTCATAATCCTGTGATGAGCGCCCACGAGCTTGCGAACTGTGTTTGCCGCACTCTGCGCGAGAACGGCCATCAGGCGTACCTCGTCGGTGGATGCGTGCGCGACCTGGTGCTGGGGCGCGAGCCCGCCGATTACGACGTTGCGACCGATGCGAAGCCGGACGAAGTGCAGCGCCTTTTCCCGAGGAGCCTGCCCGTTGGAGCGCAGTTCGGTGTTGTGGTGGTGACGGAGGATTCGGCGCAGGTGGAAGTTGCGACGTTTCGCTCGGATGTGGGCTACTCGGACGGGCGGCATCCAGATCGCGTCGAATATTCCAAGCGGGCTCAGGACGACGTTCTGCGCCGCGATTTTACGATCAACGCCCTGCTGATGGACCCGGAAACGAATGAGGTACTCGATTTTGTCGGCGGTCGCGAGGATCTGCGCACCGGAATCGTTCGAGCGATCGGGGACGCGGGACAGCGGTTTGAAGAAGACAAGCTGCGCATGATGCGAGCGGTCAGGTTCGCCGCGCGCTTCTGCTACGCGATTGAAGCTTCGACGTTCAGCGCGATCAGGCGCCTGGCGCCGCACATCCGGCAGGTCTCGGCCGAGCGGGTCAGGGATGAGTTGACGAAAATGCTCACGGAAGGCGCGGCGCGGCGAGCTTTCGAACTGCTGGACGAGAGCGGTTTGCTGGTGCAGGTGCTGCCCGAGATCGCTCGCATGAAAAGAGTCGAGCAGCCACCCCAGTTTCATCCCGAAGGCGATGTCTGGGTACACACACTGATGATGATCGAGCATCTGAAAGCCGGATGCTCCCCGACGCTGGCCTGGGGCGTCCTGCTCCACGATGTTGGAAAGCCGCCGACCTTCAAGCCGCCATTGGGTCCGAACGGGCGTATTCGCTTCGACGAGCACGTCGAAGTTGGAACCCGCATGGCCATCGAGATTTGCCGACGATTGCGGTTCTCGAACGAAGACACCGATCAAATCGCCGCGCTGGTCGCCAACCATTTAAGATTCAAAGACGTGCTGCAGATGAAGCCGTCGACTCTGAAACGCTTTGTGCGCCTGCACCGGTTCGAGGAACACCTCGAGCTACACAGGCTCGATTGCACGGCCAGTCACGGACATCTGGAGAACTACGAGTTCGTGCGGCGTTTCCTGGCCGAGACGCCGCCGGAAGAGGTGCATCCGGCCCGAGTGCTGACCGGGGACGACCTCAAGACGATGGGTTTCAAGCCCGGACCCGCATATAAGGAGATTCTTGGTGCCGTGGAGGATGCGCAGCTCAACGGGAAAATCAGGAGCCGCGAGGAAGCCGTGGCCTTCGTGAACGAAGAGTTCGCTTCATTGTTAGGCTAGGTAAACTATCTATGCTTAAGCACTTGCACGAAGGCCCGCGAGGACTCAAGTTGCATTCCAAGCATGAGCGTAGTACACTAAGTATCATTTATATCAAGGCGCGAAGGTTGATGAATCCCTTTCGCTCCCGCGCTGCATCTAAGGGTTATGACGCCCACCGGGCCGTCTATGGATTCTGTGTTTGTGCCGGTTAGGTATTGGGGGGAAAAGTGGCAAAAGAGACTAGAACAATCCCGCAAGAGCTTCCGATTCTTCCGGTGCGCGACACGGTCCTGTTCCCAGGCGCCGTGATGCCGCTGCCGATTGGGCGCGAGAGTTCGCTCGCGCTATTGGAGTCTTTGCAGGGTCCAGAGAAGCTGCTGGGAGTCGTAGCCCAGTTGGATCCTCGCGTGGAGGAGCCGAGCGGAGCCGATATCCACACGGTAGGCACGGTCGCCAAAGTTCACAAGATGGTCCGCATGCCCAATGGGAACGTGGTCGCGTTTCTCGAAGGACTGGATCGAATCCGGGTCCTGGAGGTCGTCGGCCTGAAGCCGTTTGTGCGGGCGCGCGTCGAATTGCAGCCGGACGTTGAAGACCAGCGTGATGCGGAACTGACGGCGCTCCAGCGCAACGTCCAGGAGATATTCCGCGAAGTGGTGGCTCGTTCTCCGCAGCTTTCCGACGACCTGCAGACGGCGGTGATGCATATCGACCAGTCAGGCCGGCTGGCGGACTTCATCGCGGCAAACCTTCCGTCGCTCAACACGATGGTGCGCCAGGAACTGCTTGAAACATTCAATGTGCGGAAGCGGCTGGAGCTGCTGATCAACGAGCTGTCCAAAGAGAAGGAAGTCGTCGAGCTGCGTAACAAGATCAACGAGCAGGTTCAAGAGCAGGTGAGCCAGAGCCAGCGCGAGTTCCTGTTGCGCGAGCAAATGAAAGCGATTCAGAAGGAGCTGGGTGAATCGGACGACGGCCAGGCCGAAGTGGACGAACTTCGGAAGAAGGTCGAGGAGTCCGGAATGTCGGCGGAGGCGAAGAAGGAGTGCGAACGCGAGCTCAAACGGCTCGCCAAGATGACTCCGGCCTCCGCCGAGTACATGGTGTCGCGAACCTACCTCGAGTGGATGACTTCGCTGCCCTGGAGCAAGACTTCAGGCGCGGGCGAGCAGGAAATTGACATCAGCAAGGCGCAGGAAATCCTGGACGAGGACCACTATGACCTCGAAAAGGTGAAAGAGCGCATCCTGGAATACCTGGCGGTGAAGAAGTTGCAGCCGGGGATGAAGGGTCCGATCCTGTGCTTCGTCGGGCCTCCGGGCGTGGGCAAGACGTCTCTCGGCAAGTCGATCGCGCGCGCGATGGGACGCAAATTCGTGCGCATTTCGCTGGGTGGAATGCACGATGAAGCGGAAATCCGCGGGCACCGGCGCACGTATATCGGCGCTCTGCCGGGGCAGGTCATCCAGGGGATCCGCCGAGCCGAAACGCTCGATCCCGTGTTCATGCTGGACGAAGTGGACAAGCTCGGGCGCGACTTCCGTGGCGACCCGGCGGCAGCGTTGATGGAAGTGCTCGATCCGGAGCAGAACGGGACGTTCCGGGATCATTATCTGGACGTGCCGTTCGATCTTTCGAAGGTTCTGTTCGTGGCCACGGCCAACTGGATGGACCCGATCCCGGAGCCGCTGCGCGATCGTATGGAGATTCTCGAGCTTCCGGGGTACACGGAAGAGGAGAAGATCCACATCGCGAAGCGATTCCTGATTCCGCGGCAGGTGAAGGAACACGGACTCGTTTTGGGTGAGCAGGTCGGGTTCACGGACGAATGCCTGCACGACCTCATCCACCACTACACGCGTGAAGCGGGCGTGCGCAACCTGGAACGCGAAATCGCCACACTGATCCGGAAACAGGCGCGGCGAATAGCGGAAGGAAAGACGGAAAAACTGGTGATCACGCCCGATACGGTCCGCGAATCGCTGGGCGTTCCGAGATTTCGTCTCGAAAGGGAAGTCGAGGAACGAGTTCAAAAACCGGGCGTTTCCATCGGCCTGGTCTGGACTCCGGTCGGCGGCGATATCGTCTTCATCGAAGCGAGCAAGATGCGCGGTGGGAAGTCGTTCACGATGACCGGGCATCTGGGCGAGGTGATGCAGGAGTCCATGCGTGCGGCTTTGAGCTGGGTGCGCGCGAATTCCGAGCGATATGGAATCGACCCGGACTTTTTCCGCAAGCAGGACCTGCACATCCACGTTCCCTCGGGGGCCGTTCCGAAGGATGGACCTTCGGCCGGCGTGGCGATGGTGACCGCGCTGGTGAGCCTGCTGAGCGGGCGTCCGGTGCGGCCGCGGGTGGCCATGACGGGCGAGATTTCGCTGTCCGGCGTGGTGCTGCCGGTCGGCGGAATCAAGGAGAAGGTGCTTGGCGCAAAACGTGCGGGAATCCGCGAAGTCATCCTTCCGTCGGAGAATGAAGCAAACGTGAAGGAGGACTTGAAGCCCGAAATGGTGGAGGGAATGCAGATGCACTTCGTGCGCACGGTGGAACAGGCGCTCGAGATCGCGTTGGGCGAGTTCGAAAAGCAAGTGAGGCCCACGCCGAGTGGTCCGATCGGAGGACAGGAGAGGCCGCCGGCCCCCGGTCCGGTGCACTGAGCGATACGATAACCTCAAGCCCTCACCTCTTGAAGAGGTGAGCTACAGCAACTCCAACCGAGGCCCGGAGAAATTTCTCCGGGCCCTTTTGTTTTTCGAATGCGATTCCCTCGGCCTTGTCGAAATGAGACGATTCGCGAACGAAACTTTCCGAGTACGTCGGGCGTATTTCCAGCGAGACCGTTCCATCGTGAGACTGGCCCCCAACCGACGGAGGGCACTTGAACTCGACGCATAACCCAGACAGAGTCGGCAGGTTCCGGTACCTGCTTCTCGGACGTGATCGCGCCGCTCCACACGAGATCACTCGCAGGAGATAAACAGAATGAGCCAGCAAGGTATGACCGGCCGGCCTGCGGGAGTCTCGCCGCGCTCTTTGGCCAGGATCGCCGGCGTCTTTGAAGCCCTCGAGGGCATGACGTCCTCGTTTGGCCAGGTGTTCGTTCTCGGCAGGCTCGTTGTATATGGCGCCGCGGCGACCACGGCTGCCAACATCCTGGCTCACCAGCGGTTGTTCTGGTTGGGGTTCGTATCCTCTGTCGTCGGAGTAGCCTGCCACATCACTTGGGTGGCGCTCTTCTACGTCCTCTTTAAACCTGTAAACAGAAACCTCTCGCTGGTCGCAGCGTTTGTCGGTCTCGTGGTCTGCGCCATGCAAGCTCTCACTGCCTTCCTATACCTCGCTCCCTTGCTCGTTTTGCAGGGCGGCAACTCCGTGAGTGCGTTTCCGCCGGTACAGTTGCAGGCTTTAGCGCTCATCTTTTTCAAATTAAATGGTTACGCCTTCGAGATCGATCTGGTGTTCTTCGGATTGTGGTGCGCCCTGGCCGGCTACCTGATTTTCAGGTCGAGCTTCCTGCCTCGAATTCTCGGCGTGCTGCTGGCGATTGATGGTTTGGGGTGGATGATGTATGTGGTACCGCCATTCGCCACCCACCTGTTCCCCTTCATCGCCGCCGCCTCAGCCTTGGCGGAAATACCCCTGCAGCTATGGCTCATCGTGATGGGCGTGAACGCGGAGCGATGGAAGCAGCAGGCGGGCGCGAGGGCGGCCTGAAGCTGTTGGCGCACCTTTCCCGGTTGCGCGGCACGACGGATTCGCGTAGAGGTAGTCTCCTGTAACTGGTTCGCGTTGGGCGTGTCGATCAGTTGGCCGAAGGCCGGTGCCAAGCCCTGCAACGGCAGTGCTCTTTCCGTGGCTTGCGGCGGCAGATCGCCCGGCGAACTTCAGAGACGGGAGACAAGTCCGAATGCCGTTTCGTCCGAGAGAGCTTGTTGTACGCGCGCGCGAGGCAGCAGTCGTCCTGCTAAGGACTCTCGATCGCGACGAAATGGTCCCGAGATTCCTGGACATGTATGCCGCGGAACACCGCAGGCCCGGGCGCGCGGACCATCCCGGGCATTATCGCGAGCAGTTCGAGACGATCCGGCGCGAGGCAATCCTGGCTATGGTCCTACGCATCGAGGCGGCGTTGCCGCGACGCCTGAAGGTGCACGTGCCCGTGCGGAGTCCGCGGAAAAAAGCGCGCGGAAAGCAAAGCCGCCGGACCCAATCGAAGAAGACACATGCCAGCCGCAATGCCTGGGAGTTCGCAATCCCGATCCTCGACCTTTTCCGTGAGGAATTTTTCGTGGCGCTGGGGCAAGCGCTCGAGTGGACTCAGCGGGACGCGGAAGAATTCTGGCGGGACCTGGAGCTGTACGAAAAACTGCGGGCAAGCAACGCGCGACGTTTGGGACGGAGGGCTGGAGCCGTGCCCACGGGACCGTTCGTGGACCGCGTTGCCTTTCTTCTGGACCCGTCCTTGATGGAGCAGGCCCGGCGGGCGACCGGGAAGTTTGAAGCCGAATTGGACACGGCAGCCGATCGCGTACTGCGAACGGCGTTGTCGCGCCGGCGACCGGATTGATGAGCGATGTATTCGAGATGCTTTTTCAGTCTCGGCGGGCGCGGAACCGCGAGGGAGCGGATTCAGTGGTTCAGCTCCGCCGCCGCTCGATCGAGTTTCTGTTCGCAATCGGTTTCTCGGATCACCTGAGTGGGACTCGGATTGAGCACACGCGTGCGCCGTCTCGATACATCGAGAGTTGCGATTCTGCTATTCTCGCGCCGTGATCGCTGTTTTCTACATTCTGATCATTTTGCAGGTTGCGGCGGGAATCTATTCGCTGTGGACCGGGCTGGAATGGTATCAGATGGTCCGGCGGCGGGCGTCGTCGCATTCGGGATTCTACGCGCCGGTGGCGGCGGTTATTTGTCCCTGCAAGGGTTTGGAGCCGGGGCTTGAAGAGAATTTGACCGCGCTGACGCAGTTCGACTATCCGAGCTACGAGATTTATTTTTCGCTCGCGACGAGCCTGGACCCCGCGGTCAAGGTGATCGAGCGAGTGAAAGCGGCCGGCCAGCGGCCGGTCCATATCGTAATCGCCGGACCTCCCGAGAACTCGTCCGACAAGGTTCATAATTTGGGCCGCGCGGTGGCGGCCCTGCCGGCCGGGAAATTCGAGGCGGTTGTTTTTGTCGATTCCGACGTTCGGTTGCCGCGCGGCTGGCTTCGGAAGCTGACCGCACCTCTTCAGAATTCGCGCGTTGGCGCGACCACCGCTTACCGCTGGATCATTCCGAGCGGAAAAATTGGCGAGGGAGGATTCGCCAGCGCCATGGCGTCCGCCTGGAATGCTTCGGTGGCCACGCTCCTCGGAAAGGAGAAGGAGAATTTCTGCTGGGGCGGTGGCACTGCCATCCGGTGGAAGACCTTCGAGGATGCCGGAGTGCTGGCGGCGTGGAACGGCGCGTTGAGCGATGATTTCACCATTACGCAAGCGTTGAACGATGCCGGGAGCGCCATCGTGTTCTGCCCGGAATGTATGGCGGCGACACTGCATCCCTGGACGGGCGCTCAGCTTCTCGATTTCACGACGCGGCAGATCGTGATCACGCGCGTCTATTCGCCAAAGCGCTGGATGCTCGGGATGATTTCGCACCTCGGATATTCTCTGACCTTTCTTTACGGGATTGTCGTGATTCTGGCGGTGATGATCAGCGGAGACTCTTGGGGACAACTGGCGCTGCTCGAGCTTGCTCCACCCCTGTTGGCGGCGATGAAGGGCGCCCTGCGTACCGCTGCATTGGACCAATTGCTGCCAGAATGGAAAGCGAGGCTAGCGCAGTGGGGATGGGTGTGGATTGCGCTCGCGCCGCTCGTGCCCTTCCTCTTTTCCTGGAATTTCCTCTCATCGCTGGCCACCAGGCGGATTCGCTGGCGCGGGATTCGTTACGAGCTTGTCTCGTCGAGCACGACGCGCATTCTCACGCGCTAGCGAGCGCGCGAACGCTCCTGACGCGTCATATTCTGCGCTGGACATTGGGAAAATCCACCCACACTTTGACGCCGCAGAAATGAGATCCTTCCGTGCAGATGGGCGTGGAAATGCCGGCGCGGAGATAGCAAGGCGGGCCGATGTACCGGCCGATTGCAGGAAGCGCGGCGCGCACCTGATTCACTTCGTCGATTGAGGCCTGATAAATCTCCTCCTGGGCGTTGAAGCAGGTGCGCATGGTCCATTTGTGGAGCAGGTGAAGGAGCGATCCGGATTCGACGAGCCGGATTGCCTTGGCGTTCGGCAGCAGGTAAACGGCAAACTCCCGCGGAACGCCGCGATCGAGCAATTCGTCTTTAGCCTCCCATGCTTCCTGCATGGCTTGTTGATAAATTTCCAGTGCGCGCGGATTCTCGCGAATCAGCATGGGCGTGATGTAATCGGGCG
>Ga0209167_10002003_pt1 | contig 11366 bp, 12 predicted proteins | sample Coa_R1_9_FD_187154 | JGI IMG/M metagenome (GOLD analysis project Ga0209167, IMG submission 187154) | Surface soil microbial communities from Centralia Pennsylvania, which are recovering from an underground coalmine fire - Coalmine... | ecosystem: Environmental > Terrestrial > Soil >...
GATGGCAAGGGCAACGGCCCAGCCGCCTCGGCCATGAAAACGCCGCCCGCCGATCTGACTCTTGTGGCGCAGAAAAACGGCGGGAAGTATCCCTCCGCTCACGTCGCGTCCGTCATCCGCGGACAGGCCACCCTCGCATCCCATGGCAACTCGGAGATGCCCGTGTGGGGTCCGCTGTTCTCCAGCATTAGCCAGGGTCATGCAGCCGAGGTACAGCAGAGAATCTCGAATCTAGTTCAGTACATCGACACGCTGCAAGCCAAGTAGGCGCAGGCGGCAGAACAGCCCCGGGTGCCCCATTTCTCGCGCGCTCTGTGCGCGAGACGTGGGGTCTCCAGTCGCGGAACGGTCTCCGCCTATACCCTCCGGCCCACTGGCCTTTTGGACAGTGACTTCAGTACCTTAGTACTCACCCTGTTGGTCGACTTATAATCCACTCAAGATCGAAAGCTCCGGATCGAAAGCTCCGGATCGAAAGCTCCGGATCGAAAGCTCCGGATCGAAAGCTAAAGATCGCAAGGAAAGATTAGGAAACGTCAGCGTTCTTCAGGCGACGCGCGCGTCTAATCGCGGGCGCGGCATCCTGCGAGGTCGTCAGAAACCTAAGTGGATCCCGTTCTAGCATCGGCGATGTTTGTCCTCGGGCTGGCCTTCGGCAGCTTCCTGAACGTGTGTATCTACCGCATGCCGCTGGGTTTGTCGGTGGTTACACCGCGTTCGGCCTGCCCCGGCTGCAAGCAGCCGATCGCCATGTACGACAATATTCCGGTTCTGAGTTGGCTGATTCTGCGCGGTCGTTGCCGCCAGTGCAAAACAAAAATTTCTCCGCGCTACCTGATGATCGAACTGCTCACGGGAATAATGTTCGTGGCCTGCTCTTGGTATTTCGGATTCACGCTCTCCACCCTGAAATACTGCGCGTTCGCATTTCTCCTGCTCGGCCTCATCTTCACAGACGCGGAAACCAAGCTCCTGCCCGACAAGCTGACTCTGCCCGGACTCGCGCTCGGCCTCGTCTTCAGCTTGATCATTCCAGTAAATGACTTGGCTTCGCAGTTCGTGCCCGGCCTGGTGAGCCTGCCCTTCAGCGATGATATCGCCATGCGCATTCTTTCCCTGCTCGATTCCCTGCTGGGAGCAGCCGTAGGCGCGGCATTCATTTACGGCGCAGGTGCGGTCTATCTTCGCTGGCGCGGCACCGAAGGCATGGGCTTCGGCGACGTCAAACTCATTGCCATGGTGGGCGCATTTCTTGGAATCAAACTCACGGTCTTCACTATCTTCACCGCTTCGATCGCAGGCTCGGTCGTTGGACTCACCACCGTTTTCGTAGTCTGGCTGAAGCGCACGCATCGTTTCATGCGGCGGCTGGCCAACGCGCAGGCTGCCCGGCGCCGCGGTTGGCAATCGGCGCAAATGGTTCTCCGTTATTACCAGATGCCCTTTGGCGTCTTTCTCGGCGGCATGGCAATGTTTGCGCTGTTCTTCGGCAACCAGTTCCTGCGCTGGTATGGGAGGCTCTGGTGAGAATCCTGGCCAACCCGGTCCTCCTGCGCGCGGCAGTCGTTTTTTTCTGCTCGGCCTTCGCCTTTGTGCTGGCGCTGTTCCTCATGCGCGCGCTGCGCAAGAGCATCACCGAAGACGCGGAAATTTCTTCCGAAGGTTCTCCCACCATGGAGACGATGCCGCTGCACGTCTTCAACACCGTCATCCAGCAGCTCAAGCAGCAGAAACAAGAACTGCAGGTGCAGTCACAAACCGAACTGCAGCGTGCCCGTACCGCCGAGACTTTAAGCCAGGCCGTGATCTCCAATCTTCCCTGCGGCGTGCTCGTCTTCGGAAGCAATGGGTTGGTCAAGACCAGCAATCCTGCCGCGAAAGAGATCCTGGGATTCGTCTCGACGATCGGAATGAACGCGGAAGATATTTTCCGCGGTGCGGTCATCAGCCGCCCATCCGCGTCTGACTTATCCGATCCGCATGAATCCGATCAGCACGAGAATGAAATCTCCGACGAGACCGTCTGCGTAGCCGACGAAGTGGCGAGCGTTTTGCGCGAAGGCCGCAGCCGCCGCCAGGTCGAAGCCGAATTCGAGACTCCGGCCGGCGCCAAGCGATTTCTCGCGGTTACAGTTTCTCCCGTGCCCGCGGACGATGGCAGCCTGCTCGGCGTTGCCTGCGTCATCGACGATCGCAGCGAACTAGAAAGCCTTCGGCACGACACGCAAGCAGTAACGGTTTAAAGGCGTAAGAGAACGGGATCAAAGCTTTTGCAGGATTCGGTAGTGCCGGACTCAGCGGATTCAACCAATATTCCGCAGGTCCGGTGAAAGAACGAAAGAGCTAAGCAGACTCAAAGCGTAAAGGGAAAAGGTGGAAGCTATGAAACGAATCGCATACTCTGCAATCGGACTCGTGCTGTCGCTCAGCGTGCTCGGCCTGCCGGCCGCCGCCCAAAATCAAGCCCCCGCGAACTCGCAAAGCTCGGCCTCCGGCACACCCTCCGGATCGTCGCTCGGCGACTATGCCCGCCAGGTCCGCAAAGATCCCGGCGCCAAGGCCAAGCCGAAAGTATTCGACAACGACAACCTGCCCGTCGACGACAAGCTCTCGATCGTAGGTCCCACGGCCGCCTCCACCACTGCCGACAGTTCCGCCGACACCAAAGCGGATTCAACCGCCGCCCCGGCTCCTGCCGCCGCCGACGGTAAGGCCCCGCTCAAGGGTTCGGGCGAAGCGCCCGCCGCGGATAAAGCTCCGCTCAAGAGCAGCGCCAAGTCTCCCGAGGACGACCAGGCGGCGAAAGAAGCGGCGTGGAAACAGTGGGGCGACAAAATCTCGCAGCAGAAAGATCAAGTCGACCTGACCGCGCGCGAACTCGACGTGCTGCAGCGCGAATACCAGATTCGCGCCGCCGCCATGTACGCCGACGCCGGCAATCGCATGCGCAACTCCGCCGACTGGGACAAGCAGGACGCCCAGTACAAACAGCAAATCGCCGACAAACAGAAAGCTCTCGACGACGCCAAGCAGAAACTGGACGACCTCCAGGAAAGCGCCCGCAAAGCCGGCGTCCCCGCCTCAGCCACCGGCCAATAAGAAAGCCGACATCGAAACGGGTGCCCCATTTCTCGCGTCCTTTGCGAGAAGTGGGGCTTTTGACCTGATGAACCTGATCCTTCCCAGCGAGCTTCGTGGCCTTTCTTCGCGTCCTCTACGGTTAGGATCTTTTGATCTTTGCGTCAATCACGCCACCGAGCCTTCCCGAGAGGTCAAAGCGCGCCCTCTCGCAAGCGCCGAATCTGCTTCACGTGATGCCGCCCGTGCACCAGATGAAACTTCCGCCATTCGCTCCCGGTCAGTGGCCCCAGAATGGGATGGTCCAACAGATTGCTCCGCGCCCCCAGCTTCGCTTCGCACTGCCGGATCATCTCATCCATCTCTCCGATCTTTGACTGAATCTCCCCCAGCACTTTCTCCTGCGGTAGTCCCCTCGGACGCGCAAACGAAGGAGCCTCCCGGCCCGAAGGCAAGTATCCCAGCCCCAGCACAACCCATCGTCGTCCTCGCTGCCTCACGGTCGGGCCTGTGGCCAGCGTTTTCCCGGCTGCCGCGACCCGTTCAAATCCTTTGACCGTTCCGGTGTAGGTCAGGTACAGATGTTCCAGAATTTCCGCGGCGCACCACTTTCCCGCAGGATGCCAGCTCAACTCCTCCGCCGACAATCCCGCGGTCACCAACTCGATCTCCTCCTGCAACTGTTTGAGATGGGGGTCCACCGCGGTTACTCACCTTTTGCGTCGCTTCGGTTAGAATGTTGCGCAACAAATAAACCAGTGATTTTATAACAGGAAGGAAGTCATGAAGACGTCCAGCCTCGCCCACGCAAACCCCGCCGCTGCTCCGGTGCCGCTGTCCGAGCCGATGTTCGAGCCGATGTTCGAGCCGCTGTCCGAGTCGATGTCTACGCCGCTGTCCGAAACATTTCGCTCATGCACTCGACCCAGGAAAGCGCTGCGCGCAGGCACGTACGCCTGGTTTGCTGCGGCTTGTTTGCTGCTCTCGCTCTTGAGCGCATGCTCCGACGACTCCAAACCCGCGGAGACCAAGCCCGAGGTCAAAGGTCCTGAATTGATCGGCGCTCGTTCTGCCTTTCAGAAGTTGTACGTGGCCGCCCGCGGCTGGAACCAGGACGCGAAACCTTACCGTCTCGAGTCCACCGTGACCAGCGACGGCAACGGCCACGACGGCAAGTGGGCGGTGTGGCGCGCCAGTTTCGCATCGGCCGCGCAGCGCTCGCAGAAATCCTATACCTGGTCAGGCAGCGCCGCCGATGGCGCTCCCTCGCGTGGAGTCAACCCCGGCACCGAAGACAGTTACAGCGCCACCAATGCCTCCACGTTGGTCTTCGACATGGCCTTTCTGAAGATCGATTCCGACCAGGCTTTCGCCACCGCCCAAAAACATGGCGGCGACAAGATTCTCGAAAAGGAACCCACCACGCCCGTCTTCTACGTTTGCGATTGGAACCGCAATACCAACCAATTGGTCTGGCATGTCATTTATGGAGCGTCGCGCGACGGGGCCAAGCTGACCGTTGCGGTCGACGCTTCGACCGGCGAATTCATCCGGGTTGAGAAATAAGGTCGAGAAGTAAGCCGGAAGAGTAGTTGGGAAAGAATGGAAGAATACGTCTGTCGGCCCGGATACACACAGGTGCGAACCACGCTTGCGGAACTGGGTGAGTACACGAGCGTGAGCGCGCCCTAGCCGTTCCCCTCGTTGCCGTCTTGCCGGGTGCTTTTGATCTCGGCGATAATCTGGGAGAAAAAGCTTTGCAGTGCCTCGGCCGACGCGATGGCGCGCTTCAGGGCCTTCGGGTCGCCATAGGCGACAATGTCTTGCGGTGAATATTGAAGACGCACCCGGTCGGCGGCGCATTGTGCGCTCAATAACTCGACGCTCGCGGCGGCCAGGTCCGCCCGCAGGCGGTTAACGTCAATTTGTCTCTTGGCGGCTGGTACCATCTACAGCTCCTAAATTTTGTTTTGTTATGAACGCAGGCGGGTCCTGGGATCCGTTTGGGAGGACTGCCACTTCGCGGATCCGGCAGGACCCACCTGCGAGGTCGTCAGTTGTTACGTGTACGTATAGTATACAGCGTTAACGATACGCAGTGCAAGTAATTATTTTTTAATTTTCTGGAGGAGAATTGCCCCGTCAACCCGATCCTGACCTGGAACAACGCATTCTCCACGCCGCCTCGCGCTTGTGGGCCCGCGGCGGCGAGAAAGCGCTGACCATGCGCGCCGTGGCCAAGACGGCCGGCACCACCACGCCCACCGTGTACGAACGTTATCGCGACCGCGACGACCTTCTCAAGGCCCTGCGCATGCAAACCCGCGCCCAGCTTTTCGCCGCTCTCACTCCCACCCGCACCCTCCGCGAGGCCATTCAGCGTCAACTCGACTTCGCCCTCGAACACAGCCATGCCTACGAAGTTCTTTTCGATGGCGTGGCCAAGTCTCCTTCGCTGCACGAGCCCTGGCCCTCCTTCAATCTCATGCGCGAGCGGCTGGCCAGGCGCCTCGGCGGATCGTCCCGCGAGCACACCCGTCTTATGCTCGCTTTGTGGTCGTTGATGCACGGCGCAGCCATGCTTATCATCCGCGGCCGCTTTGAGGGCGCACTGCGCGCTCAGACGGTGCATGCCTGTCTCGACGCCTGCGACGCCATCGTCAACTATGCCGCCAACCCAAAGGGCATGATGCACACCGGCCCGAAGTGGCCCGCGAATCTGATTCTGGGCGAAGAAGCCAGGAGCTACGTAGTCGAGGATGGAGAAGGCGAAAACGGTAAAGAAAAATCCAAAACCAGAAAGTCACGCCGCTAACTAAATGTTGGAGAAGCCGGGTACCCCATTTCTCGCGCGTCCTTTGCGCAAGAAGGGGGGATTCTTTCTTGGGTCGAAAGAAGGGGCGAAGCGGGGTTCACTTCGCCTGCGCACTGGCCGCGGTCGCCTTAATTCGCTGAATGGCCTTCTGCGCGTCTCCTGCCTGCGGACCGTGCGGCAAAATTTTCAAGTAGTTCTCATATTCCTGCCGCGCCTCATCCGGCCGCTCCAACTTTTCCAGGCACGTCGCCAGCCGGAACGTCGCAATCGCGTCGTTGCTCTTGTAATAGAGCGCCTCTCGATAACGATCCTCGGCGCCGCGAAAATTCTTGCGCTTGAAGTAAAAGTCTCCCACCTCAACGTCTTTCGCCGCCTTGTGCGGATCCCACGGACGAAACTCGCTTACATCGCTATCGCCGCTCGCCGAAGTCCCCTCATCCTTCAGCAGATCCGCGCTCTTCGGATGTGACTTCACATCGTCCGGCGGCGGACTCAAATCAATCTGCGTATCCTTACTCGAACTTACTCCAGGCTCGTCTCCCAGCGAGTCGGCGTCTACCCGGTCGGAGCGCGGCGGAGCCAGATTCGGCACCCGCGCTTTCGCCGGCTTGTCCCCACCCGGCTTGTCGGAAGATGACGAACCAGAAGATGACGAATCGGAATCCTGCGTCTGTGATGATGGAGCGGCAGCAGAACTGGAAGGACTGGAGGAAGCCGAGTCCGACGGAGCAGGACTCGATGAAGAGGAAGACGAACTGGAAGAACTCTGCGCCCATGCTGCTACGCAGGAACCCATCACCAAAACCAACAGCAGACCACGCATAAGTCTATTCTACCGCCTTCACCGGCCCGCTGAAACGCAGCGCAAAGGGAGTGACGTCCCACGAATTTCTCAGCGTCCTTCGCGGTTAAAAGCTTTTCGCCGTTCGCCGCAAGTTCGCCCCCTAGCTCACCGCCTTTTTCCCAAACTGCCGCAGCCCCACCCCCAGCAGCAGCACGTCAAAAAACGCCAACGCCGCCAGCACCGCGACCATCGGCAAATGCGAAAACTGCGGAACCAGTGAGCCGCGCAATCCTTCGCTGGCGTACACCAGCGGATTCACCAGCACCATCTTCTGCAAAATCGGAAACGTCTTCAGCGCGCTCCAGGGATAATACGTGCACCCGAAAAAAATCATCGGAGTCATCACCAGGCTAAACATCAGCCCAATATGCTGCTGATTCATGCTGCACCCCAGCGCCAGCCCCCCGCACGCGGAGAACGCCGCGACCAGCATAATTACCACGGCAAACGTCCAGGGTGAATGAATGCTGATGTCCACTCCCGGCCGCAACACCAGCCACGCCAGCGGGATCACGATCAGCCCCGACACCAGCGCCTGCAGCATTCCCGCAATCACTTTCTCAATCGCGATCCAGGACACGCCGATCGGCGCCAGCAGCCGGTCTTCAATTTCGCGCGTCCACTGAAACTCCGCGATCAGCGGCATCGCCACCGCCCAGACTCCCGTGAACGTCATGCTGATCGCAATGATCCCCGGCAGCAGCAGGCTCTTATACGCAGGCGGCATATACCCGCTGCCCACCATGACGCGTCCAAAAATAAAAACAAACAGCAGCGGCTGCAAAAAAGTCTGCAGAAAGAGTTGAATCGCGTTCCGCCGTGCCACATGCGCGTCGCGGGCCAGCATTGCGAAAAATGTTTTCCAGTTCAATCGCGCAAACTCCTTCCCGTGTGGTGCAGGAAAAGATTTTCCAGACTGGGCTCGGAAATGTGCACATCCGACAACTCTGCCCCCGCACCCGCCGCCAAAGTCGCAACTTCAGGGATGAGCGAACCGCCACGATCGGCGTACACGTCAACCCCGGTATCGTCGGCCGCGCGCACCTCGCGCACTCCCGCCAGCGTCTGCAATCGCGACAGTAAATCGGCAGTCTGCTTGCCGAACCGAAGCCGCAAAACGAACCCACCCGGAATCGACGCCTTCAACTCGTTCGGCGTGCCCACCGCTATCACGTGTCCGTGATCGACAATCGCCAACCGCTGGCACAGCGCGTCCGCCTCGTCCATATTGTGCGTGGTCAGCAACACCGTCTTCCCCGCCTGGTGATACTCGCGAATAATCTCCCACAATAGAATGCGCGTCTGCGGATCGAGCCCTGCGCTGGGCTCATCGAGAAACAGAACCTGCGGATCGTGCATCATGGCCCGCGCAATCGACAGCCGCTGCATCATCCCGCCGGAAAATCCGCGCACCATCTGGTTTCCCCGCTCGGTCAGCTTGAACTTTTCCAGCAGCCCGTCGGCCCGCTCGCTTCTCACCTTCGATCCAATTCCGAAATACGCCCCGTGAAAAACCAGAATCTCGCGCGCGGTCAACGAAAAATCCAGATTCGGCCTCTGCGGCACCACCCCAATCAGCCGCTTCACCGCCGCCTGTTCCTTCCACACATCGTGCTCGCCAATCCACGCCTGCCCTGAAGTCGCCTTGACCCGCGTGGTCAGCACGCCCACGGTCGTCGACTTGCCCGCCCCATTCGGCCCCAGCAGCCCGAAAATCTCACCCGCTGGAATTTCCAGCGTAAGTCCATCCAGCGCCGGAATCTGATTCTTCGGCGCCTGCTTTGGGCCCTTGGCGTCGGCGCGCATAATAAACCCTCCGCCCGCCGCCGCCGGAGGCGCCGAGCTATAAACCTTCCGCAAATCGTGCGCGCGAACCCCAACCGCCAAGAGGAATCCTTAGTGGACCGTCAGAATTGAGACTGGAAGTATATCCGAAGATCTGATGTGGATAACCGCGCAGGCCATTCGCGAGTTACAAATTATTTCCGGCTTCGCATCGTCGGGTACCCCATTTCTCGCGTGTTCTTTGCGCGATAAGTGGGGATTTTCGACAGGGCGAAGTCAAAGCGTCCGGCCCGCGGACCATCCCGTGGAGCGGCAGACGCAGCCTGCCCTGAGCGAAGTCGAAGGGTCCGCTCCACAAATTATTGCGAAAAAAAAGCAGGCCGCTCAGGGGGAGGCTTTGAGCGGCCTGGTTGGCGAAGTCCTCCGGGGAGGAGGGTAAACCCTTTGTCATCCCGAGCAAGCGTATTTTGCGCCGCGAGGGATCTGAGCGTGCCGCGCCATGCGTCGCGTTCTTTGCGACGCATCAATCGCGCGTCTGGCCCGCATCCTTACATCGACGACGGATTATTCGTTCCCGCCGTCGGCGTCGAAGCCGGCGTAGCGTCGCCCACTGTGTTGGTCATCAGGCGAACATCCACCCGGCGGTTATCGGCGCGGCCCGCGGAGGTCTTGTTCGTCTCCACTGGCTTGTCCTTGCCCAGCCCGATCACATAAATCTTGTGCGCCGGCACGTTGTACTTCGCAGCCAGATATTGAATCACCGCATTGGCGCGGCGCTGGCTCAGATCGTAGTTGTAATCGGCCGATCCCACCGAATCCGTTCCGCCTTCCAGCGCAATAATGTAGCCCTTGGTTGAGGCAATACTTCCCGCCAGCTGATCGAGCGCTTCCTTCGACTTCGGCGTCAGGTTGTCTCTGTTGAAGCCGAACTTCACCGAGGTCTCGGCGACCGGATGATAGTTGTCGAGATTGGCGACGGTGTTGGTCAACACCCCCACGCGGCCGTTGGCGGCGTCCGCCATCTGCTGCGCCTGCGCAGCATTCTGTCCGGCGGTCTGCGCCTTCTGCTCCACATCGGCAGTCTTGGCGTTCACCTCGGCGATTCCGGCCTGCGCCCGCGCGTCAACGTCCTTGATGTCTTTGGTGTTCTTCGCGGTCAGGTCGTCGAGTTCGTTGGTCTTGTTGATCAGTGGCGTGGTCTGCTGTTTCACATAATTCTTGCTGGTGCAGCCCACCGAGGCCACCATGACGGCTGCTAGTGCGATCACTAACGAAGTGCGATTCATAGGGTTAAGGCTCCTTGTTTCCATCTTGTATGTATCTCTTTGGCGCTTTCCGGGTTGCCCCGCGCGCCCGAATTGCCAATCTTGAGGCCCTGGGAATGACTGTTTAAGCTTACAAGTCCCGCCCTGACTTTTGCACGGCAAATGCCGTTTTCGGCGGCTGGAAACGATTGGTGTAAGTATATCCGTTTTCAACGGCTTGCGGAAAATAAACGCCCCGGTCCAACCGCCACACCACCCCCGCCGAACGCAAACCCCACACACGGAGTGGAAAATTTATACGGTCCCGCTCAAGCATCCCAGCTCTTCTCCGCGTCCTTCGCGGCATTTCTCCGCGACCTTCGCGGTCAAAAGCTTTTCGCTCGCCCACCGAAAAAGCCCTGAGCCGCAATGACCCGCCGAAGCACGCAAAGAAAAAGCGTAAGCCGTAAAATAGAATCGTCTCCCCCATGGACCTGCTCGCCAAAATCCGCACCATCCCCACCGAGCCCGGCGTGTATCTCTACAAAAACGCCGAGGGCGAAGTCATCTACGTGGGCAAGGCCAAGAACCTGCGCAGCCGCGTGGCCAGCTACTTCCACGAAGGCCGTTGGGAAGACGCCAAGACCGGCACGCTGGTGCGCGAAGCCGTCGACGTCGACTACATCGTCGTGGCCAACAACAAAGAAGCGCTCGCCCTCGAAAACAATTTGATCAAGCAGCGCAAGCCCCGCTTCAACATCCTGCTGCGTGACGACAAGACTTACCCCTACGTGAAACTCACGCTCGCCGAACGGTGGCCGCGTGTTTACGTCACCCGCCGCCTGCGCAAAGACGGCAGCGCCTACTACGGACCGTACTTCCCCGCCAACCTCGCCTACCGCATCGTCGATCTGATTCACCGCAACTTTCTGATTCCTTCGTGCAAGGTCGACCTCACGCGTTTTCATCCGCGACCCTGCTTGCAGTACTACATCAAGCGCTGCCTGGGACCGTGCGTGAAAGACCTGACCACGCCGGATATTTATCAGGAAGCCGTGCGCGACGTGAAACTTTTTCTCGAAGGGCGTCCCACGGACCTGAGCAAATCGCTGCATGAACGCATGGACCAAGCCGCCGCAGCCGAAGAGTACGAACGCGCAGCGCGCTATCGCGACTTGATCTCGACCGTCGAGCAGTTGCAGGAGCGCCAGCGCATCGCCGCCGCCGAAGGCGACGACGCCGACGTCTTTGGATATCACTACGAAAACGGCATGCTCGCCGTGAACCTGTTCCACATGCGCGCCGGCAAAATGGTCGACCGCCGCGAATTCTTCTGGGAAGACCTGCCGGAAGTAGCACCTCTTCGTAGAGACGTTGCTTGCAACGTCTCTGCCGATGGCATAACTGAAGCCAATGCCAGCACCGGTGCCGCCAGCCGAGACGTTGCCAGCAACGTCCCTACGGACTTCGCTCCCGGCGAGTTCTTCTCCGCCCTGCTCAAGCAGCTCTACATCGGACAACCCTACGTGCCGCGCAATCTCTACGTTCCGGTCGATTTTGAAGATCGCGAAGCACTCGAGGATCTCCTCGCCGACCAGAA
>Ga0209167_10002005_pt1 | contig 11352 bp, 8 predicted proteins | sample Coa_R1_9_FD_187154 | JGI IMG/M metagenome (GOLD analysis project Ga0209167, IMG submission 187154) | Surface soil microbial communities from Centralia Pennsylvania, which are recovering from an underground coalmine fire - Coalmine... | ecosystem: Environmental > Terrestrial > Soil > Unclassified...
GAGAGCTGGCAAGAGCCCGAACCGCCGAAAAACGTTGGTCCTAGCAACTTGGCCTTACCGTCAATTACGACACCTCCGTACGGGGACACGCCGTCCGTGCCGCCTTGGAACGCGTAGAGCACGCTCTCGGTAAAACTCGATCCCGAGGGGGTCAGCTTGAAGATCGTGCCGCAGCCCCCGGAACATGCCGAAGCGCCGCCGCCGTCCGTGGTCGTGCCGTAGATCGCGCCACTCGTATCGGCGGTGAGCCCCGGATTATCGTCAGGATCCGAGCCATCGCTGCCGCCCTGGAACGAGTAGATCACCTTTTCAGTGTAAGACGATCCCTTTGGCGTCAGCTCGAAGGACGTGCCGTTGCCGGTACCTTTCTTCGCGCCGCCCTGTTCGGTCAAACCGTAAAGTACGCCCTTAGCGCCGGGAAGCAGACTCGCGCGCGGGTATCTTCCATCGATTCCGCCCTTGAAGCGGTAGAGCACGGACTCCGTATAGGTCGAACCTGACGGTGTCAGCTTGAAGACCGTGCCGCAGCCTGGGATGCCGGACGGGCTTTTCTTGCAATCGCCGGTGGCGAGGCCGCCATAAAAAGTCGTACCGTAAAGGTTTCCCTTGCTGTCGGCAACGAGGGCGTCGAACGGAGCCAAGCCGTCGGGTGGGCCCGACTTAAATGCGTGAACCACCTTTTCCGTGTACGTCGTTCCCGACGGTGTCAGCTCGAAGACGACGCCGCATCCGTTGCTGCCTCCGCAGAACGTGGAACCGCCGCCGCGAGCCGTGGTACCTAAAATTGCGCCGCTCTTGTTCATCACCAGACCGCCGTAGGGCCAAGCTCCGTCGTTGGCACCCCCTTGGAACGCGTAAAGTACGCTCTCGGACCAGCCGCTCTTTCCCGGCGAGAGTTTGAAGACGGTCCCACAACCGGAGTTGCACGCGGAAGATCCGCCTCCGAAGATCGTCACGCCGTAGAGCGCGCCGCTCTTGTCCGCGATGAGCGGTGAATCCGATTCTGCTCCGTCGTTGCCGTATTGGAAGCTGTACAGCACCTTCTCTTTGCCGGCGGCCGTGATTTCATAGACTGTGCCGTCGCCGTCGCTGGGGCCGCTACCGCCGCCCAAAGTGGTGCCGTAGTACTCGCCCTTCTTTCCGGCGAGCAACCCCGCATACGGGTACTGGGCATCGGGCAGCGCCCCGAAGTTATAGAGGATGTCGGTCAGCCGGCGCACGTCCGTTACGGGAACGCGTGGCGCAAAAGCGACGTTCGAAGCGCCGCCGCACGCGCTCAACGGAAAAAATCCGACAGCTAGAACGGCCATTACGTGGCAACGCTTCATCTATGACGCTCCTCGCAAGCAAAATGGCGAATCCGCCGACAGCCTGCTTCTTTATAAGACGAGGATGCGCTATGCAGCCCGGGTCCGCCTGCCGAGCCGTCGTAGGCTTCCGCGGCTCCGATGAGGAATTCGTGTTCCCGATGGCCTCGACCGACTTCAGCATCAATCGCCAGAACGACGCGGAAGCCTTGCGTTATCGCGCGGCCGCCGACCGGCACTATGCCAAAGTGGCGATCGCGCGCCGGCTCGAAGGCCTCATCGTCGTCGGTTCGATCGCGCTCGGCCTGTACTGCGCGAACAGCCCCGCGCTCCAAACGGGCGCCGCACTCTGGGCGCTTGCGTTCGCGGTCATTGAGTCCTCGCTGGTCTACCATGTCATGCTGACGAATCGTCACGCCGCGGCGCAACTGGCCGATTGTTTCGACCGCTACTTGTTCTCTGAGAGCCCCCACGTGCATCTGCCCTTCCCGGCTTCCATCGATTCGGTTACTGCCGATTCCGGGCGCCAAATGGGGTTGGGCGATCTGGTCGACCGGCTCTCGAATTGGTACGACCGGCGCCTGGGCGCGTTTCCAAGGGAGATCGCTCATCTTGCGGCACTGCGCATCAACGCTTTCTGGGACGCGTCTCTCCGGGGGTCGTACATCACTGGAATGTGCGCCCTGGCCGGCGTCATCGCAATCGGCGCGCTGGTTCTTTTTTCGCGCAACGGCATCACGACCGAGCGCCTCATCATCAACCTGCTCATTCCCTTTTCGCCGGCGATCCTATGGTTTGTTCGAGAACTCGTCGAGCAGGTCGACGCGCGCGGAAGAAAACGCGATTTAGAGCAGTGCATCGACGTGCTGTGGGACGCCGCCAACGGCATTGGCGTGAATCGCTCGATCGCCGCCGAAGTGGATTATCTCCAAGCGCTGCTCTTCGCCTATCGCCGAACCGACGGTTCGCTCCCGAGCTGGCTCTATCGGGCCGCTCGAACCCGCTTGCACCGCGACATCACCCTGTTGATGGCGCGTTTAGTGCAGCAGCGCCGGCTCCATTCATGATGCGCCGCTCTCTTGCCGTCGCCGTCGTCCTTGCCTGCAGCGCAGGACTGATTGCGGGCCCGGCTCGTTCGCAGACGTCCGACGCCGCACTGATCGGATGGGCCGCCGGACCCGACGTCGCCGCCGAGCTGGATGCCGAGAAGACGATGATGCGCGTGCCCAGCAGCGCCAACGCGATGGATATTGAACGGCATCTCTCATCGGTTCCGCACCGCGCGGGATCGGCTGCCGATTACGCCACGGCCATGTACGTCAAGGAGCGCTTGGAACGCGACGGTTTCATAACGCGCGTTCAAGAGTATGAAGTCGAGTTCACCGGCCCGCTCGAGCAGAGCTTGAGGCTGCTCTCGCCGCGCCGGATAAACTTCGACTTACTCGAAGGCACGCCGGGACACCATACCAAGTGGGAGCTGATGGCGGGCCAGCCGTTTCTCGAGGAATCGGGCGACGGGACCGTCACCGGTCCGGTCGTCTACGTCAACACGGCGTCGAAGGACGATCTCGCCGAGATCGACGCGCGGCACGTGAGCCTGCAAGGCGCGGTCGCTATCGTACGTCTGAGCGCCCCGGGCGGCGGCGGCATTGCCGCTCTCGATCCGAAGTACGTCGCGTATAACGAACTGCGCAAACGCGGCGTCGCCGCGATTCTCGAGTTCATGGAACCCGGAACGACCGGATACGGCGGCGGCGCGATGTGGCCCAACGGCAACTTCAAGAACACCAACATGGCCGAGCGCATGGGCGGAATGTCGCCGCGCGGCTTCATGATGTTTCCTCCCGGCGATCCCACCATGGCCGGCAAGGCGCCGGTCGTCGGCGTACCGCACAAGAACTGGAACGACATTCCGCACGCGACGATTCCCGAGCTGAGCATTACGCAGAGCACCGCGCGAACGCTGCTGGCCGGCTTGACCGGTCAAGTCGTGCCGCAAACGTGGCATCCGATGTTCGAGTTCGTCCAGCATTTCGGCGGCAACGAGATCGTCCGCGTTCACACGAAGTTCGAACGGAAAGTCAAAACCATCTGGCTGATCTTCGGCGACATGAAAGGCACCACGCAGCCCGACTCGATCGTGATGATCGGCAGCCACCGCGACGCGATGACCTTCGGCGCCATCGATCCCGGAAGCGGCACGACCGTCCTGCTGCAAGACGCCGACGCCTTCCACGCGCTCGCCGCGCAAGGCTGGCGGCCAAAGCGCACGATCGAGTTTGCGTCGTGGGATGGCCACGAACTGGGCCTCTACGGATCGGCCGCCTACATCTACGAGAACGGGCCGCAGCTGCGCACCAACGTCTTTCAGTACATCAACACCGATCAGCTCACGACCGGCGACCCGTTCGTCGTGAGCGCCTCACCGGGACTCTTCGCTTTTATGAAGCAGATCTGCGACGTCGTTCCCGCGGTTGATGGCAAAGGCACGCTGGGGTCGCGCGATCAGCGCGTCCGTCCCTTGCTCAATCCGATGGTCGGCGGCTCCGACCATCAGAACTTTGCCTACATGCTCGGCGTACCGAGCACCAGCAACGGCTATTACGGTTCGTTTGGAGCCCATCACACTGCCGAAGACAATCTCGACGGTTTGCGCACGTACGACCCCGGCCTCAAGCAGGCGGTAATCACCGCCCAAGTCACCGGCATCCAGGCGATGCGGGCCGCCAACGCCACGGTCGATCCGTTGCGAATCGAAGAGATTCCGGCGCAGCTGCTCAAGGATCTCACGCCGCTGCAAGTCGACGCATTGACTCGCAGCAACGGTACGATGACGCTCAGCGAACTGCGCGCGCCGCTCGAGGCCTACCAAGCCGCCGCGCACGCAACCGACGTCGCGATGGCGCGCGCGGAGGCCCAGGGCAACGCGACTGCAATGCACGCCCTTGCCGCGCGAGAGCAAGCCTCCCGCGACGCTTTCTTCATCAGCGGCGGTCTATTGCAAAACGCTTACTACCACACCATCGACCGCGTCTTCACGAGCTTCCCCGAGATCGCATACGCGGGCGGCAATTCGGCTACCATAAAGACGGCGCTCGCGCGAGCATTGAATGCCATCGCGCAGGCGACCAGCGCCCTAAATTCCCCCTAATATGGCAACAAGTACAAGAAATGCCACGGTCCCGCCCCTGGTTGGGCATAGGAGTTAAGCGATTCGAAACGCCGCCCCCCCAGCTGCGGGGCCGGCTAGCGATCCGCGATCTAAGCGCCAGGCATACCGACATCCAAGCTGCGAGACTGCGAGGCGCTGCGAGCTAAGCTGCGAGGCTTCGCTACGCTGCTAGCGCGATGCGGCCTCGCGGGTGCGTGAGGTGAGATCAGAGGTCGCGTTAGCCACCTTAGATAAGGTCGACCATGTGATGACAGTCCAAAGCAGGTGAGGCCTTATTAAAAAACAGATCTGGTTCGTTACTGGGGCGGGCCGCGGTATGGGCGCCGACATCTCGAAGGCTGCTCTGGCCGCGGGCCATGCAGTCGTCGCCACCGGCCGCAACCCTGAGCGAATCAAGTCCGCGCTCGGAATTCAGGATGACCTCCTTGCCGTTGCGCTCGACGTTACAAATTTCCGAGAGGCTAAGGAAGCCGCTCGCGCCGCGGTCCAGCAGTTCGGTCGGATCGACGTTCTCGTCAATAACGCGGGGAATTTTTACGCTGGATTCTTTGAGGAGATCGCACCCGAGGATTTCCGCGCGCAGATCGAGACCACTATGTTTGGCCCAATGAACGTCACTCGAGCGGTTCTCCCCGTCATGCGCGCCCAACGCTCCGGCCTCATCGTAGCTATCTCTTCAACCGCTGGCATCGTTGGTCAGGAATTTTGTACTGCTTACTCAGCGTCTAAGTTCGGGGTCGAGGGCTGGATCGAGTCCCTGACGCCAGAGGTCGCGCCCTTTGGCATCCACACGATGCTTATTGAGCCCGGCTTCTTCCGTACTGAGCTCCTCACGCCGGAGTCGACGAAATATGCAAAGCCCTCAATCGACGACTACGCGGCGCGTAGCGAGCAAACTGTCGCTGTGTGGAACAGCATGAACGGAAAGCAGGGCGGTGACCCCGCTAAGCTTGCTGAGGCGCTCATACATCTTGCGGGCCTTGACAAGCCGCCGCTCCGCTTCGTAGCTGGTGCCGACGCTGTTGCGGCCGTTAAGAAGAAGGCAAACGAACTGATCTCGCAAGCCGACGCCTACCGCGAGCTGTCCAGTAACCTCGCGCTTGACGAAGCTCGCGAGGAGCAGCCGCCAAGCTAAGCCTCGCAAAAAGATGGCGCCCCTCCCCGGGTGCCGATCTACTAGGTTGCAAAGCTGCCGCGATCCAAGCCGCAACGCGTTAAGCGCCGCGATCTAAGCTGCGAGACTGCGAGGTAGCTGCGAGCAGAGCTGCGAGGTGTGCGATGCGCACGCGATCGGCGCCGGGCTGCGCAGCTGCGAGACTCTAAGCTAAGCGTCCACGCTCGCTAAACGCGATGCGGCCTCGCGGGCGCGGCGGCGCGGGCGCGGCGGCGCGGCGGCGGGCTTAGATCAGGGCAGAGTTGTAGTAGCTACCCAGACTTCGCTTAACCGCATCGTCGATCGCGGCAATGGCTAGTTCGAAATCATCTTCGCTATCAAACCGCGAAGAAATGGGAGTAAGCGTCTGATACCCGTTTAACGTAAGAATAATGTCGACCACAGCCTCATCTGGCTGCGACTGCGATACGCTTACGTTTCCCGCGTTGACTTGGTAGGTTTGCCGCCACCAAGCTTCAACGCGGTCTTTGAAATTTGTAAACATCATAGTGCCGGCGCTTCCCTTATTCTGACGAAGGACGAGTGCTTTTGGCTATTCGAGCAATGAGTTCCGCCACATGGTTCAGCGCCGTTTTCGCTACATCGTCGTTGGGCGCGATCGCCAGGAGTTGCTGCGCATCCTTCTTGTACTGCGCCATGACAGAAGCATGCACCGATGTGGATAAGTGCCCAAACAAACCACTGTTCCGTTTATCCTCCAGGTCTGCGACCATGTCTTCAGCCGCCTTTCCGGTGCTTATCAGGCGATCGCGAAGATTATTGGCAAAATCTTCAAATGCCATGCGTTCCTGTTACCCTCCCTTTTGCTTCGAGCACATTAAAGGAACCGTCGAGCGTGATTCGAGACGGCGCCTCGTTTGCGTACTTTCGAGGACGCACGCCCGAAAAAGAAACTGACAATGTAGCATCGCGCTGCAATTCCATTGTGAGCCGCTCCACAACCTCGATCGCGCCGCTCAGACGTAGGAATAAGATCGCCGTTAGTCGCGCAACCGCAAGGAAAGTCCGGCGATCTTCTTCGGGCATAGCCGACTCGAAGTGCAGCATTGGTATAGGCGAACGCAGAATCTTGATTGGGGAGCCCATGCCTCTTACAAAGACCTCCAGCGTAGCCGCGTTGAGCGCGCCGCCATAGTTATCGGTGGGTGATGGCAGGCGCTCATCAAGCAGAATTCGCCGCACGCGCAGATCCGCGATCGCGTCAGCAGAAAGGTCGTTCAGGGACGGCTCCATGAACACTCCATAATCGGTGGAGCTCCGTCGGACTTCGAGGTTCAACTGCTCCATCTGATTTCTCCGCAGGAGCTGTACGCTACGCAGGTCACCGAGAAATGCCGTGCTGTCGTATGCAACGCCTATTGTTTTGCCAGCCGACAGCTGCCTTGCTTCAGCAACGGCAGCATCGTTTTCGAGCTTCAATGCTAGTTGAACGGTGTTAGCCTCTTCGGTGATTTCCTCAGCGTCCACCCAAAAGAATCCGTCATCGGTTGGGTGAAGGAGAACCAGGTCTCCGGAGCTGTCAACGCGGAGATCGCTGGCAGTAGTTGTCACGTTGGAGACAGGAGGTAGCGATATGCGCTGGCCTAGCGGGGGACGCGGATACGCCGGCTGATCCGTTAGAAGTCGGAGGAGCTCGACGAACCCGTCGCGATTTGATACGTTGGGCGTCGTAAACGCTCGCAAGAACGTAGGAACGTACTGTCGAGATTCTTCTTCGAATACTATAGGAATAAATTTTTCATTCCGCCCCTGCGCGTCGTAAAGTGCTTGCGTTATGATCTGCGTCTCCCAAACGGCGCCGCGCCCAACCCCGTCTACAACCTGACCCATGGCTCTTCGGTAATAAGTCTCAGTGCAGACGACGATAACGAAGCGCGCCTCACCGATCCGACGCGTCATCCAAGCTGGCCATCCTTCTTCGGGAAAGGGGTTATACTGATCCAACTCCGTTGGAACGCCGTTTGAAATAAGTTCCCCCGCCAGGTTCCTAACGCGATCTTTGTGGTCTTGTGAGTCGTGGCTATAGCTGACAAAGGTAAAGTCAGCTTCGGCACTATAACCTTGCACCGCGCGATACGTTCGGCGCTGCGGCTCAGTTCCCGGCTTCGACCGGGTCGTGTACTATCTCCCAGTGCCGCGGATGCTACGCCTTCGCCCCAGCGCGGACGAGCGATTACGGTGCCAGCGACAAGCCCGTGTCCTTTGAAAATGTCTTGGGCGTGAAGACATCGAGCTCCGGCGGCGGTTGCGCCTAGACCCAACGCCGCGGGGAGCGTGGTAAGGATGATCTGGAGGACAGGTTGGCGTTAGGCTCGGGTGTAAGTCGCAGTGCCTATGCGTAAGCGACGATCGAGCCGCTGGCTGCCGTACGCACTTGCCGCGATAGCGCTTACGCTGATCGCCCTGCTCATTCCAGGGCTGGATCGCCTGATCGGGCTTGGCGCAATCTTGGTCGCGATTTGCTTCGGGATGTGGTCTTTCTTAGAAGCGCGTCAGAAGGCGCGGAGGTGGGCGGTCATCGGCTCATTCTACGCTCTCAGTCCCGAGCAGTTCGAAGAGCACGTATCGCGATGCTTCGAGTATCTGGGCTACATTACGACCTTAACGCCGCGCGTTGGTGACCAGGGTGTGGACGTAATTGCCGAAAAGGGCAACGACCTTATAGCTATCCAGTGCAAACGCTATTCGGACCATGCCCCAAATGCCGCTGTGCAAGCAGTTCACGCGGGAGCCATGTACTACGGCTGCAATCGAGCGCTCCTCGTTTGCCTTGGCGGCTTCAGCAGATCAGCGATTGAACTGGCCTCTTCTACTTCAGTCGAGCTCATGGATGGCGCAGAGTACGCGGACCTCGTCCACCGGCTCTCGCCGACCGAGCATGCCGCCGTCGCTATTCCCTCGCGGGGAAGGTTTTTGACGACTGTCCTGCTCTTTGGTTTCGGCGTCGGCGCGATTTATCTCGATTTCTCACACCCTCAGACAGCGTTGGTAAACGCGCATCCAGAGCTTCTGACGCAAGGTGGTCGGCTGATACGGTTTGCCCTCGCAATCCTAGCGGTGGGAATCCTGCTAAGGGTCTTCAGCGGTGGTCGCAGGCGAAGATACCGCCGCTGAGGGGCTTCGCGCCTGCAGGGCCGGCTCTACAAAATCGTATTGATCCTGCCAATCCTGCGGGAAGTCTATTTTTGCTTCGATGCCTGCGTACTCCGAGAGCATCGAAAGTAGGTTGCTTCCAGTTACGAGCTCGATCGGCTTATTCTTTGAAAACTCGTAAGTACTGGCACCAAAGCCGCTAGTTGTTACCAGGATTCCCTTTGCCGCGCCCTCGTTAATCATTGTACCGAATAGATCGCGCACCGCGCTGACACCCACCGTATTCTTGTAGCGTTTTGCCTGGATTACAACTTTCCCGCCAACGACTGGGCGCATGTCCCAGGCAACGCAGTCGACCCCACCGTCGCGAGACGCCTGAGTAAGTCGGGTTTCCAATCCCATTTTCTCAAAGAGATTTGTCATCAACGCTTCAAACTCGCCCGGTGTTAGTTCGGCGATATTGGGTCTTGAGTCGAGATCAGAAAGCACGTCACTCTTATCTATGAACCTTGGGTCCACCATATTAAAGTTAACGATTGGCCTCACCGGCTCTAGTTCATGCGCACTGCGCGACACGAGTGCCTTAAGCCCAGTTAGGCATGCAATAGCGTCCACTTTGGAGAATTCGATCTCACGGAGCTCAGACGTCAAGGCTCTAACGCTAATGATGGTGGGGGTTATACGCTTTCCGGTACCGGGGGCAATCGTATCGAGAAAGCCATTAAGGACAAGCACTTCAACTACGCCGGCAACGTCAGCGTCAGTAATCGCGAACAGCGCCCTACAGGCCAGCTGCGCTAGCAGGTCGCGGTACAGTTTTCTGGTTTCCGGTTGCTTACGCGGAATCGCCTGTATCTCGTCACCTTTCTTGATGTACTTGTAGCCAGCGTCATTAGGGATCACGTCGATTGTAGGCAGTTGATACTCAACCACCAGTTGCTTGGACTCGGGCACGAACGCGACTCGTACATGAGGCTCGTGGTCTTCATAGGCGAGATCGTCTTCGAGCACCGTGGTGAAATATTCGATTACGCCGTGGAGCTCTCCAGCACGATAGTTCGCGGCCTTCTCGTCTATGGCAGCGTTAAGTTCATCTACGCGTCGTTGCTCAGCCTGAAGGCGTTCGGCGTGCTTCGCTCTTAGGTTCGCCAACTGAGCGGCGCGTTCGGTCTCGCTGCGCTGGTGTGCAGCGATGGCATCCTGATATTTTGCCTCCCCGTCTGCGACCGCTTGATCGTGTTTTTGCACCGCGGCTGGAATTAAACGCTGAAGAAAATTCAACGGGGGCGGTTGAAAGTCGGTTTCCGTTGGGATCGGCTCAGGCTGGTCGAGTCCATTCGCGTTGAATGGAATGCGTTTGGGTTTTACTTTAAGTTTCGCGAAGTCCACAGCGAAGCGCTTGGAAGTAGCGGCGTGAAGTACGGTTGCGAGCGCTGCGACTCGGGCCTCGATCCCGTCCGTCAAGTCGTCTGCTTCGGCAGCGCGTGATTCAAGGTGGTCCTTTTGCGCTGCTCTGGCGGCGGCCTTTGCGGCCACTTGTTGCTCGCGCAGTTGGGCCCTTTGTAGGGCGAACGTAGCGGCTTGCGCACGACGACTCTCGCGAGCGATCGCGTTGAGGGACCTGGAAAAGCTACGAAAACCAGGCATGGGAATCTCCATAACTCACACGGCTAGAGAGCCCGATAGTGACGACTTGCGTGGGGGTTATTGACGCGCTGCGGCCAACCCTACTAAGGGCCGGGTTGGCGGCGTCTTCGGGGCCTATTCTGCAAGCTTGCCTTTGCGACGTGCGGCGATGGCGGTTCGGATCGCGACCTCATTAGCGGTGTGGGGCCTTGTCCCGCGTCGGATTCGCTGGAGCGTGCGTCGGTCGAGCCCACTCTTCTCCAGAAGCTCGCGCATCGGCATCGCTTTGAGGACCGGGAGAATCATCGTCACCCAGTCGTCGCGACGCGGGTCGGGATATTCGGTATAAACGTCGCCGGCGTCCGGCACGCCGCCCTCCTCGACCTCTTCGAGCTTATTCGACTCCTTGCCAATGAAGCTGAGCGCGCTGATCGAGACGCGGCGTCGGCTAAGCAATCCGATGCTCTGCTTCCCGCACGGCGCGCCGGTCGCATTCGCGCACTTTGCTTCTTCGTGGAACTCGTACTCTTTGAGCACGTCGCCGTAGCTTTTCACGCGCGCGATCTGGCGCGTCGGGCTGGGAGCCGTCGTGCTGATCCGATAGCGAGTCCCTTTCGTTGAATACTGGTCGATCCACGGTAAGCGCTCCCATTTGCGCGGATCGGTCTCGTACGGCGCGACGAGGTGGAACCGTTCGGGCTTCACGCCGACCGGATGACCGAGAGGCAGGACGTGGCAGCTCAGAATAAAGTTGAACGGCTTGATCTGCTGCGCGTACGGTTTCCCCGCGTTGAGCGCTTTAAGCGGCTTCATCACTTCGGGGCTGCTCACCGTCGTGCGCCCAACCGCGACGCGCTTTGCGAATGGCAGCGGCATTGTGGGAAGACCGAGCGATCGCCGGACGATCGCCAGCCACGCCTGCCCGATCCAGCCGCGATCGTCGCTCTCCGGATCGGTGGGGTTCATGAGATGGCCGAGCC
>Ga0209167_10002008_pt1 | contig 11340 bp, 6 predicted proteins | sample Coa_R1_9_FD_187154 | JGI IMG/M metagenome (GOLD analysis project Ga0209167, IMG submission 187154) | Surface soil microbial communities from Centralia Pennsylvania, which are recovering from an underground coalmine fire - Coalmine... | ecosystem: Environmental > Terrestrial > Soil > Unclassified...
CTCGACCGAGGAGGGAGGCTCCGCGTTTGCGTTGTTTTGGCGGCGGTCGACGGCGCGAGCCCTGCCTTTGCCCCCAGACTGCAGCGTGGAATTCCAGCTAACCATTGTGAGGACTGGCCCCAGTTTGAGATGGAACAGCTAGTGTCGGTCTACGGCGCGCACGAACTATTTATAAAGTTTCCGGAGCGCGCACACAATGGTACGGTCGTACTAAAGTTGCAGAATCATAGGCACTTACGCCGCACGGCGGCTTCGTTGTCGCGGATAACAATCAGCAATTGGCAGCAATTGGCGGTGATTTTTTAGCGCTGCGGAGACGGCTCTGGAATGGCTTCGCCGTCCTTACGAGGGTCCGAAGCGCCGTAGTTGACGCCCTTCGCAAAATCGCGCCGCACGGCTTGTCCGCCGCCCATCATCGCGGAGTAATCCCCTCGGACCTCGATCCGATGCCCACGTTGAGTGAGGGCGCTGCGGACGCTTTCGAGGATGCGGTCTTCCATGGCAACGTCACAACCGTGGAACGTCAGCTTCGTAAATCGAGGCGATTCGAGCGCCTGTTGGATGTTCATCCCGAAGTCGACAATATCGGAGACGAATTGCGCGTGCGCCTGCGCCTGGTTGAATCCACCCATGATTCCGAACGCGATGCGGTCGTCGCCGCGCTCCATAAACGCCGGAATAATCGTGTGCAGCGGCCGCTTGTGGCCGGCGAGCGCGTCCGGCGAGGACGCGTCCAGCGCGAACAGCGCGCCCCGGTTCTGCAACGCGAATCCGGTTCCATCCGCCACGAGTCGCGAGCCGAATTCCGAGTAATTGCTCTGAATCAGCGAGACCATATTGCCGTCGCGGTCGACGGCGGTGAGATATGTCGTATCGCCTCCGGGACCGAGCCCCGGCTCGCCGGGCGCGACGTCGCAATTGGCCTTCTTCATGTCGATCAGCTTCGCCCGGTCCGCGCCATAATTTTTCGCGAGCATGCCTTCCACCGGAATATGGCTGAATCGCGGATCGCCGACGTAGCGGCGCATGTCGGCGTAAGCCAGCTTCTTCGCTTCGATCATCACGTGCAGCGCGTCGGCGGAGTTCTGGCCGAATTGAGCGAGCGGAAATCGTTGCATGATGTTGAGCATCATCAGCGCGGCAATTCCCTGGCCGTTGGGCGGAATTTCGTAGACCGTCCAGCCGTGATACGTTGTCGAAATCGGCTGCACCCATTCGCTCGAATACTCCGCCATATCCTGAGCCGTCATCGTTCCGCCCATTTTCGTTGAGAATGCGACGATCTGCGAAGCGATCGGGCCTTTGTAGTACGCGTCGCGACCGCCGTTGGCGACCAACTCGAGGGACTTCGCCAGGTCCGGATTGCGAAAGACTTCTCCCACGCCCGGCGAATGGCCATCGATCAAATACGTGGCCGACAGATTCCTGTTCTCGCGAAGAAAGGGCTCAGCCTCGTGCCAATATTCGGCATCCCATTCCGCGACTGGAAAACCTTCGCGCGCGTAATGAATGGCAGGCGCCAGAATCTCGGCGAATGTTTTCGTGCCGAAACGGGCGAGCAGTTTCGACCAACCGTCGACCACGCCCGGCACCGTGACGCTGTCGATCCCGTGTCCCGGCATCTGGGTGACGCCCTTGCTCTTCAGGTGTTCGACGGTGAGCTTCGCGGGCGACCAGCCGCTCGCGTTCAAACCGTAGAGCTTGCCCGACTTCGCGTCATACACGATGGCGAACAGATCGCCGCCCATACCGTTCATCATCGGCTCGACCACGCCCATCACGGCGTTCGCGGCGACGATCGCATCCACCGCGTTTCCGCCGTGCGCCAGAATCGTCGCGCCAGCCTGCGCCGCAAGCGGGCTCTCGGCCGCCACGATGCCGCCGCGGCTGATCACGCGAGACCGCCCTTGCGATCGGTCCTGGGCGTTCGCCGGGGCTACGTGCATCCAGCTCAAGCTCACCATCAACACCGTCAGGCAAAAGACAAACCGCGAGTAAGCATTAAAGTGAGGGACCATAATTTTGAGACGCAACGCAATCTTGGATCGGCCGCTTCCGACATTCATTTCTTTGGACGCGATTCCGGTGGCACGATGCGGTTGTTCCGGTAGTAGGCAACCAGCAAGCCGTAGTGTTCGCCCATATGCTCGGTATAGCCAATCCAGGGTGAAAGGTGTTGCAACACGCCGGCGTCGCCTTCTTTTTTAATCTCGGCGGCGCCGTCCGCGACCGACTTCTTCAGGAACGCGACCGTTTGTTCCTTCGTTTGGTAGTCACTCACGGCGGGATCATTGCGCCCATCGCCCATTTTCGTCCCGGTGAGACGGTTGAGCAAATCGTAGTTCGACCCGGCCACGTGCAACAACACCTGCTGAAACGTGCGGACGTCGGAGTTCGGCCGGTACGCATACTTGTCGGCGGACCAATCCTCGGCCATGGTGACGAGCCGGTTGCCCACATCGTTCCAGTTGGCCAGCAGCGCCTCACTCGGGGTGCGCTGCTTCCCTGGCGCACCTTCCTGCGACAGCAGGGATGGCGCGAACGTCAAGCCTGCAAGAGAAACAAGGACAAGGACCGAACGGCGAAGCTTCTTCATTTGCGGCCTCCTGCGGGGCGCCCCCTCCCCGGCGACCGCGACAGACTATCCTCGTTTTGCGCTTGAGTCCAGCACGAGGAGCCGATTTTTACGTGGGGCCGGCGTTCTCCGAATCGAGAAAACGCCGGTGCTTCACTCTGCGCGCAGGGCTTCCACTGGATCGACGCTCGATGCGCGCCGCGACGGAAGGTAGCTGGCCAGAGCGGCCGTCGCGCCCAGCCCAGCGCACACAAGAATATAGGTGACGGGGTCGACCGGGCTCACATGGAACAGCAGCGACGCCATCACGCGGACCGCCACGATCGCAACGACGACGCCGCAAGCGACACCCACTCCCGCGAGAATGAGTCCCTGCCGGACAAACATACCGACAAGCCCCCGTTGCTGCGCGCCCAGCGCGATGCGGATGCCGATTTCGCGCGTTCTCTGGGAGACGGAATACGCGATTACGCCGTAGAGACCCACAGCCCCGAGCAGGAGCGCCATTCCTCCTGCAATCGCAAGCATCACCAGTGTGAACGAAGTCCGCGCCATCGATTTGGTGTAGTAGTACCCGAGCGTGCGCACGTCCGCCAGCGGAAGGTTTGCGTCCACCGACCATACCGCTTGCCGCGCCTCCTTCATCAGCGTTTCCGAACCCGCGCGGGGGGTGCGAATTACGAATGCCAGCGTGCGCCGGAGCTGCACGGGATCGCTCTCGAAGTTATGCATCAAGATGGGCCAGTAGGCGGTGGTGGGGGCGGACTGCTCCACGCCGTCGTAGTACACGTCACCCACAACTCCCACGATTTGCCGCCAGTCGTCTTTCGTGCTGACGCGGATCTGCTTTCCGAGCGCGTTTTCGGGAGTTTTCCAGTACTCGCGCGCGAAATTCTCCGAAACGATGGCCACCGGGATCTTGTTGTATGTGTCCGTCCAGGTGAAATCGCGCCCCGCAATCAGAGGAATGCCCAAGGTATGAAAGACGCCCGGCGAGACGAACTCGAACCACCGCAGCGGAGGGACTTCGCCCTGAGCGTAATCCCGGTCTCGCGCCAGCACCGGATCCATCCAGTGATTGTTGCTCATGGGAACGCCGTTGGTGAGCGCCACGGAGGAAACGCCCGGTATCGCCGACAGCTTGCGCGCGATCTCTTCCTGCATGCGCACCACGTTTTCGGGCTTGGCAACATCGGCTTCCGGTATGGTGAGCCGAAACGTCTGGACGCCGACGTGCGCAAGAAACCCCGGATTCACCTGCGTCAACCGGCGAAACGTGCGAATCATCAGTCCGGAGCAGATCAGCAGCACGCAAGCCAGGCCTACTTGCACGACCACCAGAACGTTTCGCGCGCGATGCCGCTGGCGGCTTTGGCTCAGCGTTCGCCCGCCTTCCCGCAAACCCGTTGCCAGCCGGGACCCTCCGTATTTCAGCACGGGAATCAGGCCGAAGAGCAAGCTTGCAATCAACGACGCTGCCAGCGTGAAAATCAGCACGGGCACATTGATTCCAATGTCTTGAATCCGCGGCAACCCTGCCGGCGCCATCGCCACCAGAAGGCGCAGAGCACCATAAGCGAGAGCGAGACCCAGAAGGCTCCCGATCAATCCAATGATCACGCTCTCAAAAAGAAGTTCGCCCGCGATACGGCGGCGGCTCGCGCCCAGCGCGGCGCGAATTCCCAGTTCCTGCTGGCGTCCTTCCGTCCGAACCAGAAGGAGATTCGCGACATTGGCACACGCGATGAGCAGGACGATCCCGATGCTTCCCATCAGGATCCAGAGAAGCTTGCCCACGTCGCCTACCACATCCTTCATCAGCGGACGAACGTTTGGACCGATGTTGGCCTTCTTTAGAAGATCCAGGCTGAAACCGGGAGGCGGAGGAAAACTCCGGAAAACGATGGGGAGCATGCGCGCCACATCCGCGTTCGCCTGCTCCACTGTCGCGCCAGGCTTGAGCCGCGCAAGACCTTCGTAGCTGAATTGGCCCAGAAATAGCTTATTCCGGTCGAATTGCAAAGGCAGAAGAAGGGCCAGATCATCCCGGTCGAGAAAACGAAATCTTTGCGGGAGGACGCCGATGATCTGTCGCGGTTTGCCGTCAATCGTGAGGTTGCGTCCGATGATCGAGCGGTCGGCACCAAACTTGCGGCGCCAGTAGCCGTAAGTCAGCATCACCGTGTCCGGGCTTCCCGGTTTGTCGTCCGCCTGGTTGAACCAGCGCCCGAGCATGGGCGGGATCCCGAGGATCGGCAGCGTGCCGTCGGTCACATCCAGCGCATCAACCTGCTCCGGCTCGGCGACACCTGTCACGCTGACCGAATCGTTTTGATAGATCCCCACGTCGTGGAACGTGCGGCTCTGCTCGCGATAAATGAAGTAGTTGGAAGGCGCCATGTTCAGATCGGGAATGTTGAACCCGGGCGCCGTGTGCCATACTCCCACCAGTTGATCGGCCTGCGGATATGGCAGCGGCTTCAGCAAGACACCTTCAATGACGCTGAATACCGCCGTATTGGCGCCAATCCCGGCAGCCAGCGTGATCAAGGTGACGATCGTAAACATGGGCGAGCGGCGCAGCCTCCGCAACACTTGCTTCAGCAGGTCCGCGTATGTTTCCACAGGATTCCCCCTCGGTTTAACGGAAGACAACCCCCGATGTCGCTCCCGCCTTCCTTACTGCCTTATACGCAGAAGCTCCCGCGTAAGTTCCCCCAAGGGTTTTGTTCAGCCGGGATCGGAGTCGACGGGGAACGCCAGCGAGACTGGTTTTTGTTTTGCAGCCTCCCTCTCCGCTCCGAATACCGGCTGGCGAACTGGCGCGGACCGTGTGCGTTGCTAATTTTGAGGAGAAGAACGGCCGGGAGCAGCTTCTACCGCGATACCTTGCGCCCGAAGATACGGAGATAGCCACCCCTCGCCAATTCGCAGGACACAATTCGCCAGCGCAAATGGAGGCTGCAAAACAAGAAGCAGTTCCGGTTTCCTTCACTCACCATCGCAAAGTGCCCCGAAACCCGCGATGCGTTCTCTTTTCGGAAAGGCGGCGCTATGATAAGCGGCTCACAAAGCACCAAGGGACATCACGCGCGATGAGAAAACTCCGCAGCCAGGAATGGTATGGGCGCCAGGATCGCGACGGCTTCGTCTACCGAAGCTGGCTGAAGAGCGACGGCTATCCGCACGATCTGTTCGACGGCCGCCCAATCATCGGCATCTGCAACACGTGGTCTGAACTGACGCCCTGCAACTCGCATTTTCGCGACCTGGCCGACTGGGTGAAGCGCGGCGTTTGGGAGGCGGGCGGCTTCCCTCTCGAATTCCCGGTGATGTCGCTCGGCGAAACGCAACTGCGGCCCACAGCGATGCTCTTCCGCAATCTGGCCAGCATGGACGTCGAGGAATCGATCCGCGGCAACCCGATCGACGGCGTTGTGCTGCTCATGGGCTGCGATAAGACCACTCCTTCGCTGCTGATGGGTGCGGCTTCCTGCGATTTGCCCACGATTGGTCTATCGGGCGGGCCCAAACTCTCCGGACAATTTCACGGGCAGAAGCTGGGCTCGGGAACCGGCGTCTGGCAGATGGATGCCAAAGTTCACGCCGGCGAAATGAAGATCGAAGAATTCTTCGAGGCGGAAAGCTGCATGCACCGCTCGAAAGGCCACTGCATGACCATGGGCACCGCGTCAACGATGGCCAGCATGGTCGAGTCGCTCGGCATGAGCTTGCCCGGAAACGCGGCGATTCCAGCGGCTGACTCGCGGCGCTACACGCTGGCGCAACTCACCGGCCGGCGCATCGTGGAAATGGTCCGCGAGGATTTGCGAATGTCGGGCATTTTGACGCGCGCGGCATTCGACAATTCAATTCGCGTCAACGCGGCCATCGGCGGCTCGACGAACGCCGTGATTCATTCCATGGCGCTCGCGGGGCGCGTCGGCCTTCCAGTGAGCCTGAACGATTGGGAGCGCCTGGGCTCGACCTTGCCGTGCCTCGTCAACCTCCAACCATCCGGGTCCTACCTTATGGAGGACTTCTTCTACGCGGGCGGCGTTCCTGTTGTGCTACGCGAATTGGGCGAAGCGGGCGTGCTCGATCGCGACGCGCTCACCGTGAATGGCCGCTCGATTTGGGAAAATGTGCGCGAGGCGGAATGCTGGAATCGCGACGTGATTCGCACCTTCGCGCAGCCCTTCAAACCGCAAGGTGGAGTCGCGATTCTGCGCGGCAATCTTGCGCCCGACGGCGCCGTGATCAAGCTTTCGGCCGTCAGCCCACATCTCCTGCAGCATCGCGGCCGCGCCGTCGTTTTCGAAAACATCGAGGACTTTAAAACGCGCATCAACGACGAATCACTCGACATCGACGAGAATTGCGTGATGGTCCTGAAGAATTGCGGGCCCCGCGGGTATCCCGGCATGGCCGAAGTCGGAAACATGCCGCTACCGCCGAAAGTTCTGCGCAAGGGCATCACGGACATGGTTCGCATCTCCGACGCGCGCATGAGCGGCACGGCCTACGGCACGATCGTGCTGCACGCGTGTCCCGAAGCCGCGGCAGGCGGCCCGCTGGCCTTCGTGCGCACCGGAGATACTGTCAGCCTCGACGTGCCGAAGCGAAAGCTCACTCTCGAAGTCGATGAAAATGAATTGACTGCACGCCGCGCAAAATGGACGGCGCCTCTGTTACCCGAACGCGGTTACGAGCGGTTGTACGTCAAGCACGTGATGCAGGCCGACAAAGGCGCCGACCTCGATTTCCTCACCGGCCACAGCGGCGCCCGGGTCGCCCGCGACTCGCACTGACCTCGGGAACCCCAGCGTCCGCCGTCGCGACCGGAAACCGACTTGGGAATGCGCAGCTTGTTCATCCTGATCGGAGTCGAAGGGCTACCGCTTTCTTGTTCTGGTCTTCGCCACGATTCGGACCAGTTATTCGAGGTTTTTCCCTTTCACCCTTGAGCCGCCGAACCCTCGGTGAGAAGCTGGAATCGCGCGCATCGGCGCTGGCGGAACAGAACGAGAGGGCGAGCGGCATCCCCCGAAACGAACGCGCGAGCCCGTCCCAGGCGGTGACAAAAGATGTAAATGTACCGCTGCCCTCCAGGGCAGCATCTTCGTTCGCCTATCCACCAGAGTCATAAAGGGAGGCAATTGTGAGCCAAACGGGACAAATGGAAGTTGGCGCCGAGCAACCGGCCAAATCACTCCAAGGAAAAAGTAGCGCTCGTGACCGGCGCGGCCACGGGAATCGGCAAGGCCATCGCCATGGAGCTGGCACGCCGCGGCGCGAGCGTGGTGATTAATTATATCGGCAAGCCCGATCCCGCGCAGGCCGCTGTGAACTCCATCACACGCGAAAACGGCACGGCACTGGCGATCGAGGCGGACGTTTCCAACTCGGAGCAGGTGTCGCGCATGATCGCACAAACCGTTTCGCAACTTGGGCACATCGACGTGCTGGTCAACAACGCCGGAATCGAGAAGGAAGTTCCTTTTCTCGAGTTGGCCGAGGACGATTGGGACCGCACCATCGCGGTCGATTTGAAAGGCCCTTTTCTGTGCACGCAAGCGGCGGCGCGTGAAATGGCCAAGCGGGGCAAAGGGACGGTCATCAATATATCGTCCGTGCACGAGGATCTTCCTTTTCCCGGTTACGCGCCGTATTGCGCCGCAAAGGGCGGCCTGCGCATGCTGTGCCGCGACCTGGCACTCGAGCTGGCGAAATTCAACATCAACATCGTGAACGTTGCGCCCGGCGCGATCGATACTTCGATCAACGAGCGGACGTTGAACAATCCCGAGAAGGTCCTCGCGCTGAAACGCGAAATTCCCCTCGGCCGCGTCGGGGAACCTGCAGAGGTGGCGAAGCTCGTCTGCTACCTCGCATCGGACGACGCCTCCTACATCACCGGGACAACAGTTGTGATCGACGGCGGACTAATGCACCAGACGCAATCGCTCTGATTACGGCACGAAGCGCGCGAAGCAGAATCAAACGCCAGCAGGAGTCCACTGTTCCCACGCATCCCCGGTCTGTCGCGGTCGAGGCATCCGCCCCTCCACAATTCGACGCAAGAATATTGCTTTGATGATGTCAGTCGGAACTGCAAGGGGGAGTTTGGGGATGACAGAACATGCAGTCGTGATTGCCGGAGGAGGTCCGACGGGCTTGATGCTAGCAGGCGAGTTGGCGTTGGCAGGCGTCGACGTAGCCATTATCGAACGCCGCCCTGACCAACAGCTTGCCGGTTCGCGTGCTGGCGGTCTGAGCTCACGCACTCTCGAGGTTTTCGATCAGCGCGGACTCGTGGACCGGTTCCTCGCGGAGGGACAAAAAGCCCAAGTCGCGGGATTCGCGGCCATGCGTTTAGACATCGGCGATTTTCCGACCCGGCACAACTACGGGCTGGCCCTGAGGCAGAAGCATATTGAGCGCATTCTCGCCGGGTGGGTCAGCGAGCTGGCGGTGCCGATCTATCGCGGCCGTGAATTAACGTATTTCGCGCAGGACGACACTGGCGTCACCGTCGAACTGTCCAATGGCCCGTCGCTGCGGGCAAGCTATCTCGTCGGGTGCGATGGAGGCAGCAGTCTGGTCCGCAAAGCTGCTGGCATTGAGTTTCGAGGATGGGATGCGACGACCAGCAGCATTCTCGCCGAGGCCGAAATGACGGAGGAGCCGCCATTAGGCATCCATCGCACAGCACTTGGTATTCATGCCTTCGGCAGGGAGAAGTACGAAATTCGCGACGGGAAGGTAGTCTTTGCCAAAGAAGGTCCCATAGGCGTCATGGTGACTGAAAAGAATGTCGGCGCCACGACCGAGCCCACACTGCGCGATCTCAGCGAAGCGCTCGTCGCCGCATGCGGAACAGATTACGGAATCCATAGTCCAACCTGGATTTCCAGGTTCACTGACATGTCGCGGCAGGCGGCGGCTTACCGCAAGGGGCGGGTTCTGCTGGCTGGCGATGCCGCACACGTGCATTCTCCGGTGGGCGGACAAGGCCTCAATACTGGTGTGCAGGATGCAGTGAATCTGGGTTGGAAGTTGGCCCAAGTGGTGAAAGGAACATCGCCGGAAGGTTTGCTCGACACTTATCACGTCGAGCGGCATCCGGTTGCGGCCCGCGTGTTGCGCACGACAATGGCACAGGTCGCATTGCAACGTACTGATGATCGCACTGAAGCCTTGCGTGAAATCGTATTGGAGATCCTTGGCATGGAGGAGCCTCGCAAACGGGTCGCTGCCGAGATGTCCGGACTTGGTATCCGTTACGACCTCGGCGAGGGGCATCCGCTGGTCGGCCGTCGCATGCCTGACCTCGATCTGGTCACGCCTGATGGTCCTATGCGCACCTTTACGCTCCTCCAGAATGCGCGGCCAGTGCTCTTGAATCTCGGCGCGCTCGGCAGTTGCGACGTCATGCCGTGGTCAGACCGCATTAAGTTGGTTTACGCCAAATATGACGGTCCATGGGAGCTGCCTGCGCTAGGCTTGGTCTCCGCTCCAACCGCAGTGTTGATCCGGCCCGATGGATATGTGGCGTGGGTGGGCGTCAAGACAAAGGATGGTCTTCAAGACGCGATGAACACCTGGTTCGGCCCACCTGGCTAAAAAGCGAAAAATTGGTTAACTCTTGACCTAGACTGCGATTCTCCTATTTCTCATGAGCTGCGCGCGCCGCTGATCATGCAGTTCTTTCACTTTCAGCGCCGGGAGAACCGCCTCCCTCTTCTCTCGATAGCCCATTCCCTTCTCCCGGAGTTCTCCAGACTGCACTTCCTGCCGAAGGCTGGGCCGAAGCCGAGCTAGCGGGAGAGACAGCTCTGCGAGCAGCTGCCTAAAGCCGGGTTAATCTACATTTCGCGACCAGCGTGCCCCGGCTGTATCCGACCGGCTCCAAATCTCGGGACAGCTGTGATTTCGAGAACAAAGTACCTCGTTCTGGGTCGAATTAAGCACAAAATGCACCTACTCAAATTTGATAAGTTGCTGTGCCATATGATAGTTAGGGGAGTTCGTTTCGCAATTTTTCTGTTTTTCGAACGGCCGCGTACAAACACGAACTCTCACGGGTGGTAGCAAAGCTTTCATAATCGCGGTTAGGAGACACAAAAACCCTTTCGCTTTGGAAACACGAAGCTCCCGGCGCCCAAGGAGGCGAAAAAAGCGGCTTGCTGAAACTATCCAGAAAAACAGAAACCTGCCCGCCGCGGACCTTCTGGCGGCGAGCCAGGGAAGCGTGGAGGATTCAGCAAAACCAAGCAACGGACGACATCAGGCTGATCGCGCGCGTCGCTTGCGCCGTCAGCCTCTCTTTCCGAAAGGGCTGATTCATGAGCCCAACCGTTGATTTGCGGATGCGACGGGGGTACCATGCCGAAGAATTTCGCGGAGTGACCCAGCTTCATGAGCCCTGCCGCAGAAGGAGAACCTCCATGAAGTTCTTCCGACCCCGTGTCTGTTCGACGATCCTCTCCGCCGCGCTGTTTGCGGCGTTTCCTCATTTGACATCGGCGAAGACCCTGTGCGTCGTTCCACATGGGTCGAACACGTGTTACGCAAAAATCCAAGACGCTGTCAACCACGCTGCACCGGGGGACGTCATCCGCGTCGCGCCTGGCGAATACGATGAACAGGTGACGATCGGCATACCGTTATCCCTGCTCGGTGCGGGTGCCGACCAGACTACGATTGACGCCACCAACCTTGACCACGGCGTCTTCGTCGACGGGTTCGATCATCCCGGCCTC
>Ga0209167_10002013_pt1 | contig 11323 bp, 17 predicted proteins | sample Coa_R1_9_FD_187154 | JGI IMG/M metagenome (GOLD analysis project Ga0209167, IMG submission 187154) | Surface soil microbial communities from Centralia Pennsylvania, which are recovering from an underground coalmine fire - Coalmine... | ecosystem: Environmental > Terrestrial > Soil >...
AGGAAACGGAAACAGCAAAAGCCGTAGTCGCATGACCACTCGGAAACGAAAACCGATCCGGCGCCACAAGCGTAGGCCAGGATCGAAGCTCCGCAGGAGGCCGCGATCGGCGGAAACGTCGTTTCATGAAACTGAACACACCAATCCCCAGAGCGACCGAAAGATTAGCAGATGCCAGCGCGGAGAACGCTTCACGCCCGCCGAAGACCGCGATCGCGGCTCCTACGCCCATCCATAGCCAGCCGTCACCACCCCGGCTCATGACCACCGCCAAAATCCAGAGCCACCGCGGAGGCTTCCACCGGTTCACGCGAGTAAGAACCCGATGGTCAAATCTGTGAGCCCAAGAGATCATAGTCCGAATCTTTACGATATTCGAAGAATTCCGCGATCGCCGGCGCCGGCCGACCAGCTTTGCGGCAGGCCCAACGGATATCGGTTTCGAGCTGAAAAAGCGACTCCACAGAAAAACGGCCGGTAGTGAGCTGATCGACAGTGCGATCTAAAAAGTAACGGTCACCGAGAATCACGCAAGCCCGGCCAGCCAGCCAGCCATGAGCAGCAGCAACCGCAAGGAAGCGATCGCAAGCTCAGAATCCGGAGGAATCACTCAGTCCTCAATTTCCACGAGTTGGCAACCGTGGTGCTTCAGGTGAAAGTCGCGTAGCTGTTCAGCCATCATTGCACCCACCTGCCCCGCCACTTCATCGTAGTCCGGAGTGAGCAGCTCGTTACAAGAGTCCGAGACCATCGGCTTAAACGTCTCCCGACAATCGACACACCGAAGCTGAAAATAGCGCCTCGCGAGCCTCATAATCGTCGCCCCGTGCCAGCTTCAACAAAGCGGACGCGCTCGTAACGGTCGTTGCGAGGCATTTCGACCGCCTCACCACGTCTCACATGCGACCGCATATGGGAAGCCCACGCCAGACCAGTTCTACCTATCATTCGAGAACAAAGCCGGCAAGCCCGTTTACCGTGAACGCCGTGCTTACTCACCTGGACGGACCTTTCCAGTTAGGGTTTCGAACGATCTTCAAAGTCGGGAAAAAGCAGATGCGTCCGAACCACCGCCGATCGGCCATCACACGCAACGACCCATCCGTTTGATCGAAGCGTAGAATCGCCCCTGGCGGTAGCTTGCTCAATGCGAATTGAAGCAGAGCAGCAGACGACTCCCCAGGTTTTCCGGAACGTCGAGGCTTCACACTGAATCACCGGCAGAGAGCAGAACAGAACCCGGAAGATCGAGCGGCGTGATTTCGCGAGAAATACTTTGCTCAAGAGCTGCAATCGCGGCGCGCTCTGTACACGGATTGAGAGCGTACAACGATCCAGGCGCTACAAAACACGTGCGAGACGGAACCGCCTCAAGCTTCACGCGAGCATGAGCAGGGACATAAATTTCGCAGCCGTCCGATCGCCGCCGGTAATACTGCGAATACTGTGCCACGTCCTCCCGCTCCGGAAGCGCCGGAACCTCAACCCGGAAAAGCACCACCGAGCCAAAAGCTTCACTCGTAACAAACCCTATCTCCCGCCGATGCCCCATCATTTCGACGATGGCCCATCCTTCAAAAGTCGACTGTTTGGCTACAACCTGATTCTCATCCATCAGCTACGCTCCCTTTCCCTCGCGCTTTCAGCACCTCAACCATGCTGAGACCGTGCCAACCGTCCACGTCGCCGTCTAACGCCGCGTCGATCCACTCATGGGCAATTGGTAGTGTTCCGAAGAAATCGGACTCGCTCAAGCTACATTGCACTTCGCCGCAATTCATCAACCAAATTCGAACGCCGCGATACGGTTCGATCTCGCGTTTCAGACCGTGAAGACAGGGCCGCATCAGTTCAGCTCCTCAAATAGTTCGATAGGCATCAATCCGCCCGTGGAGGAACCTCTTGCCTCGACGAACACGAGAGAAACGTCGAAAATCGTCTTACAGCCACCACACAGAACCCGGCCCGGCTGCTTCGAATACGGATCGACCCGGTAGACATCGCCGAGCCTCACATGATCGTCAAGCATCGGGAAACCACAGGAGCAAACGGATTTTCTGCGAACCGCGCAATCAACCATCGCTCCCCCGCTTTCGACCCTTCCAGCGCTCCAAACAGAACGCGCCAAACGCCTGAATAAATCGTGTATCGGTGTTCACTCGCTCAAGGCAAAGCGCTGCCGCCATGATTAAAAGGGTGAAGCCCCCGAGGACCATGAGCACGCGACCTATCCAGAGCGCTATTCGATCCACTTCAAAACCAGATGGTTGCGGGACACGTCAAAAGCACCACCGCCAACCCTTACAAATCATATAGTTACCGCGCCACGCCCGCAACCGGTTTCGAGACACGCGATTATCGATTGCCGGCAATCGTTACGCCTGCCGCAAACGGCACAAAAACGAACCAGGAGCCGCCCGAAACGCCCGCCACGACTCTAAACAGGCCAGCTTACGCGAAACCCAGGAGCGCCGCCTATTTGCGTTCCGATAGAGGATACTGCGAGCATCACTCTGAGCGCGAAGAAGCCGCCGCCTCAATTCCGCCCGTTGCTCGTAGCGTTGCGCGTCGGACTGCCACGTTTCCATTGTTCAGGCTCCGATCTTCAGGAAATCGTCGATCGACTTGACCGAGATTCGCCAAGCCTCACGGCCGAGACCGACGTAGACGGCGCACCGAGGCACGCCACCAACTCCGGAAGTAGGACGTAAGCGACGCCCGGCCGTGTGGAATCGTGCCGCGGCTTTCTCGCCAGCAGGTACGCGCGAATGGCGCACCTCAGGAAATCCACGAAATCAAAAAACTCTGTCAACATGCCCGCTCCCCTGCAAGACAAGTCTTAAACGCCGTTTTGTTGCGCCGGATCGTACTTCTGTTCACAAGCCGAAATCAGATCCTCTCCCATCCTACGCGCTTCCGGTTTCGATAACACCAGAACCGCCTGAGTATCAAGATCGACGATGATTCCGATCTCTTCTTTGTGGTTCATGACCACCGTGCCGAGAGGGAGTTTCTCAGCCACGCCCCGAATCCCCGTAACGTTCGCGACGGATCGGCCAGCTCCGCGAAGTGTACTCAGACCGAACACTCTGAGGAGTCGCGCGAATTGTGGCGACAGCCGCGCTCACATCCCCGTCAAACTGCCCGCGCATGACCTTAATCGCCTGCCCGTACGCTTCGAGCTGCTCACGACGGGAGCCGCGGCGTTTCGAGCCAACAGGGTTGAATTGCCGGGTTAGCTTCCCGATGCCCCGTTTCTTCATGAGCGCCGCTTTTTTGCCGTTACAGCTTTTGCACGCCCACATCAGATTTTTCGGCGCCCCGTCGCTTTCGTCGCCGTTGACGTGATCGACTCCCACATTCCGGACCGACCCGCAGTAGCCGCAGCGCTTGGGAGCCCCCGGCCGGTTCTCCGGAGAATTCGCGCGATATCGTTTCGCGCGATCGGTGATCAGATGAACCGGCTTTCGAATCCCGTTCATGACGACGCGAATGATGCGCGTTTTCATTGGATCCGAGCGATAAAATCAGCCTTAGACCCGTCGAGACCAAGCTCCACCGAACCGAGAACGCCATCCTCGCTAAACGGAGTCACGAGACGAAAATTCGTAGGCTCCCGAAAGACGTTTCGACTCACCCCCTCCTGCGCTGAAACCGTTTCGGCAAGGTTCGGGTTGAGAAATTCGCCGGCATCAGACGGAAGCGCAGCCGGTGGAGCCGGTGCAGCGCCCTTGTAAACATGCAATCCAAAAATGTCATCGGCGAGCATGGGCTTGACGGTTTCCCAATCAAGCTCGATCGACGGCCGGCGCCGGCGAGCTGGACGCCTCACGCATACAAGCGACGGAGCCGAATCATCGAGCGGCAGACTCAGAAAGTACTCATCGTTCATCGCTTCGAGAATCTCAGAGCGTTCCATTTTTAATCCCCTCTTTGTCATTTTCGACCTACCGCCCACACCAAACCCAGGAGCATTACGCCGCCGATCGCAAGAACAGTGGGATCGACCGAGCCCACGGCAGATTCAACGGAAGCGAGGAAAGCAGACGGATCGAAAAGCGCAGTCGAGTCCGAACCGTCATCAGTCGAGATATCGACCGCTGCAGCATCGCCAGAAACATCGACGCCGGCCGGAACCGAATACCCCGTTACGTAATCGATGAACGAGCTGGTCGAGGAACTCGGCGCGCTCCCGACCGTGCCAGGACCGGCCGCGTATGCCTGAAGCGCCAGCGATTCATTCCCGCCGTACTGCGTCAAATATTTCGACAGCAGCCCCACGCCTGCATCGATGTTTTGCTGAGGATCGAGCGGATCAGCAACGCCCAAGGTCTGAACCGTGGTGCTGTTCAATTGCATAACGCCATAGTCGACAGTGCCGTTCGTGTTGACGTTCGTGGCGTTGGGATTGAACCCGGATTCGTGACTCGCGATGCCGAGAGCGAGATTCGCCGGCACGCCGTATTGAGCGGCAGCATCCGCAACCATTTGCGCGATCGAGAGCTGATTGCTCGAAAGGACGGAGCCCGCGGCGCCCAGGCCGCGGATCGGAAAGCAAAACAGCGCCGGAGCAAACCGAGCGACGGCCGGCCAATCGCTATTTTCAAACGCCGGGCGTCGCTCGACTTGAACGTACATCGGAGTGCCTACAATTATAAGGGCAACCGCCCACATTTCTACGACTTTTCACGGTCGCGCAGCTCAGAAAGTACCAGAACTTCGAGACCGAAAATCGAGGGATTCCAGCCCTGTATTTCGCCGACAACCCCGCCCTTAGGCTTGCCCTGAGGTTTCGGTTTCGGAAACACAGTAAGAATCGGCCGCACGAACCGCGGCTCCGGAGGAACCGGCACCGGAGGCCGTTTCAACCGGATCAGGCCGGGAATGAACGGCCCAGGCACGACTGGCGGGCGATACGGAGTAAGCCGATGAAACCGCGGCTCCGGAGGAACCGGCACCGGAGGCCGCTTCAGTCGTATGAGACCCGGAATGAACGCGCCAGGCGCAGCCGGCGGAATGAACGGAGTAAGCCGATGAAACCGCGGCTCCGGAGGAACCGGCACCGGAGGCCGCTTCAAGCGGATCAGGCCGGCGATGAAAGGACCCGCAGACATGGCAGGGAGAATAGGAGTAGGCCGCTTGAATCTCGGCTCAGGGGCGACCGGGATCGCCGGCCGCTTCAACAGACCGATCGGAACAAACGGAGCCGCCGCCGCGCGCAGGAACGGCATAACGCGCCGCTTCACCGCGCGCGGCAGCTCCGTTATAACAACAAAGACTCTCACGAGTCGCCTTTTTTAACCCTCTTCTTCAACGATCACCGACCCGCTCAGGGTGACCGTAGCCGCCGGGGTGGTGATCAATTCGAACACAAACGAAGTGCCCGGCTTGACCGTTGGCGGGTTCGGAAACTGATAGCTGTAACCCGTGTAGATGTTCGCTCCATCCTCACGAATTATGCTGGCAGTGCCCGACGTGGTCGCTTTGGTGGTGTTGTTCGCGAGAGCCGTGAACGTCGCCGCGGCGTCGCCCTGGTCAAGCGGTTGCGGCGTCGGAGTGGAACCGCCGGACCCGTTTGTCACGGTAGCCGGCAGGAGCCGACACCTCAAAGCGAGCTGCATATTCGTCGCCGGCGCCGTCGCGTCGACATCCGCGACCGTTACCTCTTTGATCTTGCACATTACGCCAGTCGTGCCGACGATCTGCACCAAATCCTGAACCGCAGAAACCGAGACCTTCTCAAAGGTAACGGCGTAAATTCTTGACATTTAGAGCCCCCTTTTTCTTCACTGCTGAATGTACCGTATCTGAGTCACACTCGGAACGACGACCACCGTGCTACCGCCGGCCGGAGACTGAAAAGCGCCCACGTCAGGCGCCGCGCCAGAGAATGCGCCAGGGATCGAGGCCGGATAACCGGCACCCTTGCAGGCCGCGCCCGCGCCGGCCGTCGAGTTGAGCGCAAAATTCGTGCCGACCGCCACGTAGGGCGAGCCGGTAAGAGTTATCGTGTTCGTGCCGGCATTCGTGTTGCGCGTCGCAGCCGTGCCGTTGTTAAAGAAAGCGTTGCTGAAAAGCAGGGCTTGAACGACCACCGTGCCGCTGGCGCAGTCGACGCCATACGTCCCATTCGCGTCGAAAATGCAATTGGTAAATTGCGGTAGCGGGTTCGTCGCGTTCGAGGAAAGAATGAAGCCGGCAGTCGTGTTCGTCGAGAAATTGCAATTTTTGAACACGACGGCCTGCATAGTGATGCCGCCCGAGTTGCTGTAGGCCATGTTGAAGCCGCTGGCGCCGGCCTTATAGAAAATCGTGTTTTCAAACACCAGCCCACCGACCGCGGCACCGGTATCCCGATCGGTGTTCGTGTTGAAATTATCGCCGCCATTGTTGTCGAGCTGGCACGCCAGGCAGTAGGTAGTCGCGCCGTTCCGGATGCCGTGCGACGTGCAAGCGGTTACCCGCGTGCCGATGCAGTTGAGGCCAGTGAACGCCCAATTGACGTTAAAGTTGCCCTCGATGCCGACAAGAAAGCCCGAAAGCGTGCAGTTGAGCACCTGCAACCCGACCGTGTCACCGCTACCCGACACCCCGGAGTGAAAACCGTTGCCCGGAGTGCCCGCGGTCGAGGAAAAGGCGATGTTCTGAAACGCCACGTTTTTCGCTTGATTGCAAGCGACCAAGTCGATCGAATTGGTCGACGTGGTCCACGTGGGAGCTGTGCCGCCGTCGCCTGGAGTGGTGCCGTAGCCCGTCCACGTGTAGGGATTGCCCGGCGCCGCGCTCGAATCGAGAGAGATGCTGATCGCCGCCGTAACAGCATAGGTGCCCGTCTTGACGACCACCGTGCAGTTGGCGACCGCGATCGAATTCACTTGAGCCTGAGTCAGGAACGCGCCGCCGATCTTGATCGTCTGATTCGTTGCGGCCGATACCGTGCGATCGACGACCACCGCAAGAGCACTGGTACGCGAAACGATCTGAAACCACGCGCCCCCAAAATTCATGATGTTTCCGACAACATCAGTTCCGAAATTCGCAGTCGCCGAGGTTATCGTAGTCGTTCCGTTCGAAACGCCATCGGTGACGCTGTATTGAGGAGCGGCCTGCAAAGACCAGTTCGTGCCCGAGGAGCCGAGCACGAAGCCGCCGCCGTTCGTGTTATCGCCATCCGCGCGCAAGCTGAATTGAGTAGCCGCCGGTAGAGCCATCAGAGCACCACGAAAAAATCCTTCATTTCAGTGTGCAGCCAGCCATTTTTGGCCGCATGAAGCGCGAGCCGCTCCCGATCGAAGCCAAGCGCCAGAACCTCGCCCGCCGTGCCATACAAAACCGTCACCACCGGATGAGGAGCCCGCGACGCGTCGCGCGCCATCTTTTTTCGTTCACGGTACTCGCGCGCCGCCCTCACCTTCACCCGCACTTGACTCATACGCCACCGCCGAAGCCGACGATAGCCGCGGCCACCGCCAGAAACGGCGAGCCCAGCTCGAGAAAATTCATCCGGAAGCATCGCCGGAGCTGGCGAGCGTCGACGTCGGCCGACATCGCCGGCCCCAACGATGGGATCCGCCCTCGACAAGAAGCGCGAGACCAGCGATCGCCCGCACCGTCGCTGCCGGCGATAGCACCAGGTCGAGCGATGCGCGCCGGCGCCGATCGCCACTTTCGGCGAGCGGATCCTCGAGCAACACCAATTTCGGCGAGGGGTGAACGGCCGCACAATTTGCGAAAACCCCAGCAAATCGAGCGCATTCTTTACAGCGCCTCTGAATTCGGATAGGTGTGGCCGACCAAATGAGCAACGACGAAGTTGGGCGAGCCGGCGACCACATTCGCGTTGTTTTTCAGGTTCACGATCAACACATCCTCAGGTGCGAATTCGAGCCGGCCGAGAATCGGATAAGGGAAGTCCGGAGAGCCAAGGTGAGTCGTAACGTTGTTGAGGTAATCAACCTCGCGAGTGCCGGCAGCTTGAACCACCAGAGAAAACACGAGATCGCCGGAGCCCTCATTCCATCCGGAGCCAAAAAAAGCGAACACGACGCCGCGCAAGGAAAAGCGCAAGCCGTCCGGAACCTGATAGGTGAGGAGCTGAATCGACGTTCCGATAGCCGGCACCGCCGCCGCCTGATTCTGCAAAACCTGCCGCGAATGCGGCCCGGGAAAAATCCACTGGTAAGGCCACTTTCCGGCCTGACGTTGAGGGTCCTCAAGAGCCTTAGCGCCCGTCACGACATCGCGCGGAGGCCGCAGAATTACTTTACTTGACAAGACGTGACCTCCGCGACGCCGAGCAGCATGAGCACCGTGTTCCCAGGCGTGGCCCACGCTTCAAACGAAAACAAGCCATCACCCACGACAGGGTGAGGAGTCGGAAGAAGAAGCGCCGCGGGAAAATCGCCCGCCGTGCTGTTAGGCGTGAAAAGAAAAGCGATCGAAACAGGCTCCTGGAACCACTGATGCCCCAGGGTGATATCGGTTATCTGAATCGCGTAATCGGTCGACGGATTCGGCGTGAACATGCCCCAGATGACCGAGCCGGGCGGCAGGTGGAAGTTGTAGGTTATCTTCCCGCTTGCCGGCACCACCTGATGAGACACATCCGGCAGCAGCGAGAACCGCGGCGCGTGGCACGGGCTCAGGTCGATCGGCGCGAACTGAGGCTCCACCAGGGAATTCCACATGCCCCAATAGTCACGCCAAGCCGAAAAGAGCGACAACGATGAAAGGCTCATTGCTGGAAAACCTTTTGCCCGACGAAGCGGAACCGGAGATCAACCGGCATGTTCACGGCCGGGTTGGTCGGATCGTCGTTGCGATACACGTCGAAATAGAGCGAGTGATCGCGCGGGATGTAAATTTCCGGAGTGATCAGACCCGGATGAAAGTCCACGCGTTCATCGTTTCCGCCGGCGCCCGTCGAGAACGGCGTGATCTGCCCGAAGAGATCGTTAACGTGGATCGGAATGTTCGAGTAAAACTTGCGCGATTCATCTTTGAGCTGAACGTAGACCTCCGAGAATTGCGGCGTCGTGACCGAGGCGAAAGAAGTCGGTTGACCATCGACGACCAGGGTAAACGGATCGCACAGCCCACAGCGATACACGAAATCGGCGTCATGAATCACCTGGAGTTGGTTATCGAAGATGGGCGAGCCTGAAACCGGCACGCCAGGTACAACCGTTTCATAGGTGAACGGCAGACCGGCCAGCTTCGAGGGATAAGTTGGAGCCGCGATCGCGCCATCCTGAAACAGCTTTGAACCGCGGAAAAGCAGGATCGCGTTGAGGATCGGTGAGCCCGTGTTGTTGCCGATATCCACGACGATCTGGCTACCGATCGGGTATATGATCTGCGGGTATATGACCACACCCCGACTCGGGAAAACTCCGGAGTTGAGCACCGAATAGAGATCGGTCCGGAGCTGGGAGCTTTGGTACTGCCGCCGCGGCGTCTGAAACCGCCAGCCGCTCAGGCCGATGTTACGCGACTTGACCAGCCGGAGCGCAAACGGCGCATCGGTGTCGAGCTGGAGCGGAAAATCCGTGATGCCGCCCGCCGGCACGCTGGGAATACGGATCATGTAATCCTGATGCCGTTCGATCAATTCGCGCACTCCTTCCAGCGTTTCACCCCGATGAGTGTTCCGTTGAGAATCTGCTCCGTGCCGTTGAGCCCTCCGGTTAAAGCCGTCACGCCAAGAGCCGTCGCGACCGTGGCGCCGCCCGACTCTACAACCGCGCCCATGACCGCGGCGATCGCCGGCGTCGAATTGATGATCGCCGCAACGTCGTTCAGGGTGCTCGTGATCGCCGAGCCGCCATCCGTTGCGAGCGTCACCTCTACAACGGAGGCGACCAGCGCGACCGAAAGCGGAACGTTAGGAGCGCCAGGATCGATCAGTTCGATCGAGAGGCCGTTTCCAGCCGTGCCGAACAGCGCCGCGTAGAACAGAATCGAGCCGCCCACGATCACATCCAGAAATTGCGCCGCGGAACCGCTCGAAGAAAGCTGAAAATCGAAAAGAAGCGTGCCGCCAGGCGCACACTCAATTCCAGGCTCAAACACGAAGCCGAAAGCATTTTCGTTCTGAAGGCCTGAAGCACCCAACGCGCCCAGCGTGTATATGAGGCCGTTGTTTGTGAGATTTGCGCTCAGCGGATTCCCATGAGTGTCGCGGATGCGCGCAAGGCCAGGAAAAAAGAGGCCGGCTGTACCGCCGTTCGGACCGATCACCGCGAAATCGATCGCGTACAGCACATAAGGCGCGTCATCATCGAGCTGAAGCGGAAGATTGAAGACCGGCAGGCCGTTCGCGAGCACGGTGAACGTGAACGGCACCAGATAGACCTCATCGCGATAGCCGTCCGGAGTCTGGTAGGCCCATTGAGGCTTGAAAGTGAGACTCGGGTTGTAGCAGCTCGCAGGATTCCGCGCCATTTCAGAGTTTCCGCCTTTTCACGCCGTCGAATTGTACAACGGTGGTCGAAGAACCCATTCCGGTAACCAGCATATCGGCCATGTCGATAATGATCCGATCGCCCGCCTGCACCACGAGCGTAGGAAACACCGGTAACTGAAACACTTCAGGGATGAAATTTTGATCGCTGGCGACCGGGATCATGTCGCCGCCCGTCATCGAGTAGCCGTTCGGAAGTCTTATTTGAATAACCGGGATCGCGCTGAAGCCATCCCCTTCGAGAGTGACGAAAAAGGTGAGGCTCCGGACCACGACGCTCTGACTGCCGCCAGGGACTATGACCGCGACGCCGTAAACTTCACTTCCAGCGTCGACAGTGATCGCCGGCGAGAAAAACGTAAAGGGTTCATCCTCGAAGCCGTCCGGAGTTTCAGGTGTGCATTGATTGCCCTGAGCCCACTCGGGCGCCATGATATTGCGATTCGGCGTACACCAGTACCGCGGCAGCGCTTCGAGCGCCGCGATCGGATCGGGGATCGTCTGGAGAGCACCAGCGGCCGAACTCGCCGGCCCAGGCGATGCCGGATAGCCGACAATGCACGATGCGTTAGGCTTGCTCCCAGGAACAGCAACGCCGGCGCCCTCTTTGATCAGATAGCGGAGAACTCCCCACAAATGCAGGTCGACGTTTGCGCCGAGCGTCAGGCCTGAAATCTGAACGGTGATGCGCGCGTCCGGATCGATCGCTTCCTCATTCGGCAGTGCAAGCATGCTCGCACCCGTGCCCTCGGGCGATGACTGCGAATTCGCCAGCAACAATTGCTGCGAGAGGTAACGGCCGGAAGGCCAGCGCAGCCGGATATCAAAATCAGTGCTCAGCATCATTGCCCGAGCAAGGAA
>Ga0209167_10002016_pt1 | contig 11317 bp, 8 predicted proteins | sample Coa_R1_9_FD_187154 | JGI IMG/M metagenome (GOLD analysis project Ga0209167, IMG submission 187154) | Surface soil microbial communities from Centralia Pennsylvania, which are recovering from an underground coalmine fire - Coalmine... | ecosystem: Environmental > Terrestrial > Soil > Unclassified...
GGGCTTGGGCGTAAGCAGAATTACCAGTCGACCGGCCCCAGCGTTGCGCCCGGGTTTTATTCGCATGAAAGCACTTTGCGAGTTATCGCCGAGCTGGTGGGCGCAAGTATTGTTGGATTGGGCGGAGCTGCGAATGCCCCCGATATGACGGAATTCTTTACGGCTCCACCAACGCCGGCGGCGAGTCCTTCCCCCACATCACTGACATATGCGAGTCAGACGGTTGGAACCGCCAGCGCGGCGCAAACGGTGACACTTACCAACAGCGGTGGCGCGGCGCTGACGATTAGCGGGATTTCGGCGAGCGGCGATTTTGGAGAGACCAACAACTGCGGAAGTTCGCTTGCTGGCGGAGGAAATTGCAGCGTGAACGTTACGTTCACACCGACGGGAACGGGTACACGGACGGGAAGCTTAAGTTTTACTGACAACGCCTCGGGAAACCCGCAGACGGTGACCCTGTCGGGGACCGGAGCAGCACCCGGGATGCCGGGAGCGAGCGCTGCGCCCACATCGTTAACATTTGCGAGCCAGACGGTTGGGACTACCAGCGCGGCACAAACCGTGACGCTATCCAATCCGGGGACAGTAGCACTCACGATTAACGGAATCACGGCCAATGGAAATTTTGGCCAGACGAATAATTGTGGAAGTTCCCTGGGCGCTGGGGGGAACTGCAGCATCAACGTCACATTCACGCCCACGGGGACAGGCAGTTTGAGTGGCAGCGTTTCGGTGACGAGCAATGCCACGACCTCGCCGAACAACATTTCGCTCTCCGGGACCGGCCAGTCAGCTGCCAGCGGCACTTCGCACTATGTTTATATAGTTCAGAACGGATCGTTGCAGGTTTTCGACATGGATAATGGGCACTCGCTGGTGAAGACCGTCAATCTGCCAGGTGAGACCAGCCCCTTGGGGCTGGCGGCGAGCTCCGCGACCAACATGCTGTACATCTCCTACGGCGGATTCGGCGGGAGCCAGGGAACCGGCTCCATGCTTGAGTACAACTTGCTGACTGATACAGTTGTTTACACCAAGAACTATACGCACGGCGTGGACAGTATATCGATCACGCCCGACGGCAAAACGATCTACCTGCCGGACGGCGAAAACTCAGGAGACACGCTGGTGTATGTGGTGGACGCGGCGACCGGCAATGAACTGAGCACAATCGCGACGGGCGACGGTCCACACAACACCATGATGGGCTTGGATGGAAAGAAAGTTTATGTTGGCCCGCGGAACGACAACAATCTGTATGTAATCGATACGGCGACGAACCAGGTCACCCTGAAGGTTGGACCGTTTGTGGCCACGAACATCGTCAGCGGGAATGGTGTGCGGCCCTTCACGATCAATGGAAAACAAACGCTGTCATTTACGACCGAGAGCGGGTTTCTGGGCTTTCAAGTTGGTGACTTGACCACGGGAGCGGTGCTCTACACGGTGGTGCCGACAGGCTTCACGTGGAACGGAACTGGGCCTTCGGTGCCCGATCATGGCATTTCGCTCTCACCGGACGAGAAGGAGCTATATCTGCTGGACTCGGTGAACCAAGTGGTTCATGTGTACGACATCACGGGTTTGCCTGGAACAGCGCCGCAACTGGTGACCAGCATACACATGGGCGCGGCGTTTAATACGGTTGGCTGGCTGCAACACAGTCGCGACGGACGCTTCGTTCAAGTTTCAGACTCCGGAGACGTCATAGACACGGCAACGCGCACGACCACGAACACGTTGCCGATCTCCAGTGCACTGGTGAGCAGCCGATGGTACATCGAAGTCGATTTCACAAATGGGGTGCCGTCGTTTGGTACGTTTGAGCGGGGCGGACCGGGCTATCTTACGGGCACGCAAACTCCTGCGCCGGTGGTGAACCTGTCCAGTTCGAGCCTGACGTATGCAAGTCAGAATTTGAATACGACCAGCGCGGCCCAGACCGTGACGCTGACCAACACCGGGAATGCGGCGCTGAACATCACCAGCATCGGCGTGACAGGCACAAACAGCGGAGACTTTGGGCAGACGAACAATTGCGGGAGTTCTGTGGCAGCGAACAACGGAAACTGCACCATCAACGTGACGTTTACGCCGACGGCGACGGGTGCTCGCGCGGCTGCGGTGACCATCACGGATAACGCCACAGGAAGCCCACACACGATTACGCTGAGCGGAACGGGCGCGGGTGCTCCGGCGCCGGGGGTGAGCTTCTCAGCGCAAGGACTGACTTATGCGAGTCAAACGTTGAACACGACCAGCGCGGCGCAGACGGTCACGCTTACGAATACCGGGAACGCAGCATTGAGCATCGGTAGTCTCGGAATCACCGGAGCCAACAGCGGGGATTTTGCGCAGACGAATAATTGCGGCAGTTCGGTGGCGGCGAACAATGGAAATTGCACTATCAACGTGACGTTCACGCCGACGGCGACAGGCGCGCGCGCGGCTGCGGTGACGCTTACCGATAACGCGACTGGAAGCCCACAGTCTTTCACACTTAGCGGCACGGGCGCGGGTGCTCCGGCACCAGGGGTGAGCTTGTCGGCAGCGAGTTTGACGTTTGCCAGCCAGCAGTTGAACACCAGCAGTGGGCCCCAGTCGGTGACGCTGACCAACACCGGGAATGCGGCGCTGAACATTACGAGCATCGGCGTCACGGGAGCAAACAGCGGCGACTTTGCCCAAACGAATAATTGCGGGAGTTCGGTGGCGGCGAACAACGGAAACTGCACGATCAATGTGACGTTTACGCCGACGGCGACAGGAGCTCGCGGGGCTTCGGTGACCATCACCGACAACGCGGCGGGCAGTCCTCACTCCTTCACGCTCAGCGGCACGGGCACAACGACTCCCGCGCCGACCGCGATCTTGTCGGCGTCGAGCCTGACGTTTGGGGGCCAGACCGTGAATACGACCAGCGGATCCCAATCGGTGACGCTGACCAACACCGGTAACGCAGCACTAACCATTACGAGCATCGGCGTCACGGGCACAAATAGCGGCGACTTTGCGCAGACGAATAATTGTGGCAGCTCGGTCGCCGCGAACAATGGAAATTGCACCATCAACGTGACGTTCACACCGACGGCGGCAGGAGCGCGGGGAGCAGCGGTGACCATCACGGACAACGCGGCTGGCAGTCCGCGATCCGTGAGCCTGGCGGGTACTGGATTAGCACCGGGAACACCGGGGGCCAACCTCTCTCCAGCGTCGCTGACGTTCGCCAGCCAAACGATTAGCTCCACCAGCGCGGCGCAAACGGTGACCTTGTCGAATAGCGGTAGCGCTGCGCTTACCATTACCGGAATTGCGGCGAGTGGTGATTTTGGCCAAAGCAACAACTGCGGAAGTTCGTTAGCAGCCGGCGGGAATTGCAGCATCAGCGTGAAATTTACGCCGACGGCGGCGGGCACGCGGACGGGAAGCCTAAGCGTTACCGACAACGCCTCGGGCAGCCCGCAAACGGTGAGCCTGACGGGCACCGGTGCGGCGGCGGGGACGTCAGCGGCCAGTGTTTCACCCACCTCGCTAACGTTTGCGAGCCAGACATTGAACTCCACCAGCGCGGCGCAGACGGTGACCTTATCGAATAGCGGTAGCGCGGCGCTGACCATTACAGGAATTGCGGCCAATGGTGATTTTGGCGAGACCAACAACTGCGGAAGTTCGTTGGCAGCCGGCGGGAATTGCAGCATCAGCGTTACGTTCACGCCGACAGCGGCTGGCACACGGACGGGAGCCTTGACTGTTACAGATAACGCGTCGGGAAGCCCGCAGAATGTGACCCTTACCGGCACCGGCGCAAACGGCACGGTGGACTTCTCGCTCACCGCTACCGCAGTTACAGGAACGGTGACGGCAGGCCAACCGGCAAAGTTCAACCTGACCGTGACTTCATCGGGCGGATTCAATCAGGCAGTGAACTTGACCTGCAGCGGCGCGCCGCAAGGTGCCGCATGCATAATCTCGCCCAGCTCTGTGACGCCGAGCGGATCCGGTCCCACGACAACTACGATCACTGTGACCACGACAGCCCACGTGATGGTGGGCCCGGGCCCGCGCGAGGTTTTCCCCACGCCGGGCGGACAGATGGTGGTTATGAAGATGGCGCTGCTGATGGGGATACTCGCGATGCTGGCGACCACCTTTTTGGGCAAGCGGCGGCAAGCGCGGCTGGTATTAGGGTTTACGATGCTGGTGGTATTGCTGGGATCCGGGTGCCTGGGGCTGACCGGGAGTTCGCCCTTGGGCCCAGGGACGCCGGTGGGCACCTACATTTTGACAGTGACCGGGCAATCGGGAACAGGTTCGAATGTGCTAGTCCGCACGGTGAAGGTGACGCTGGTCGTCAATTAATTGGGAGTCGCGACCTGGAAACTGGGAATATGTCCCCCGCCTGTCATTCGACAGGCGCCTGACTGACAATTATCAGAACAATTCCTATAAATTGCCGGGGATTGGTGTGCCGAATAATGTAGCAGCCTCAGAGGGATCGGTCACGAGTGGGATGTGCGAGATTTGGGTGGCACACAAAGTGTCGAGAGTATTCTTCGTTCCAGCATCCAATAATTTCTCGGCTATTGAAAAGCGCGCCTGACGAGAATTCGAATGAGAATCTGAGCAAATCATTTATCAACGAGGGATTTGCGCAGCACCGGCGGATTCAACTGGAAATTTCATCGTAATAGATGAGCAAATCGGTGGATACAGGCGCTGCTCCCAGTTGGCGCAGCAGGGTTGTGACTTGGCCACGGTGATAGCTGGAGTGGTTCACCACATGAGCCATTTGTTGCCACAGCGGGTAGGCATAGTTTTGACCGCGAAGGTTGGTGTACGAAACATTGACGCGCAGGCGCTCAGGGGTGATCGAGGTCAGGAAGGTGTTCTGGGCCTTCTGAATCTCCTTCCATCGTTGGGCGATAGCCTCGGCAGTGTGAAAATCAGCCGCAGCCAGCATCGCCTTTGGTGAGCGCCCATTCCAGCGTTCGAGCCAGAGCCATTCACTGGCCATGATGTGGACTAATGTGTCTCGCACGGAGGAAAAACTGTTTCCCAGATTGCGCGTGAAGTCGTCATTTTTCAGGCGGGAAGCAGCGGCGATGGTCCGCTGGTTGGCCCACTGATTGTAGGAAAAGAATTCGCGGATTGACGCGATATCCACGAACGAATAATACCACCACGTCAGGCCAGCCGAACTGGGTCAGTCGCAGGATCGGACCGCCGAAGCTTATGAGCCTAGGAGGTCGAATGCCGGATAGGTGCAGAATTATTTCAAATTGTAAGGATCAAATCAGAATCCGCGGGTTCAGAACTATCAGTACAACGGTGCGCGCGAGGCTGACAAAGGGTGACGATGCTGGTAGCCTTTTTGCAAGAAGACGAGACCGCGGTGCGATACCGTGTGAAGTCAGGAGGGATTGCGCGTGAATGTGCTGGTGACGGGTGCGGCGGGATATGTGGGGAGTGTCTGCTGTGAAGTGCTGTTGGAGCACGGGCACAAACTGATCGCGGTGGACAATTTGTCAGAGGGGCACCGCGCGGCAGTGCCGGCGGCTTGCGAGTTCAAGCTCTGCGATCTGTTCGATGCCAAGCAATTGGACGAGATTCTCGGCTCGCGTGAAATTCATGCAGTGATGCATTTTGCGGCGGAGGCGCTGGTGGAAAAATCGGTGCGAGAGCCGAGCACGTTTTACAAGGTAAATGTAGCGGGAGGGATTCTCCTGCTAGACGCGATGCTTAGGCATGGAGTTAAGAAGTTTGTTTTTTCGTCGAGTGCGGCGACCTACGGTGAACCGAAGGAAGTTCCGATTCCCGAGAACCACCCGAAGGCGCCTATTAATCCTTACGGGCAGACAAAGTGGGTGTTTGAAAATATTCTGGCAGATTATGGCCGATACGCGGGATTGAAACACGTTTCGTTGCGCTACTTTAATGCCGCGGGAGCCTCCAAAGAGCGTGGCGAGGCGCACCGCGTCGAGACGCACTTAATCCCAAGAATACTGGATGTGGCGGCAGGCAATTCCAAACAATTTGAAATCCGGGGCAGCGATTATCCGACGCCGGATGGAACGTGCGTCAGAGATTACGTACACGTGCTGGATATCGCCGAAGCGCACGTGAAGGCGCTCGACGCCATGCAAAGCGTTTCGGGCGAAGCATTTAATGTCGGCAACAGCCGGGGGTACTCCATCCAGGAGGTTCTGGAGGCGGCGCGGAGGGTCACCGGGCACGCTATCCCAGCTGTGAAAGCGCCGCGCCGGACGGGCGATCCGGCCGTGCTGGTGGCCGACGGTCAGAAGCTGCGTCGGATGCTGGGATGGACAACTCGATACTCCACCCTGGAGGCCATCCTTCAATCCGCTTGGGATTGGAAAATGGCGCATCCACAAGGGTATGCTGAAGCCCGTTAAAGTGAGCCCCTGAGTTGGGCAGGCGCTGGTTTGCGTGTTGCACACAGCGAAGTCCTATGCGTACTGTTTCCCACTGGTGATTCCTGATATATTCACACTTCTTCGGAAACCTCGCGGGATGCTCGGCGAGGGTCCAATTTCATGAGGCGAAATAGCCGAGGCTGAGTGGGAGCGATGTCGACAGAACGCAAACCTGAATACTTCAAGGGCGCACAACTAAAGGTCGGGATTATAGGCTGCGGTTACGTCGGATTGCCGCTGGGGCTACGATTTGCCGAAGCCGGGCACCGCGTCACCGGGTTCGACGTTGACAACTCCAAGGTGGATAAGCTCAACCGCGGCGAAAGCTATATCCAGCATATTCCGGTCGTCAAGATCAAACAGCAACTCGCGTCAAAACATTTCAGCGCTTCCAGCGATTTTGCAAAACTCGCGGACATGGACGCGGTGATCATCTGCGTGCCCACGCCGCTGGATGAGCGGCGCGAACCGGACCTATCGTTCGTCCGGGACACGGCCGAGGCCATCGCGCCAAATCTGAAGCAGGGGCAGTTGATCGTACTGGAGTCCACGACCTATCCGGGGACTACCGAAGAGCTGGTGCTGCCGATCCTGCAACGCAATGGAATGAAGTGTGAAATTGCCAACGGCCCCGATGCGGAAAACATCGCCACGGACTTCTTCCTGGCGTTTTCACCCGAGCGCGAAGATCCCGGAAATAAACAGTATGGGCTGGCACAGATCCCCAAAGTAGTGGGCGGGATTAATCCGCCGAGCGGTCGGGCCGCGGCGGCGCTTTACGGTCAGGTGGTGTCGCGAGTGGTGCCGGTAAGCTCGACGCGGGCCGCGGAAATGGCCAAGCTGCTCGAAAATATATTTCGGTGTGTGAACATTGCACTGGTGAATGAACTCAAGCAGCTAGGGCTGCGCATGGGAATTGACATCTGGGAAGTGATTGACGCGGCGGCCACCAAGCCGTTCGGATTCATGCCGTTTTATCCTGGTCCCGGGCTGGGTGGACATTGCATACCGGTGGACCCTTTCTACCTCTCGTGGAAGGCGAAGGAATATGATTTTGCTACGCGGTTCATTGAGCTTGCCGGCGAAGTGAATACAGCGATGCCGTACCACGTGGTGGACGCCATTGCCGAGGCGCTTAACCAACGCCAGAAAGCCATGAAGGGGTCGCGCATCCTGGTGCTGGGAGTGGCTTACAAGAAGGATGTGGACGACCTGCGCGAGTCTCCTTCGCTAAAGATCATGGAGCTGCTCATCGCCAGAGGCGCCCATGTGGACTACAACGATCCCTATTTTCCGCAGTTGCACAAGATGCGCCACTACGATTACTCACAGAAGAAATCGATCCCGCTGGATTTGAGAACCCTGGGCGGGTACGACTGCGCTGTGATTGCCACCGATCACAGCAGTTATGATTACGCTGCAATTGTCGAGGGATCGCAGCTGGTGGTGGATACGCGGAATACCACGCGGCGATTGCTGCGGCACCGCGAAAGAATCGTGTTGTGCTGAGGGGTGGCGAGCAGGCGAATCCGGTGTCGCGAATTACGTTACTCATTGGAGGATAAATTGCCGGCGGCCATTGCCCTACAACCCCGTATCTCCTACTCTCACACAAATGCCTCAGCCTGAATCACCAAACACCAAAAATCTCTCCAAGCGGCGCAGCCAGCGCCTGCTTCTGCGTGTGCCTGTGCAGGCGCGGCGCAAGGTGAAGGGTGCAGACGTTCCCCCGGATGATACGGAGACGCTAGCCGTGAATGCGCATGGCGCGCTGGTCTTGCTGATCCCCCCGGCGGAGGAAGGCGAGCATTTGTTATTGCAGAACTTGATGACCAAAGAGGAGCAGATTTGCAGAGTGGTTTACCTGGGTCAAACGGAAGGCAGGCGCTTGCAGGTTGGCGTCGAATTTATTTCCCCCGCCCCTCATTTCTGGCCAGTCGTTTTCCCTCCTGAAGACTGGAGTTCCGTTGGAAAAGACACCAAGCAAGCTCCAAAGCTCTAGCGAGCCGAGCTGGCCTGAACTAGCTCAATCCGTCCGGAACTCAAAGCAGTTTCAACTTCCAGCAAGACAGGCGTTCGTGAAGCATCCTTGGCCAGCCATATCGTGATTTTGAAATCGGATTTTTCAGCGCCATGGTCGAAGACGTGGATGGAAATGCCTGTGGCCACGAACTTCCCTGCTTGCACGGCAACCTCTTCGCTGGGCGTGGCCACCTGGGCTTGAACGTCGTAGAGCTTGTGCCCGTCGTAAACGGGTGAGCGGACTTCCCTGGTCTTCTCCCAATTGATGGTTCGGAGGTAGAAGGCAAATCCCAGCGGGTCCCGGGTGCCCGGCAACACTTGAACCTGGGTTGCATCGGTAGGTGCCGGCGATTGAGTGGAGGAAAGCCGCAAGATGCGGGTTTCAGATTTGCCAGATTGGTGCGTGTACATTTCAAATTGATAGCCTGCCAGATCAGACTGGGCGGAGTAGGAATCGAACTGATCGTCTACTGGCGCGATATAACGAAGTGGATTCCTGGTGTGGAACTGGGTCTTGAAATGCCAGGAGGGGCGGCCCATAAAGGGGCCCTGGCCTTCCACCGTAATCAGCGCGGAAACCACATCGCTCATCTTCAGCCATTCTCCTGAATAGGAGAGCGCCTCTCCTGGGCGAAAGGGGGCTAGCGGGCTGGCAGGCGCGGCTGGAGCCGCAGATGTCTTTGGGCGCGGGCTTCGCTGGCTCTGGAGGCTTCCGTGCCAGACCGGTGTGAAAAGCAGCAGTGCACCCCCCAAAAGAGGCGAAAACCGGGAGAAGGAACGCGCAGCCAGGTTGAACATTCGGGCAATCCCCGCGCGTTTCCCCATTCAAGTCCAGGGGCATCGCACGCTATAGTAGAGCGTACTGGATTTTGGAACCACGCGCCACTTGCGCGGGCGGCCCGCAGTTCAACGGTGAATTTAAATTCGACTTCTTTGAGAAGAACTACTTCGAGGAGAAAATAACCCCATGCGCTACTTGGTGACTGGCGGCGCCGGATTTATCGGCTCTAATACAGTGGATGAACTGTTGCGCCGCGGGCAGACCGTGGCGGTGCTGGATGACTTTTCCGCCGGGCGGGAAGAAAATCTGAAGCAGGCGGCCGGCAAAATAGAACTTTTCCGGGGAAGCATCACGGACCTGGATACCTGCCGCAAAGCGTGCCAGGGCGTGGATTACGTGATTCACCTGGCCGCGCGAACTTCGGTGCCCCGGTCGGTCATCGATCCCCTGGAAACGAATCGCGTGAACATTGACGGCTCGCTGAATGTGCTGGTTGCGGCGCGCGATGCCAAGGTCAAGCGATTGGTATATGCCGCGTCAAGCTCGGCATACGGAGAGACACCCACGCTGCCCAAGCGTGAGAATATGTGCGCCGACCCGATTTCGCCCTACGGAGTCACCAAATTTGTGGTGGAGCTTTATGCAACGGTGTTCGGGCGCTGTTATGGACTCGAAACCGTGAGCCTGCGATACTTCAACGTGTTCGGCCCGCGGCAAGATCCCAGTTCACCTTACTCCGGCGTGCTTTCAAAATTTTGCCTGGCATTGTTGGAAGGAACGCCCCTGGTGGTGTTCGGAGACGGCGAGCAATCGCGCGATTTCAATTTTATTGAGAACGTTGTGCAGGCAAATTTGCTGGCTTGCGAAGCGCCCGGATGCGCCGGGAAAATGTTCAACATCGGGACCGGCGGCCGGTACACATTGAACGAAACTCTAAAGCTTTTGCAGAAAATTTCCGGCAAAAAAGCGGCAGTGAAATATGACCCGCCACGCGAGGGCGACATCCTTCATTCTCAGGCCGATGTCTCGCAAGCGAGGAAGATGCTGGGGTACGACCCCAAGGTGAATTTCGAGGAAGGCCTGCGGCGCACCTGGGAGTGGTATGCCGCGGCAAATAAGAAACCTGCCGTTCTGTCCAAGGCGTGAAATGCTTGCCGCCTGGTGTTAAGACGCTCAGCGTATGCCCGCGGGCGGCGAGGACATACTGTTTTCGAGGAGCGCAGGCAATTCAATCAGGCTATCCACCACAATGTCGGGTGGATATTCACTCAAGCGCTCGCTGCCTAGTCCGTAAGTTACCCCGCAAATCCAGGTATTTGAGTTGCGCGCGGTCTGCACATCCACTTCCGAGTCGCCGATAATCATTACTTCCCGCGGCGTAACGCCAAACTCCCTCAGCAGTATTTCCATTCCTTTGGGATCGGGCTTTTTTGTCTCGAAACTGTTTCCACCATACACCGCGCGGAAATAAGGGGCGAGCTTCAGGCTTTCAAGGATGATGCGGCTTGGGCGCAGGGGCTTGTTCGTGAGCACGGCCATGGGAAAACGCGCCAGCGCTGCGAGACCTTCTTCGACACCGGGATAAGCGATCGTGTTATCGAGCATGTGCTTGTTGTAGTAGGTGAGCATGAATTCCACAGCGCGGCGGATTTCGTCTTCGTTTGCTTCGGGGCCGAGGGCGCGCTGCATAAGTTTGGGTGCCCCGTTTCCAATGTACCCGGAGATTCGGCCGTGCTCGATGGGCGGGCGGCCCATCCATTTGAGCGTGGCATTGACGGCCAGCGCCAAATCGAGCTGGGAGTCGATCAGGGTGCCGTCCAGGTCGAAGACCAGAACGCGCACACCCTCGATGCGATTGTTGGACTTAGCCATCTCTGAAGTGTCCGCCACAGTGGGCGCAATCCTCTATTGTAGCGAAATTCGCGAAAAAGTTTTCTCTTAGAAATTCGCTGGTTGCGCAAGGGGACGCAATCCATGCGGGCCTGCTAAACTAATTCGGTCGATTCCATTTCCCAGCGAGAGGTTCATGGCTCAACTATTCCCATTCCGCGCCTACCGTTACTATCCGGCAAAAACA
>Ga0209167_10002023_pt1 | contig 11295 bp, 6 predicted proteins | sample Coa_R1_9_FD_187154 | JGI IMG/M metagenome (GOLD analysis project Ga0209167, IMG submission 187154) | Surface soil microbial communities from Centralia Pennsylvania, which are recovering from an underground coalmine fire - Coalmine... | ecosystem: Environmental > Terrestrial > Soil > Unclassified...
AAAAGGCCGGCACGAAAAAGCAGAAATGAAAGGAAGGCTCCGGCGAGAAGCGGCGGCGAGAGCCCGAGCGCAACCTTGCGCGCGGGGCCGGAGAACAGCGGCAGACCGCGGCGGTTGGCTTTCCAGGCGCAGGAGAGAATTCCGATGGCGACGGCGAGCAGCCCCTCGGCCAGCCAGACACGGAGCCAGGCCGCGAAAGAAAGCTGGCGGGCGGCAAGCCAGGCAGCCGCGAGCGCGGTCGAGCCGAGGATGATGTATCCGAGGCCGGAAACGGCGGTGAAGGCCGAGGTCCGCTCCATGGTGTCGCGGATGAAGCGGAGGTCGTCGGCCGGATCAGGGGCCGGGTTGGGGCCGCGATCGGCCTCGCCGGCGGCGCGTAGAGGAACGCGGCGGAACCGGCGATAGCGGTGGGTTCGCGTCTCGGACATGAGAGCAGGATAAAGGCTGGGCCTGACTGCGGTCAAGTACTTTGTGGTGCAGAGTGCACGGAGGTGGAGACCAGAATTCGCTTTCGACACACGAAAACAAAATCCCCACTTCTTCCGAGAACGGGGGAGAAGTGGGGCACCCAGCATGCTTCGGTCACGAAGACAAGATCCGCGGGCAAGAGTGCCCGCGCCACATGACCCGGACTATTTCGAGAGCAGGCCGAAGACGGCGACGCTATTCGGCGTGCCGACGTACACCTTGCCATTGGCGATGGTGGGGGTCATGAACTTGTTGCCGTTGCCGAAGTGGTCGCGGGCTCCCGCGGCCTGATTGGAGTTGTAGAGTTCGACGAGCGTGGCGGCGTTGTAGGCGTGGAGCACGGCGGGGCTGGAGCTTTCGACCGCCCAGACGATGCCGTTTTTCCCCGCATTGGCCGAGATGCTCGGGGTGGCGCCAGGATATTGAAAGGCGTTGGAAGTTCTGGCCACGGGCGTGGCTTCGAGCTTGGCATTCTTGAGACCGAAGGCCTGGATGGGAGCGCCGACCGAGCCGTAGTAGACGCGTCCGTTGAAAGCCGCGGGCATGGACCAGACGCCGCCGGGGAGAGCTCCGGCGAGTTCCTGGTAAATCGCATTGTTGTTGTCGGCGTTGAATTTGCCCATGCTATTGCGGTTGACGACGTAGAGGTTCGAGTCTTTTCCGGCGCCCACGGCGAGAGGCAAGATCGTGCCGGCGGAGTCCTTGGTGTAGAGGAGCAAGGTTCCGCCGGAACCGAGGTCAACGTCATTGCCGTTTTCCGAAGACTGGTTGTACATCTCGAAATAGTCGGCGACCGCCAACCCACCTTTGGTTTTGATTTTGAGGAAAGCGTTGCCGTAGTCGCCATCGGAGGGAAATCCCGAAGTGTTGAGGGTGGTGTCGAAAACGCCGTTGGCGTCGAGCAGAATGATGTCGCCGTTTCCGTCGGCCGCCATGCCGGCGCCGGCGCCCCAGATCGCGCCCTCGTTGCCGTTGGGCGTAAGGTTGAGAACGGTGGTCTGCGCGAGCGTATTGATGTCATAGCCCATGATCCATCCGGTATAAGGACGGGCGTCGCAGTGCGAAGCCCAGCCCAGATAGACGGTGCTGCCGATCAGAAGCAGTCCGGCGCGCTCTTTGTATTGCGCGGGATCGAAGATCACGTAGCCGTTGGAACTATTGTCGCCGTTGCCGGGATACTTGGCGTTGATCACGACCGGTCCGTTGTGCAGTTCGGCGCCGGTGGTTGCGTCGAGCGCATGCAGGCGCTGGTAGTAATTTCCCGAACTGTCTTTGGACATGGCCACGAAGTAGATCACGGGATTCGAACCGGCCGGGCGCACGATGACCGGAGTGGAGGTGATGCCGATTTTCGGCGTGACCTGACTGCATCCGCGATCGTCAGACGCGGTTTCGCCGTACGGAAGAGCGCTTACGTGCCAGAGATTCGCGCCGGTATCGGCATCGTAGGCATAGACAGTGTCATTCTCGGTGACCACGATCAGCACGTTGTGGGATGCGCCCTGGACCACCAGGTTCGAGATAATCAGCGGCTGAGCGTCTACCAGGCCATCGGCCGCGACCGTGAACAGCTTGCCGAATGAGGCGGAGTTGACGTTGGTGAGAGTGAGGATGGATTCCTGATTATTCAGGCCGTCCCGCGAGTTGGCGTTGTGATAGGTGAGGACATCCTGCGAAACCAGCTGGGCGCAGGCGGCAAGCGAGAACGCCGCCAGGAGCAGGGTTGTTACACTTTTGTGCAGAAATTTGGCTCTGGAACAGGGCGGATTAAAGCGCATAGGGATGTCTCCTCGGCGATCTTGCTGCCCTATCTTTCAGGGTTAATAGCAATTTGGTAACCGAATGGGCCGATAGCAGACGAAGTGGAAGATCGAAGGGGCCGCTTACGGATGGCGCGCTAGGAGATAGTGTTGCAAGATTTTGCTCTGCCTTCAAAGCCCGAAAGTACATAGGCGGCGCAGACGAAGGGCGAGGGTTGGCATGGGTGAATTGGCGTGGGTAAATTGAAATGAGTGATTTGGGCAAGCTTCTAATCGTGCTGGGCATATGTCTGGTCGTGGCGGGAGTCGTCTTGACCCTGCTGGCGCGGACCAATTTCCCGATCGGCCGGCTGCCGGGAGACTTTCTTTATCGCGGCAAGAATACGACCGTCTATTTTCCGCTGGCGACCTCCATGGTGGTCAGCGTGGTGTTGACGTTGTTGTTGTGGCTGGTGGGGAAGTGGAGGAAATAGCGGTTTTCTCGCGGTTGACTTTCGCGCCGGGGTAGGTTTAATTTCAGCGCTCGGGAGTTTTGAACTTCCGAGGTTTCGATCTTTGCCATCTTTAAGTGGAATGCGCGTCTTTGCCGCTCGGCGAAGACAGGGAAGCGGGTGTGAATCCCGCGCTGCCGCGCAACTGTAAGCGAGGAAATGGCTCGCGGTCACTGGGAGTGAGTCCCGGGAAGGCCGTGGGCGGAAGTGGATGAGAACTCATCCTTACTCGCGAAGCCAGGAGACCGGCGCGTTCCGTCAACCTCAACCTCTTTCGCGTGCAAAGGAGGATGGTCATGCGCCGCATTTTTCTGGTTGTGTCTCTGGCAATTTCTCTGGTTTGTCTTAGGGCGGCTGCGTCGGCTGCCGAGATCAAAGTGAAAGTAGTGGATCCGCAGGGGGCCGTGGTGGCCGGGGCGGAAGTGTCGCTCGGGAGCGCCGAAGGCGGGCGCGTGCTGGGAATGGAGACGACGTCGGCGGAGGGAGTGGCGGTGCTGCGGACGCAGGAGGAGGGTCCGTACCGGATCACGGTGCTGGCCGCGGGATTCGCGGTGCAGAAGGTCGAGGCAAAAAAAGATAAAACCGAGATCACGGTGAATCTGCGTTTGGCGCCGGCGGCAGAAACGGTGGTGGTAACGGCGACACGGACTCCGGTGCCGGGCGAAGCGGCGGGCGCGGACGTGGACGCGCTGAGCGGAGCGCAGCTGACGACCATGAATCCGATCTCGGCCGACGATGCGGTGCGCTTTCTGCCGGGCGCCGTGGTGAATACGGCAGGGCAGCGCGGAGGATTGTCGTCTCTGTTCGTGCGCGGCGGAAATTCCAATTACAACAAAGTTCTGGTGGATGGCGTCAGCGTGACCGAGGCCGGTGGGACGATCGACTTCGGCACTCTCTCATTGGCGCAGGCCGACCGGCTGGAATTCCTGCGCGGAGCGCAGAGCACGCTGTACGGTTCGGATGCGATGAGCAGCGTGGTGCAGGTTTGGACCCGCACCGGAAGCACGCGCATCCCCGAGCTGCAGTTTGGCGCCGATGCCGGCAACTACGGGACCGAGAGCGGCTACGCTTCGCTGGCGGGAGCGCGCGGACGCTTCGACTATAACGTCTTCGGCAGCCAGTTCAACACCAGCGGATCCGGCCCGAATGACGACTATTCGAACTCGCTGGAGGGAATGAACGCGGGGTTCGCACCCAGCGATCAGATCTCGCTCCGGTTGCGGGTGCGTCACGACAACAGCGTGACCGGCGCGCCGGGGGCGTGGAATTTCAATGGCAACAATACGTTCAATGAGTTTGGCACCACCTACGTTCTTTCCCCCGATCTGGGCGGGCGGGCGCGGCAGAATAATTTTCTGGCCAGCCTCGATCTGGCGGTGAAAACGGGGCCGAACTGGACGCAGCACTTCACGGGGTTTGAGTTCAACCTGAAGGCCACGAACCTGGACACCGGGGTTTCTCCTGAAAACACGCCGTTTGGCACCATCAACACGCCGTTTGAAGCGCTGGTGAACATGAACCGCGCGGGCTTCGATTATCAGGGAGACTATGCCGAGCGCAGCTGGGCGCAGACTACCGTGGGCTACGAGTTCGAAGACGAAAATGGCTCGGTGAACGATCCGATTCCGGCCTTGTATGCCAGCTATGGTCAAGGCTTACGGCTGAACCAAGCGGCCTACGTGCAGCAGGCGCTGACGCTGGGCCGCCTGAACCTGGTCGCGGGAGTGCGGTTTGTTCATAACACCACATTCGGCAATGTGGGCGTTCCCCGCGTGGCGCTGGGATTTCAGGCGCTGCGCGGCGGGCACATTTTTTCCGGGACGCGATTCAACGGGTCCTTCGCCACCGGCATCAAGGAGCCGCGCTTTGAGGAGACTTTTGTCAGCAGCCAGTACCAGCTACCCAACCCGAACCTGAAGGCGGAGCGCAACCGCGCGCTGGAAGCCGGGTTTCAGCAGAATTTTCTGAGCCGCTTTGTTCTGGTGGCGAATTACTTCAACAATCTGTTTCACGACCAGATCGAGTTCGAGACCGTCAATCCGACGACGTTTCAGGGAGAGTACGAGAATCTGGAAAAATCGCTGGCGCACGGCGTGGAAGTGGAACTGCAAAGCCGGATTACGCAGCGGCTCTCCTGGAACAGTTCCTACACTTACACTTCCACCCAGATCCTGCTGGCGCCGGCCGGCAGCTTCGCGCCCTACGCCCAGGGAGATCCCCTGCTGCGGCGGCCGCGGCATTCGGCTACGACCCTGCTGAGCTATCTCGCCTCGCGCTGGGGCGGGACGCTGGGCGGGAGCTATGTCGGCCCGCGGCCGGACTCAGATTTTGATGGATTCAATATCAACCATGCGCCCGGGTATTTTCTTCTGAACCTGGGGGGATGGTGCAAGATCAATTCGCGCGTCACGATTTATGCCAACGCGGAAAACGTGCTTGATCATTCTTATGAGGAAGTGACCGGGTATCCGGCGCTGCGCGCGAATTTCCGGGCGGGCATGCGGTTCAGGATCGGCGGGGAGTAAGGGTCATTCCGAAGCTTGCAACTTCGCGTACTCGGCTTTGGCTTGCTTGAGGATCGGGATGTCCGGGTCGGCGTCTTTCCAGAGGGTAAGGAAGTCTTTGTAGGCGGCGAGGCCGCGGACGCGGGCGGCGTCGCGATCGGCGGGCGAGGATGCTGCGGAGCTTCGCTGGGCCAGGCGGACGAATGCGTCCGCCCCTACGTGAGCATATCCGGCTTGCAACGCGTTGGCACGGGCCACGCCCAGATGGGCTAACGCGCCCGTCCAGCAGTTCCAGACGATGCCGCTGTGGTCGATGATTTTCTGGAACTCGGCGGCGGCAGCGGTGCCCTGCCCGGCTGCCAGATATGCCTCGCCGCGGATGTATGTGGGATAGAGGCAGGAGCTATTGGTGGCGAACGGAATTGACCCGAACTCGATGGGCGGCAACGCAGGTTGCAGCGTACTCAGGGCGGAAGCTGGGTTCTTTCCGTTCAGCGCCAACTGCGCCTGAATTGCCGGCAGCCAGAGCGACTGCATTTGCGTACCTGACGGGTATCGCTGGTTAATATCCTGCGCCAGCGATTGAGCCCGCGTTCTATCACCGGCCATCGAATAGGCGAGAGCGGCTTCGACCTTCACACCCTGACTCGTCGGAACCAGCTTTAATCCTTCCCCCGCTTCTTGCTTGGCCTCGGGCAGGTTGCCGAAAGCGGCTTCGCGCAATGCGGAATTCTCCAGCCAAATGGCTCCCGTTTCCTTGCTGTCGGTGCGGATCGCCGAGTCGACGGAGCGCTTCGTCAATTCCCGCGCTTTGGAGAGATGACCGGCGAATGCCTCCGTGTCCGATGCCAGTGACAGACCTATGTTCTCTGCCGACTTGCCCGCGAACCATTGCTGCTGTTCCCCCATAGTTGAAGAGTCGCCCCGAAGAAAAGCCAAAGTGTAGAGAACCTCAGCAAACCCGCTATTCTCCAGTTTCCGTCCCTGCGCCAGCCGGATCGTCTGCCCGGCTTCATCGAAGCGCTGCAAGGCAAGCAGGCTAAAAGCGAGATTGCTGTATACGTCCCCTTGTTCTGGAGCGAGCTGCATGCTTTCGCGGTACTCTTCCACTCCTTGGTCGTTCCGTCCCTGCGCGGTGTAAACGGCACCGAGACTATTATGGGTTGCGGCGTCTCGTGGGTAGCCGGCAATCCATTCCCGATAAATCTGCTCTGCTTTCTCCAGTTCTCCGCTTACCAGTTCGTAATACTCGGCGGCAATCTTGAGCCTTTCCCGCTCGCTGGCATGATCCCGCAGCTGGAAAGCCCTAGTGAGATATTCGCTGGAGCGTCCCACCTCACCCATACTGTAGTAAGCGTTGCCGACCGCCAGGTAGCCCAAGGCAAAATTCGGATCGAGTTCGATGGCATGCTGAAGATAAGGCACACCGGCAGCAGGGCCGGTCCCGGCACGAGCCCTTTCGCCAAGGCTGTAAGCCTGGAGCGCTTCGAGCGAGGATGTGGTGGCCTGTTCCAGCGGAAAGTCGAGCTCCTTCACCGACGCCAGCGACTCGCCCAGTTCGCTGCGCATCCTGGATGCCGCTTCGCCCAGCGCGTCCAGCACCTTCTCCTTCCCCGCTGCCGTCACCTGCCTCTCAGCCAGCGGCTCTCCGCTCTGGCAACTCACCGCCTTCAATCCCAGCACATATTGGCTGCCCAGACTGGCGATCGAGCCGGCCAGATAAGCCTTGCTGCCCGCGCGCTGGCAAAGCTCGCGAGTGACTTCGGGCGTGAGTTTCGTGTCAGCGGGACGGGACATCAATTTCAAGGTGGCCGCGACTTTATTCTCCGGGAGCACGTTCAGAAATGGAGACTGGTTCAGCGAGACGCTGAGCGCGGTCTTGAGCGTGTCATCGAAGACCCCATCTCCGGTGCTATTGGCAAAGTCGGCGAGAACGATGGTGTCTTTCTCGGTGAGAGCGTGGGCAGCGTGTTGGCGGGAGCGGTAGTACAGGCCGCCAGCAATCAAAGCAGCCACCAGCAGAGTCGCGACGATATAGCCGTCCTGCCGCGAGAAAGCGTGTGGAGGGGCGGAAGCCTTCGTCCGCCCGGGCTTGCTCTCACTCGCCGGGCCTGTGGAACGCCGCGGAGCGGACGAGGCACCCGACTCTGTGTCGCGCTTCACTCGTTGCAGGTCCGCACGGATGTCGGCAGCGTGCTGATAGCGCAGATTGCAGTCTTTCTCGAGGGCCTTGAGGATCACGGCTTCCAGAGCCGGAGGAACGCTGGCATTGATCTGCGATGGCGGCGGCGGTTCCTGGTAAAGAATCGCGCCGCAGATCTCGCCGGCGCTCGATCCATCGAACGGCGGCTTGCCGGTTGCCATCTCGTACAGCACCGCGCCGTAGGAGAACAGGTCGCTGCGGGCGTCCAGTTCCTTCGCCCGCACCTGCTCGGGCGACATATAAGCCACGGTGCCTAACAAAGCGCCTTCGCTGGTCAGCTGCGAGGCGTCGGAGTCGAGGGAGACGGTCACCGAATCGCTTCCCGACGAGGCTGGTTTCGCGAGCACCTTCGCCAGTCCGAAGTCGAGGATCTTGGCGTGACCGGGCTGAGTGACGAAGATGTTCGCCGGCTTGATGTCGCGGTGGATGATTCCGGCGGCGTGGGCGGCGTCGAGGCCGTCGGCGATTTCCATGGCCAGCGACAGGATCAGATCGGTTTCCATGGGCCGCCCGGCGATGCGATGCTTCAGAGTTGCGCCCGGCAGGAACTCCATGGCGATGAACTGGCGGGTGTTGAATTGGCTATCTTGATGATGACCGATTTCATAGATCGTGCAGATGTTGGGATGATTCAGCGCGGAAGCGGCACGGGCTTCCCGGCGAAAGCGGTCGAGGGCCTGTGGATTCTGAGCCAGGTGGTCAGGCAGGAATTTCAGGGCGACGAAGCGGCCGAGGTCGGTGTCCTCGGCTTTGTAGACCACACCCATCCCGCCGCCGCCCAGTTTCTCGACGACGCGGTAGTGCGAGATGGTCTCGCCAATCATTGGGCTGAAATCTTAGGTTCAAGGTCCGGCCGAGTCAACGAAGGAGGGTGGCTGCTACTCCACAGACTCCTCCCCCTAGCGGGGAAATCGGAAATGACAGGCAAAAGACGACACGGTAACGCAGGAATTTGTTGTGGCTGCGGGCTGAGGGCAAGTCAGGACAAGCGTTGGGCGTTGGCAGTGCGGTCTAGCTGACTTTTTGCGGGGCGCGGGGCAGGGGCATGGAGGCGGCCATCTTGGCGCCGAAATATTTGGTGCGGGCGAGGAGGAGTTTTTCGATTTCGACTTCTTTTAACGGCTGCTGGCGGCCGAGCAGGTGCGTGACCAGGGCGATCTGGGCGAAGTGTTCGACGGTTTCCATCTTCATGTAAGCGTGCTCGAGGGTGTCGCCGTAGGTGACGACGCCATGATTCGACATGAGAATCGCGTCGTAATTAGGCACGTAAGGCTCGAGGGTTTGGGCGAGTTCTGAAGTTCCGGGCGTGCCGTAGCGGGCCAGCGGAATGCAGCCGAGGCCCATGACCACTTCGCAGACCAGAGGCTCGGTGAGGGCAATGCCGGCGGCGGCGAATCCGGTGGCGGTGGGAGGATGGGCGTGGCAGATGGCCTGAACGTCTTCGCGGGTGCGGTAGATCAGCAGGTGCATGCCGATTTCGCTGGTGACGTGGCGGCGGCCGGAGACGCGATTGCCGTCGAGATCCACGATGACCATGTCGGCCGGGCGCATGTCACCCTTGCTGACGCAGGTCGGCGTGACCAGGATGCGGTCGCCCTGGAGGCGGACGGAGAGATTGCCGTCCATGGCGGCGACGAAGCCGCGCTGGTGCAGCATGCGTCCGTAGCGGACGATCTCTTCCCTATGTTTGCGTTCCGTCGGCATGACCATCCAGGGAGAACAAAAAACGACAGCAGGCCGCACTCGAGCATCCGCATAGTAGCAGCAGTGAATGCTGACAGACAACCGGATTCTCCAGCTCCCGTGAGGACTCGATCCGCTGGGGGTCTCATCCGTCGGCCTGCGGACCGAACTGCCTATAATCGGAGCCGTGCTGGTTTCCGACTTCCATTACGACCTTCCCGAAGAATTGATTGCCCAGGAACCGCTGGCGGACCGCGCGGGATCGCGCCTGCTGCGGCTGGGGAAAAACGGCGGGTACGAGGACCGGCAATTCCGGGAGTTGCCGGACCTGCTCCGTCCGGACGATCTGGTGGTCTTCAACAACACGCGGGTGTTTCCGGCGCGGCTGTATGGACGCCGGGGACGAGAACTGGGACACCCGGTGAATCAGACTTCCCACCCTGTCGCAAAAGGCGCGACCAGGGTGGGGCAACCTCAGGAGTTTCCGCAGGGGCGGATTGAAGTGTTGCTGACGCGACAGATGAGCGCCGAACCGAATGAATGGGAGTGCCTGGTGCGTCCGGGGCGGAAGATTGGGGTGGGGGAGCGGTTGTTTTTTGGCGAGAGCGATGAGTTGCAGGCGGAGGTGATCGGGCGGGGCGAGTTCGGGGAGCGGCGGATTCGGTTTGCGGAGACTCCACAGCCGAAAATCCCCACTTCTCGCGCAAGAACAAGAACAAAGAGCGCGCGAGAAATGGGGCACCCGGCAAACGATTTTTTTCGAGTGCTGGAGAAGATTGGGCATGTGCCGCTGCCGCCTTACATTGCGCGGGCGGATGCGCAGGGAGACCGGGAGCGGTATCAGACGGTGTATGCGCGGGAGCGGGGATCGGTGGCGGCTCCGACGGCGGGGCTGCATTTCACGCCGGAGATTCTCCTGCGGATGCGCGCGCGCGGAATCGAGACGGCTGAGATTACGCTGCATGTGGGATTGGGCACGTTTCAGCCGGTGCGGGTCGAGAAAGTGGAAGAGCACAAACTGCATGCGGAGGGGTATTCGATTTCGGAGGAAGCAGCCGGGAAGATTGGGCGGGCGCGGCGGGAGGGGCGTCGCGTGGTGGCGGTAGGGACGACATCGGTGCGGACGCTGGAGTATGCCGCGCAAAGCGAAAGTCCCCACTTCTCGCACAAAGAACGTGCGAGAAATGGGGTACCCACGGCAGAGGTTCGGGCGGGAGCGGGGGAAGCAAACTTGTTTATTTTTCCGGGATACGAATTTCGGGTGGTGGGAGCGATGCTGACGAATTTTCATCTGCCGGAATCGTCGCTGCTGATGCTGGTGTGCGCGTTCGGCGGGAAAGAGAGTGTGCTGCGGGCGTATGCGCATGCAGTACAGGAAAAGTACCGGTTTTATTCTTATGGGGACTGCATGCTGGTGGAGTAATGGCTGCGCCGATAGTCACAGCACCGACGCTCCACGCCAGATCCCTCGCCCCGCTGGTGAAAACGCGGGGGCTTCGGGATGACGTCCACTCTTCGCAAATTGAACGGAGTCAATAGAAGGCCGCGCTAGTTGACGGTGAGGGGGGCGGTGACGCTGCCGATTTTTCCGTTGACGCCGTCGCGAACCACGACGCGAACCAGGTAGTGGCCGGCGGGGAGTTCGAGGGAGTTTTTCATGTCAATTCCGTTGCTGCGGAGAGAGTCGAACTGGGCGTCGGGGACGACGGTTGCGACTGCCTTCGAGATGTTGGCGACGGGTTTTGAACCTTTGGCGTCGTTCATGTAGGCGGTCGCGGCGAAATCGAAGGTGACATGTTTTTGTCCATTGCTGGCTTCGATGGCGATCGCGCCGGGCGGCAGGTGAAGGACGAAGTCGGCCTTCTTTTTTGGGCCGCTGCCGGCGAGGGGCAGCCAGCGGACGGTGAGAGGGACGCCGGTGCCGTCAATCGGAGAAGTCAGCGCGAACAGAAGTTCGGAGTCGCGGGTGGCTTCGGGATTCATGGTCGTGTTGGTGACGAAGAAGCCTTCGCGGGCGCGAACTTCCGAGTCTTTCCGGTCGAGCCTGACTTTCAGCGAGCGCCAGCCGGGATCGCGGCTATGGGTGTCGAGATAGTAGCCGGCGAGATAGTACGAAGATTCGTCTTCGGCGGCCTGGCGAAAACTGGAGGCGAGATCGTTGGTGTGTAAAAGGCGCGGCCGCCGGT
>Ga0209167_10002025_pt1 | contig 11292 bp, 6 predicted proteins | sample Coa_R1_9_FD_187154 | JGI IMG/M metagenome (GOLD analysis project Ga0209167, IMG submission 187154) | Surface soil microbial communities from Centralia Pennsylvania, which are recovering from an underground coalmine fire - Coalmine... | ecosystem: Environmental > Terrestrial > Soil > Unclassified...
CCTGCACCGCGAATTCCATCGCAACGCGTTCGGTGAGCTTCGTTTCTTTGGTCAAGGCGAAATCAATCTGCCAGCTGTTCACCGCCCGAAACACTCCATTCGGCGCATCCCCGAATCGGGTGAAGTTTCCATTGACGTCGGTGGGCGGAGGCGCAAACGCGGCCGCGTTGATCATGGGCGAGCCCGGCGAAGCAGGCGTAAGGGGAGTTGGATGGGGCAGGAGCAGCGGCACACCGGGGATGAGGTCCGGTCGCTGGGTGGTCTGATCGTTGCCATCCGGAAGCAGATAAGTGGGGGCCTGGCCCGTGAACGGCCCGAACTGAATCGGGTTACTCTGCTGCAGATCCATCGCGACCGTCAATGGGTGCCCAGTGTGCCAGAGACCGACACTGCTCAACTCCCACCCTCCCACGATCTTACCCAGGACCCCGGAACCGTTGAGAAACGATTTCCCGGGGCCAAAGGGGAGCTCATACACCAGGTTGGCGGCGACATTGTTACGGATGTCGAACACGCTGGGGCCTTTGTCACACGGAAGGCAGTTCACATTCTCTGGCCCGTTGGACTCGCCGCCCCCGACCGAGCCATCGTTGATGGAATGCGACCAGGTGTAGCGTCCTTGGAACTCCAGCCCCTTACTGAAGCGGCGCTCGATAGACAAGCCCAAAGCGTTGTACGTGCTGGAGCCGATGTCACTCTTGTAGTCGGTTGAAGCGAAGGGATTCCCAGCAGGAAAATAGGCGTCGAGCGTGCGTACGCAATCGCCGTCGACGGGATTCAATGTGACTGGCTCCGTGCACAGGTTGACCCCGCCGCGCGAGAACAGCCGCACGCCACGGCTGCCCAGATACTGAGCCGAGGCGGTGAAATTGGACGGAAGTTCGTGCTCCACCGTAAAACCCCAGGTTTCCGAATACAGGTCACGGCGGCCTTCCCGCTGCAGAGCGCGGAATTGGTTTCCAACCTTCGTCGGGTTTGTTCCCGCAGGAATACTAGAAAGGTCGGGGACCGTTTGCTCGTACGCGGGCTCCAGGGGGAGTTGCCCGGCATTGACCCCACCGACGGGAGGATGCACAGTCACGCGAAACGTGTCGCTTTCCAGTCCAGCGTTTAAATCATCGTTCTGTGCCGCACCATGGTAAATGCCGAACCCGGCGCGAAACACGGTCTTTCCGTGTAACGCACTTGGCGACCACGCCAAGGCTACCCTGGGATCGAAGTTTTTGTAATTCGGATTGTACAGCGCCGGGTTCGTGGGGCACGGCGCAGTATTGATCGGGCCGGGACTCGGCGCTACGTTGAATGAGCCCGATCCCAGACAAACACCGTGAAACACGTTTAGATCGAAGACGGTAGTCCGGTTAGTTGCTTCATGAGCAACTCCGTAGTAGTCCCAGCGTAACCCCGCCGTAAGTGTAAGAGTCGGAGTAGCCTTCCACTCGTCCTGGAAGTACGGCATGATGAAGTTGCGGCGCAGCCGATGACAGCACCAAGGCGCGATGAATTTGATCCCGCCGGTGAGATTGGCGTCTACAATGTCCTGGTCGCTGTTGAAGCTGAGGTTATTATCGGCCGTCTGCCCCTGATTGAGCCGCACGCGCCGATACTCCATCCCCATCTTGAATGCGTTCCGTCCTCGAACCCATGTCAGATTGTCTACGAATCCGAAAGTAGAGCCGATTTCGATATCGGCTGTATTGTCGTTCAGCCCCACAAAATTGGGCGTGCCTACTGCAAACGTGAGGACGCTCGCCTGCGGATTGTGAAAGGGCGAACGGTTAATGTAGCCCTTGGTTTCGTTGAAGAGATTGGGAGCGAAGGAGTGTTGCAACGCCACCAGGTAATTCGCTGGGTGATTGATGACCCGAACCTTGTCGCCGGGGAGAGCGCTCCCGTTGGGGCCATCTACAAGGTTGATATCCCGTCCGGCACGCCCGTAAAGCAGAGTTCTCTCGCTGAACTGGTGATCAAGCCTCACCAGCCACGTATCCTCGTGCACGGTCGTCGGCGTCGGGGCTGTGAGAGTGTCAGCGTCAGCATTGTAGTTCGGGTTAGTAGTCGGATCTCCTTGTCCAAGATACGTAAACGCCGAGTCGGGATAGGTAAAGCGCGGCGAGCAGCCATTGATCGAGCCAACCGAGGCTCGCCACGGGTAGGCCTGCATGATCGTGCACATCTGGGGAGACTGGCTCAAGACGGCCTGCTGAAAGGGAACGGTAAGAGGCGTCCCTTGGGTTGGATCGGTGGGGCTCATCGGGTTGGCGCAGCAGGCTCCGGAAGGCACCGTAAATTGGCTTGTGATCGACTGCAGCTGGCGCAGCCCTTCGTAGCTGATGAAAAAGAACGTCTTGTTCTTCTTGATGGGCCCGCCGACAGTGAATCCGTATTGCCCCAAACGGAAGGGGGGAATCGCGGGTTGGCCGGCGACGTTGTAGTCGTTGAAATTGCGAGCGTCGAAGATGGAGTTTCTAAAATATCCAAACACGGTGCCATGCCAATTATTCGTGCCGGATTTCGTTTCAACGTCAATCTGACCGCCCGACTGGGTACCGTATTCCGCGTCGTACAGGGCGCTGCTGACGCGATATTCTTCGATGGCGTCCTGGGAAATTTGCAGACGGGTCTGCGATTTCTGTGCTTGCTCCTGAATACCGCCGGCATCGACTCCGTCGATTGAAAAATTGTTGTCGTCGCGGGCCCGGCCGGCGAAGCGGATAGTGCGCTGGTCGCCGCCGCCGTCGTCCTGGGCGAAGGGCGCGAGCAGCGTGAAGCTGGACCAGTCGCGTCCGTTGTTGGGCAGGTTCGCGATCTGAGTCGTATCAATGACCGTCGCCGCCTCCGCCGAACTGCGGTCGGATGGCGCGTTCGAGGCTTTGACTTCGATCTGCTCGCTAATCGCTCCGACGGCAAGTTGGACGTCCAACGTGTGCGTCTGGCCGATGCGCAGCACGACCCCCTCGACCACTTTGGTCTTGAATCCCGTGCTGGCGACGCTCACTTTGTAGTCGCCGACCGCCAGGCCGGGGAAACGGTAATAGCCTTTCGAGTTCGTCTTTTGCTCATCGCTTAGCCCGGTGTCAACGGCGACGATCTTCACATCGGCGCCGACAACGACGCTTCCGGAGGCATCCGTCACTGTCCCCTCGAGTTCGGCGCGATCGACCTGGCCAAAAGCTGCCGGAATGCCCGCAAGCAGAAGCAGTATGCCGAAAGCCAGCGTCAGGAATCTCATAAGGCGCGAAGAACGAAAAAGAGAGGAATTCGAGTGCATGACTTCAGCTCCTTTAACTCAGGAAATGCTGAATAGGGAGGGGCCTTGGCCTCTCCGTTTCCGTTAAACTCTTTGGACTTCGATGAACTGGAATGAGTGAGAATCCTAGGGTCCGAGTGTGACCCGGTGATGAATATCAAGTTAAAATTTCTTCAGATTGCTCCGGCAGGCTGCGACTTCGGCTTTAAACTGTCGAGGACCGATCGACTATCCAATGAAGCTGCTGATCGTAGAAGACGAAGTGCGTATGGCCGACCTTCTCCGCAAGGGACTCACCGAGGAGGGACACACGGCGACTTGCGCGGCCGACGGTGCCGAAGGGTTGGTGCTGGCGACGGCCTACGAGTTTGACGTCATCATTCTCGACATCATGATGCCGAAGCTCACTGGATATGAACTGGCCAAGCGCCTGCGCACGGAAAAAGTCCGCACGCCAATCCTCATGCTCACCGCGCGCGATTCCGTGCCTGATATTGTCCGCGGGCTCGACCTGGGCGCCGACGACTACATGACCAAGCCGTTCTCGTTTGACGAACTGGTGGCGCGCTTGCGCGCCGTGAAGCGGCGTGCACTGGTGGCGCAGGATACTAATCTGCGCGTTTCCGACCTCGTCCTCGACCCGGCCAGCCGCGAAGTGCAGCGCGGCGAGGAGCGTGTTTCCCTAACCCGCACGGAATACAATCTTCTGGAGCGCCTCATGTACCGCGCCGGCAAGGTGGTTCCGCGGCGCTCGCTCATGGAATCGGTGTGGGGCTTTGACCGTGACATCGAGGAGAACACGCTGGACGCGTTCATGCACCTACTGCGCAACAAAATCGATATGCCGGGCCGGCCGAAATTAATCCACACGGTACGCGGTGTGGGCTACATGATTCGGCCGGAGGGGCCACGCGTAAGAGAGTCTGCATGAAAAAATTTTCCATTGGTGTGAGGCTCACGCTCTGGTACCTGGCTATCTTTGCGCTGGCCCAGTTCGTATTCGGCGCGGGTATGTGGATCATGCTGCGGCATCATCTCTATGACCTGGTTGACGACACCCTGGAAGCGCAAGTGGACGACCTGAAAAATTTTCTAGAGGCGCAGAAAAAAGATGCCTCGATTGCGAAACTGCAAGAAGAGGTCGACGAAACCTACGCCATCGAACACCCTGGCGACTATCTGGAGGTTCACGCCGAGCACGGCGAGCTGATTTATCGCTCAGCATTTCTAAAGACGCGCAATCTGACGCTCCCGGAGATGCCGCCAGGCAAGAGTGCGATTTTCAAAAACCGCCGATTCGAGGACCGGCCTTTCCGCTTCATGCTGCGGCGGCTCGAGGCCAACGGTCACGTATACACCGCCGCCATGGGCGCCCGCACCGATGACGAAGTCGAGACGCTTTCGGTTTTCCGTTCGTATCTGCTGCTCTTCGCTCCTCTTCTATTCCTGGTGGCTGCGGGCGGCGGATATTGGCTGAGCCGCAGGGCGCTGTCTCCGGTAGACGCATTGGTGCGGACCGCGCGCGAAATCAGCGGCGCCAACCTCGATAGCCGCCTGCAGAAGTTGTCCACGGGCGATGAGTTGCAGCGCTTGTCGGACACATTGAATGAAATGCTGGCCCGGATTGAAACCGCATTCCTTCGCGTCACGCAATTTACCGCGGACGCTTCGCACGAACTCCGGACTCCCGTATCCCTCATCCGCACCGAGGCCGAATTGGCCCTTCGCCGGTCACGAGGTGAAGCCGAATATAAAGACGCGTTACGCCACATCCTGCTGGAGGCGGAGCGCACCACCACTCTGATCGAGCAGTTGCTCGCCATGGCGCGTGCCGACTCGGGCCGCGAAACGCTCCACATGCAGCCCGTGGATCTACGTGAGACCCTGCATTCGGCAATCGATGGATGGAGCCAGGTGGCCACGATACGTAATCTGCAGTTCTGCGCCAGCATCAATGACCAGGACTCGTTCGTGTTGGGCGACGAGGGCGCGATGCGCCGCGTGGCCGACATCCTGCTCGACAATGCGCTCAAATACACGCCCTCGCCCGGCTCGGTGCGTCTCGCTCTGGAGCAAAAAGGCGAAGTCGCGGTGATCACGGTTCGGGACTCGGGTCCGGGAATCGACGAGCGGGATCAAAGCAAGATCTTCGAGCGCTTCTACCGCGTCGACAAGGCGCGCAGCCGCGAGCAGGGAGGAGTCGGACTAGGTCTCGCCATCGCTCAGTGGATCGTAACCCAGCACCGCGGCTCCATCAAGGTAGAGAGTCGTCCCGGCAGTGGCACGGTCTTTCGCGTGGAGTTGCCTATGATCGCGGCGCCCGAGAAAAGTCCCCAGCCGGTATGATCGCGTCGCGGGCGCGCCTATCGCCGGCCTAGAACGCCAGTCTAGGCGCACCCTGCGAGTCGTATTCAAATTCGCAACTGCTGCCGTCCAGGAAAAGCCTTTCCAATCTTCTCAGCCGGGATGTTGGAACTGGCAGACGCAGCCGGCTTAAAATTCCCTGCGTCTGCCAATCGTCAGATGCCGTTTAGCGCACCGATGTGGCGCTTCACGATCCGGTCCGTCTTCGCCGCAAACGCTTTGTACGCACTGGCGCCGCCGACGACCGCCTCCTGCGCGAAGAGCTTCTCGTCCTTGTCGTGGATCGCCTTCATCTCGTCGAGATAGGCCGCATCGAACTCCGCGCCTGAAAGGCTTCTCAGGTGGTCGAGCTTCTGCTGAAACTCTGCAATAAGCGTCGGCGCAATGGCCACGCCTTTCGAGGCGGAGATCGCCTTCAGCTCGCGGTTGACCAATTCGTGATCGTGCACTTCGGTTGCCGCAAGGTCCGTCACATCCTGCCCAACGGCCTTGCTCAGCGCCAGCTTGCTGGCCTCCACTTCATACCGGCCGCCTTGCGAAACCTTGCCGACAAAGGCCTTGTCCGCATCTGAGGCTGCGTCCTGTGCCAGGGCAGGGCTGTTGGCGCACACTGCAAGAAAGAGCGCAAGCAAAAGAACCTGCGAAAAGAGTGCAATAGAAGAGATTTTCATGGTGGATTTGATTGCTCCTCAAGTTTGAGATACATCCGTAGAATATACATTCCAACACGCGGAGGGAAGGCCGCCGGCACCTCGGCCAAGTCGCCATCAAGAGCGCATCGTTAGGCCCGCGATAGCGCAATGCCAGCTACATAGCAGGCTAAAGAAATGCTCATGCCTGTGAGAGGCCAACTAAAAAAATAAACTCGGCAGACCACAACCAAACCACCAAGGGTTGCCAGCCCGACAACGAGCAGGAATGGTGACCGAAAGAGGAGTTGGCCGTGAGCCAATGCGAGATAACCGAAAACCAAGCCGAACAAAATGAGTCCCATGCTGTGGCTGGCATTGAAGCCCACCCAACACCGCCACATGGTTGTTTCGTTCGTCATAATAGGTGAACTCTGGCTCATGCTGATTTGCAGTGCGGGGTCACGGGGCGTGAGACTTGGGCCCCAGAATGTAGAAACAAGGTGAAGGACTCCAAGCGTAAGGACAATGCTTGCACTAAAAACCATGAGAATTCTTGCGATCAAGATGTTCTCCTTATTTTGCGGGCCTAGCGGTCGCACCGCAGCTTCCCTTACTTCCCTGCGGTGTTCACTTCGTTGACGTAACCAAAAGACTGGACGAACACGTCCGTGTTATGCGCGAAGCGGAGGCCATAATAGCCATCTGTCGATGTCAGTTTGCCGGAGCCTACGAGGGCACCTTTGTCGTACCTTGCAACAATCGAGCCGTTGATGGAGCACACCACCTTATCCCCCCTTACCGAGAGCGAAATTTCCTGAGTCACCGGTTGGCCGCGCCCAGCGGCTTTATGAATCGCGGCGTTGCTCCCACCCAGTAGTCCGGTCACTCTAAACGGCTCTGGTCCAAATCCGCGCACGATAAACTTTCCGTTTCCAGATGCGGCGCAGTAGAGCTCGGTCTGGCCAGGAGTACCCATGTCGTTCCCTCCGATAAAAACTCCGTAGGGGTGCGGGTGAGAGTTGAGATTCATGTATTTTGGCTCGGTGAATGTCGCTTTGACTGTGAAGTCCCCTGACGCCATCGCATCGGTCTTCCAGTAACTGGTGGCGGGGCCGGTTGTGACATGAAGGGCCTGTCCCTCGGCAACAAGCCGAGCCGCTTCGAGGGTCATGCCCGCCCTCTCTTCAGCAGCATCGACTCTTCCGTTCCAACCGGGAATCTTGATACCACCATCTGTTACCGCACGGGAGCCGTCTACGGTGGGGCTGCCGGGACCACCGCCAAGTCGTTTTGCTGCGAGGAACAGTGCGACGAGTAAGGCGACAAAAACAATTGCCGAGCCGATCAGGATCTTGGATTTCCTCTTCATTTTCATTGGTGGGACCTCGAAGTGAATTTTGCGTTGTGAGTGTCGGTCACGATTTATCTGCTGGAGGAGGCTCACTCCTTTTGGCGACAGCCTGATTCCTCGTTATTGATGGTTAGATTCCCGACCCGGCTCCTGACGCTACTTGAATGCGACATCTGGAGCCGTCTTAATGTATGCATCCACGCGCAGCCCATCTGGCAGTTGAGTACCTGGATCGAGTTGTATCAGTGTCCCGAGGATCTTGGTGTCTACCCTCTCGGTAGGCTCGTCGGTGCGAATATTCTTGTGGCCCAATTCGTTGCCGACGCGTATTACACGCCCTGTGAATTTCTGGGTGCGATAAGCGTCTGCCGTGACATATGCCGGTTGTCCGACGCTCACCTGTACTACTTCTGTTTCGTCCACATCCATGCGAACTCTGAGCACTGAATTGTCGCCGATGGTCACGATCGGATCAGGTACCGTGGACGAGTTGCTAACGCTCTCTCCAGAGCGATGGTGCTTTCTGAGAACGATGCCTTCAATGGGCGAGCGGATCAACGTCTTTTCGTAGCGAGCCTCCGTTTCAGCAAGTTGCGCTTTGGCCATCTCCAGGGCGGCTTGCGCTGCGGCGATGTCCTCTTCGCGGGGTTTGTCGTCGATCAGCGCGTGATGCTGCTGGGCCTCCTCGAACTTCGCCTCAGCTACCTGAAACTCACGGGGATACCGCTCGTTGTCTTCACGCGAGATGATGCCGGCTGCAAAAAGCTGGTTGTGGCGCTCCATTTCCGCGCGCGCGTTCTCGAGGACCGCCTCATTTTCTTCGACGGTCGAGAACGCCTCGCGCCGTTCCTGCATCCGCGGGCCGTTGACGGTTGTTCCTTGGCCTTTGCTTCGCACCAGCGAGTTTCCGGATTCGCCAGTCCGCGCAGGATGCCCTAGCCTGGTCTCCGTGCGCCGTCCGAGCGCCACCCAGCTAAGCCAGACTTGGCAGCCGCGTGTGATTTGCAGAGATGCGAGCTCATGGACGACCGCCCACAAGGTCTGGGCGACGAGTGCGAGTCGGTGTCTCATGCATTCTCCTTTTCGTCTGAGCGATCCCAAACTGAGTGTCCTGCTGATCACCGAAGAAGCGCAACCGGAATCGCGCCGGTGCGCTGTAGTGGCATTGAACGCGAAGCGCGGGGATCGAGCGAGTGTAGTGGTGCCGAAACTCGTTCCTCGCCTTCGACGGACTTTCGCGGACCGGTTCGGCTGACTGTTTGTGTCTTAAGCCGCAATCGCAGCGCCGGAATCCTCGCCCAGCGGCGGATCTCCGCGTCTGCCTGGTTTTTGTGGTTGAAACCGGCAGTTGGCGGTATTGTTGATGCACGTCAGCGCCGCGTCTCGCCACGATCCCGGTTTTCACGGGCGCCGCTTGTCTCGAGTTCAGGGGGCCGCGCGATCCATGTTCTCTGTCTCAATGTTTCCGAGCGCGATCACGATTAACCTCTATCTCGCCGCCAGCCTCATCGGCTTCGCGACTGGGACGGCGATCAGCATTCTTCTTCTGGTTCTCACCGTGCGCGCGGCCAAACTGCGGGGCGCCAGCGCAGCCAATATCCTGTTTGTGACCTGCAGCCTAATATGGAATCTGGGCGGTCTCGTGCATTCCGTCGCCCTCACATGCGGCGCACCCGAACAGGGACGAGCGGCGCTCATCATCCTGGCCTGTCAGTACACTGCAGTCGCAGCATGGCCCATCACCGTCTTAAGCCTGTGGAGCCCGCTCGCTACCCTGCATTGGCAAAGAATCGGCTGCCGGTCGCTGCAGGCGCTGGCGGTGATCACCTGTACATTGATCGTCATACCGCTCTGGTACGGCGTCTTAACCGGTGTCAACTCGTCACTGCTTTTCCTCAAGGAATCGACCCCATACAACGGAGCCATTCTGCTCACGCTGGGAATCGCCCTGTTCCGGGAACGGCTCGCATCGCGGGCGATGAGGCTTCCGGTTCTGGCGATGCTGGTGGGCACCTTCGGCGCCATGACGGGAGTTCTCATCACGCAATTGTTTCCGTTCGACCGGGTTGTTTGCGACCTGCTCCGCGTCGTCAGCGAACAGATCACACTCCTCGTCGTTCTAGGCGCGTTCTTCTTGTTCGCCCGTTTCCGGTTTTCCGATTTGTTTATCCGTCATAGCCTCCAGGTCGTGTTGGCGGCGCTCACAGCCGTGGCCTTCACGCTGTCCTACTACACCCTCTCGTTCTTCCGATTCGAGGGCCGCGTGGCATATCCAGGGGCTGCCCGGGCATGCGTCGAAACCCTGACGGCGGTTCCCATGCTGGTTCTGTTCACGTTCGTTAACCGTCGTATCGGCGAATGCGTGAACCGTTGGATCTTCCGTGCGCCGGACTACCGCACTCTGCTGCGGGAGTTGTCGGAAAAGCTGGCGCACCTTCGGTCCGAGACAGAGATCGCCGACGCCGTGGAGACAACTGCCCGTCAATCGCTGGAGCTGAGAGCTGCCCAGCTGGTTACGCTCGAGAACTTGTCCAAGACGAGCCTGCCCACATTGAATTGGCCGCACTCGCATGGACCCGAGCTGGATTGGTTGAACGCGGTGAACGACGGCGAACTCGTAGAACTCGATTGCCAGCACCCGTACCACGCGGGACACACACAGGACGAAGTCGAACTGCTCGTTCCGGTTCGATCGGAGGGCCGGGTCACCCACACGCTCGCCATCTCGCCCGGTCCTGCGCGGCGCGGCCTGGTGACACACGAAGTGAATTATTTGCGCAGCGTGGCAGCGCAGTTCGGTCATCGGCTCGACGCACTGCACATGGAAGAGCGGCTGATCGCGGTGCAGAGCCGTGAAGCGGTGCTGCAGCAGCATGTGACCGAGGCGGAGCTGCGCGCCCTGCGCGCTCAGGTCAACCCGCATTTCCTTTTCAATTCGCTCAACAGCATCGCAAACCTCGTGGTGACCAATCCCGAGCAAGCCGAGACCATGACGCTGCGGCTCGCCAGAGTCTTCCGCCATGTACTGGCCAACTCCGCGCGCCCCCTCATTCCGCTGCATGAAGAGGTCGAGTTCCTGGAGACGTATCTGCAGATTGAAGAAGCTCGGTTCGGCAGCCGGCTTCAAGTCAAGATCGCCGTCGACCCGGCGGTCGCCATGGAGCAGATTCCCTCGCTGATGCTTCAGCCCATTGTGGAAAATGCGCTGAAGCACGGCCTGGGACCGAAGCCCGGTCCAGGCCACTTGTGGATCACTGCTGAGGCCGACGGAAATCAGGTGCGTTTGCGAGTGGAAGATGACGGCTTCGGAGCCGCAATCGGTGTCTTGAAACTCAACGGCAGCAATGGACGATCGAACGGAGTCGGGCTCGAGAATGTTGCGCAGCGCCTCAATGCGCTCTATCAGGACCAGGGCCGGATGACGATAGAAGTGCGGCAGGCGGGGGGAACGCGCGTCACAATTCTATTGCCACGCGAGAGCGGAGCCGCGGCGTGATGCGGAGCCTGGTCATTGACGATGAGGCGGATGCCCGCGCGCGGCTGATCCGGTTGCTAGGCGCTCATCCCGAAGTCGCTGTGATCGGCGAGGCTCAGGATGGCCTCGAGGCGATTGAGAAGATCGAAGGGCTCCGGCCTGACCTTTTGTTTCTCGACATAGAAATGCCCGGACTCAAGGGCTTCGAGGTACTGCGGTC
>Ga0209167_10002028_pt1 | contig 11287 bp, 9 predicted proteins | sample Coa_R1_9_FD_187154 | JGI IMG/M metagenome (GOLD analysis project Ga0209167, IMG submission 187154) | Surface soil microbial communities from Centralia Pennsylvania, which are recovering from an underground coalmine fire - Coalmine... | ecosystem: Environmental > Terrestrial > Soil > Unclassified...
CCCCGCATCGCTGAACTGGTGTCCACATAGGAAAACTGTTTGGCGTCTGGAAGGATGGCGGGGAGCAAGAGCGTCACAATTCCCAAAGTAAGAATCAGGGACACGGCAATTCCGGAAGAGGATAGCCACCATTGGCGGCGCTCGACGTGCTGCCAATTTGCCGCTTTGAGCCCGGAGATGCCCGCGGACTCCGATTGAGTCTTTTTCATAGAGGGAAGCTCTCAGCCAGAGTCAGATACTCTTGACGCTGCACCCACCATTTTCCTATGGTTTTTCGATGGCCGGAGTTCTGATTGTATTCAACTTGCTCTGCGAGTTATTCCCCCTTTGGAGGTATCTGGAAATTGACTGCCTAAGTGGGTGCGATTGATTGGGGTGCGCGAGAGTTTGGACGCCGGAGAAGATATGAGAATAGAGGATATTCAAATGAAGCAGCCTGCCGCGGCTGATGATTCATAGCCTTGCGGCAGGCTGGAGGAGAATTGAGTAGGTTGGCTCGCGCGCAACTTAGCTATGCAGCTTGCGGAGCATGGCCTTGCCCTGACCTTCCGCTAGTACGCCTTTCCGCATCAATTCAATCACAAGCTCACTGAGTACAAGATATTTGTCGTCGCCCGAGATCTCAGTCTCGTCTGTGAATCCCATTTCGCCGTTTTCCTCGAGTTCCACTGGAGCCTCGCCGTTGATCTCCGCGATCCACTTTTCCGCGGGGATCAAGCTGTCTTCAGTTTCGGGAATGAAGGCCAACCCCATGCCCATGCTGTTCATGGCGTAGGCGACTCGCGCTTTGATCTTGAACGCCACCTTACCCTTGGTGATGCGCACGTGGATGATGGTGCCTTCTGGGAACGGACTGATGGTGTCCACATAGCATCCTCCGAGAGACAGGTCGGAGGTGCGGCCCTTGATGCGAGTCTCTGTCTTCTGTTCGATGGCCTCAACAGTGGCCGTGAATGGGTAGCGCACGTGTTTGCGCTGTTCGGCGAATTCAGCCTTGGGTTCTTGCGGCTGTTCCAGCTGCTGGTCAACTAGCTGGTCCGTTTGCGGTTCTTCCATTTCGCTTTGGAAGCGGATTGGCGGCTGTTCCAAACATACTGTGCTTTGCGTCATGCTCATGACTTCCTCCTGCTGACCTTCGACCTACACAGCTAAGATAAGCACGTCAGCCGCCAAACTGTCCTACGATTAAGTCCTTATAATTCAGGGTGATGCAGACACCCTCTTGGGTTGGGCTCCTTGGGGCTGTACGCCAGGTTTGTCTAGTGTACGCCGTGACTACAACTGAAGAACCGGACGAGGGCTTTTCTACCGTTCAGGGTGCAAATGAGCCGGTCCGCGTAGGCACAGGCGACTCGCTGCTGCCTTTGCTTGAAAATTGAGCATCTGCGGAGTAACGTTCCGATTCTCGACAAGCAACTGCAGCTTCGATTGCCAAGAATGCGGGGATTCAAGAAATCAAGGGTGCACTATGGGAAGACGGGGGCAAGCATGAAGAAATTTGTTCTTATACTGGCGGCAGCGAGTGCATCGTTTGCTTTTCAGGGCGACAAGAATCCGGACGTGACGCGGTGGGAGCAGGAGGCGCGAACCGTCACTATCATCCGCGACGACTGGGGCATCGCCCACGTTTATGGGAAGACGGATGCGGATGCTGTGTTCGGGATGGAGTACGCCCAAGCCGAGGACGATTTCAATCGCGTAGAGACAAATTACATCAATTCGATGGGGATGCTGGCGGAGACGGAAGGCGAGTCAAAAATTATTCAGGACTTGCGGATGAAATTGTTTATCGATCCCGCGGATTTGAAGAAACAGTACGCGGCTAGTCCGGAGTGGCTGAAGAAGCTGATGGATGCGTTTGCGGATGGGCTGAATTTTTATCTCTACAAGCATCCGGAAGTGAAACCCAGGGTGATCACCCGGTTTGAACCTTGGATGGCGCTTTCGTTTAGTGAGGGGAGCATCGGCGGCGATATTGAGCGTGTGAATTTGAATCAGCTGGCGGCGTTTTATGGGAAGGATTCCGGCAAGCAGACGGCTTCGGAGGGTGCGACTCTGAACGCCAGCGGGGATCAAGGCGACGACGTGGACCAGCCGCCGGAGCCGACGGGATCAAACGGCATGGCCATCTCACCGACGAATACCGCCGGCCACCACGCGCTGCTGCTGATCAATCCGCACACATCATTTTATTTCCGGTCGGAGCTGCAGATGGTGAGCGAAGAAGGATTGAACGCGTACGGCGCGGCGACCTGGGGGCAATTCTTCATCTACCAGGGATTTAATGACCGGGCCGGATGGATGCACACTTCCAGCGGCGTGGACGCCGTGGACCAGTATTTGGAGACGGTGGAGAAGAAGGGTCCGGGCTACGTCTACAAGTACGGAAGTGGGGAGCGCCCGGTTGTGTCAAAAGAAATTACCGTGCCTTATAAAACAGACCATGGGATGGCGGAGAAGAAATTCACGGTGTACTACACGCATCACGGGCCAGTCATCGCCGAGTCCAATGGCAAGTGGGTGAGCATCGCCTTGATGCAGGAGCCCGTCAAAGCGCTGGAGCAATCGTACTCACGGACAAAATCGACAGACTACAAATCGTTCTACAAGACCATGGAACTGCAGGCGGACTCATCGAACAACACCATCTTCGCGGACGCCGATGGGGACATCGCTTATTTTCAAGGGAACTTTATCCCCCGTCGCGACAACAAGTTTGATTTCACCAAGCCCGTCGACGGGAGCGATCCCGGCACGGATTGGCATGGACTGCTCTCTATACAAGAAACGCCGCACCTGCTTAATCCGAAAAGCGGCTGGCTTTATAACTGCAACAACGCGCCGTGGTGGGCGGCGGGGCCGAGCAGCCCGAAGAAGGAGGATTTTCCAGCCTATGTGGATAAAGGCGGTGAATCGGCGCGCGGATCCCATGCGGAGAGGGTCTTGCATGACAAGAAGGATTTCACGCTCGATTCACTGATTGGCGCGGCGTTTGACAGCTATCTTCCCTGGTTTGAGAAACCGATTCCGGCGCTGATTATGGCCTGGGACGGAACGGCGACGGACAATCCGCTGAAAGCAAAAGTTGCCGACCAGATTGCGCTCTTGCGCACCTGGGATCTGCGCTGGGGAGTGAACTCGGTTCCCACATCACTGGCTGTGTTTTGGGGCGTGGATATCAGGCGGCACGTGAGTGCCGATGCCCGCGGTGCGGGGATGCCAGTTGAAGAGTACATCGCCAGCAAAGCGACGGCAGGGCAACTCTTGACGTCGTTGGCGGCTGCGTCGGACAAACTTGCGGCCGACTTCGGTAACTGGAAGACCCCATGGGGGGAGATCAACAGGTTTCAACGGATCAACGACGACATCGCCCCAGAATTTAATGACGCGGGGCCGAGCATTCCAGTGGGCTTCACTTCCTCGGAGTGGGGCTCGTTGGCGTCGTTCGGGGCTCGGGCCTATTCAAACACCAAGAAATGGTATGGGTCGAGCGGGAATAGCTTTGTGGCCGTGGTCGAGTTCGGAGCCAAAGTTCGCGCACGAGCTGTGACGGCTGGCGGCGAGAGCGGCGACACGAAGTCGCGACATTTCGACGATGAAGCCAAGAGATATGTGACTGGCGATCTCCGGGATGTTTATTACTATAGAGACCAGCTCAAGGGACACACGGAAAGGGAATATCACCCGGGGAATTGAGAGATTCTAAAGACGTTGATCGCTGAGAGCTTCTCCATAGTGAAGCCTCAGGTCTCTCGATGATAGGCGCCGAGTGGACACGAGCGACGAAGCGCCAGCTAAGGCAACTTGACGGTTGTGGTAGGATGTCCGACGGAAAGAGATGCCGCGCGAATACATTCCGGTTCTCATTTTTGCAGTGCTGGCAGCTGCGTTTCCCGCGGTCACGATCGTGGTCATGAAGTTTATTCGGCCGACGTCGACCTCATTGGGCGCGAAGCTGAAGCCCTATGAGTGCGGAATTCCGGCAGAGAATGATGCGCGCGGGCGTTATTCCACGCGTTTTTACATCATCGCCATGCTGTTCGTGATTTTCGACGTGGAGACGATTTTCCTGTTTCCCTGGGCGCTGTTTTATTTTCACTCCCGGCCCGGCGTGGACACGAATTCGCCGCTTTACGCCTTGGCTTCCATGTTCGTCTTCTTGGGGATATTGGTTGCCGGGTACGTTTGGCTCTACCGCAAGGGCGCTCTGGAGTGGGTATAGTTCCTGCCTGCGAAGTGACCTCGAACAATAAATGGTAATTAAGTGCGGGCCGAGGAAGCAGGCCGGACTTCTGCTCCAAAAGCAAGCTCGGAAACGCTCAATCTCAAAATCTGCTGAATTGTCGCGGAATTCGTTGCGCAGTTGTGCCGCATGTGTTAGAAAATACGGTTTCGAGTTTAGGTTTCTGGAGTTGTGTGCGACGTGAGGAGACGCCGCCTCCGGCAATCCGTTGTAACCGCGGGAAAATGCCCAACGATCCTGAGGACAAGCAGCCACCAGTAAACGCGCAAGGCGAAAAGCCTGCCAACGAACAGGCAGACAAGCCCACGGGAGCGCCCGTTGCTCCCGCCGAGCAGCCGCCAGCGGCAAAGCCGGTTGCCCCGCCGACGCCACCGAAACCTGCGGCTCCCGCACCAGTACCTGGCGCTCCGGCCACCGCAGCAAAGCCTGGCGCTCCTGTCGGTGCTGCCGCGCCACCCAAACCACCCGTACCTCCCAAAGAAGCGCCGCCGAAGCCGGAGCCGTTGGAAAATCCCCTGGTGCAACGATTTAAGAAGCGATTTGGAGCGGGAATATTGGAAGCATGGCAGGACCGCAAGCAGGCGATCTTGGTAGTGGATCGCGCCCATCTTGTCGAAATCGCGCGTTTCACTCGCGATGACGAACAGTTCAATTTTTTGGCGGATTTGACCGCGGTGGACTGGCCGAAGCGAGAGAAAAGATTCGATGTGGTGCTGAATCTCTATTCCTTCCCCAAAAACGAGAGGCTGCGTTTGAAAGTTTGGGCTGCGGACGGCGAACCAGTGCCGACCGTTTCGCACGTTTGGCCCACGGCGAATTGGCTGGAGCGCGAAGCTTATGACATGTTTGGAATCGTATTTGAGGGTCACCCCAATTTGACGCGCATCCTGCTGCCGGATGGGTGGCAAGGATTTCCGCTGCGCAAGGATTACGACATCCTGACCCAGGATACCGCCTGGATCCGCGAAAACCTGGGTATTGAGAGCGGGCAATAAGCATGACCGACTTCCTCAATTCGGGATTTCGCAAGACCGACCTGAATTCGGACGCCAACATCGAACAGAATGTTGAGACGACGGTCCTGGGGGCCGACGAAATCATCATCAACATGGGGCCGCAGCACCCCTCCACGCACGGCGTGCTGCGTGTGAAGTTGAAGCTCGATGGCGAAAAAGTGGTCGATTCGGAATGTATCATCGGCTACCTGCATCGCGGTGTGGAAAAAATTGCCGAGCACCGCACCTACCAACAATTCGCGCCGTACGTGGACCGCATGGATTACGTGGCGGCGGTGTCAAACGGGCTGGGCTACTGCGAAGCGATCGAGAAGTTGTTGGGCGTGGAAGCGCCGCCGCGGGCGCGAGTGATTCGCACGATTCTCACTGAGTTGCAGCGGATCGCTTCCCATCTGGTTTGGCTGGGAACGCACGCGCTGGATATTGGCGCGCTAACACCGATTTTTTATTGCTTCCGGGAGCGCGAAGAGATACTGAAGATTTTTGAGAAATATTGCGGCGCGCGGCTTACCACGCATGCCTTCCGCATCGGCGGATTGCAGTACGAAGCTTACGACGAACTAGAAAAAGACACCGAGCGCTTCTGCAATGATTTCGAGCACAAGGTGGATGAATACGAGACCCTGCTTACCAGCAACCGCATCTGGCTCGGGCGCACCAAGGGCATCGGCGTGATTTCCGGCGAGCAGGCCATCGCGATTGGCGCGACGGGACCAGTAATTCGCGCCAGCGGGATTCAGTGGGATATCCGCAAGGCCGCGCCGTATGCGGCGTATGACCAATACAAGTTTGATATTCCGACCGGGAAGAACGGCGACACCTATGACCGGTACATGGTGCGGATGGAGGAGATGCGGCAGTCGACGCGCATCTGCCTGCAGGCCATTCAGAATATTCCCACAGGTCCGATTATGGCGCGTGTCGGAAAAGTGTTGAAGCCGCCGCCGGGCGAGGTCTACCACGCGATTGAGGCACCGAAGGGCGAGCTGGGCTACTACGTTGTGAGCGATGGAACCACGCAACCCTATCGTGTGCGCATCCGTCCACCGTCCTTCGTGAATTTGCAGGCGTTTGACACGATGGTTAAGGGTCACCTGGTGGCAGATGTGGTTGCGATTATCGGGACGCTCGACATCGTGTTGGGCGAAGTGGATCGTTAAGACTGGTTTGGGGGCAGTCGAAGAATAATGGTGCAAGGACTCTACGAGTTTTTCAAGCCGCACTTGCTGCCCCTGCTTTATGCGGTGGTGATTGTGGCGGTGTTGCCGCTCCTAGCGGGTTACGTGGTATTGCTCGAGCGCAAAGTGATGGCCGACATGCAGGCGCGGCTCGGCCCAATGCGCGTGGGGCCGCATGGATTGCTGCAGCCGATTGCGGATGCGCTGAAACTGCTTATTAAAGAAGACATCATCCCGGAAAGCTCGGACAAGTGGATATTCTGGATGGCCCCGCTGCTCTCGGTTACCGCGGGGATGCTGGCAATGGCGGCGCTTCCGTTTGGACCGGTGTTCCAGATTGCGGAGTTGAATGTTGGGCTGCTGTTCATTCTTGGAATCAGCTCCATGGGAATTTTTGGGATCGTTCTGGGGGGATGGGCCTCGAACAGTCACTATTCGCTGCTCGGAGCGATGCGCAGCTCCGCTCAATTGGTGAGCTATGAAACCGCGGCGGGCATGGCGGTGGTGAGCGCGGTAATTTTGGGCGGCACGCTGAGCACGCGCGGGCTGGTGGAAATTCAGGCGCAAAAACACATTTGGTTTTTTTTCCTGGCGCCCATCGGCTTCTTCTTGTACCTGGTGGCCAGCATCGCGGAAACCAATCGCGCGCCGTTTGATATGCCCGAAGCGGAATCGGAGTTGGTCGCAGGCTACATGACGGAATACAGCGGATTTCGCTGGGCACTCTATTTCCTGGCCGAGTACACGAACATGATTGTGGTTGCCTCGCTCGCAACGATTCTATTCTTTGGCGGGTGGCTGCGGCCATTTCCGAATTCAAGCTGGGCCAATTTGTTTGACTATGTTCCGATGTTGCTGATGCTGCTTGTGGGCGGTTACTCGCTCTATCGAGCGCCGAAGCAGCCCGTGGCCATACAAAAAATGGTGATGGTGGCCGTGGCGGGACTGTGTTTCGTGCTGGCGCTGGCACTGGCGCTACCTCAATTTGCGTCTGCGGGAAGCCTGTTGGCCTCGATGAAGCCTGGATTGCACGGAGCGTTCTGGTTTCTACTGAAGGTTGGAATTTACCTGTACACATTTTTGTGGCTGAGGTTTACGCTGCCGCGCTACCGCTTCGACCAACTCATGAAATTGGGCTGGCATTTCCTGATTCCTGTCTCCATCGTGAATGTCTTTGGCGTGGGTATCGCGGTTTATCTGTCGCGATCAACCGATGAAGGTGGAATGGGGTGGAGTGTGGCGGCTTCGGTTGCCCTGACATCTGTAATCACTTTGTTGGCGGCGGCATGGCTGGCGAAGAAGGGCGAGCATGAGCCCGCACCTCCGGCGACGCCGGAGAGTGTGTAGGTGGTGCGGTGGAATTGCACACAGGAATGGCCGTGCCACATGGCCTGCGCGCGAATGAGGTGTAAGGAAGACGGATGTTTGACGTAATTACATTTTATTTATTTGGCGGCCTGGCGGTTGTTTCCGCCATCCTTGTAGTGACCGCGCGCAACGCCGTGCACAGCGCAATTTTTCTGGTGACCGCGCTGCTGGCCACCGCGGGAATATTCCTGCAGCTCCATGCAGAGTTTCTCTTTATCGTCCAGGTGATCTTGTACGTCGGCGGAATCATGGTGCTTTTTGTTTTTGTGATCATGCTGGTCAATTTGGATGTGGCTGCGCGGCAAACACAGTTCAACCGGATGTGGCCATTCGCACTTTTATTGGCGCTGATTGTGAGCGGGCAGATTTATGCCGTGGTCCACTACGCTCAGAAGGGAATTTCGGACCCGCTTTTCCAGGTGGCCGCGGCGCCTGCGTCGGCGCTGGAGCCGAATTCGGAGTTGATCGGGCAAGCGTTGTTCACGCAATACATGCTGCCATTCGAGATCGCCTCCATCATGTTGCTGGTGGCGATGATTGGCGCGGTGGTTATGGCGAAGCGCAAGGTATAAGCGATGCTATCCATCACACACTATCTGGTGCTGAGTCTGGCGCTGTTCACCATCGGGGTGATCGGCGTAGTGACGCGGCGCAACGTGATCATCATTTTGATGAGCATCGAGCTGATTCTGAACGCGGTGAATATCAATCTGGTGGCGTTTTCGAGGCTGTTCGGTGACGTCAGTGGGCAAGTGTTTGCGATTTTCATTATTACCGATGCGGCTGCGGAGGCCGCGATTGGACTGGGAATTATCATCGCGTTTTTCCGTAATCGTGAAACGGTACTGGCGGACGAAATGGATTTGCTCAAGTGGTAGCGGTGCGGCGTAACTAGCGAAATGACACACGGATATTTTCTCGACCACATCTGGATGATTCCGTTGTTCCCGGCGGCGGGGGCGGCGTTGATGCTGCTGTTCGGCAAGAGATTGTCGAATGCCATCGTCAGCGCGATCTGCGTCGGCAGCGTGGCGATTTCGTTCATCTATGCGGCGGGCGCCGTGTCCGGATTGATGGGCCTGCCTGAAAGCGGCCGCTTTGTCCAAGTCATCTTGTTCGATTGGGTGCCCGCGGGGGCGATGCACACAACTGCCGGCGGGCTGATGCGCTTCGATGTGCCCTGGGGATTGATGCTGGATCCGCTGAACTCCGTGATGGTTCTGGTGGTCACGGGAGTGGGGCTGCTGATCCACATTTACTCCGTTGGATATATGGGACACGAAGGCGGGTATTACCGGTTTTTCGGGTACTTGAATCTTTTTATGTTTTCGATGCTTACGCTGGTGCTGGCGAACAATATGCTGCTGATGTTCGTCGGATGGGAAGGTGTGGGGCTTTGCAGCTATTTGCTGATTGGGTTCTATTTCCAGCGTAAATCGGCTTCTGACGCCGGCAAGAAAGCCTTCATCGTAAACCGCGTGGGCGATGCAGGATTTTTGCTGGGACTTTTCTTGACGCTGGGAACGCTGGGGACAATCAATTTTCACGAAATTGGGCCGGCGCTCGCGGCTGGTCACTTCGCCTTGGGCGCGCCGGTGATGACCGCAATCGCATTGTTGCTTTTTGTGGGCGCGACCGGCAAGTCCGCGCAGATTCCGCTGTACATTTGGCTACCGGACGCCATGGAAGGGCCGACACCGGTGAGCGCGTTGATCCACGCGGCGACGATGGTGACCGCGGGTGTTTATATGGTCACGCGGATGAATGCGATCTACCAGCTTTCGCCGACAGCGATGGACGTGGTTGCGGTCATTGGGGCGGCGACGGCGATCTTTGCAGCGTCGATGGGCCTGGTGCAGAACGACATCAAGCGCGTGCTGGCATATTCCACGATCAGCCAGTTGGGCTACATGTTTCTGGCGCTGGGCGTGGGGGCATTCACCGCGGGCATTTTCCACTTGATGACGCACGCGTTTTTTAAAGCGCTGTTATTCCTTGGCTCGGGCAGCGTGATCCACGCCATGTCGGGGGAGCAAGACATGCGCAAGATGGGAGCGCTGTGGAACAAGATTCCGACCACCTCGCGTACCTTCATGGTGGCAACACTAGCCATCGCCGGAATTCCACCATTTGCGGGATTTTTCAGTAAGGATTCGATTTTGGGCGCGGCATACGAGCGCAGCCCGATGTTGTGGGCGGTTGGATGGGTCACTGCCGGAATGACGGCGTTTTACATGTTTCGCCTGGTGAACATGACGTTCTTTGGGCAGTCGCGCGTGGAACATGACGTGGAGCACCACATCCACGAGTCGCCGTCTTCAATGACGATTCCGCTCATCATACTGGCCGCGCTGAGTTTTGTCGGTGGCTGGATCGGCTGGCCAGAGTTACTGGGCGGGAGCGATCGCTTCGCCCATTTCCTTCAGCCCGTAATGGGGCCGCGCGCCTTGGAAATTACCACCGAGGCGGAAAAAGCATCCCGCGGCGCAAACACGATTGAGTATCTGCTGATGCTGGCGTCGGTGCTGATGGCGCTGACCGGGATCGCGCTTGCTTACCGCTGGTACATCACGAACACCGATGCGCCGGAAAGATTCGCGGCAAGAATGGGCGGCCTCTATCGGCTGGTCGTGCATAAATATTACGTGGACGAAATATACGACGCGTTGTTCGTCAATCGCACCAAGGACCTTGGCACGGCGCTGGGCGCGTTTGACCGCGGAGTGGTCGATGGCGCCGGGGTGAACGGCGTGGGGTTATTGACGCGCGTAGTCTCGCGGATTTCCATGTGGTGGGACAGGTGGATCGTGGACGGGCTGGTGAATGTTTCGGCGCGAATCGTGTGGGCGTTCAGCTATCCGATGAGGCTTGTGCAAACGGGCTATGTTTCCGGGTATGCGTTGCTGATTGTCGTGGGATTGATCGCGCTACTGGGATATTACCTGCACCTGGTGCGGCTGCCGGTGCACTGAAGGCGAGGGTAGAGAAAGATGGAGTTCTATCACAATCACGTCCTCAGCATAGTGTTGCTGACGCCGCTCGTCGGGGCGCTTTTGGCGCTCTTCGTGCCGCGTGAATATGAAAATTTTCACCGCCTGTGGGGCAACCTGTGGGGAATGGCGGGCGTGGCAGTGGCCATCCCGATGATGACCTGGTTCCAGCCCGACTCGCCGCAGCGTTACCAGTTCGTGGAGAGCATGGACTGGATTCCCTCGATTGGCGCGAAATACACGTTGGGCATCGATGGCATCAGTTATCTGCTGATTATTTTGACCGTAATTTTGGGCGCGATTTCGATCCTTTCCGCATGGAACGCTATACAACCGCGGAAAAAAGAGTTTTACATACTCTTCCTGATTTTGCAGACGGGCATGCTTGGCGTTTTCATGTCGCTGGACTTTTTCCTTTTTTATGTTTTTTGGGAACTTACGCTGGTGCCCATGTATTTCCTGATTGGCATCTGGGGAAGCGAGCGGAGACTC
>Ga0209167_10002030_pt1 | contig 11277 bp, 13 predicted proteins | sample Coa_R1_9_FD_187154 | JGI IMG/M metagenome (GOLD analysis project Ga0209167, IMG submission 187154) | Surface soil microbial communities from Centralia Pennsylvania, which are recovering from an underground coalmine fire - Coalmine... | ecosystem: Environmental > Terrestrial > Soil >...
ATATACACTTAAGCTTAGAGAGGATGGGTCAACACGAAAAAAGCTCACCTTGCAGCGGGCTTTTTTCGTGGTACGGGATGGGGAGAGATGTCAGGCTTTTTGGCCCGCAATGTTCACGAGCCACGGCACGCCAAATTTGTCAGTGAGCATGCCAAACGTATCACCCCACGGGGCTTTCTCCAGTGGCATAGTGATGTTGCCGCCGGCCGAAAGCTTCTCGAAATAGCCTTGCAATTCTGCTTCGTTGTCACCACTCAGTGACATGCTATAGTTCGTCCCGGCCTGATACTCCATACGGTTTGGCGTGTCGGAAGCCATAAATACAATGCCGTTGTCGGCTTCCAGCACACCGTGCATGACTTTGTTGTCTTCGCTGGGATCTTGAGACGCGTGGTAATCTTTGAAGGTACTCATCGCAAGTTTGCCACCAAAGACCGTTTGATAAAATTCCATGGCCTGGCGAGCGTTGTCTTTAAAGCTCAGGTAGGGGTTCAGTTTGGTTTGCATAGGTCCTCCTCGTTTCGTATATAGGTCAATGTGCTACGCTTCATTATACATTACAATTTTGTTCCGGCTCCGGGCAAGCCCCAAATAATGTGTTTATCAATATCCTACGCCCAGGCGCGACTCGAGGAAGCGGGCTAAAATGGCGAGTGGATAGCAGATGCAAAAGAACATTAGCGCTCCGAACACATAAAAGAAGAGCTGGAGATTGGCGTCGGACGCATTGGCGGTTGCAGCCGCTGTGACTAATTGTTGCAATTCGAGTACGCCGCCAATGGTGGAGAGCAACGCGCTATCCTGTACCAGGGTGATAAAGTAGTTGGCAAAGGGCGGGATGGTGATACGAAATGCCTGGGGCAATACAATTTTGCGCATGATCTGGCGAGAGTTGAGACCTAAACTCAAGGCGGCTTCGGTCTGGCCAACGGGTACAGACTCGATACCGGTACGGAAAACTTCTGTCAGGTAGGCGCCATAGTTGAAGCTCAGGCCGATAATGCCGTAGAATACGGCATCAAAGATAAAGGGGCTTGGCATAATACTGTTAAATTGCACCAGGGTCAAGAAATTAAACGCGATATTATAGGGATCAAAACCTACCTGTTCAAGCACGGCGCGAATACCAAAGCCCCAGAGGAATAATTGCACCAGGATAGGTGTGCCACGAATGACCTCAACGTAGACAGCAGCGATCACACGAAATAGCACGAAGCGTGAAAGGCGACCAAGCGCGCCAATAAAGCCAAAGATGGTTGCCAGGATCATGCTCGAGACCGAAAGGAAGATGGTTAAACCAGCTCCTCCCAGGAATACAGGGAAAAAAAGTGTGATCGAATCACGAAAATGATAGAAGTAGTAGGCTAAACCAACCAACGCGGCTATAATGGCTGCATAAAAGACAAAATCCAGGATGACTAACCAGCTACGCGGTTTGCGTTCCACATTCGACCTGGTAAACGTCTGTTGCATATAATAATTCCTTCCAGGCTATAATGCCGCGCGCAATTTGCGTTCGTACCACCTGGCAAAGTACGAAGTTGGCAGGCTGAGTATCAGGTACAATACCATTGCGAGGATAAAGAGCGGTATGGTATTGCTGCCATTGCGGATACGATAGGTTTCAAGTACGGCAGTGAGTTCCACGCCAGCAATTACACTGACGATGGCGGAGTCTTTAAGCATGTAAATGAGGTCATTGACAAAAGGCGGAATCATCAACGGGATCGCCTGGGGAAGTACGATGCGAAAGAAACTCTGCTGCGAATTCAGGCCCAGAGAGAGGGCCGCTTCTGTCTGCCCGCGTTCGACTGAAAGGAAACCGGCACGAAAGACTTCCGCTTCATAGGCTGAATAGTTGATCGCCAGCGCGGCGATACCAGCAGTCCAACCATTGACATAGACCGCCAGATTTGTGCCTCCCAGGCTAGTACTGATATTAAACAAGATCGTACTCAAACCGTAGTACATGAGAAATAACTGCGCGATAAAGGGGGTACTACGGATGACTTCGATATAAATACGCGCCGGTCCGCGCAGCCAGACAAAACGCGAGCTCCCCATCAGGGCCAGGATAAGCCCCAGCAGCAAAGCCAGCGGAAAAGAAACAGCGCAATAAATGACGGTGTTTAATGCTCCATGTAAAAAATCTGGAAGCACTTGTGGGATAATGCCAAAATTCATACCCCCACCCTTTCTCAAAACTCTCCAGTGATGATCTACATGCGTGAGATTCATGTAGGGACGCGATTGATCGCGTCCCCCGGAGTGTATCGGCGCGAGGTGTGGACGCGATCAATCGCGTCCCTACCACGTCCCGGATTAATTTACGCATCATCATTACGACCCTACATTTTACGGGCCCATCGTGACCCCGATAGATGCCTGGTCACTATTCCAGAGCTGCCACTTTTTGTAGATCTTATAGAGCGTCCCGTTTGCCTTGAGGATTGCAAAAGCCTGGTTGATCTCAGGCAAAAGTATGGGCGTCCTGGAACTACTCTTATTGAAGCCGACATAGTAATTATCTTTATTGATCGTACTACCTAGCAGCTTCAACTGGGGAATAGGCTGGGCGCCGGGGCCGGTGCCCAGGATATAGTAAGCAGCAATGGGGAAGTCCAGGAAGAAAGCATCAACCTTATGCTGCACCAGGTCGCTGAAAGCAATATTGCCAGTATAGGCATGAACATTGATCTTGCTGTTCGGGTGCGCGCTGTTGTAATTATCCATGATTGTCTCAGCCAGGTAACCGGAGCCAGTCCCTACGGTTAATCCTGCCAGAACCGAGACATCGGTCGGGTTGACGCCGGTGAAACGGGTATCATCTACCCGCACAATAATCTGCTGACCATAGCGATAGTAGGGATCAGAAAATAACTCGGTCTTCTCGCGGTCAGGCGTTTTTTCCCAGCCGTTCATCACCATGTCGACCTGGTTGCCCAACAACGCCTGCTCCAGATTGGCGTAGCAGACCTCAACCATCGTCTGTTTAATGCGCATCAGGGCGGCCATAGCCATGGCAATCTCTACCTCGAAGCCAATAAGGATTTTCGGATTGGTCGGGTCTTGAAATACATAGGGAGCGCCGGAGACATAATCAGCTCCCCACTGCAAGTTGCCAGGAGCCATAAGTCCCTGGTTGGCAACCGTTGTAGCGCCCGGAGTAGGAGTAGTGGTCGATCCGGTTGAGACATTGCCGCCGCAAGCTGCCAGCAATGCTTCGATGCTGCCGCCAGCAATGACCAGCCCGCTGAGCTGGCCTGTACGCTTCAAAAAAGACCGCCTGTCGATGTCTTCGATCATCATACCTGATTGCCTTTCCGTAAATGGTCCTGGCAACTCCGATTTGAGCCTACCTATGGTATAGGAGAAAGCACACGCTCCAGGAATAGCTTTGTGCGCTCATGTTTGGGCTGCTTAAACAGCTCAGCGGGATCACCCTGTTCAACAATCACGCCGTCCGAGATAAAGACGACGCGATCCGAGACATCGCGCGCAAATTGCATTTCATGCGTCACTACTACCATCGTGCTGCCCTCGTAGGCTAGGTCGCGCATGACTTTGAGCACCTCGCCGACCAGTTCGGGATCAAGAGCTGATGTCGGTTCGTCGAAAAGTAAGGCGCGCGGCTGCATGGCGAGCGCGCGCGCAATGGCAACACGCTGTTTCTGTCCGCCCGACAGCCTGTTAGGGTATACATCGCGCTTTTCCGAAAGCCCAACCTTCGCCAGCAGCTTCTCGGCCTGGGCCACAGCCTGATCTTTGGATAACTTGCGCACGCGCATAGGGGCTTCGATAATGTTCTGCAGCACCGTCATATGAGGGAAGAGGTTAAAATTCTGGAAGACCATACCAAGTTCACTGCGAATCGGGCTGAGCTGCTTCACCGAGAATTGGGGGTCAAGTTTCTGTCCATGAATATAAATTTCGCCGCTGGTATGCTTTTCCAGGCCATTAAAACAACGCAGTAGCGTACTCTTGCCCGAACCACTGGGGCCGATCAACGCCACAACTTCCCTTTTATGGACTTCAAAATCGACATTGTTGAGGACATGCTTATCGCCGAAATACTTATTGACCTTGATCGCGTTAATGATGATTTCATCTTCAAGACCGCCGCTTGTTTGAGCTAGATTACCTGAGTTGGTGAGCGGGACAATTGCTTCATCTGAAAATGGCTGGCCGGAGTCCATGAGTCGCTCCTTTACTCCGAGATTAAGTGAGACCTGGCAGCTAGAATCACTTACAAGAATGTTGAGCAACGGGTGATAGCATAAGTATAGACATCAGTTAATAGGCTGTCAAGCATTCTGTCAGGCAAGAACATGCTATACTGTGTTCAAAGTTACAGGCAGATCAACTTAGTCTTTATAACAGGTACACAATGCCATTTTTTTCAACAGCGCATACCATAATGTACTACGACATTTATGAGTCAGATTTCACCACACCAGGCGCTAGAGCTTATCCATCGAACGTGCTGCTCATTCATGGCTTCGCCGGCACACCCGCGAGCGATTTCGCAGGGCAACTGCCGGTCTTGCGCCAGCGCTACCGGGTGGTTGCGCCTCACCGGCACGGCTATGGGCGTTCCACCCATCGCCAGGCATACGCCCTGACCTTCTATCACGATGACGCGCGAGATCTGGCGGGTTTGCTAGACGCGCTGCATATCGAACAAGCGCTGGTGTCAGGCTTCAGCGATGGCGGGATTGTCGGCCTTTTGCTCGCAGCGCTCTTTCCACGGCGTGTAAGGGCACTGGCAGTGATGGGCGCGCAGCCATCCATTAACGCGCAGAACGCGGCTGACATTCGGCACTGGTTGCTCGAAAAGCCGCTGCCTGAGGAGTGGCAGGCGGAACTGGCGACGCTGCACGGCGAACCCTACTGGCGTTCGCTGCCCTCCATGTATGTCGAGGGTCAGGATGCGCTCGTTGCGGCAGGGGGCATCATCATCAACGATAAAGAGCTGGCAAGCATTACCTGTCCCACGCTTATCATGCACGGCAAGCGCGACCGCATTGTTCCCTGCGATTATGCATCTGTCTTACAGACAAAGATTCCTGGTTCCGAGCTACTCTTGTTCGATGCAGGACACGCGGCCCACCTGCGCTGCGAACAGGAATATACTTCGGCTGTGATGGACTTCTTTGGCAAGCACGACCATTGACGACCATCCAGGGCGGGAATCAAGAGCACGCCCCTACCCTATACGTCAGTATGTACAGATATATCCGTCGTATAGTAGGGGCGACCCTTGCGGTCGCCCTATTGCGGCGCCTATTGCGCCGCCCCGGCCAGCCGCAACTCTCTCTCGTTCGCAATTTTCTTACGCAATCGTAAAAACATTACGAGACAGAGCAAGAGAGCTTCAGCAGTAGCGGAGCCGGTGGTGGCAAGAGGAATCGCGAGGATCGCATTCGTCCCGGTACAAATGGTTAACAGGAAAAGGATCAGCCCGATATGCGCCGCAACATTAAAAATGTTGGTGAATAGCGGAGTGAGCGCGTCTTTCATGGCATAGAAAGTGCGAGCAAGCAACTCGCCGACAATCACACCCGGCAGGCCCAGGGCGTAACCAATCAGGGCCAGCGAGGTTAAATCGCTGGAATGCTTATCGAACGCGCCATGCTGGAAAATAATATGAATGAGGGGCATACTGAGAACACACAGGGCCAGCATAGTTGGTATGCCCAGCATCAGCGCTCCCCCGACAAGCTTCAGCACCAGGCCGCGCAAACGACCGAAATGCCCGCGCGCGACCAGGGCGGATAACTGCGGCAATGCCGCCTGCGCGATCGCCTGCGCCATCAATGCTACTGGCAGATTGTAAAGCAAATAGGCATTATGCTGCGCGGATAGGCTGGCCTGGTCGGGAAGGTAAGAAGCAAAGGCGGTGTCAATGATAAAAGATGTAGAGCCAATAAAAACAATGACGGCATTGGGACCAAGCAGGCGCATCACCTGGCGTAAGCCCGCGTCTCTAATATCCCAAACGAAGGAATAGCGCAGCCCCTGTTTGACAAGGCCCGGTATTTGTACAACCACCTGGAACGCGGCAGCCGCCAGCACGCCGTAGGTCGGGCCGTAAATACCTACACCTGGGATCGCTAATGTAAAGAGCAACCCCCCAATTAGTCCGAAATTATAGACGGCAATGGATAGCGCGGGCAGCAAAAACTGGCGTTTACTGCTCAAAACAGCGGTAGCCACAGTGCCAAGCCCCAGAATGAGCGGCTGTACCAGCATGACTCGCGTCAGCGAGGTTGTTAGCTCCTGCACAGGGGCTGAATAGCCCGGCACAAGAAAATGAGCCACAAATGCAGGCGCAAAAAATTCACCTGCCAGCAAGACAAGCACAAGCGCAACCAGCATCACATTAAAAACCAGGCTTACCAGGCGCCATGCCACCTGCCGTCCATGGTCTTTGTCGAAAGAAATAAAAACAGGAATTAACGCGTTGCTCAACGCGCCGCCCGCGATCAGGTTAAAGAGGAAATCCGGCATGCGGGAAGCCGCATAGTAGGCATTGGCAGCGGCGCTTGTGCCAAAGGCCGCATTGAATATGCTCTGGCGGATCACTCCCAGGCCGCGTGACGCAATATAGGCCATCATGAGCAGTGCAGCCGCTTCTGCAATGCTAAAACGTCGTTCGGATATTTCGCGGCCCAGGCGGAAATTTACCAGGCTAAAGCGAAAGCGAAATATTCCAATCCCAACCTGTGGACCCTGACCTGCTTCCTCATCATCTAACAGGTCTTCCTCTTCAACAGATGAGACCGCCGATATCTCCAGCTCAGGATTAGCCGCCGAGCCTACCGTTGTCGACGTATCTTCTGAATGTATCAATTTGTTTGAAATAGCCCGCTTCTCCTCTTGCCTCTGGTCCAGCGTCAATGATTGTTGCTCATTATACCAGTACACAGCATAACGGTCAGCATTTTGTACAGAAAGTACTGATCGATTGATTTAAAAGTCTCTTGCGATCACCATGCCGTCTAATCTATCCTGGCCTTGCTCTGTAGCCTATACAACGATTATCGACTTGCATTATCGCATCCAATCGTTAATGCGTGATGAATGTGATTACACCCGGCCATGTCAACACGCCAAAGTTGGTGATTCCCCATAAGTCGTCGAGGCGACGTGAGTCGGGTCTGTCGGACGACTTCGCGCTCTAAATGCTTCCAAGTTGATCATGCGGTAAGTGTTTCAACTCCCTCACTTTGTCACAGGTAGTCTCGCTACGAGTGGCTCGGCCTCCACCTCTTTTGATCAAACTCGCCCATCCGGCTTACTTGACTTTTGCTCACTGATTGGACTATAATCCAATATATGACTAAGCATCACCATCCTGGTCTGCGATCGGTCCATCGAGCACTGGCGGACCCCATGCGGATTCGCTTGCTCGAATGTCTGTGGGGGCGACCCCAATCCGCCAAAGAACTGGCAGCGTGGGTCGGCATGGCACCTGACCGGCTCTACCACCACCTAGCCCAACTCGAAGAGGCCAGGCTGATTGAGATTGCCGAGTACCGCCGCCTTCCGGGGGGCAAGGTCGAACGGGTGTATCGACCAACGCTCGTGGAGCCACCCGGCGACGAGGCGACCCCGCTTGAGTTCGCTGAGTTTCTCGGCGTCATGCTTGAGGCCACCCGAGCCGATATTACCGCGGCAAGTATAGCCAAGGAAGCAGGGGAACGACGAGAGATCACGCTCCTGCGGACCACGGTGCGCTTGTCGGAGGCGCAGCTAGTCATCTTACGAGAACGCCTGCTCTCCCTCGTGCGCCAGGCGCAAGAAGAGCCAGACGACGAAGGGGTCTGGACACGCGTCGTCGTGACCCTGGTCGATCTGCAGGATCGCGGTCAACCGACCAGCGCCGGAGATCCCGCATGATCTGGCTCAGGCGAGCGGTGTGGTGCTGAGCATCCCTGTGAAAACCAGACATTTGAACACTCCCAATGGAGGTCGAATTCTATGTCATTGCAAATGGAACATCGAGGCTTTACCATCGGACGGCAGGTAGGCGTGTGCGGACGCTGGACGCGTTTCGTGCTTGGCCTGCTGGGACTCGTCTATATTGGAACGCAAGTTGTGCATCTTGGACTCTCCGCAGTGCTGATCGAAAGACTCGCCGGCAGTTTGCTGCTGACCACGGCCCTGTACATCGTCCTCTTCTGGCTCCTTGGCGAGCGGGTGTCGCAGCCCTGGCTGCGTACGGTGATTTTCTGGCTCCCCGCCGTGTTCATTCTCCTGCCTGGGGGCTGGGGGCTGGGAGATCTCCTGTACTGGTCTGTGGCCTGTCTGCTCACGGCGCTCGTGTCCTATGGTGGCTGCGAGGTGGTGGCGTTGCCCAGCCTCCTCTTTCGGCGCTATTCCACAGTCTACTGCCCGCTCAATGCCATCGACCTGATCGAGCGCCGCTACACGCGCCCAGGAAACGAAGCGGAGGATCAGGGCTGAGATCGTCACAGGGTCAGCAAGCTCAATAGTGATAAAATCAACGCAACCAGCAAATCGGCACAGTGAATTTGACATCAGCCACCAGTGCTTCAAAGTCTTTGCGCTGATGGTTATGCGTGACGATGCGGCGCGAGATGCGCCAGAGCCATTCAATGCGATTGGCATCCGGGTCGTAGGCAGGCGTATAGACCAGAGAGAGCTGATCAGAGAGTTCGGTCAGCATGCTGCGCACGAGCAGGGACCCTTTCGCTGTGTGAGTTTTGAGATTGTCCGCAATGATCATCGCCACGCGCCCACGCGCCTTCGAACGAGCCACCGCCGCACGCACCTGGTCGCAAAAGACATCAGCTGTGCGTCCCGTCGCAATCCTGCCGTCAAACTAGCCATCTCGCCAGTCCACCAGTCCAAACCCGTAGGCTTTCCGGTTATCGCCTGGCGCTTCGATGAATCGTTGGCCGCGCCGACCTTTGAGGCTCCAGAGGCGGGTGAGGGTTGGGTGAAAGGCAAACTGCACCTCGTCCGGGCCGCGTAGAGATCGGCTCGCGAGAGCCTCGCCAGCAGTTCGGGTACGTCGGCGGGAAGCTGACTCCACAGATCAGCCTCAACCAAGTCCTTCACGGGGAGAGGATCAGGTCCTGTGGCACCTGCCATCAACACCTCTCCCCGCAATCTTTTCCCACATAATCGGCCTGCTCTCCGGCTTTGCACCGCAGGGTCCACGTCGGGCGCGAGGCCTCCGTAGCCATGGGCATGCAAGTACACCCGCACCGTCTCCTCGGTGACCTGGATGCCGGTGTGCTAGCCTAAGTACGGAGGCTCGCACCTGGGTGGTCCAATTGGCTGTGTCCTGTCCGACTTCATGTGGGTCCAACTCAATGATGCGCAGCAATTCGGCTTCCCACGCTGCTGTGATCCATCGCTCTCGACCGGGCGGGACCTGTCGAGGGACCGCGTCCAGCCCTCCGGCTAAGAAACGGTTGAGTACTCGGGCGACCGTATCTTCACTGCGCAGCACCATGCGCGCAATCTGCGGTACTTTGTACTTTTGCTGAGCCAGCAGAATCATTTGATAGCGCGTCCGGCTCTCCACATTGGGCGTTTCTTCATACCGCTGACGCAGTTCGGCAAGGGTTGCTAGATCTAACCGGGGTAAGGTGATTGGGGCTGTCACACATCGCTTCCTTTTCTTCACTCTTCCACACGCTTTTCCTCATGGTATCATTACCCCGCAAGTCTTGCCTGGAAGCATTTAGATTCTTCGCTGCGCTCAGAATCTCTGGCAGACTTCTGGGGAATCACCAGATACAAGCAGCCATGGCGAATACGTCAAAATCGACATGACCTGTGTTTATATTGGTGAAGATGCGCGTATTGCTCTAGCCTATTTGCGCTATCCTGAACTGTGCCTGCTTGCCCTTGACTGCAATGTCAGGTACAGTGTGCTTGTGTACAAAACCCATCCATGTATTTAGATTTTGTAGAGCGAGGATGTATAATGTTCTCTTCACCTGATTCGCGTGTGTCTCAACCGTTGACCGGTGGCAGTGATACGCCAAATACCACTGATAAATTACCCTCCACAATCTCGACCGCGCCGCTGACTACACAGTATACAAGCGTTAAAGTCCCAATCGTCATTCCGGCTTCAATCAGGCGCGTGCGGACTTCCTCCCCACAAACATCCACTCCACACAGACGTCGCTTTGTACTGCCAGGAGTTTTGTTAGGCAGCATCCTGATTATCATGCTGGCTTCGTTGTTCGTGGTACCGCTTGGCAATAGCCAGCACACAACTACCATTGCGCAGGATATCGGCAGCTTGTTCCTTAACTCACAGGCAGGCGCAATCGTTACGTCACAACAGGCCGTCTCGACTACCGCAAACGCCTTAACCAGCGGTGACAGCAGCGGGTCATGCCGGGGTACCGACATCTGGAGTACCTGCGCGACCTATATCACGGCGAGTGGATTACAGGGAACCGGTCAGATGCAGCGCCCAATCATAGGGGCCGTAATCACACAGTATTTTGGGCATCCAGAATACCAGCTCTGGTGCGGCTGCTGGAAACCGCACACCGGTATCGACCTGGCTGCCCCTTATGGAACACCCATCATGGCAGCAGATACAGGGCAGGTCATCTGGGTGGGGTGGGATTGGTCGGGCCTCGGCTGGGCGGTCAAAATCAATCACGGCTATTATACTGCCACCATCTATGGGCATATGGATCATTATATTGTGAAGGTTGGTCAGAATGTGACCAAGGGGCAGGTCATCGGCTATGAAGGAAGCACAGGCGCATCGACAGGGCCGCACGTGCATTTTATGGTACTCATTCACAATGTATGGGTCGACCCACTGCTCTACGTGCAGCTTCCATAGAATCAAGAAAGGCTGGTTTTATGCACCAGCCTTTAGTTAACAAACCTTATCGAAACTACGCTGTAGCGGTACCCTTTGGTCTGCGGCGGCTAATGGAACCACCTTTACGCCCGGCGGCCTGGGCCTCTTCGCTGGTCCATTTGTGGGCAGTACCAAGAGCATGAGCCGCCTTGCCACCTTTGCTGGCAATTTCACGTTTTTTCTCAGAAGTCATAGAGGCGAAGCCTCGACCTCGACCTTTTCTTAATTGCATGTCTGGTTCTCCTTGTTAATTAACTTGTGTTTGTCTACCATGAACACAGTAACGTAGTCAAAGTATCCATAAACTAAGCATAACAGCATGCTGCGAGAAAGCACAAGTCAACAATAAAAAACTCATCATTCTCTAAGGAACTTTCATTTTTCTTTATATAGCAGCCTTTGCAATG
>Ga0209167_10002031_pt1 | contig 11277 bp, 12 predicted proteins | sample Coa_R1_9_FD_187154 | JGI IMG/M metagenome (GOLD analysis project Ga0209167, IMG submission 187154) | Surface soil microbial communities from Centralia Pennsylvania, which are recovering from an underground coalmine fire - Coalmine... | ecosystem: Environmental > Terrestrial > Soil >...
ATCCTGCTGGGCGGGGCATCACGAGGAATACGCTCCAGGTGGGGCAGAAGATTGTCGTTGACGGGTATCAGTCGAAGGACGGTTCGCACCGGGCAAACGGCAGAGACCTTACGCTGCCGAATGGGCAACACCTGTTTCTCGGGTCTTCGGGAGACTCGGCGCCATACGAAGTGGCGCGGCCCGGCGTCGACACCAAGCAGTAACCGGCGCTTACTTTCCTACTAAATGCGCGTCGGAACGTTCGTTCTCGCCGCAGATGAATTCAATCAGATCCGTATCGGGCATGATGCGGTGGCGCACCTTGACCGTGAACGGCTTCGAATACATGCTGGGATCTTCGAACGTGATCTCCATGTCGAGCGTGCCGTAATTCGGCCGGTGGAAGCGCTCGGTCATTTTGCCTTTGTTGGTTAGCGGGCTGCCGCCGATATCGAGCCACACGTCATCGCGGAAACCCGTCGTCTCCACAACGAGTGTGTCGCCGTCCCATTTGCCGACGGAATATCCGTACCACCAGGGCTGAACATCGGCTGGCGGCAGGGGCCGTCCGTCAGTGAAGATCTGGCGCACTCCGGCCTGCGCTTCGTAGAGGATCACTGTGAGACTCGGGTTCTGAATGATCTTCCTTGGCTGCGGATGCTCGTGCAGCTGCATCAGACCCAACGGCAAACAATGCGCATCGGGATTGTCCTTGCTGTTTTCAGCCTTGCGCTGCTTGAGCAGTTCGGCCGCGCCGGGAAGAAGCGGCAGACCGTCCTTGAGCCCGGCGCCGACGTCGAAGAATGTGGCATAGCCGTTGTACACTCGCGGCGGAGCGGGCGGACCGCCTGGACCGGGGCCGCCTGGCGGAGGAGCCGTTGCGCCCGGTGCTTGAGGTGTTGGAGGCCCTCCTGGAGGAGGACCGCCCGGAGGCAGAGCGGCGGTAGCCCCGGCGCGTCCGCCGCCCGTGCGCGCCAGTCCCCAAACGCCGGAGAGGTCGGGATGTCCATCGGCCGCCTTCGGCGTGGGCCCGTTCAGATCGGGCTTACCCTTGGCATCTCTCGGCACACCCGCTGTCGGATAATCGGGCCACTGGGCGAGAAGCGGGACCGCGGTCAGAAAAAGGGCGCACACGCTCAATATGGTTACCGATCTCATTCGAAGCCTCCTCGAAATGTTCCCTAAGAGCATATCTCAGGCTTTGCCCCTGCATTATTTACCAACGAGATGCGGCACATCGCGATTATTGTCTTCGTTGCACACATATTCCATCAGTTCCTGGCCCGCAGCCCAGGGAATCGTGTAGCTGGTGGTCCAGGGTTTGGTGTAAGCGTTCGGGTCTTCTATGGTCACCTGATAGTGCAGCGTCGCTTCGTCGGTGCGCTCGAAGCGCTCGACGGTATGCAGTGCCTCGGTGTGCGGATGGCCATCCTGATCGAGCCAGCTGCGATCGTTGAACCCGATCGTATCCACTACCAGCGTGTCACCCTCCCAGTGACCGATGGAATCGCCCAGCCAGGTTGGATTGGGATCCTTTTGGTGCGGCCTTCCGTCCGTATAAACCGCCCGCCAGAAGTGCGCGCCGCCCTCGAATACAAAGAGCACGCGATCGGTGAGCTGGAAGATTTGAAACGGAAAGGGAGTCTGATAGAGCCGCGGAATTCCCGGGGGCAGGCAGCGCGCTTCGGGATCGTCCCGTTGGAGGTCGGCGATCCGCTGTTCGTAGAGTTGCCGCGCCCAGGGCTGGAACGGGACATCGACGACCTTCTCGACCGCTCTTCGCTCGGGAGTGCCGGGGCCGACGCCGGCGATGTTTTCGAGGATGCGCGGATTCCAGGACCCCTTGCCGTTGCCGAGGTCCGGCTTGCCGTCCGGGAGGCGCGGCGCGGGCCCAAGCCTGCCTTTGCCGACCCGCTCGGGGATTCTTCCAGCGATTATGCGGGCATCGCCTCGGGTATCGGGTGTGGTCTGCGCCCACAGGGCCATAAAACACGCCGGCACGCAGAACAGAATCGTGGCAACCTGCCTCATCGGCCCGATGGACTCCAGAGCGCTCCGGTTAGCGACCGCGGCCGCCGCGAGCGGGAGCGGGTGGGAGCGTGCCGCCTTCAGCAAGGATCTTCATGTTCTGGAGCGCCGTGGTGAACGTCGCGGTCTTTTGCGCTATGTCCTTTTGGCGGGCGGCGTCGTCGGCCAACATCGAGTTGTCGAAGACCAGGGTGTAGACGAGCTTCGACGTGGTCGCTGTGACCGGCCTTGCTTCCAGGGTTCCGTGATAGAGGTTATACGGCCGGTCGACCTTCACGGTCTGCGTGTAGGTATAGGAAAGTTCGGTCTTTCCGACAAGAACCTCGCCCCCGACGGAGCGCACGGAGCCGAATTCACCGTCTTTGCCCGAAGTGATCGTGCATGGAATCCGGAACCATTCACCGATGTCGCAGTACTTGCCGACGCGCTTCCACACCTCGGCGGCGGGGCGGTTCACATCGATTTCCATGGGGATGGAGACATAGGTCGGATTGGCGATAGCCGGGACGGCCGGAGCCGGGCCCTGTGCACTGGCGACATGCGCCAAAAAGACGACCGGGAATGCACAGCCGACAATAAATTGACTCAAGTGATTACGCATGACGCACATCTTGTCACAGGCACGGTGGGGAATCAACCCGATTGATTTACTTTGCCGCCCGGCATGGCTTTCTGAAACCCCGGGGGAAGGGTGGTGTCACATGGAGGACGGCGTACGGGGTGCGCGTAATACCGGCGCCATTCACTTCGAGACTCGGATAAACTGAGTGGAGTCATTTCCAGGAGGGCGCGAACATGGACGATCCGACAAGACGCAACATACTGGCAGCCGGGGCCGCGGCGGCGGCAATGACCGCGATGCCGCGCGTATTTGCGCAGCAGGCGGCCAAAGGAGGAACCGGCAAGTTCTACGAAAAGGGCCCCGTGCGCATACATTATGAAGAGGCCGGGTCCGGTTTCCCGCTGATGCTGCTCCCCGGTGGGGGATTGAACGCGACCATATCTTTCTTTACGGGCAACTCGCCGTTCAACGCCATCGAGGAGTTCAAGGGACAGTATCGCTGCATCACGGCGGACCTGCGCAACGCGCCCAGCGGCCAGTCCACCGGCCCTGTCGAGGCCGACCGGCCATGGGATTCCTACGCCGACGACCAGCTCGGGCTAATGGATCATCTGGGCATCGACAAGTTCATGGTGATGGGTTTCTGCATTGGCGGCCCGTTCATCGGGAATCTCCTGAAGCGCGCGCCCAATCGTGTTGTCGCGGCTGTTCTCGCCCAGCCCGTGGGGTGGCGGCCGGAGATGCGCGACCCCAAGTACCCAGGCGTATTTTGGAGGAACTGGGGCGCGACGCTGATTGCCAAGCGGCCTGAGATCACGATGGCGATGACCGACAAATTTGTGACCGCGATGTTCGAAACCAATCCCGACTTCCTTTTCACCGTGACACGGGATTTCGTGCGTGGGTGCCAAAACCCGATTCTGGTCCTGCCGGACGATGTCCCGGCTCACCCTTTGGCTGTCGCTATGGAGTGCGCGATGCTGGCCCCGAATGCGGAGGTGAGTATCTTCCCGTGGAAAGAGCCCAAAGAGCGGATTCCCCTGGCGGTGCGCCAAATCCATTCGTTCCTTAAGGCGCATCAGACGGCTTAGCGCGGCCGAGGCGTCAGATGAACGCGGCTGGCGAAATCCCGAAACGCTCGCCCAGCCACTTTGCCTGTTCCTTGCTGATCGCTCGTTTCCCGGAGAGGGCGTCGGATACGCGGGACCGGCCGCCCATCACGTCCGCCAGGTCGGCTGCTTTTAGTTCGTTCGACTCCATCAGATCGCGCAATATTTCCTTGGGTTCCGCTTGCGGCACTGGGTAGGCCTGCCTCTCGAATTGTTCGATCAGGGCACCAAGCAGGTTTAACAGGGCATTCTCCTCGGCGGACCGTTTGCCGTCCCCGATGCTCATCAGCCGCTCGGCGATTCGAAGAGACAGGCGGTTTTCCTCCGCTGTCTCGATGACCTTGGGAGCAAATCGCCTGGAGACTTTCATGGTAAGAGTGCTCATTACTTCGTCAGCCCTGTGAAATCAACCGATCCCTCAATTGCGCAGTGTTCTGTTTGAGCGCCGGAAGATCATCCACGACGATGCTCCGGATAAATTCCAGATCGATCCCGAGGTACTGATGCACCAGCACGTTACGAAACGCCCGCACCTGTGCCACGGAACCTCGGGTTCAAGGGCTTGATGTTCCGAACTGATTCGGCCTGCCGATTCCGCCAGGACCTGAAGATTTCCAATCACCGCGTTCTGCACCAGCAAGCTTCGCCGGAAGGCTTCGCGCGCCGCCGAGTCCTGCTGTCCGCCAGTGTGCTCTTCGATCCGCCGGATACATTCGAGAATGTGCTCGACGTATCGCGATCCGACTTCACGGTTGCACGGGCGCCAGCGCGTCGGACGACAGCTTCAAAGACGGACAGCCTCGCGCAGGACTTCCTCCCGCAGGCGCGGATGAAGCGCGGACGCCGTGGTGACTTCAATCTTGCGGCCGAGTTCCGCTTCGAGATCCGCAATCAGGCCGCCGGGGAAGAAAGGAGTGCGCGCGGGTCCGGCTTCGATGAGCAGATCGAGGTCGCTGTCCAGCCGTTCTTCGCCGCGGGCGAACGATCCGAAAACACGAATCCCCGTGACTCCATGCCTCTCGGCTATGGACATGATGACGGTGCGCTTCCGTTTGCGGATGTCGTCCAAGGTCATCGGAAACTCCACTCTCATCATGGCTTCGTTCGAGGCTACTTCGCGGGCGGCTTCCAGTTATGCCGCGCGGTCATTCTTACCTGACCCAGCCGGGCATCACGTAAGCGTAGAACAGGGTCAGCAGCCCTATCATCACAGCCAGGAACACGCTGTGGCGCAGCGTGAAGCGGAGCAGCAGCCCCTCCTCGCTTCGCTTCATGCCGGTGGCGGCGGCAGCGACCGCGATGCTCTGCAGGCTGATCATCTTTCCCACCACGCCGCCTCCGGAATTGGCCGCGGCCATCAGAGCCGGATTCATGCCGAGGCTGTTCGCCGTCACTACCTGCAACGGTCCGAACAAGGCGTTCGCGGAGGTGTCGCTGCCGGTGAGGAACACGCCCAGCCAGCCGAGCAGCGGGCTGAAGAATGGGAACATCGATCCGGTGCCTGCGATCACGAGGCCCAGCGTGGTGGTGGCGCCGGAGTAATTCATCAGATACGCCAGCGCGACGACGCTCGATATGGTCAACAGCGGCAGGGCGAGTTGCTTCGCCGTGTCGGCCGTAACCTTCAGCAGCGTGCCCGGCGAAACGCGCAGGATCATGGCAGCGACAAGCACCGAAAACAGGCAGGCGCTACCCGATGCGGAAAAGAAATTGAACGTGTATCTGGCGGCATAAGGGGATGGCGTCTTCACGACGGGTGGAATCCGCTGCACCAGATTGTGCAGGCCGGGCCAGTCGAAGATTATCGTGCCTTTATCGAGGAAGGCTTTCACGTCGGTCACTCCCCAGAGCAGCACAAAGACCACCAGGGTCAGATAGGGCGACCACGCGAGCAACACATTGCCGCCGGTGTGCCGGTGCGGCGTGGCGGCGACGGCGTTAGCCGGTTTCCAGACCTGAAGCAGAAGATACAAGCAAACCAAAGCCACAATGGCGGCGAGAAGAGCGGCGAGGTAGGGGCCGCTGTAGTTGGAAATGAGAAATTCCGTCACGGCGAAGGTGATCCCGCCGATGGCGGCCGCGGGCCAAACCGCCCGAAGGGCTTTCATGCCTCCCATCATCAGCATCAGGTAAGCCGGCACAATCAGCGCCAGCGGCGCGCAGATTCGGCCCACGTCGGCGGAGACGGGCATCATCGGCAGTCCTGTTACGTTCTGGAGCATGACGATCGGAATGCCGATCGATCCGAATGCGACCGGCGCGGTGTTGGCAAGAAGGCAGATGGCGGCGGCGAAGAAAGGCGGGAAGCCGAGCCCGGCGAGCATCGCCGCGGCCACCGCCACGGGCGTTCCGAAACCGGCCGCACCTTCGAGAAACGCACCGAAGGCGAAAGCTATCAGAAGCGCCTGTATGCGCTGGTCGCCGGTCAGGCTGGCGATCGAATCCTTGATGATTTCGAACTTACCCGTCTCGACTGTCAGCCGGTAGAGAAGAATTGCCGTGAACACAATCCAGCCGATGGGCAGCAAGCCGTAGGCCGCGCCGTAGAGCGCGGAACTGATCACCATGGATGGCGGCATGCCGTAGGCGAAAAGCGCCACCAGCGCGGCCACCAGCGCCCCGATCAACGACGACATCCAGGCCGGCTTTCGCATCACGCCCAGCAGGAAAAGCATGGTGAAAATCGGGAGCGCGGCGGCGACAGCCGAGAGCGCGAGGCTGCCCGAAATCGGTGTGTAGCTTTGTGCCCACATATTGTGTTTTGTCAAGGTATCACAACATAGCCCCGGCAGGATGTGACAAAATTACTTTCGGTTAGGCTGAGGGGAGGATGCGGAATGCTTCGCCGAACGAAGTTTGTTTTGCTGCCGATGCTGTGCCTGGCGCTGCAGCTTGTGGCGCAGAATACCATCGGAGTCCGGCGGCCCGGCGGCGGCGCCGGCATGGACTATAAGGATTACGACGCAGCCACTCTCGAACGCGGCAGGACTTTGTTCGTGTCCACGTGCGGCGGCTGCCATGGCTCGAACGCGAAGGGCGGCGAGAATGGTCCCGACCTGGTCCGCTCGGTGCAGGTGATCGACGACGAGAACGGCAACCTCATTGGCCCCATCGTTCGTGGCGGAAGACAGGCCCAGGGTATGCCCAAGTTGGATTTGACACAGGCACAGATCTCCGACATCGTGGCGTTTCTGCATGAGGGCGTGCGAGCGGCGGCCGAGCGCGGCACTTACAAAATCCTCAACATTGTGACCGGCAACGCGAAGGCCGGCGAGTCCTTCTTCAATGGCGAGGGCAAGTGCAGTACCTGCCACTCGCCGGCCGGAGATCTGAAAGGTATCGGCGCAAAATACGATCCCATTACGCTGCAGGGAAGGTTCCTGATGCCCGTGGGTGGAAGACCCAATCAACGCCGGACCACAGCGCCGATCGTCGTAACCGTCACGCTGCCTGCAGGTCAATCCTTCAAAGGCACTCTCGAGCGAATCGACGACTTTAATGTCTCGCTGACCGATGCGAACGGCGACTATCATTCGTTCGTGCGCAACGGAGCCATTCCGAAAGTCGATCTCAACGACCCCATCAAGGCGCATTACGACATGCTGCCGAAGTATACGGATGCCGACATGCATAATCTGACGGCATATCTGGTGACCCTGAAATGAAGATCCTTAGTGCATTGTTGATACCAATTGCGCTGGCGGCTCAAGTGGCGCAGAAATCTGTAACTCAGATTCCGGATAATCCTATTCTCGATCCGGCGAGGCTGATGAAGCCGGCGACCGATGCGTGGCCCACTTACAACGGCGATTACTCCGGCCGAAGGTTCAGTTCGCTCCGCGCGATCAACCAGCTCAACATTAAGCAGATGACGCTGGCGTGGATCTACCGGGCGGCGGCGGGGCCGACCTTTGGCGCGACGATTGGCGGGACGGGTCCCGACGTGCCTCCGGTGGCCGGGCGTGAAAACAGTTTTGGCGGTCTGCAGATCAAAGCCACGCCTCTGATGCTGAACGGCGTGCTCTATTTCGCCACGCCGGATAACGCGTGGGCGGTCGACGCACGTTCAGGCAAGGAGCTGTGGCATTACTTCTGGAAGACGACCGGCGGAATTCATATCGGCAATCGCGGGGTCGGGATTTACGAAAACTGGCTGTTCTTTGAAACGCCCGACGATTATCTTGTTTCGCTCGATGCGCGGACAGGCAAGGAGCGCTGGCATATCCAGATTGCGGACGTGAAGCAGGAGTATTTCTCGACGCCGGCGCCGGTGATTGTGGGCAACCATGTTTTGGTAGGGACGGGCGGCGATACGCTCGATGTCCCCGGGTTTCTCGAAGCGGTGGATCCGGAAACGGGCGCGATGCAGTGGAAGTGGTGGTCGGAACCCCTGAAGAAGGGCGATCCGGGGTCGGAAACATGGCCCAACGAGGCGTCGATGCGGCACGGCGGCGGGATGACATGGATGCCGGGCACTTACGATCCCGCGCTCAAGCTTTACTACCTGGGAACCGGGAACCCGCAGCCTGTCGAGACCGGACACGGGCGCGAAGGAGACAATCTCTGGACGTGTTCGATCGTGGCGTTGAATATCGAAACGGGGAAGATCGCCTGGTACTACCAGGTTTCGCCGCACGATACGCACGATTGGGATGCCACGCAAACGCCGATCCTGATCGACGGCTACATCAATGGACGGCCGCGCAAATTGCTCGCGCAGGCCAGCCGTAACGGCTACTACTTCCTTCTCGACCGGACCAACGGGGAGCACCTTGTAACGTCGAAGGTTATCGAGACCATGAACTGGTCGAGTGGCGTGAATGCCAAGGGCCAGCCGATTCCGAATCCGGCCAAAGAGTCCACGGTTGACGGCGTGCTGGTATCGCCGAATTCCACCGGCGCCACCAACTGGCCCGCGCCGAGTTTCGATCCGGAGACGGGATTGTTATATGTAGGGACGAACGAGACGTTCAGCGTGTTCTATCTGACCGACACCGATCCGCAACCCGAGGGCTATGCCGCGGCCGAGCGGAATGCGGGCACTTTCGGGAGCACGCTGCGGGCTATCGATTACAAGACCGGTAAGACGGCGTGGAAACACACTTACCCGGGTGGGGGTGGTTCGGCTGGAATGCTGACTACGGCGGGGAAGCTTCTGTTCACGGGAGACGGCTCCCAGAATTTGATCGCTTTCGATCCGGCCACAGGTAAGATACTTTGGCACGCGGGGTTGGCGGCGAATGTATGTAATGGTCCGGAGACATATATGCTCGACGGACAACAGTATCTGGTGGTGGGCGCGGGAGATTCGTTGTATGCGTTCACCGTGCAGCCATAAATGTGGAGCCGTAAATTCATGACTTACTCAAGACGAGACTTCGGAAAAGCAGCGCTCGCGGGTATCCCACTGTCAATGGCGCTCGCCGCGAGGGTCAATGGCGTGACGCTGGGCGTGATGACTTACAGCTATCGTGCACTGCCGCAAACCCCTGGTGTCGATCGTGTGGACGGGCAAATCGCGGCGCTGAAAACGAATGGCAGCACCGATATCGAATTGTTCGAGGCCGAGCTGCAGCCGCCGGGGAAACGCGAAGATCTGGATAAATGGCGGCAAGCGTCGCAGCCGGACCATTTCAAAGCGGCCAGGAAGAAGCTGGATGCCGCCGGCATTACAACTCATGCCTATACCGTTAATTACCGCGACACACTCACGGACCAAGATCTGGACCGGACCTTTGAACAGGCTAAGATCCTGGGAACGAACGTGATCGCGGCGTCGACTCAGGTGACGATGGCGAAGCGCCTCGCGCCATTCGCCGAGAAGTACAAGATCTACGTGGCATTCCACGGACATTCGAATACGAAAGACCCGAATGAATTCGCCACGCCGGAGAGCTTCCAGATGGCACTGGGGACTTCAAAATACTTCAGAATCAATCTCGATATCGGACATTTCTTCGCGGCGGGCTACGATCCGGTGGCCTTTATCCAGGAACATCACGACCGCATCACTCACTTACATGTGAAAGACCGCAAGAAGAACGACGGGCCTAACATGCCGTGGGGCGAGGGCGATACGCCGATCAAGCAGGTCTTACTGCTTTTGAAGGACAAAAAGTATCCGCTCCCGGCATTGGTGGAGTATGAGTATCGCGGAACGGGAACGCCCGTGGAAGAAGTCGGTAAGTGCCTGGATTACATGCGGCAGGCGATCGCTTAGAGTTGGGCAAGAGGAACCCGCCAGCGCGCCCGCATGGCCGGGATTCCCGTTCGTGTAAGGGTACGGAGCAGGTCGAGAACCATCGGCCGCAGGGAAGCATTCTGCCGCGTCAAATCGGAACGTCCTGACTATAAAGCTGCAGTCTTCGAGATATCCTTGAAGGACTTCCGCAACGCGGCGGCATTCCGCAAGCGTGAGTCTCAGGCGCGGGGCCATCACTGCCAGGTGCCGGCACATTTCCTGCTGTGTTATTTCGGCAAGTAAGCCGAGCGGGGAAGCTTTGTGAGACTTCAGCAGAGCGATTCGGCCGCGAATCCGCGTCCCAACTATTGGCCCTTGTTGGCTGGGAAGAACGAAGCGACACGATCGTTGAGCGTGAACTCCATTCCAAGGCCCGGATACTGTTTGAGCACCTTCGCGCGCATCTCGGCCGCGCTCTTCGACGAAGCGACATTCGCATCCCAATCGGCGATGTACTTCTTCATCCATGCGATCGACGCCATGTTCTGCGTCGCGCCCGCACCCTGATGGCCGGGAACGATGATTGCCGGCTGCAGATCTGCGATCTGATCCAGCGTCTTCATCCAATCCTCACGAGCCTTGTCTTTCGGAACCCCGAAATAGACGTGGTCGAACACGGTATCGCCGGCCACCACAGCTTTGAGCGACGGAATGTAGACGAAGCTGTTTCCGGGGCCGTCACCCTGCACGCCGCCGGTGATCGGGAACTCCTCGCCGTCGAGGGTGAGCACGGGAGTCGAGAGCTCTTCGGGAAGAACGGGCTCAGGTCCGGGGATGTTGTTACCGTAAGTCGGGAACCAGAACTTCTGGCGTGCCGGCCAGCCGGTTTTGGCGCCGGCGACCGTAGCCGGGAGCGCTACGATTCTCGCGGACGGGAAGGCCTGCTTCAGCACCGCCAGCCCGAACAGGTGGTCCGGGTGCGGATGCGTGACGTAGATGGTGGCCAGGTGTTTCTTCGATTCGAGAATCTCCGCCGCAAGGCGGTGCGCCTCGCTGAGCGAGAACTGCGGATCGATGACCAGCATGTCCTTCTCGCCTGAAATCATGGTTGAGTTCACGTCGTATCCGTTGACGCCGACGCCCGTATGGACCTTCAACTGGAGCTTGGTTTGGGCACTGGCGGCGGCAGCAAGCGCGACCACGGCGAGCAGGCTTCGTTTGATCATGTGGAGATTGTAACTCTACCGCCAGGCGAACCATCCCGGCCCTACGCGCAAGTGATGACTCACCGAATCCGGCACCGCCATGAACAGCAGGAAGCCGATTGCCGCGTGCGCCAATCCGAGAAAATAGAGATTCCTGTATCGGCGATAGACGAAAATGGCTCCATACGCGCCGGCCAGCGTGATCGACATCAG
>Ga0209167_10002035_pt1 | contig 11266 bp, 2 predicted proteins | sample Coa_R1_9_FD_187154 | JGI IMG/M metagenome (GOLD analysis project Ga0209167, IMG submission 187154) | Surface soil microbial communities from Centralia Pennsylvania, which are recovering from an underground coalmine fire - Coalmine... | ecosystem: Environmental > Terrestrial > Soil > Unclassified...
GCGAATTGCAATAACTGGGCGCGATTTTCCTGTGCCATGGGCGCATCGGGAGCGGGCCTGGTCTCAGGCGCCTGGTCGAGCGTCTGCTCGATGCGGCCGATGTCGAGGCTGCCGCTGGCGCTGCTACCTTTGAAGCGGCTGAGCACTTCGCGCGCTTTGTCGATCTGGCCGGTTTCAAAATAGAAAACGCCGAGAAGCGAATAACTGCCCGGCCACTCCGGCAGCAAGTCGACGGCGCGTTCGAACTCTTCGCTGGCTTTTGTGGTGTCGCCATCCAGCACCGAGGCGAGTCCGAGCCCCCAGGAGAGCTTGCCTGATGCAGGAATGCGCGCCTGGCCGGCGGCGAGAGTCTTGCGGGCGTCGGCAATCTTCTGATCCTTGAGCTGAAGCATTGCGAGTGAAAGATAGTCCTGATCGTTGTCAGGATTGCGCTGGATGGCCTCGCGATAGATAGTTGCGGCCCGGTCGGAGTCGCCCATGTGTGCATAGATATCGCCCATCAACGAGAGGCAGGCGTCGTCTTTGTTGCAGTCGGCGCTCACCGGTTCGAGCGTGTGCAGCGCATCCGGAAAGAGTCGCTTGCGGAAGTATGCGTCGGCGAGGTCGAACCGGACTTCTTCAGAGTTCGGGTTTGCATCGAGCGCGGCCTTGAAGTGCGCGATGGCTCCGTCAAAGTAGCGATAGCGGGCCAGCAAGACGCCGATGCCTGTGAGCGTTCTGAAATCGCCTGCGGCAAGCGGATCAAGTTGCGCCAGCGTCTTGCGTGCGTCGTCGAGGCTGCCTGCCTTCAGGTAAGCCTCGGTGAGCATGTAGAGCGGCTCGATGCGATCGGGATGGCGCGCGACTTCGCCCTGAAGGTCGGCCAGATCGAGCTGGGCCTGCGCGCCGGCCGGAAGTTTGGAGCGCGCGTCGAGATAGTCGAACAGGTGGCCGTAGGGAAGAGGGCCGCTGGAGGCGGCCTTGCTGAAGGACTTGAAGGAGTTGAGGTCGCGCTCGGCATCCGCGGTGCGATGCAGCGTGCGCTCGATCATGGCGAGCTTGTAGTAGCCAGGCGCGGGATCCTTGCTGACCTGCACGAATTTGCGAAGCAGACCCACGGCTTCGGACTGCTTGCCTTCCGCGGCGCGAAGGTTGGCGAGCTCAATAAGTGCGTCAGGATAGTCGGCTTTGATTGCGAGCGCGCGCTGCAGCATTGTTTCTGCTTCAGAGTTATTGCCCTGGTGGCTTGCGATGTAGCCAAGGTTATAGAGGCAGGTGACGTTGCGCGGGTCGAGCTTCAGGCCTTGAAGAAGATACTTGCGTGCCTCGTCGAATCGACCGAGGTTGCGATAGGAGAGGCCGAGAAAGGCGTAGGAGCGAGCCGAGCCCTCGAGTTCAACCAGCTTGCCGAAAGCTTCGCCGGCCTTGTCGACTCTGCCGGCCATGAAGTAGCTCTCGCCGAGGGCGGCGAGGAGATCGGCGCGGCGGGGTGCGATCTGCACTCCAGACTCGAGCAGCGGGATTGCATCTTCGAAGTAGTTTTGCGACATGCTGATGACAGCCATCAGGAAGATGACGTCCGCATTCTGCGGGGCAATGCGATGAGCGCGGACAGCGAGGTCGAGGGCCTCGAGTGCGCGGGATTGATTCATCGCGGCCTGCGCGAGCAGATAAAGCGTGTCGGCCGAGTCAGGCTGCAGCTTGAGAGCGCGGTTGAGATCGAGTTCGGCCTGAGGGTAATGCTCGCCGCGAAGTTGGGTCTGGCCTAGGTTGTAGACAATTTCGAAGGTATCGGGCTTGAGCGCGTCTGCCTTTTCCAACTCAAGTTCGGCCGGAGCGTACTGCTTCTGCGACGCGAGCAACACGCCGAGCGAGAAATGCACCTGGACGTCATCAGGCTCAGCGGCCGAAAGCTCCTCGGCCACGCGAAGCGCTTCTGCGGTGCGTTTGGTGGCGAAGTATGCGCGCACGAGATGGAAGCGCGCTTCGTTTGTGGGCGGATGAACGCGGAGAAGATGCGGAATGGCCTGCGTGGGCGCGCCTTTGGCCATGAGCAGCACGCCGAGATTGAAGTTGGCTTCGCGGTCGGCAGGATCGATGCGCAGAGCGGACTCGAACTCGGGCTGGGCAAGCGCGAGGTTGTTCTGCGCCGCATACACGTCGCCGAGATTGGTGTGCGTGCGCGCCGACGCAGGCGAGATCTTGAGCGCGGTCTGAAACGCGGTGATCGCGTCGAGGAAACGCTGCTGGCGTGCGTCGATCATGCCCAGCAGGTTGTAGCCTTCCACGCTGCGGGGATGATTCTTCAGATAGTCAGAGGCGGCGGACCGGGCCTCAAAGAGGCGATTCTGCTGTATGAGGTCCTCGACCCCGGCCAGTTCAGAAGGCTTTGCAGGAGCTTTCTGCTGCGCCGCAAGTGCGCATGCCAAGAGCAACGCCCACACTGTGACGATGCGCGGAGGGCCGCTCGCGCGGTGTGCGGCGCGCTCGCCATGAGCTGCTCCGGTACTCGTCGCGCGGTTCATTGCAGCGTCTCCATGGCCTGCTTTGCAGTCGCATTTTCGGGTTGGAGGCGCAACAGGTCAGAGAGGATAGCTTTGGCTTTCTCCCGGTCGTTCTGCATGGCGTAGAGGCGCGCCAGGTTGAGATACGACTGGTCGAATTGCGGCGCCACGCGGATGCCGGTTTTGAATTGCTCCTCGGCAGCGGCGTAATCCTGGCGGCGCACCATCACCACGCCGAGATTGTTCAAGGCTTCAGGGTAATCGGGGCGCGCGGCGATGGCTTTGCGCAGATAGCCGGTCGCGTCGTCAAGCTGGTTCTGCTGCGCATAGAGCATCCCGAGGCTGAAGTCGATCTCGGGATTGTCGGGCTCAAGCGCGAGAGCGCGTGAGAGCGACTGCTCGGCTTTGTCGAACAAGCGCTGGCGGCGATACACGTTGCCCAGATTGAGCAAGGCGACCGCATAGGAAGGGCGCAGAGCGAGCGACTGCTCGAAATCTGTTACCGCCTCGTCGAGCCGTCCCTGCTGCGCGGCGAGCATGCCGAGGTTGTTCCAGGCCTCCGGATTGGCGCGGTCCAGCTCGACAGTCTTTTTGAGCGCGCGCTGCGCCTCGTCGAAGTTGTTGCGCGCGAGGCTGAGGGTGCCCAGGTTGTACCAGGCATCGGGATCGTCCGGCTTTGCGGCAATCACCTGGCGGAAGGACTCCGCCGCCTGATCGAGATACCCATGCTGGAACATCGCTACTCCATAGGTATAGTCATTCCGCCGGAATGTGCCAAGGTGAAGATCGCCGGGAAAGGGAAGCGGGTTTCCGGCGTGGCCGCTTGCGACGGCGGAGGCATCGGCGGCGAGTTCCCTGGGGTCAAGCAGGCCCTGATACACGCGCACGATTCGCCCTTCGCGATCGAGAAGAAACGAACAGGGAATGGGCAGATCGCGGCGGCGATCGAAGAGATAGCGATAGATGAGGTTATAGATTCCAGCGGTCTCCTCGGTAGCGAAGAGAACGGGGAAGGCGCGATTGTATTGAGCAGCGTGGGATCTCGCGGCCTGCCCGCTGCCGTCATCGTCGAGGTTGATGGCCACGATCCGCAGGCTCGTTGCGGCGGTCGCCGCAGCGTCGCCTTGCAAGCGGCGGATCTGCTCAAGCGAATCTGGCGCGTTCATCGACCAGAAGGTAAGCAGAGTTTCGCGGCCGGCGAATTCGGTCAGGCGGTGCGTGGCTCTGGTCGAGTCGGGCAGCGAGAAATCAGGCGCTCTGAGTGGTTGAACGAGCCAGGTGGCAACACGGGTTGGCAACGCGTCGATCGCCGGCTCCGGAACGGGCTGGGCATAGGCCGGCGGCGCTTGGGAGAATGCACGCGCCGAAAAGGTCTCCACACCTTCTTCCAGGGCAATGCTGTGGTCTGCGGGAACTCTATCGAAGGTCTGCGTTGCCCCGCTGGGCCAGCGCACTGTGGCGCGAAACGGTCCGGCCTCATCGCCCACGCCGAAAAACAGTTCCTTCGCATGCTGGGATAAGAAGCCCGATCCGGCCTGGAGGTATTTGGTCTGCTTTAGCGATACGGCTTCCAGTGTGACCGAGGCTCCAATGGCATCGCGATTGCTCTTGCCGCCACGGAGCCGGAACGCCACCGCGCGGCCGATCTGCGGGAGCGCATTGCGCAGGACGCGCAGTTGCGGCGCATTGCGATTTTTCACGATCACTTCGAGCCGGCCGTCGTGGTCGATGTCCGCAAGCGCAAAGGCGCGGCTGTCTTCAAGGCAGTCGAGACCGATGGCGCCGGAGATCTCGGCGAACGTGCCGTTACGGTTGTTCACGAAACTCACGTTGCGCGCGTAGCCGTGCCACGTGTGGTCTGAGCGCACAAGCTCGTTGATCGCGTTCCAGCCGCGTTCATAGGCGGGCGCAGGCGAGGCGTCCTCAGGCGATTTGGCGACCACCTGCCGCCAGAAAAAGCCGGCCATATCGTCGCGGTCGGGCGCGGAGAGATAGCCGTTGGCGACGTAGAGATCGGAGAACCCGTCGTTGTCGATGTCCCAGAAATCCGACGACCATGACCAGCGGCCCATCTCCACACCGGCATCGTGGCCCTGATTGCGAAAGGTTCCGTCGCCCTGGTTGCGATAGAGCGCGTTGCCGCGCGCATGCCGGCGATACAGCTCGCGAATGCTTGCCGGGGCGTCGGCATGAAACTGCTTCTGTCCGGCGACGCGCTGGCCGGCCGCCTCCCACATGCTCGGCACGTAGATGTCCTGCCGGCCGTCGTTGTCGTAGTCGCACCAGGCGCAACCCATCCCGGCTCCAACGTCTTCCACGTGAGATTGCTTTGACGCGACCTCGAATTGGCCGTCCCCCTTGTTGCGGTAGAGTTGCGAGCTGCCGAAATCGTTGGCGACGAAAAGATCGGGCAACCCGTTTGAGTTCGAATCACCCCAGGCGCAGGAGAAACTGTAGCGATCGTTGTCTGCGTTCAGCCCGGCGGCTTCCGTCGTCTCGACAAACTTGCCGTTGCCCTCGTTGTGCATCAGGCAGTTGGGCGGGCCGTTGCGCGCGTCGTAATAGGGCACGGGGTAGTGATACTGATCGAGCCCGAGGTAGTACATGTAAAGGCAGAAATAGATGTCGAGGCGGCCGTCGCGGTCGTAGTCGGCGACGGCGGCGTGGGTAAAGCTGCCCTGCGGCGGCCTCGCGAACTTGAATGCGTCTCGTTTGAGTGCGAATGTCCCGCTGCCCTCATTGCGAAAGAGCAGGGGTCCGGTGCTGCAGACCACGAGCAGATCCTCGAGGCCCCGATTGTCGAAGTCGGCGAAGAGCGCGCAAGCCGTGTTGTCGAGCACACCCACGCCGGCCTTCTCGGTCACGTCTTCGAACGTGCCGTCGCCGCGATTGCGATAGAGCCGGTTGGGCAGGCCTGAAGGCTGGCAAACGTAGAGATCGTCGAATCCGTCGTTGTCGTAGTCGCCGGCAGCAATTCCGTTGTTGCCGTAGACGTCGACGCCAATGGCGCCATCGAGCGTAGTCCGCCAGTAGTCTGCGGCGCGCAGCATCTGTTCGCGATAGGAATCCGTGCCGCCGAGCGCAGCCTGTGTCACATCAATGAATCCGGGTGAGGCGACGATGCTGAGCGTCTCTTCGCTCGCCTCCCATTTGCGCGCCTTCCACCGTCGCTCGCCGTCGCGGACCCATTCAACTTGCCATGAGCCGACACGTTCTTCGCGACGGCTGTCGCGCCGCTGCGCAACCAGGTCGTAGCGAATTGCCGCGTGAACGGCGAGCGGCGTATCAGAGAGCACGCCGATGGAGTAGATTTCGAACTCGGCAGTCTCGATTTTCACGGCGGATTCGAGCCACGCATGGATCTCGCGCAGAAATGCATCGCGGCCCTGCACGGCCGCGGAGCTAAATCGGCGGCGCACCGCGTCGATGCCGAAGCCGCTGCGAAGCGGTGTCTCCGCCGGCTCGGTCAACGTGGGTCCTGCGAACGCCGTGCAGAGAAATGAACTGACGGACTCCACAGCGTCGGGCGATTTCTTCAGGTCTGCGCTCCATCGAGCGAGCAGTGCATCGATCTCCGCGGCATATCTCTCCGTGGTGTATTCATCGGAGCCCGGAGCAACAAGAGCCAGAACTCCGGTGAGCGGAGATTGGGCCGGATAGCGCGGAGTGAAGCGGATGTCGGCGAATGGAAACGGAGCGATGGGGGAGCTCGCATCGGGCGGCGCAAAGAGGGCGCCGCGCAACGGAGCGGAGCGGAGCACGAAAGGCGCGAGGCCCAACTGTCTGAGAAGTGTCCGGCGGGAGAGAATCGGTGCCTCGTACTTGCGGCGCGAGGTCATGTGCGAGGAGTCCGGCAAGCCAGCAAGATGTCCGCATCATAGCACTCTGCTTTCCACAAATTGGATCGCCGCCGGTGAGCCATTTCACCGAAATTGGGCCAGGAAAGGGGCGGGTTTTCCAGAGATGGCACTCTTTGGTCAGCACCAGTCCCGGGCCGGTTTCTGCGATCGATGAGTAGTGCTAAGATTAACAAAAAAAGAGAGTTGGAGTTGGATTAAGGACCGGACTCCGGGCCGCAATCCGTCCCCTGAAAGCAGCGGCGGGTCCCGGTTGCAGACGGTTCTCCACCTTTTGGTTGACAAACGACCGAGGAGTGTATTAGCGTTCTCTCGCCGTGAAAGTAAGCGTTTACAGATAACCCTGCAAGTAAATGTTTACATTGCAGGTGTGATCGCTTACTCGCTTTCCTAGTCCCCATGAATCCCGGACAGCCGATCGCCCCGGATTCCACGTGAACAAGAGCATTAGAGGACATGGTAACGGGCAAGGAACGGAGGATACTCGGATGGGCCTTGATCGCAAAACAGCCAGGTTTCTTAGCGTGTTTGGCTGCTTAACCCTCGCATGCCTTCTGGTTCAGGGCCGGTACGCCCTTGGTCAGGTCGACGAAGGCGCAATCAGCGGTACGGTGCAGGATCAAACGGGCGCGGTGGTGCCGAACGCCCAGGTGACCCTGCTGAATACCGACCAGGGAATCACCCTCCAAACCAAGAGCAACGGCAGCGGCGGGTACACTTTCTCGCCGGTCAGGATCGGCCACTATACCATCACCGTGACGGCCACGGGGTTTGCCAAGACGACGCAGGAGAACCTCGTTGTCAACGTCGCGCAGATCCTCACCGTGAATATGCAGCTCAAGCCGGGCGCCGCGACCGAAACCGTCGAAGTGAGCACCGCGCCGCCGCTGATGCAGACCGAGGAAGCCTCGGTCGGCCAGGTCATCCAGCAGAAGGAAGTGAATGACCTGCCGCTCAACGGACGCAACTTCACGTTCCTGGCCCAGCTCGGCGCCGGCATGCAGACGCCCCAGGCCGATACGCGCGGCAACGCCGCATCGGGCGCGTTCTCGGCTAACGGCCTGCGGCCCGCGCAGAACAACTACCTGCTCGACGGCATCGACAACAATTCCAACGCGGTGGACTTCCTCAACGGCACCAACTTCGTGATCCTGCCGCCGGTCGACGCCATCCAGGAGTTCAAGGTGCAGACCGCCGACTTCAGCGCCGAGCTCGGGCGCGCTGCCGGCGCCGTCATGAATGCCACCATCAAATCCGGCACCAACAGCATTCACGGCGACGCATGGGAGTTCTTCCGCAACGACAAGCTCGACGCTGCCGATTGGTTTGAAGACAACATCGCTGATCCGTCTCAGCGCACCAAGGGCGAACTCAGGCTGAACCAGTTTGGCGCCACCGTCGGCGGACCCATCATCAAAAACAAGCTGTTCTACTTTGGCGACTACGAAGGCAAGCGCCGTGTGCAGGGCACGTCGTTCACCAGCCAGGTACCCACCAACAACGAGCGCAGCAGCAACTTCCAGAACCTTGCCGACATTCTTTCGCAGCAGGCCGGAGCTGCCCGGACAGACATCTTGGGCCGGTCGGTCCAGCGCGCCACGATTCTCGATCCCGGCACCACTCGTTTTGTCGCAGCCAACGCGGTTGACCCGGTTTCGGGCCTCACCAACATCTCCGGTTCCGACGGCTACGTTCGCGATCCCTTCAGCGCGGTTTGCGGACCGGGCACCAAGAGCTTCACCACTTCCAGCTGCCCGGACCTGAACCATATCCCGTCGAACCGCATCGATGCCAACGCGGTGAAGCTGCTCATGCTTTACCCCACGCCGAACGCCGGAATCGGAACCTATCAGGACAGCCCGGGTCTTTACGAGCACTCGAACACCTTCGACGTTCGCGGCGACTTCAACCCCAATGAGAAGAACCAGATCTTCGCGCGCTTCAGCTATGCCGACGATCCGCAGTTCATTCCCGGACCGTTTTCGGGAGTGGCCGACGGCGGCGCATTCCAGCAGGGCGTCCAGACCGCGAAATCGGCGCAGATGGTGGCCGGCTACACGACCGTATTCAATCCCAACACCGTCAACCAGGTTCGAGCCGGATTGGCCCACCTGCACACCACGCGTTTCGGGCCGGTGGGCAGCCAGATGGGAATTCCGGGGCAATTCAATATCCAGGATATCCCTCAGGTGGCCGAAAACGGCGGGTTGCCCAACTACTACATCACCAACTTGACCAACCTGGGCAGCAACAACTTCCTGCCGTCGGACGAAGTGAGCTACACGCTGCAGACGACCGACGACTTCACCAAGATCTACGGCCAGCACAGCTTCAAGATGGGCATTGAGTATCAGCACGTGAAGTTCTCCACACTGCAGCCGGCCTGGTCGCGCGGCGCGTGGGACTACACGAGCAACTTCACCGATATTCCCAACCAGGGGGCCACCACCGGCGGCATGGCCCAGATGCTGCTTCCGCCAGTCGCTGCTCCGTCGAACATTGGCGGCAACCCGAATCCGAATGGCTTCAGCTATTCCGGAGGCGCCGACAACGTCTACGCTTCGAACATCAATAAGACTTACGACGAGAAGATGTACTTCGCCAGCTACTTCCAGGACGACTGGAAGATGTCTCCCAAGTTGACGCTGAATCTCGGCATTCGCTGGGACTACTTCGGCCCCATCAACGAGCAGAACGGCGGCCAGGCGAACTTCGTTCCTGACGCACTGCCCGCTCGCGGCATCGGGGCGCCGACCTTCATAATTCCAGCCAGCGGCAAGGACAACCGGTCGCTCTCGAATAACGCTACGTGCCAGGGCGTGGGCTGCGCAGGATTCGTGAACCTGCTGGAGAAGGACGGCATCACGCTCATGCAGACCAACCGCTACGGCCAGGGCCTGCTGCAAACGCAGAAGGATACCTTTGCCCCACGCATCGGCCTCGCCTATGAGATCAATCAGAAGTGGGTGGCGCGCGCCGGCTTCGGCCTGTTCTTCAACTCGTTTGAGAACCAGGGATACGGGCCCAACATTGGTGAGAACTATCCCTTCGTGTTCAACCTCAACTACGGCGTGCATGCGAATCCAGCGGATCCACACTCGGGCATCGTTTCGCAGGTGGCGCCAACCAGCTATAACACCCCGTTCGCAGGCTGCGGCACTGCCGGACCCGGCGGCACCGCGTCGCTCGAGTCTGGATTCTCCTGCGTTCCGCTTACTCCAACCGCTGTGAACGCACTCGGCCTTGGCCTGCAGGGTCTCCAGTTCGATTACGCAACGCCGCGCACCTACAGCGCCAACGTGACGATGCAGTATTCCGTCACCCGCGCCATCTCGGCGACTGCGTCCTACGTCTACACGCACGAAGCGGATCTGCAGGGCGGCGTCGGTTACCAGAACGTGAACCAGCTCCTGCCTGCCGGCATCAGCACCGGAATTGGATGCCCGGTGGCATTCGCGACGTTCCCCGAGCAGAGCTGCTATCCGTTCCCGGACTTTGGCGGGGGCAGCTATCAGGCGACTTATGGCGTCAGTGGATATCACGGTCTGCAAACCAAACTCGAGCAGCAGTACGCCAACGGTTTGACCTTCCTGCTCGCCTGGACCTGGTCCAAGACCTTGTCTGACGCGGGCGACCTGCTCAACGGCGGAAGCACCGGCGCGCTGCGTGCCTACAACGTGCCCGGTCTCGGTCCCAAGTTCGACTACGCTTTGGCCAACTTCGATATCCGCAATGTGGTGCACTTCAGCGGCGGATATGAACTGCCGGTCGGCAAGGGCAAGAAATACATGAACACCGGCGGCCTGGCCAACGCCATTCTCGGCGGATGGGCCACCAACTGGATCCTGACTCTGCAGGGCGGCCAGCCGATCAACTTCGGCTGCAACACCGGCACAACTTCCGGAACCGGATGTGATGACATCCTGCTTCCCGGCCAAAGCCCGAAGCTCGGCATCAAGATCGAGGATCAGGGCGGCTATCACGGCCCATACTGGATCGGAAATCAGGCGGCCATCGCGCAGCCCTGCCTGCTCGGAGGCTCCTCGCCGACAACGCTGGCGCCGATACCAGGGTCAGTCCTGAACTGCGTTCCGGTCAGCGGCGCCGCAGCTTTGGGTAGCAAGCCGGGACAGATCCCGGGTCCTGGGTTCCACCGCCTCGATTTCTCGATGTTCAAGAACTTCCAGCTCACCGAGCGGTTCTCCTTGCAATTCCGGTCGGAGTTCTTCAACATCGTCAACCATCCGAACTTTAATGCGCCCAACTTCGGCGGCAACGGCGTCAACGCTGCGCCAGGATCGGGCGACTACACCAGCGCGACCTTCGGCGCCATCGGATCCACGCGCGATGCGCCCTTCGATCCGCGGCAGATCCAGTTTGCTTTGAAGCTGTACTACTGAGTTAAGATGAACATGCCCCGGAGAGGCGCGGATTTCCGGGCCTTTCCGGGGCTTTCTTTTGCCCGGCAATGGGGCGAGTGGAGGAGGCGAGTGAGCAGGCGCGCTCATGTTCGTGGGCTGACGCTCGGCTTGATCCTCGCTCTCACGCTCGCTGCTGCCCCAGCCCAGGCTCCTTCCACCCAGAAGCTCGATCAGGCCTACCAGGCCGCCGTTGCCGACTACGACGCCGGCCGCTATCAGCAGGCCGCCACGTCGCTCGAGAGCCTGCTGCCCTACGCGCCCCGCAGCTTTGAGATTCACGAGCTGCTGGGCATGATCTATGTGTCGCTGGAGCAGAACGACAAGGCGATCGAGAATCTCAAGCTCGCCGTGCGGTTGAAGCCCGATTCCGCCGTCGGCCGCAACAACTTGGGCACGATCCTTTTTCACTCCGGCAACGCCGGGCTCGCGGCGGAGCAATTCCGCGAGGCGCTGAAGCTCGAGCCGGCGAACTACGACGCCAACCATAACCTGGGCGAGCTCTACA
>Ga0209167_10002036_pt1 | contig 11264 bp, 12 predicted proteins | sample Coa_R1_9_FD_187154 | JGI IMG/M metagenome (GOLD analysis project Ga0209167, IMG submission 187154) | Surface soil microbial communities from Centralia Pennsylvania, which are recovering from an underground coalmine fire - Coalmine... | ecosystem: Environmental > Terrestrial > Soil >...
ATGGCCGCTCCTATCCCGCGGGAATCAAGGTTCCCGACGCGGAAATGGACCTCATCAACCTCCGACGCGATGAGTTTCACGGCGAATGGAACTATGAGATCCTGCCGCGCAGATGAAATGGTTATTTCTTAACAGTTCCTAAGTACAGGACTTCGCAAGCACACCCTCGTATCGGGTTTCGACGCGCTGCCTGAATAAGCACGCTCTGCGTGCTTCGTACGAAATACATGAATAACCACCAGGGCGAGAGCCGCGGCGGACGATCCGCACCGCAAGCGGCGCGATCACGTTGGAGTATTACCCCGGATCCACCGAAAAGAATAGTGTCGAAAATTGTTAACGACATTGGTTAATCGCGGGGTACAATGCGACTTGGAGCGTTGCCACCGGGCAGGTGTAAATCCTTCATTTTTGATCCAACACTCAAGAATGAGGGAGTCGGCTCAAGCAACGTCTGTGCGCTAGTCCCTGCCGGGTCAAACCGGTGGATGACTCCTGATGGCGTTCGGTTGATTCCCACCCTTTATAAAAGGGGGTCAAAAAACGGATCGAAGCCGCTTGGTGGTACGCTCCAAAAAAGCCCGCTCCAAAAAAGCCCGCGAGCTTTAAGCTGGTTTTTCTTCCGCGCCCAAAAGGCGAACGCTGCTGGCGGCAATCTTGCCGTTCCGGTCCATGCCCAGATCGTAGGCCACCTTGGCGCCTGGGACCAGTGCCGTTGCATCTCCCTGGTGGAGGCGGGAGATGTGGAAGAAAATATCCTTGCCGCCGCCATCGGGGCGCAGGAAGCCAAAGCCCTTCTCCTCGAAGTAGGTCATGACGGACCCGGTCTGCACGTCCGTCGGAACTTCTTCCGAAGATTCGCCGGAAGCCGCCGCCGCATTCTGCGGACGGCCGGTCTTGTCGCCGACGCCCTGCTTCAGCAACGCCATATCTTCGTCGGTAAGCTCGCCGGAGGGCTGGCTCGTTTCCGAAGGCATCTTCAGATTGGGATTTTTCTTCAGCGATTCTTCAAAGAGGCGTTTCTGTCTGGCGTTCAAACGTCGAATCCTTTTAGATCAAGCCTGTGCGGGGGCGGCAGCGGCAGCTTTTGGTTTGCGGGCACGCGAAGCGCGCTTCTCGGCGGGTGGTTGACGGTCGCTTTTCTTCAGCGACGCAATAACCATCGTGGTGACGAATTTCTTCTCGCCGTGGTCGTCAAATTTGATGACGATACGCTCGTCGGAACTCGCGAGCACAGTGCCAAGACCGAATTTCTGGTGCTCAACCTGAGCGCCCTGGTTAAAGTTAGCCATGTGGGGGTGGGATTACTCCTTTGATATATTGCGTACTGCTTCGATGTGGGAGGAAGGCGCGCAAACTACATATTCATAATATCATAGCTGGGCTGGCTTCGCTTTGGGTGCTATTCCGCTAAATTTGTGCGCCCCCCTCACGTCCCCAATCCGTCACGTCCCCAATGGGGTGCAGGCGGAGAGGCGATTGTAAGGGTCGAGGAATAGTTGTGCCGCCAACACTGCATCACTTTTTGCGGCAGCAAGATTCGAGGCACTTCCAATCCAACAAATGAATCGGTCTGTCTTGTCCGTCACGATATACTCAAAAACACGTTCTTTCTCCCCGGCGCGCAAAGAAACCTCAAGGAGTAGATTTTCGTAATCGGCAGTATAGCGTTCAGAATCGCGATCAGCGTCCACACGGCTATCCTACCGGCGCAGGAGCCCGCGCGCTCCACAAGTTTGGGCAATGCCTGCATCTTTCAGCCACGACCTCGCCTTGTGCTCGATAATCAGGCGTCCAGAATCCGGATCGCGGTGTTTTTGTGCGTTACCCGGCGGTCGAATGTGACGAACGTAAAGCCGGATATTTGAGCAAATGCCGCCAGATACGCATCGGTCCATAGATTCGGTCCCGCCTTCGTATCCCCTCGGAGGTCCCAGGTGACGCTGCGCCACGCCGTTTCGAGCAGTGCCGGTTCGGACGCGAAAATCGGTGTGGCTGCCTGACACACCCGGTCAAGACATTGCCAGGCAGCCCGCGGCGTAAGTTCGTCGCCTTTCATGACATGCCGATTCGTCAGCAGGCGCAGGAATCCCATCTGTGTAACCCGGCAAAAGGCCAGAGTATCGCCGGGCGCGGACTCGAACCAGCGAATGGCCTCGCGATGCTGCGCATGCTCGATGACCGCAAGCGCGATCCAGACGTTCACATCGGGCAGAAAGGTCGCCATCGGGCCGGACTAACCTAAGAGATCGTCGAAATTAAATCCGCGAAGATCCAATTGCCGCCGGCTGCGCAGGTGGAACGATGGGAATTTGCGGACCTTACCCGTGGACTCTTTGGCCGAAGGCGGATTTTTCGCCTGCTCGATGGCCTCGATGATAAATTGCCTCATCGTGATGCCTCGCGTAGCGGCGAGGACTTTTGTTTCACGGAATAGAGAATCGGGGATATCGACAGTAGTCCGCATACGAGCTGATTGCATATTAACATAAAGGCATAAATATGATTCCCGACCAGATCCGGGCATGGCTCGCGGCAGAAGGCGTCCCGTTCAGGGAGGTTCATCACGAGTCGACCCGAACCTCGGAAGAATCCGCCCGCGCCCGTGGCGAGGAATTGCGGATTGGCGGCAAGGCGCTGCTCATTAAAGTCGACGATGTCTACCGGTTGTTCGTCCTGAGCGCGGATAGGAAGCTGGATTCGGCGGCCATCAAACGCCATTTCGGAGCGCGGAAGACGCGGTTCGCAACGCCGGAAGAACTGGCGGAGCTGACCGGCCTCGTGCCCGGTTCAGTCCCGCCGTTCGGTCAGCCTGTGCTGCCGTTTCCCTTATACGCGGATCCGTCGGTCTTCGAAAATGACCGCATCGCGTTCAATGCCGGTTCACTGACGGATTCCATCGTGATGCAGGCGGGCGATTACCGGCGGCTGGCGGTGCCCGAAGTGTTTTCATTCGCCGTCTGACCCTTCGGCTTCGCCAGCAACCGGATCGCAGCGCCGACCATCGCCGCTATGGGGCCGCAGCCCGCGATGGCGATCTGATACCAGCCCGGCTTCGACGCTCCTTCCTGGCGCATGGAAACGATGCTCATAGCGATCATCAACATTCCGACCGCGGCCGCGTGAGGGAATTCATGCGACGCCGCTATGCGCGCCGTGGCGTAGCCACCGAGTACGGCGGCGGCAATGGTCCACAGCACGCCGAGAATCAGGTAGTTTGCCGGCGCATTTCCGGTAAAGCTCGCAGTGGGAAGGCTCCCTGCCGCAAGGCTGCCGGCGAACGCGGACAGCATCTGAACGATCGCGAAAAAAACGCCGAATCCAAAGAGAACTGCCAGCACGCTCCGGGCAACCTTCACTTCTGCACCTCGTTCCGGATCGCCTCCAGCTCACGTCCCGCATCCGCCCATTTGCCCTGGCTGGTCAGATCGCGATAACGCTGCAGATGCTGGCGGATACTTTCAATCCGCGGGTCGAGATTCTTCTGCGGCGCTGCAGGCAAGGCTGGCGCGGAAGCGCTCCCGGGATTTTGCGTCACCAGCGCGGGCGCGGCGCCTCCGCTGAGCTGGCTTAACGCCTGCTCGTAGGTGTCCGCATAGATGAGACGATTGCCCACCGCCAGCACCACCTTCTTCAACTGCGGCATGCGCGCCTGCGTGGCCTGCAGGTAGATCGGCGAGACATAAAGGAACGTATCGCCCACCGGCAACACAAGCGTCTGCCCCTGCAAAACCTGGGAACCCTGCTGATTCCAGAGCGTCAGGTCTTTGGAAATATTCTGATCCTGATTGATCCGCGCGTTGACCTGCATGGGTCCCAGAGTCAACTCCTGTTTGGAGAGCTGCAGCACCACCACTTCGCCGAGCTTGTCGCTATCGCAGCGCGCGAGCATCACGCCGATCAGGTTTTCCTTCGAGAGCGGCGTGAACGTCGTCATCAGCATAAATTCCGGCTTCGCCTCGCCCGGCAGCGTCGCGAATACATAGGTGGGGCTTACGGGCTTCGGCTCGGCGTTTTGGCCGGAGGAGTACCGCGCCAGTTCCCACACGTCTTCGTTGTTGTAAAAAGACTGCGGATTTCGCATGTGGTACACGCGATACATGTTCGCCTGCACGCTGAACAGCTCTTCGGCGTACCGTGTATGCGCGCGCAGGCTGGCGGGCATGTGGGACGCGTCTTCATACAACGAGGGAAACAAGGTCCGGTATGACTCGATCACCGGGTCGGCCGGATCGAAAACGTAGATATGCGTCTCCCCGTCATAGGCGTCGATCGTGGCTTTGACCGAGTTGCGCATATAGTTGATGGTTCCGTTGTAAGCCTCGATCTGGCGCGAAAACGGATGCGCATTCGATGTCGTATAGCCGTCGAGCAGCCAGACCAGGCGTCCTTCGGGCGTCACCACGATGTAAGGGTCGTTGTCCCACTCCAGATAAGGGGCGAGCGTCTGCATGCGTTCGCGCACCCGGCGGTGAATCATCATGCGGCTGTGGTCCGTCAGATAGCCGGTGAGGATGATATTCGAATCGCCGAAATCAAGAGCGGCCGCAGCCCGCATCAGCAGCGACGATATGGGAAATCCACCTTTCCCGGCGTAACGCGTCTTGGCGTTGTCGGAGCCCTTTGGATAATCGAACTCCTCCTGCGCCGTATCGACGAAAACCGGCTCGTGCTGCAGTTCCCCATAGTAAAGCTCCGGCCGGTCGATCTTCAACGACGGCGTTTTAACCTCCGGCGGCATGTCCTGGACAAGATAGACCGGTTGCCCGTCAGGCGTGATCTTGCTGACTTCCGCCAGCACGAGCCCGTAACCATGCGTGTAGATGAAGTGCGGATTGATCCAGCTGGATTGCGTGCCCGGCAACTGGTTGATATCGAGCTCGCGGGAGGAAAGCAGTACTTGCCGGTATTGCCCGTCGATGTTGTACCGATCCACGTCGGGAGGTTCGTGAAACGCGTAGTAGGGCCGCAGCGCCTGCATCTGCGTAACCGTGTCGTGGAATGGTTTCCAGTCCCACAAGCGCACATTGTCGAGCAGAGTCTTATGCTTCGACGTGTCGATTGTCGCGTTCGGGTCGGTATGCATTTCGATCTCGCGCGCTCTGGTGGAAAGTCCATAGGCGGCGCGGGTAGCTTCGATGTGCGTCTGAATATAAGGCCGCTCCAGCGAGATTTCATTGGGCTTCACGTAAAGCGCGCCCATGATCGACGGGACCGCCAGCATCAGCACCAAGCTCCCGCCAACCACCACACCCGCGGCAATCCAGCGGCGCAATATCACCAGACCCGCGCCCACGATCAGTGCGCCAATGACAAGCCAGTAGAGCGGAAGGGCGAAATGGTCGTCGGTATAGTCGATCCCCACCATGAACCGATGCTGGTTCCAGACCATCTCGAACCGCCCGAGGTAGAAACGGGCCGCGAGCGCGACGAGGAAGAAGGCGAGAGCCCCGCGCAGGAATTTCGATTCGAGACCGCCGCTCAGGCGGAGGAGGGAAAAGTCGAACGGTCCGCGCGCGAGGTCGGGCAGCGTGAACCGCAATTGCCAGCCGCGCGCGGTCAGCCAATAAACCAGAATCGCCACGATAACCACGGCGAAGATGAAGCCGCGCAGATCGGACCAGAAAGGCAGATCGAAAAGATAAAACGTTACGGGCTTGCCGAAGACCGGGTCATGGAAGCCCTCGAAGTTGTGCAGCGAGCGGCTGCCGGCGAAGCGCAGGACGGTCCAGTTATCGATGCCGGCGTCGGAAACCAGGAAAGCCAGCGCCAGAAGCCCAACGCTCGAAATTCGCGAATAAATCGGATAGTCGCCGACCTGCCCTCCGGCAAAATGCACGCCGCGGGCATGTGCAATGAGCAGTACGATCCACGTGAGGAGCGTGGTGCCCGCAACGGGGATCGTCGAGTACGCATAGAGATCGATCCACGTGCGGACCTGGCCGAGTTCCTTCCACCACGAATAATCGATCAGCAGCGAAGCGGCCCAACGCGTGCCGATCAGCAGCACGACGAGCAGAATGAATAGGCCGATCAGGCCCATCCGCAGCCCTCGGCGTTGCCCGCCGGTTATCGCTCTCGGTCCTGAAAACGAGTCCATACGATTTCGCCCCCGACTATCGTCGCGAGCGGGCCGCCGCGGAAACGTCTTCCGCCAAATGGTGAGTTGCGGCTTTTCGAGAACGACTGCTGAACATCATACGTCCATTCCGTGTGCATGTCGAAGATCGTGACATCGGCGGGGGCCCCGGGCGCAAGGGTTCCGCGGTTGAGTTTGAGGATATTGGCCGGCCCGGTAGTGAACAATTCCACCATCCGGTTGATGGTGATTCGCCCCGTGTGCACAAGCTGGGCGAGCGAAAGGCCGACGGCGGTTTCGAGCCCCGTGATGCCGAACGGGCAGCGCTCGAATTCCTGCATTTTCTCGCTTCCGGCGTGGGGCGCGTGGTCGGTCGCGATGGCGTCCACCACGCCGCTGACGATCCCTTCGATCACGGCGTCCGCATCGTGTTGGCAGCGCAGCGGCGGCTTCATTTTGTAATTGCTGTCGTAGTGGGCAAGTTCCTGGTCGGTAATGGCGAAATGATGCGGGGTGACTTCGCAGCTCACCTTGAGGCCGCGGCTTTTGGCGAACGCAACCATGGCGACGGACCGCGACGTCGAGAGATGCGCCACATGAAATCGCGCGCCGGTGAGCTCGGCCAGCAGAAGATCCCGCGCCACCATCACGTCTTCCGAGGCGGAGGGAATACCGCCCAATCCGAGGCGCACCGATTCCCTGCCCTCGTGCATGTCGCCGCCGGCGCTCAGGTTCAGATCTTCGCAATGGTCGATCACGGTCAGATCGAGGGCAAGCGCGAGTTCCATCGCCCGGCGCATGACGCGTGCGTTCATCACGGGCCGCCCATCGTCTGAAACCGCCACGATCCCGGCTTCGCGCATGGAACCGATCGCGGCCAGTTCTTCGCCCAGACTGCCTTTTGTGATGGCGCCGATCGGGAACACATTGACGCAGGCGATGTCGCGCGCGCGCTGGACGATGTAGCTGGTCACGGTGGCGCTGTCGTTCACAGGTACGGTGTTCGGCATGCAGCAGATGGTCGTGAATCCACCGGCGGCTGCCGCGCGCGCACCGGTCTCAATGGTTTCGGCGTGCTCGATGCCGGGCTCGCGCAAGTGCACGTGCATGTCGATGAAGCCGGGGGCGACGACGGCTCCGGTGGCATCGAACAGGACGGCATCGGGATCAGTGAGTCCGGTTCCGACGGATTCGATGCGGCCGTCGCGGATCAGGATATCGGCCCGCCCATCGCCACTCGAAGCGGGATCGATGACGCGTCCGCCGGTGATCAGCAGCGCAGTCATAAGTCATCGCCGCCTAAAATTCGTTCGAGCACTGCCATCCGCACCGCGATGCCGTTTCCCACCTGATTGAGAATCACCGAACGCTGGCTGTCCGCGACTTCCGAACTCAACTCCCGTCCCCGGTTGATCGGACCCGGATGCATCACGATGACGTCCGGCTTTGCCAGCGCCAGGTGCTCCAGGCGCAGCCCATAGAAGCGAAAATATTCACCTGCCGACATAGGCGCTTCATGCTGCCGTTCCAGCTGTACGCGCAACATCATGATGACATCGACATCGCGTATGGCTTCGGTCATTTCGTAAGCCAGGCGCACTCCGGGAGCGAGTTGCTCCAGTTCCCGCGGCAGCAGGGACGGCGGACCGCACAACACTATATCCACGCCGAATTTCGAAAGCAGATGCACATTGGAACGGGCTACGCGGCTGTGCGCGATGTCCCCGATGATGGCGACGCGGAGGTCTTCAAGCGTCGGGCGCTGGTCGAGAATCGTGCGCGCGTCGAGAAGCGCCTGGGTGGGATGTTCATGCGTCCCGTCGCCCGCGTTGACGATGGGAATCTGCAGGTGCCGCGCGAGAAAATGCGGAGCGCCGGAAGCCGCGTGGCGCATCACGATGGCATTGGGCCGCATGGCGACGAGCGTGTTCAGCGTGTCGACCAGCGATTCGCCCTTGGAGACGCTCGATCCCTGCGCGGCGATCGACACCGTGTCCGCGCCCAGCCGTTTGGCCGCGATCTCGAAGCTGACGCGCGTGCGCGTGGAGGCCTCAAAGAACAGGTTGACGATCATCTTGCCGCGCAGCGCATCCAAACGGCGAAAAGGACCGCTTTCGATCGGTTGAAAGAAATGGGCGCGCTCGAGAATGGCTTCGATTTCGGCACGGTCCAGGCTCTCGATATCGAGCAGGCCGGCGGGTTTTGCGGCCGTGGTTCCAATCATGCGGTTGGCATTAAGCGGCTTCGGCGGTGGTCCGTTCCACCAGGAGCACCTTTTCCATTTGATCGATCTCCTGGAATTTGACTTCAATTATTTCGTCGTCCGTGGTCTGTACGGTGCGGCCGATGTAACGCGCTTCGATGGGCAGCTCGCGATGGCCGCGGTCGATCAGCACCAGCAACTGAACTCGCGCCGGACGCCCATGATCGAACAGCGCGTCGAGGGCCGCGCGTATGGTTCGGCCGGTGTAGAGCACGTCGTCCATCAGGATGATTTCTTTCCCCTGCACGGAAAACGGAATTTCGGTCGCGTTGAGAACGGGTTTCAGGTCGACAGTGCTCAGGTCGTCCCGATAGAGATTGATATCGAGAATTCCGACCGGGATTTTCAATTTTTCCAACGCGACGATTTTGGCTGCAAGCCGTTGCGCGAGCGGCACCCCCCGGCGCCGTATTCCGATGAAAGCCAGTCGATCCAGGTCTTTCGTCTTTTCGAGAACCTCATGGGCCAGACGGACCAGGGTGCGGTCGATCTCCGAAGCGCTCATGAGCTGCGATTTGACCCGCGTCAAAGCCATCGAACGGATTGTAGCGCATGAACCCTGACGCGCCGCTCAAAAACGCTTCATACGTCCGCGGATTCGCCTGGTGAGCTTTTCCATCTCGTCCAGCTTTTTCAGCGAAGATAACGATAAGACATAGCGATCGTCTTTTTCCAGATCCTCTTCGAACGATCTGGCGATGTTGAGGAGTTCCTGTGCGTCCTTCACGTTTCGTTCGTAGTCCGCTTTGAGAATCTCGTCACGTTGTTTCTTGCCGTTGGGAAGACGGATGTCTTCGGGCGGATCGCCGGGCGTAGGGAGATCCCTTTGGGCCATCAGCACTCCAGGCACCAGCAGGAGCAATGCGCGACGGATGCGGGAATGGGCCTTCAAATCCCCCACTTCGGTATCATACCCAACAGACAAATGAACGATGTCAACATAGGTATCATCGGGCTCGGAAATGTGGGCTCGGGAGCCCTTTCCATCCTGGCCGCAAACGCCGATCAGATCGCGCTGAAGCTGGGGTTCCGGCTGCGCGTGACGGCCGTTTGCAGCCGGTCTGTTGCAGGTAAGGAGCTTCCCACCGGGCTGGGCGAACTCATGCGCACTCCCGACTGGCGGGAGGTCGTGACCAACCGCAATGTGGATATCGTGGCCGAGCTTATTGGCGGGACGACGGTTGCGCGCGAGATCATCGACGGCGCGATCGCCAACGGGAAATCGATCGTCACTGCCAATAAAGAATTGATGGCGCTGTGCGGCGCCGAGATCTGGGACCGGGCGATCAAATCCAACATCAACCTCGCCATGGAAGCTAGCGTGGCCGGTGGCATCCCTATCCACGCGGTCCTGCGCGAAGGCATTTCGGGAGACCGCATCGTCGCCATTGCCGGAATCCTGAACGGCACCAGCAACTACATCCTCACCGAAATGGAGCGCCGCGGCGAGTCGTTCGATTCGATTCTGGCCGAAGCGCAGGCGCTCGGTTACGCGGAGGCCGACCCGAGCGCGGACGTCGACGGATACGACGCGCGCTCGAAGCTGGCAATTCTGGCGGCGCTGGCGTTCGGCGAGCGCATTACCCCGAGCGACATTTACGTCGAAGGGATACGGCGCATCACCGCGCAGGATTTCGACTACGCGCATCAGCTTGGGCACACGATTCGCCTGGTGTGCGGCGCAACGCAAACGGAGCGTGGATTGATTCTTTCCGTGCGCCCGGCGTTGATCCGGCAGTCGACGATTCTGGCGAGCGTGCAGGGCGCTTATAACGCGGTCTGGGTGAAGGGGCACTTTGGCGCGGATACGTTTTATTACGGACGCGGCGCAGGTGCGAGTCCGACGGGCGTGGCCGTGGTGAGCGATCTGATGCGGGTGGCGCGGGAGATCCGCTGTGGCAGTCCGGAGCGCGTGTCCCCGTTCGCACATGAGCGTCTGGGAGAGTATGAGCCGGTTCCGATTACCCTGCAGCACCGGCCGTATTATTTGCGGTTCCGGGTGGAGGATGGTCCTGGAATTATTGCGGAATTGGCCCGAATATTGGCGGCGAAGCATATCAGCCTGGAGGCGGTGCTGCAATTGCCCAGCGACACGAAGCATAATTTGCCGTTTGTGATTACGGTTGAGCCGTCGTCGGAACAGGCGATCCGGGAGGCGGTGGTACAGATGAGCCGGTTGAGTTTTTTAAGGGAACCGCCGTTGGCGCTGCCGATGGAACCGCCGCTGTAGGGGCCGACAGAAGTATTCTTGGACTTGAATCGCATATCGCAATTCCTGAATAGACCCGTTATAGTCGCCGTCTGGATGCTCCTCGCTGTCTCCCTGTTACTGGTACCGCTGTTGATCACGGGCATTGTCATCGACGTCGATTCGAATATGCCCCTTGCACAGAAAGTCTACGTCAGGGACGCAGAGCCCGTTTTATTTCTTTTGTCTCTATTCCCGCAGTTACTTGCCGCGCGCATCCTCATTAAGTGTTCTGATCGGAGATCAAGCCGGCTCATCACGACGCTCCGATTTCTGGGACTTTTCGCAGCATGCTCCGCTGGCTCATTTCTCGCCGGTGTTGCGATAGACGGGCTCACTGGAAACTGGCTGATTCGACTCGCGTTTGAAATTATCGGTTCTGCGAAGCGGCGCTGAAGAAGCTCACTCGGCGAGTTTGCGGAACGCCTTGCCGTTACGCTGGCGCGCCAATTTCTGGGCTGCCTCGAAATCCTTGAGCCGTCGTGAGGGCTTGGCGGCGCGACGATTGATTGCTTCCCGTTTGTACTTACATGAAGCGGTGTGTCCGGGTCGATCTTGAGCAGATGGGGAATCGGGCGATCGATTATGAACGCCAGGACGTTTCCGTGTTTGGTCGGAGGGGCGGCTATAACGGCGGCTATAACGGAAGCTGTCCGACCCGCCTTAACGGTCTC
>Ga0209167_10002041_pt1 | contig 11240 bp, 7 predicted proteins | sample Coa_R1_9_FD_187154 | JGI IMG/M metagenome (GOLD analysis project Ga0209167, IMG submission 187154) | Surface soil microbial communities from Centralia Pennsylvania, which are recovering from an underground coalmine fire - Coalmine... | ecosystem: Environmental > Terrestrial > Soil > Unclassified...
GTTAGTCGGCCTGGTGCATTCCTTTTCCACCGCAGTTCCACCGGCCTGCGCTCCAATTGCTACCTTCAGGACTTGTTCACCGTCGAATCCGCCAGAGGCCAGGGCATCGGCCGCGCGCTCATCGAAGAAGTCTATCGGCGTGCGGCGCAAGCCGGCTCCGGCCGAGTCTACTGGCAGACCCACGAAACCAACAAAACCGCGATGATTCTTTACGATAAGGTCGCCGAAAAATCCGGCTTCATCATCTATCGCAAGGACCTGTGAAAAAGACTTGTGAACGACCTCTGTGAAAAACACCTATCCAGTGGAGGAAATCATGATCGCACCCCGTCGTATCGCAATTTATGTTCTCCTGTGCGCCTTGTGCGCGCTGGCCATCCTGTTGCAATCCGATCTGGCGCTTGCACAAACAGAGTCTGCGCCTGCACCCGCAGCGCTGCAAGCCGCCACGCTGCGCGACGGCCAGCACGATTTCGACTTCGAGGTCGGCACCTGGAAAATCCACCTGAAGCGTCTGGTGCATCCTTTGACCGGCTCCACAACGTGGGAGGAATTTGACGGCACTGTCGTCGCCCGCGCGCTCTGGGATGGCCGCGCCAACATGGATGAATTCGAAGCGGACAGACCCTCCGGCCGCGTCGAAGGCCTCACACTGCGTCTCTACAATCCTAAGGCTCACCAGTGGAATCTTTATTGGGCCAACAGCAAAACAGGCCTGTTCTCCGGCCCGCCCCAAGTCGGCGAATTCAAGAATGGAGTCGGCGAGTTTTACTGCCAGGACACTTTCAATGGCCGAATGATTCTGATTCGCTACGTGTGGTCAGGCATTACCGCGAACTCCGCTCACTTCGAACAATCGTTCTCTGACGACGGCGGCAAAACCTGGGAAGTGAATTGGATCAGCGATCAAACGCGCACCAGCGATCAACAGGCTGAAGCGTCCGCGGCTCCCCAATCAGATTCCGTAGCCTCGCAAATCAGCGCCGCGGATCAGGATGGACCACACGGTTTTGACGGCCTCTTCGGCACGTGGAATTACCGCGTGAAGCGCCTCATGCACCCGCTGACGGGCTCCACGACGTGGATCCAATTTCCAGCCACCGGCACGTGCTACAGAATCTGGGGCGGCCGCGCCCAAGTGGACACATTCGAAGCCGATGATCCCAACGGCCACATCGAAGGCCTCGTCGTGCGCCTATACAATCCTGAAAACCATCAGTGGAGCCTCAACTGGGCCACCAGCAAGACCGGCATTCCCGACCCGCCCCAAATCGGCAAATTCAAAAATGGACACGGCGACTTTTACACCCAGGACACGATCAACGGCAAAACCATTTTCGTTCGATACGATTGGACGAAAATCAACACCGACACGCCCCACTTCGAGCAATCCTTCTCCGAAGATGGCGGCCAAACCTGGGAAGTAAACTGGATCACCGACCAAACGCGCGCCCCCGACGCCGCCGAGAAGACGCGCTGAAGTCCGCGAAAGCGCCAAAACAGAATTACATGCGAAAAGGGATGAAAAAATGACCACAAGACTCTTAATCGCACTGCTGACCATGATTGGCATTTGTAATCTCACTCTGGCTCGCAGCGGGCAATCCACCCAGAAAAATTCGATCGATCCTGCCGCTAACTTGAAAGATTTTCAGGCTATCGAGTTCCGTCGCTATACGCTCAAGCCCGGAAGCCGTCAGCATTTCGCGCAGTATTTTGAAAGTTATTTCCCCGAAGCTTTTGAGCAGCAGGGCGCCATCGTGGAAGGTTCATTCTTCGAACGCAAAAATCAGAACGGCTTCACATGGATCCGCGGCTTCCACACCATGGATGCCCGCGCCGTGCTGAACGCCGCTTTCTACTACGGCCCGCTGTGGAGAGAGCATAAGGAACTGATGAACAGCTTTATCGACGACTCCGACAATGTGCTGTTGCTGCGCCCGCTAACTCCCGATCGCGGCATCATCGTTTTGCCGTCGGTCGATCCCGTGACGGAGCCAACCGGCCCTGCAGGTGTGGTGGTGGCGGAAATATTTGCCGTGAAACCAGACGGCGTGGAGGCCTTCGCGAAAGGCGCGGAGCCAGCCTTCGCTGCCTATAGGGCCTCGGGCGCGCGCGAAGCCGGCGTGTTGGTTACGCTGGACGCGAAGAATAACTTCCCGCAACTTCCGGTCCGCACCGACGGCCCTTTTTTGATCTGGCTAGGCGTCCTGAAAGACAACGAAACGCTGCAGGCGAGCTTCACTCCAGAGGAAGAGCGCGCGCTGCAACCGCTTCTCGCCACAGGTTTGCTGCGCGAAGCACCAGAGCTGGTTGTGCTCGACCCCACTCCGCGTTCGCGCCTGCGCTGGCTGCCCTGAGCAGTGAAACGATGATGCTGGCAAGCGCGCAGCCCATCGGCCTCTCACCGGCTCTTTTCCGATTTGATCGTACCAGCGCCGCAGGTGCGGCATAAGTTAGCCCACCCCGGAAAGGGTGGGAAAGTTCGCAAAGAGAATCCGGAGCGCCGTAGGCGCGACACAACTCTCGTCGAGGATGCCAATTTAGCCGGTGCCGGCGCAGTTTGCGCGCAAATACCGGATAGCGGCGGCGCCACGCCATCATTAATCTGGAGGTGTCAAACAAACGTCATGAAAGCGCAAAAAAATATTCGGGTTTATCTTCTGCTCTGCGTCGTGGCGCTGGCCGCGCAACCTCTGCATACACAAGCGCAGCAAAATTCCGCCGCATCGCAGCCAAACGCTCAACAAGCTGCCGTCGCGCGCGACGGCCAGCACGATTTCGACTTCGAAATCGGCACCTGGCACACGCACCTAAAGCTTCTGCAACATCCATTGACCGGCTCAACGACGTGGATCGAATACGATGGCAAATCCTACATCCGCAAGATCTGGGATGGCCGCGCCAACCTGGTGGAACTGGAAGTCGACGGCCCCACCGGCCACGTCGAAGGCCTCTCGCTGCGCCTCTACAATCCGGAATCCCGCCAATGGAGCCTGAATTTCGCCAATAGCACGCAAGGCATCATGAGCATCCCCACCGTAGGCGAATTCAAAAATGGACGCGGAGAATTTTACGATCAGGAGCCATTCAAGGGCCGCATGATTCTGGTCCGCAATGTTTTCTTGGACATCACCCCAAATTCCTACCGCTTCGAACAATCCTTCTCCGACGACGGCGGCAAAACTTGGGAAACAAACTGGATCGCAGTGGACACGCGCATACCCGAAACAGAAAGCAGCCAGCAAGAAGAGAAAGACAAATCACGTGTAGCCGCATCCGCAGCCGCGCACGACCCGCAAGAAGCCTCGCCGCAATCCTCACCCACCCGTCAACAACTCGGCGAAGCCTGGTGGACCGGCCCCATGCTGGCGAACAACGCCTCCACGCTCCCCCGCGGACATTTCCTCGTCGAGCCTTACCTCTACGATGAAATCAGCCCACACACCAACGGCCTGGGCTCCCTCACATACATCGAATACGGCCTGGTGAATCGCCTAACCATCGGTCTAATCCCCACCTTCGGCTACAACAAATCCAGCGACGGCCCCAGCAGCACCGGCGTCGGCGTCGGAGACGTCACAGTGCTGGCCCAATACCGACTCACGCAATTCCACGAACACCACTCGCTCCCCACCATCTCCTTCATGGTGCAGGAAACATTCCCCAGCGGGAAATACGATCAACTTGGCACCCGCCCCAGCGACGGCCTGGGCGCCGGCGCCTACACCACGATTCTCGGGCTCAACTCTCAAACCTATTTCTGGATGCCCAACGGCAGAATCCTGCGCATGCGCCTGAATGGCACGCAGTCGCTCTCCACTTATGCAAGCGTAGAAGGTGTCAGCGTCTACGGCACCGCATCAGGATTTCAAGGCCACGCCAAGCCCGGCGCCTCCACTTTCGTGGACGCCGCATGGGAATACAGCCTGACCCGCAACTGGGTGCTCGCGCTCGACGCCACCTATCGCCACACGAACAACACCCGCATCACAGGCTACGACGCATCGCAAACCCCGCCAAACATTCAGCAAAACACCGGCTCAAGTGACGCCATCGGCTTCGCCCCAGCCCTCGAATACAATTGGAAGCCCACCATCGGCGTCCTAGTCGGCACCCGCATAATCGCCCTAGGCCACAACACTCCCACGACGATCACCCCCGCCGTTGCAATCAACTACGTCCACTAATCCACGCGGTAGCGATCAACCACGTCCACCAGCAGTCATCTCGCCAGCACCGCCTCCAGAAAGGCGGGGCTTCAGTTTATCCTGAGATCCAGCCAGCGGTGGGATCGAAGGGCCCCGCCGCCAACCTCCGAGAGACCATGGGACTTTAGCCCCTGAAGCCGTGCCTTTCGAGCGCGCCAAATTATTCATGAGATAGCTTGGCTCTGCTGACGTCCTGCGCGGCCGCTCGAATTGAGTAGCGCCGGTGTCTCGCCGGCTCTTTTCCCGATGAATGCCACGGCACCAGCGCCGTAGGTGCGACATAAGCTAGCCCAGGCCGGAAGGCCTGGGAATCGTCACAAGAAAAATCGAGCGCGCCGTAGGCGCGACACAAGCCTCGCAGGCGCCCGTGGTCGGGTCGATTCCAGCACAAACCGCACCGCTTCCTCGCCCACGTAGTCGCCTCTCCCCCACTCCAATCCAGCGCCGTAGGCGCGGCACAAGCTAGCCCAGGCCGGAAGGCCTGGGAAACATCGCAAAAAAATCCGGAGCGCCGTAGGCGCGACACAAACCGCATTCACCCAAGCGCAAATTTCGGATCGAAGACAACGCCGTGTTTTTTCAGCAACGCCAGAAACTCCGCATCAAACCCCATTTTCCGATGATGCGCCTCCTGATTCTGGATGTACCGGACGACGGCAGGCACCAGCGACGCGCTCACGCTGAACGCCGCGTACCCTTCCTGCCACACGAATTTGTGCCCTCGCGCATGCGCCCAGCGCGACGAATTCGACTTGATCGTGAGCACCGCCTTGGCTAGCGCCAGCGATTGCGGCAGTTCGACCAGAAGATGAATATGGTCCGCCGCCCCGCCAATCCCGTGCGTGAAAATCCCGTGATTCTTGCAGATGCCAGCAACGTAGGCCCACAGCTCCGCTTGAAATTCCTTAGGAATGGATCTGCGCCGCTCTTTGGTGCTGAAGATGATATGGAGGGTGTTTCGCGCGTAGGTATGAGGCATAATCCGCGCCTCCAATTTTTTTATATCATGCGCCCCGCGTTTCGCGGGCGGGATATGTTGTGACCGGTATCGCTAAGAGACGGAGATACGCCCCGCCTCCTGGTACACGGACGGGATGCGCAGGTGCGTACGCGCGAGGCATGTGTCGCACCTACGGCGCTCCAACTCCTCAACGCGAAATTTCCCACCGCTCCCGCGCTGGGCTACCTTATTCCGCGCCTACGGCGCTGGCTCGTGATATATCGGCCGGTGACGAGTGCCGCATCACGCGGCGCTCGCAAGAATTAAGAATTTCCTTTGGTAGTGTGGAAATTCTGTGCCACCTGCACAAGGCACCGACCAAGCGACATCGCATAAACTCATCAGCGCCGTAGGCGCGGCATAAGCTAGCCCAGGCCGGCAGGCCTGGGAGTCGTTGCAAGAGAAATCCGGAGCGCCGTAGGTGCGACATAAGCTAGCCCAGGCCGGCAGGCCTGGGAATCGTCGCAAGGAAAATCGGGAGCGCCGTAGGTGCGACACAAGCCTCGCACCGATCTCACGTGTGCCATCGCCAAGTGCGGGCGGGTGGGCCACTCTTGCCCTCCACTCAAACGAAGGGACTAGCTTTTACGGGTGCCGGACCCTTCGGTTTTTGAAGGGTCCGGGTTTAGACGTAGCGCCGCTCCAGAATTTTTGTGACAACCACCGTGTTATGTCAGGCCATCGCCAGCGAAGAAGTGTAACGGATGTCCTGATGCACGCTGCAATCCATGTCCCGAGACAAACACCCTCAGCCACAACACTATAAAACGCCGGCGCGAAGCGCCCGCCTCGCGTTTTGTGGGTCGGAGCTTTAGCTCCGACATAAATCCAAGGCCGCGGAGCGGCCTACCTTTCGTGAATCGCGCTACAGCGCGATTCAGCCTGAGCAGCGGCAGTGCCGCTTCGAAGGGCGGTGCCTTTCCCGTGTGTTTTCGAGTTGCTCGCGCCCCACCTGGTCCGATCCGCCCCCGCGAGGTCCCACCCCTCAGTTTGCACTTGCGTCACCTTAACGACTGTGTTATCATAAGTCGTGCGCTAATTTCATCACGACGAGGGGGATTCATGGCCAATGCTGCGTACGCCGAGGCAGCCCGCACGGCAACCCCACCCTCCACTCGCCAATTTCTAATCGGCAGCACCGCAATTAGAAACGCTCGTAACTCCCCTGAAAGCAGCACGTTGGATTTTTCTAATCGGTCGAAAATTGCATGTCTGCTTGCACTTCTTGCACACGTTTTGGGCTCCAGGAATCACGATTACCGAGGCACGTATCACAGTTCGCGGTTCACTAATCACCAATCACTACTCACCAATCACGCATTTCTAATCGCTACCCAAATATTAGAAATCAAGTTAAATAGCTCACAGCAAACGAGAAAACATTTTTTAATCGCTACTTTTTCGGCCTTTTTGCCGCCCGCGCTCCACTTCAACAATCGCCTCCACAAATTTCTAACCGCAACAGACCAAATTGAGAAAACTTGCAATCGCATGAAAACAGAAGAGAAACGATTTTCTAACCGCAACAAAAAAGCCATGTCTGCGGAAATCGGCTCCCCCACTGCGTTGCGCTGCCGCTCACGCTTTTGCTATCCGCACGCGGGTGATGTTAGAAATGTGTGGCACAAGCGCAAGCACACACGGACGCAGTGGAGGAAGCATGGCGAAGTCGCGCAGGGAATTCCTAGCGGATGCATCGGCGGGGCTGTTCGGAGCCGCAGTGGTCTTGCACGCACAAGATCAAATGGCCCAGGATCTAAAGCTTGTGGCGCAGCCCGCAACGCCGCAGCCTACAGCATCGCAGTCCGCAACGTCATCACCGGGCCAGCAAGCCGTGAATCCGCCGCCAGGCATGCCCTCCGCGTTCGGCACCGCTCCCCCGGTCGGACCCGTGGTATCGCCCGAAACTTTCGCCGAAGCCGAGAAATTGGTGCGCGTGGAAATGACCGACGCAGACCGCGCGCAAGCCGCCGGCAACTGGCGCAATTCCATGGCAGCGCTCTACGAACGGCGCACCGGGCCGAAAAAAGTTGCGCTCGAAGCAACTCTTTCTCCCGCGTCGCGCTGGGACCCGGTGCTGCCCGGGATGAAAGCCGGTCCAGATCGCGATTTATTTATTCGCAGCAAGAACGACGCAGGCCCATTGCCCAAGCGCGGCGAAGACATCGCGTTCGCCTCCGTAACCCAGCTCTCCCGCTGGATCGAAACGAAGCAAATCACTTCGGAGCGGCTCACAAATATTTACCTCGACCGCATCGCACGCTTCGATCCCAAACTGCGCTGCATAATCACGCTGACGCGCGACCTCGCCCTGACGCAAGCAAAGCAAGCCGACATCGAAATCGCCGCGGGAAAATATCGCGGGCCGCTGCACGGCATCCCGTGGGGCGGCAAGGATCTGCTCGACACGGCCGGAATTGCAACAACCTACGGCGCCGAACCTTTTCGCAATCGCATCCCAACGAGAAACTCAGCGGTAGTGCAGCGTCTGCACGAAGCCGGCGCGGTCCTGATCGCGAAACTGAGCCTGGGCGCGCTCGCGCTCAACGACGTATGGTTCGGCGGCCAGACCATGAATCCATGGCTGCTCGAAGAAGGTGCGTCAGGCTCCAGCGCCGGTCCAGGCGCCGCCACCGCCGCGGGTCTCGTAGGTTTTTCAATTGGCAGCGAGACGGGCGGCAGCATCGTCAGCCCCAGCATGCGCTGCGGAGTCACGGGACTGCGTCCCACCTACGGCCGCGTAGCGCGCACCGGCGCAATGACGCTGTGCTGGTCGCTCGACAAGCTTGGCCCGATGACGCGCGGCGTCGAAGACGCGATGCTGGTGCTGCAAGCGATCACCGGTCCAGACGAAGGCGATTTGGACAGCGTTCCCAGCAAGCTCGATTTCGATTCCGGCGCGAGCGTGCAAGGCCTGCGCGTCGGCTATTTCCCCGCGTGGATGAACGGCAAAGGCTCGACGGACGTGGATCGCGCGGCACTGGAGACCGTGAAGAAGGTGGGCATGGTTCCGGTGGAAGTGTCCATTCCCGATTGGCCGTACGATTCGCTGGCACTGATTTTGTTCGCCGAAGCGGGCGCCGCCTTCGAAGAAATCACGCTCAATCACGAGCTAGATCAGCTGAAAATGCAGGTACCGGACGCGTGGCCGAATTCTTTCCGCCAGGCGCGCTTCCTTTCCGCGGTGGATTTTGTGCAAGCCGACCGGCTGCGGCGCAAAGTGGCCATAGAAATGGCGCGCGTTTTCAACGAAGTGGATTTACTACTGGTGCCGTCGTTGCGCGACGAGATGCTGACAATCACGAATTTCACCGGACATCCTTCGCTCACGTTGCGCGCCGGATTCGTGCAAGTTTCGAAGGCGCGCAGTGACTGGGCGCCGGATCCGCAGAACCCGCTGCCACAATTTTCGCCCCCGCGCCGCGTACCCCACGGCGTCACCCTTATCGGACGCCTCTTTGACGAGGGCACCGTGGGCCGCGCCGGCCTGGCACTCGAACGCAGCTTTAACGTAGTCGGCGAGCGCCCACCCGGATTCTAAATCGTGCCAGGACCCGGACCTGTCCGTCCGACCAGTAGTTTTTGCCGCTTGTTTTCTCTAACCTATTCATGAATGCCAGCCGATATGCGAGGCAGCGATCGAAACCTCCCGGCCCATCCAGCCGACCGGGAACCATGGGAGGTGCAAGAATGAAAGAAAGTGACGCGCTGATTCAGTTTAAGGACGGGGTCGAACTACTGAAGAACGGTTACCCGAAGGACGCTCTACCCCACCTGCGCAATGCCGTCGAGATCGAAAGCCAAAACCCCTACTATCTTTCGTTCTTTGGTTTGGCGGTTGCGCGCGCGGAAAAAAAGTGGAACGAAGCGACCCACCTCTGTGAGACCGCCCTGCAACTGAAGGGCAAAGAACCGCAATTTCACCTGAATCTGGCGGAGGTGTATGTGGCTGCGGGCAGACGCGCCAGCGCGATTGCCACCCTGGAGCGCGCCATCGAAAATTTCGGCCCGACCGCTCGTCTGACGAAAGCCCGCAGCAGAATCGAGAAGCGCCAGGCGCCAGTCCTGCCATTCCTGAAACGGGATCACGTGCTGAACAAGAGCCTGGGCAAGCTAAGGCACCGCGCAGCGAAGCGCGCCTCCTAATTTCACGTGGAACGCTGCAGGTTCTGCGAGTCACAGTGCCCCGGGGCTCGGCGCAGCCGTCGTCTGCCTAACTCCAGTGACTGCATTGCCCGGCGTCTTCCAGATTTCACAGGCCAACCCCGCATTGACGTGCCTGCGCGACTTTGCTATGTTCCCTATAGTTTTTCGCGGAGAGTGACCGTGAAACGTCGCACGATCCGGGCTACCCAAGCCGCCCAAAAGAGCCACAAACTGCTGAAAAAGAAGACGATAAAGGCTAGCGCGAAGCCAAAAGCCGCCGCGCTGCCTCCGGACCCGGACGCTCCCGCCAAGCAGGCGCAGCTAAAATTCTACGAAGAAGCCCTTAAGTTCTTCCAACAGCAGAAGTTCCAGCGCGCGAAACAGCTGCTGGAGCGCGTCCTAGAGGGCCCGAGCAAGGAGCTCGGCGACCGCGCCCAGATGCACATCCGCATCTGCGAACAGCGCATTTCGCGGCCTCCCGTTCCGGCACTGAAGTCCGCCGAGGAGCATTACACCCAGGGCGTCGCGCTGATGAACCTGGGACGCTGGGACGAAGCCCGCGAACACCTCGACCGCGCGCGCAAATCGGCGCCGAAGGCCGACCATATCGTTTACGCGATGGCTGCGCTCGATTGCCTCACCGGGGAAGCGGAATCGGCGATGCAGAATCTTAAGGTTGCGATACAGCTGCGGCCGGAAAATCGCTATCATGCGCGCAACGACGAAGATTTCGCGTTTCTGCAGGAAGATCCGCGCTTCACGGAATTGCTGTACCCGGAGCGAGACGGTTCGGCGGGCTGAGTTGCGTGGCTTTGTCTGGGAATTCGCCGTCCGGAGCTTCGCCGGGAAATTTGTTCGAAACTTCCTTTGGAAATTCGCGGCGTGAAACTTTCCGTTGTAAATCTTTGTGAAAATATTGTGTTCATCGCGGATGAAACTCGCTTGGTGAAAATCGTTCAGTGAAGCGCACATCGCAATTGCGAACTCTTCCGGTGCGGATTGTGGCGCTGGGCGGCGGCACGGGACTATCCACGGTGTTGCGCGGGCTGAAGGAATATGTGGCGACGCGCAAGAAAGAACGCAAGCCACTGCCCATCGCCGATCTCGCCGCGGTCGTCACGGTTACAGATGATGGCGGCAGCTCCGGCCGCCTGCGCCGCGAATATCGCGTGCTTCCTCCCGGCGACATACGCAATTGCATGGTGGCGCTTTCCAAGGACGAGCACCTGCTGGGGAAATTGTTTCAGTATCGGTTTCCCGCGGGGCGCGGGCTCGCGGGGCACAGCTTCGGCAATTTATTTCTGACGGCGCTTACCAATGTTACGGGGGATTTTCCGCGGGCGGTACGCGTTTCCTCGCAAGTGCTGGCGATCCGCGGCCGAATTTTTCCATCCACCGCGCAGAATGTGACGCTCGAAGCGGAACTCGAAGACGGAACCATCGTGCGCGGCGAGACCAACATTTCGAGTTCGCGCAAACGCATTCGCCGCGTGAATCTGGTGCCGCGGCGCGTGCGTCCGCTGCCCGAAGTACTGGAAGCGATTCGCGAAGCCGACCTGGTGCTGGTGGGACCCGGCTCGCTCTATACCAGCATCATTCCGAATCTGCTGGTGGAGCAGGTGAGCGAGACGATCGCGCATTCCCGCGCGGTGTGCGTGTACATCGCGAACTTGATGACGCAACCCGGCGAAACGCAGCATTATTCGGTGGCGGACCATGTGCGCGCCATCTACGAACACAGCCGCAAGGGTCTGTTCGATTACGTGGTGGTGAATCGCAAGCCAGTGCCGGAACGGCTGCTGCGCCGTTATAGCGCGCAGGGCGCCGAGCCCGTGCAGAACTCGCTCGGCGAACTGCGCCGCATGGGCCTGCGCTACATCACC
>Ga0209167_10002043_pt1 | contig 11237 bp, 6 predicted proteins | sample Coa_R1_9_FD_187154 | JGI IMG/M metagenome (GOLD analysis project Ga0209167, IMG submission 187154) | Surface soil microbial communities from Centralia Pennsylvania, which are recovering from an underground coalmine fire - Coalmine... | ecosystem: Environmental > Terrestrial > Soil > Unclassified...
AAAGCGCACAAGCTCGGTTGTCGTAGGCGTGTCGACGTTCGAGTACCGGTGAAATGCCCAATGAAAATCGGGAGAAATATCGTAGCTGTGCGCTCCGGGCTCGTTGGGAGGCGTGACGCGCTGCGGCGGCGCGCTTCCGTCGAGTTTGCTGCGATACAGATAACGCTGCGTGGCATTGTCGGGCGACGCGATGTAGTAAATCCACTGCCCCTGAGGATCGACGCCCACGACCTCGACCACGTCGAACGAACCTGGCGTGGCGAGGTGGACTTGCTTGCCGTCGCGCGAGACTACGTAAACGTGGCGCCATCCGTCTTTTTCACTGACCCATAGGAAATCCTTGCCGTCGCGCAGCCACTGAAGGTCATCGACGACGTTCACCCAGGCATCATCCTGATCGCTGTGGACGATGGAAACTGCGCCCGTGTTCGCGTCAGCCAGCATTACGTCATTCCTGTTCTGCAGCCGATTCAGATGCTGGATGACCAGCGAGTCTGAATTTCCCGCCCAGTCCATTCTCGCGATGTAGCTCTTTTCGGGATCGCCGGTAACGTCCATCCACCTGGTTTCTCCGCCGGCGGCCGGAACCACTCCAATCCGCACCAAGGAATTCGGCGTGCCGGGTTCGGGGTACGGAATTTCTTTCACGAATGGATAGACGCCGTATTGGGGATACGGAATGTGAGTGACCACGTCGTAGGGCGCGCCAACGTCGTAGATCAGCGCGAACTTTTTCACCGTGCTCGTGTTGAATTGCCAGTACGCAATGCGCTTGCTGTCAGGACTCCACTGGAACGCTTTGCGAATGTCCAGCTCCTCTTCGTAGACCCAGTCGGAAGTGCCATTGATGATGGTCTGTGAGCCGTCGTGCGTGAGCTGGGTGATCGAGCCACTCTCGGCATCTTCGACGTAGAGATTGTTGTCGTGAACGTAGGCGACTCGCGAGCCGTCGGGCGAGAAGGTCGCGAACATCAGGGTTGCGGGCGCCGCATGGCCTCCAAGCTTGCGCAACGTCTTCGCGCGACGATCGAAAACCCAGTAATCCCCGCGCGTATTCTGCCGCCAAACTCGCTGCGAGTTCGTGTAGACGAGCAGGCGATTCATGTCCGAAGACCACTCGTAATCCTGGATCTCCAGCGGCTCCTTCGCTCCGGGAGGGACGAGGTCAGAGGCGGAAATGAGCACGTCCCGTTTTCCGGTCGCCGTGTCGTATCGGATGATGTCGCGGGCGCCGTGTCCCGAGGGTGAAGACTCGACCGTCGTGAACGATTCGCCGCCGTTCAGCCAGCGAGCGGGGCCAAACGGGCGCGCCGAGTACTCATGCTTGAGGAAGGCGTCGCGAAGGAACCGGTTCTGCTCAATGGCCTGCAGAGTATTGGAGGGTTGTTGGGCATGAGCGCGTCCACCGCCAAATAAAAGTGCGGCAACGGGTATCAGAACGAGCAAGGTCGCACAGTGCTTCGCGTTGCGGGCGCGCAGATTCGAATTCCGGATGAATCGGGTCATCTTGTAGTCGTCCGATCTGAAAAAAGTTGGGCGCGCGTACCGGCGCGTGTCAGGCGGCAGCATTGTAAGAGGCTGAGGTCCGAAATGAAAGCTTTGCTCTGTCGTCTGTGAGTCGCAGTCGGGGGCGCACGCAAAGTCTTTGACTTGAAATCCGCAAGCGGCTAATTTGTCCGCCGAAGCCCATGCAAGTTGCGGAATCTTTGTTGCGCCCCAGCGGAGTAGCCCGGTCCGTCCCTTTGATTCGGCAGCCTTCGTCGTTAACCGAAACGATTCGCAAGCGCGAGAGAACCTTCCTGGAAAGGGCGATCATGAGACTGTTTCCGTTATCGAGAGAGCGGTTCATCCTAGCCCTGGCGGGCTTGCTTGCGGTCTGCACCTTTGCGACGGCTCCGCGCGTAGTCGCGCAAACGCCGGTGGCGAATAACCCGCCGCAATACGGTCCATACAGCGGCGTCTTTCTCTACGGAGGCGATGGGCTGAGGAAAGACATGGTAGAGAGCGACACCATCCTGCTCGCCGACTCGCCGTGGTCGATGTACTGCTGGGTCAGATTCGAGGAGCCACTGCAAGACTCAACTCTGTTCGCGGGGATGGGCGATGCCAAAGAGGAATATCCGCGCTACCTGGCGGCCGACGCGCGGCACATCTTCTACTGGATGGGAAAAGACAGCCAACTAACGGCGCAGGCGACGCTTTCGCCAAAGGAGTGGCACTTGCTCGCCGCGACATTCGACGGGAAAGCGTTTCATCTATATAGCGACGGCGAGCCGGTAGCGAATGGCTCTCTGCCGCTTGGGACGGTCAGCCCGGTCCTGCAAATGGCGCCGCCGGCCTATTCAATTGCCGGCAGCCGGCACTTCGGCGGGAAAATCGCGTCATTCACGATCCTGCGGCATGCGCTGACCTCCGACGAAATCACGGAGCTATTCCGGAAACGAGGCAATTTCTCGCTCGTCGAATTCGAGGAAGGCTCCAAACATTGGCCCGTGCAGACGCGGGGTCAAGCGGGCTATGACGCGCCGCAGAGTCCGATGACGATGCCGAAGACCAAGGCGCCATTTTCCAAACCGGTCGCGCGCCCTATGCCCGTTCTGCGCTCCCCATGGGAATCACGCGGCGATAACGCTTGGCAGATCGCGGGAGGTTGGCGGCTGAAAGCTGCTCCTGAGGTGAACGCGAGCGACGCGCGCATTTCGGAAGCGGGATTCGATGCGTCGAACTGGCTGCAGGCCGTCGTTCCTGGGACGGTTCTCACCACGCTCATCGATCGCGGCATCTATCCCGATCCCGCGTACGGCCTGAACAATCTCGCGATTCCTGAAAGCCTCAACAAACAGGATTACTGGTATCGCGTCGCCCTCAAATCGTCAGATGCATTACGTGGGAAGCGCCTCGCGCTCACTTTCGATGGGATCAACTACTCCGCCGACGTCTGGCTGAACGGACACCACCTGGGAGCGATCAAGGGCGCCTTCATCCGCGGGAATTTCGACGTGACCGGAATTTGGCGAACAGGGAAGGACGACGAAAATGTCCTCGCCGTCCGCGTTTCGCCGCCGCCACATCCGGGAATACCGAACGAAGAATCGGTAAAAGTTGGGCCGGGCGAAAACGGCGGCATCATGGTGCTCGATGGGCCGACGTTCATGGCTTCGGAAGGATGGGACTGGATCCCCGGCGTTCGCGATCGCGAGACGGGAATCTGGCAACCCGTCGTGCTCCGCGCAACGGGGCCGGTCGAAATCGGCGATCCGCAGGTTGTGACGAAGCTCCCGCTCCCCGACACCAACCGCGCCGACGTCGAAATTCGCGTCCCGTTAAAGAACGAATCGGACAAGCCCATGCGCGGCACCTTGAAAGCTTCGTTCGAAGGAGTCAGCGTCGCGAAGGAAGTCGAGCTCCCGCCGGGCGATGCGACGGTTCAACTGACGCCCGCCGAATTCAAGCAGCTCACCGTCGAAAATCCGCGTCTCTGGTGGCCGAACGGCTACGGCCCACAGAATCTCTATCACCTGAAACTCGTCTTTGACGTCGCCGGCCAGGAATCCGACTCGAAACGAACGCAATTCGGCATCCGCGAGATCACTTACGAGCTGAGCCTGCTCGACAGCTCGGGCCGCTTGCGGCGCGTCGAAGTCGATCCGACTCTCGGAAAGATTGGACTCCAAGGAGTTGTTGATACAACTCACCAGGGAATTCGCGAGATTCCGGCAGCCGATCCGATGCCGCCCGATCTGCCGAAACGCTGGCGTGCATTCTGGCACTCGTGGGTCGAATCGCTCGGGCCGGCGGGAGAAACGTCCCGGGCGGTGCGCGCAAGCAACGACACGGGGACGGCTCCCTACCTCGTGATCAAAGTGAATGGAGTGAGAATCGCGTGCCGTGGCGGCAGTTGGGGCATGGATGATTTCATGAAGCGCGTGTCGCGCGAACATCTGGAGCCGTACTTCCGGCTTCAGCACGACGCGAACCTGAACGTCATCCGCAACTGGATGGGCCAGGACACCGAAGAATCCTTCTATGATCTTGCCGACAAATACGGCTTCCTGATCTGGAACGATTTTTGGGAGACGACCGAGAACTACAATCTCGAAGCGGAGGACCCGGCGCTTTTTCTCGCCAATGCGCGCGACGTCATCCTGCGCGACCGCAATCATCCATCGATCGCCGTCTGGTGCGGGCGCAACGAAGGCGTTCCGCAGCCGATCATTAATCACGGCCTCGACAATCTCGTGAATACGCTCGACGGCACACGCTACTACTCGCCCAGTTCGAATCAAGTCGAGCTGCAAAATAGCGGGCCGTACAAATATCAGGACCCCAAGCTGTATTTCACGACGCTGAATCGCGGCTTTTCGGTCGAAACGGGCACGCCGTCCATGCCGACGCTCGAATCGTTCGAGAGCTTCGTTCCCAAGCCCGACCAGTGGCCGATCGACGACGTCTGGGCGTACCACGATTGGCACCAGAGCGGCAACGGCGACGTTGCGCCGTTCATGGCGGAAATCCAGGCGGAATTTGGAGCAGCTACGAGCCTCGCCGATTTCGAGCGCAAAGCGCAGATGCTCGATTACGTGGACCACCGCGCAATCTTCGAGGGCATGGACGCGCATCTCTGGTCGCCGAATAGCGGCCGCCTGCTCTGGATGACGCAGCCGGCATGGCCGAGCACGATGTGGCAGATCATCAGCCACGATTACGATACGCAAGCATCCTTCTATGGAGTGAAGAAGGCGTGCGAGCCGATACACATACAGATGGACCTCTCGAATTACGAAGTTGCGGTCGTGAACACGACGATAGCGCCCGTCGACGGTCTTGCGCTCGAGGCCAGCGTGTATTCGCTAAGCAACAAGCTGCTCGCGCACCAGGAAGAGAGGAAGGACTCGCCGGCGGATTCGGTCACCGACGCGTTCAAGCTCGATCTTGCTCCGCTGCTCGCGTCGAACGAGGTTGTGCTGGTCAAATTGAATTTGCGCGGCGCGGCGGGAGAGCTTGTGTCGCAGAATCTGTACTGGCTTGCGGCTGAGAGTCCGTCGTACCGCGCACTCGACCGGCTTGCGCCTGCGCAGCTTTCAACTGCCGCGATTTCGAAAACCGCCGATGACACGGTAACCGTCCACGTGGAACTGAAAAATACGGGCAGCGATGTGGCGCTCGAAGCCAAGCTCACTTTGGTGAATACCTCCGATGGCTCGCGCATCCTTCCCGCATACTACAGCGACAATTACGTTTCGCTGCTGCCGGGAGAGAGCCGGGGAATTGATATTGAATATCCGGCGAGCGCGGTGAAGGGGCCGGCGCAAATTGCGATTCGTGGATGGAACGTCACACCGGGAAAAGTTGCCGTCAGCGCGGGGAGGTAGCAACGAGGCAGCGGCGGGGGCTCTGTTCAGGAATAGAATGGCCAACGAGAAATGATCACGGACGCTCCGCCGCGTAAGGCGAACCGCACCGCCTTTCTGGAAAGCGATCGCATCAAGACGCTCGACCTGCCCCGGAGCGAACGTGTGGCTGCCATCGCCGGGTCAATCGAGTCAGCCATGAAATCCGGGACGAGCGCAGACGTTGGCCGCGCGTGTGACGAATTCCTGAGTCTTGCCGCGGAGTTCTATAAGGTTCCGAGCTGCGATATTCGCGTCCTCGCCGCGCGACCTCTGCGTGTCGGCAGAAACTGCACGACGGAACTCTTCGGCGATTACCATCCGCGCACGATGCTGGTCCGCGTGTGGATGAGGACGGCCGTGCGCAAAGAGGTCACATCGTTTGGGACGTTTCTGAGCACGCTCTGCCACGAGTTTTGCCATCACCTGGATTTCCAGAAGTTCAGATTCCGCGGGTCGTGGCACACGCGCGGTTTCTACGATCGGACAGCGATCCTTTACCATCACCTCCGCGGGACACCGCCGAAGCAACTGGTCTGGGTTCCCGTATCTCGCACGCGCTGGCGCATCGACTGGCCACGCACGAATCGCGGCGCCGCAAGCAGGCAGTCCATGCGTTTGCCGGAGAAAGAAGCGGGGGAGTTACGTTGACATATGCTTGTCGGCCCTGCCGCCGTGGTGCCCGTCTCTCGCCCGTTGATTTTCCGTAGGGGCGGGTCTCAGACCCGCCCGCTGGCTGCGGCATCCGTTGCCTGCAGAGAGGTAACTTTGAACGCGCGGGCCACCACGGAAGGCGCGATTTCGCCGAATGGGCGCGTTTTCCAGACGGACATCCTTTTTCCGCACACTGTCCTTTAGGACAGTAGCATTCCGCCGCACTAGGCTCTAGCCTATTTACTGCTCGTCTGAAACCGATCAGCCGGAAGAACTCATCGAATGCCCGCCAAATCCAGCAGTGATAAGGAAACCTTGTGACGATCAAAAAGCGCCCGATGACCGCGGATGGCACAGACGCGGAGCGCCGCAAAAGCCGCCGATTTCCCGTCGTTGTTCCGATTGAGGTGAGCTGGCGGGGAGCGGAGGGCATCGCGGTGAAGGAGGATGCTGTCGCTCGGCAAGTCAATTCGAACGGCGGCTTCCTGAAGATGTCCAATTATCCGACGTTGGGTAGCCGGGTTACGCTGGCCAATTTTCTTTCTGCGCAGACGGCCGAGGCAAGAGTGCTTGCCGCACCGGACTCGCGCCCGGGCGTTGCGAACGGCGTCATCGTCGAGTTGATCGTTCCAAACGAGAGTTTTTGGGGCGTGGATTTGCAGATCAATAAGACGGTCGTCGAACTGCAAAATCTGGAAAAGGCCCTGAAGTGTGAGGACATCGACCTTGGCCTCGTCCGGGAATACCGCGACGCCGTGGATTATGTCCGCACGACCACCGCGGCGCTTCAACAACTGCGAAGGCGCCAGTTGGAAGGCGCCGACGAAGGCGAACTGCTCTCCGTTCTGGCCAAGGAGCGGATTCGACGCACCATCAATCTCTGCCTGGAAGTGACAGCCGACATCGCTGCGGGCCGCGTGAGGCAGGACTCCGCGACCGTCCCCGAACTCAAGGAAGCGCTCGAAAATCTCCAACAACGCCTGCAAACGACGGGTCGGGCGCAGGCGACCGTCGGACTGAACCCATCTCCGCCAGCAGCTAGTACCAACAATAGTCCGAAGCGCACGCTCAGAAACTAGAGCAGAGCCATACGGCACGCGCACGGCACTCCCGGTCTGGCAGGGCGTGCTCCAATCGCGTCTCTCTGTTCAGGCGGTCTGAGCATTTGCTACGGTGGGAAGTGGAAGCGTCACGGCTGACGAGCGTCTTGCGGGAGTTGGATTCAATCTGAAAGGCGCCTCCGAGCCCGCGAACCCGTTCTTTCATTCCAGCGATACCTACACCTGCAATCGATGAGCTTTCTCGTGCTTGGACCAAAATCCAGAGGGGAAGGGACGTCCCACGGCGCGTAGCCTCGGCCGCCTGGGAAAATGCGGGGGCAAGGTCTGTCGGCTCTCCCTGCGGAGCACAGTATTCGTCCACATGGATAAACCTAAAGATGACCCCGGTTATGCTACGTGCGGTGGCAGACTAATGGAAGGATACAGCCCGAGTGACTTTGTTCGTGACGAGCTGATTGCCGTCTTCGATGCAGATTTTCTACGCTCCTGTGGTATTCGTCCCTAACTCCAGGCACCGAATGCGGCGAAGACATAAATGAACGAGTGTTCGGGTCGGGCGTGGTCTCTAGCTACTTGCTGCCGAATCTGAAATCGACGCCTACAGTCACACGCAGGTTGCTCTGGTGCTCATCGAACAGGTAGGTGCGTACATAATCGCCTGTCACTCGAAAAGCGATGGAGTCCTTCCACAGGTAGTCAACCCCGCCTCCAATAATCCCTGCAAATGAGTTTCGGTCAGTTCTGAAAGTGGGAACGAGGGCAGTTAAGACTGCCTGCGTCGGGTCATCTGGGCTAAGGGAAGCATGTGCCCCACCGAGCAAGATGCGAGCGAAGGGCTGGAAATTCTGACCCTTTCGATAATGGAACTGCGGACCACCCGTGAACGTGTAAATCGTCGGTCGAAAGATTGCGACCGCAGAACCAGACGGCAGACCAACTGCTTCTGACAGGTCGATGTGACGGTTTCCGTAGGCTCCCCCGAAGTCAAAGGTACCACCCAACCAGTTGTTTACATTCTCTTCGATACCGAAATCCCCCCCGTTCATGGAAAGGCTGCTGCCCGCATTTATCCGGGGCAGCGGGGGCGTGAACGAATTCGTTACGCTGTCCGCTAACTTCTGAACGACGTTCGTATCAGCCCGAAGGTATTGATAACCTACGCTCATCTCCCACGCAGGAGTTTCCGTTCCCTGAGCCAGAGCGATGATTGGTGACAGAGTAAACACGACTGCAAGTGCGACGAAAAAACGCATCTGTTCTCCTTGTTGGAACGAAGAAACCCCTGCAATTGCGTTGCCCGTTAACAGCAATCCTTTCTCCGTGAATCAACACTTGGAGAATCAATGGCTTACGAGGCGAGGGTTGAGTATTCTGTGAGCAACTGTGCACGGTTGTGGAGTGTCGGTGTGCACGAAATGTCCATAGAAAGACAAGTAGTTCAGTATGTGAGGACGCCGATGCGAATTTTCTGAGAGCCTGCAGCATTCGCCCATAAAAATTATCACCAATCTGTTACCAATCCTCGGGAATTGGTGTCCAGCGTGTCCACTCCTCTCCACCAAAAACTGTGGAAAACGCCAGCAAAATCAACAAAATCGGCGTATTCCCGAGGAAACAGAAAGGGGATTTGCGGAAGGGGGGAGTTGAACCCCCACGGCCTCGCGGCCACAGGATCCTAAGTCCTGCGCGTCTGCCAATTCCGCCACTTCCGCAGCGGTAGCCGAGTATATCACTCCAGTTGCTTGCCTTTGGTTTCCGGCAAAGCCAGCGCCAGCATGGCCGCTAAAAAGAATGCCCCGGCAAGCAGAAAGAAGGAAGGTCCCAGCCCGAAGCGGTGCGCCATCAGGCCTATTGCGAAGGGCGCGATGGCCGAAAAGCCGCGCCCGAAATTGTAGCTGGTGCCCATCGCCGTCGCGCGAATTTCGGTAGGAAACAGCTCCGAGGCAATGGCGGCGAATCCCGAAAAATAGCCGGTACCGAAGAATGCGACCAACGGGCCAAGAATCAGCAGCAACATGGGCGCGTGGGCGAGGGCGTAAATCGGTACCAGTACGGCGGCAATCAGGAGGTAGGCGACGTAGCTCTTGCGCCGGCCGAACGCGTCTGCCGCAAATCCGAAAATCACGAAGCCCAGCCATTTCCCGACTCCCATCGCGATCAGCCACGCCGTCGTCTTGACCAGGCTCAACCCGCGCCCGCCCTCGGAGACGGGCAGGGAAAGATACGCCGGAATCCAGGTGAACAGGCCCCAATATCCGAACATGCTGGAAGCGTTCATGGCCGTTGCGATCACACCGTTGCGCCGCAAATCCTTCCGGGCCATCAGCCGCAGCGCGTTTCCGAGGCTCTGGCTGCGAGCTCTCTCTTTCCAGATGGCCGGTTCAGGCACCTTCTTCTGGATCCAGAACACGAGGAGAGCCGGCAGCACGCCCACGAAAAACACGGAGCGCCATCCGAAACGTGGCAGCATGAATCCGACGAGTCCTGCCGCGATCATTTCTCCGATCGCGTACGTCGATTGCATCAGTCCGAGCGCTTTGCCGCGATGCTCGGTGCGCCACGTCTCGGCAACGAGGGCTGCGCCCGTCGACCATTCGCCGCCCATGCCAAGCCCCAGGATGAAGCGAAAGATTGCGAGCTCCGCGATCGTGTTCGACAACCCGCAAGCGCCGCTCGCTACGGAATAGATCAGGATCGAAGCCATCAGGGAGCGCGTGCGCCCGATGCGGTCCGCGAGAAAGCCAAACAAAAATCCGCCGATGGCCGACGCAACCAGCGTGAACGAATTCAACAGGCCGCCCACTGCCTTGCTCATTCCGAAATCGCGCATCAGGTGGGCGAGAACCAGGGAATAGAGCGCCACGTCGAAGGAATCGAGCATCCAGCCGAGGCCACCGGCCAACAATGTGCGGCGCTCGGCGGATGTGGTCCGGTGCACCCACCCGAACGGGGAATTGTCAGGATGCGGCTGCCGCCCGGAGAGCGAAGGAACGTTGGTCGTCTCGGGCGGCATGAGGGCCGCCATTGTAGTGCGGAATTGGCCCCAGAGACGGCTCTTTTCCTGCTTCGCGGCGACCGCGCAGTCCGCGTGACGCGGCGCACCGCACTTGCGTCGCGTCCGAGCGCGAAGAACGATTCAAGCACCAATTCAGGGGCAGGCTCAGGCCACCGCCGGTCGGCTCGCTGCTGCAACCATCACCCGATCGCGCCCGCGCACTGTCGCGCGGCACAGCGCTGCTCCCGCCGCATACAGAAGGGAAGACGTGTCAGCCGCATGATCGGGGAACGAAGCTACGCCGGCGGACACTGTCACCGGAGCCGAGAGAGAGTCGTTATGGCACCACCCGACCCTCCGTATCCCGGCGCGCAATTGCTCGGCACGCTGCCGGGCGACGTTCGCCGGCGCTTCCGGCATGACGATTGCGAATTCACTGTGCCGGTAACGGCAGGCAAAGTCCGTCGGCCTCGTCTGCGACTGGATCAGTTGTGCGATCAGTTGAAGGAGGATTCCTGCGGCCGCTTCGCCGCACTCGTCCTTGAACTGCTCGAAATGGTCCAGGTCAATCATCACGACCGACACACTACGGCCGCGGGCCCCCGCGCGAACGATTTCGCGTTCGAGCGTCCCCTCGACGTAGCTGCGGTTGTAAAGCCCGGTGAACTCATCGCGCGCGGATTCGATCTGGTGCAAGTTCTGCTCGGAAATATTCATGCGCGAACTCCTGCGCTCAGGAAGGGATGGCGACACGCAAAGTCGGAAGGGGAGGCTCAGGAGATTACCACTGGCGGAACAAAAACAAAGCGAAAACTTTTCGGCGATGTGGCTCGGGACGCCCCCCCGCGCGTCCGCACGCGACGCTGGATCCGTCGTCGTCCGGGATGAATTCAGCTTGCCCGCACCACGCGACTTTGCTAGGCTTCGCTGCCATCGGGGCCCGGAATTTCAAGGAACCATCCAAAACTCAGCTGTTCGGAGGCATTTATGCCACATTGCACGAAGTGCGGAGCGGCCGTCGCAGACGGGATTGCGTTCTGCGGAAGCTGCGGCGCGCCGATGGGAGTTGCATCCGGTTCGGGAGCTGGAGCCGCAGCGGCGCCGGGAGTTGCCCAGGGGCAGACCGGGTTGGCCGAG
>Ga0209167_10002044_pt1 | contig 11235 bp, 9 predicted proteins | sample Coa_R1_9_FD_187154 | JGI IMG/M metagenome (GOLD analysis project Ga0209167, IMG submission 187154) | Surface soil microbial communities from Centralia Pennsylvania, which are recovering from an underground coalmine fire - Coalmine... | ecosystem: Environmental > Terrestrial > Soil > Unclassified...
CGGCGCGATAGAAGCGGACTCAAGGAGGACGCGCACGAACGGCGAAGCGTCGAAGCACGTAGATAAGCCGTTTGCGGTAAAGTTGGTGAGCGGCTATACTCTGTGTGCTTGCTTCCCGCGGAAGTTGCCGAGAGGCGAGTTGTGAGCTGGATCGACAACATGCGCCGGCCACGGCGTGCTCGCATGTTTGGCGTGGGGACGTAGTTCAGTTGGTTAGAACGCTGCCCTGTCACGGCAGAGGTCGCGGGTTCGAGTCCCGTCGTCCCCGCCATTCCTTTCCAGCACTTGCGAGGAATCGGCAATTTCCTTCATGGTCGAATATGGTCCAATCAGGCCACTGCCTTGCCCTTTCCCATGAGGTGTAACAGGCTGGTGGCTCAACCCCGACCGTCACACTCGCGCGGGCCGTGCCGTCCTGGCCTGAGACGTATACGGTGTATGTCGTGGTTTGCGTCGGGTTGATGTTAGTGTAGCTTGACGAGGGTAGATTGTAGAGGGCGCCCGGGCCCGGCTGCGAGGTCTTAGTCACGTGCGCTATTCCGCGAATCCATGTGCTGAGATATCCGAGGAAGGCCAAACCGTCAAACGACGAGTCGTCCAACGTTTTTCTAACTTACTAATGAGTTGAAAACGCAGCACTTCATGCGACATCTAACCTCCGGGACCCAGGAAGGCCGACTCGTGGTATACTCGCGCGCAAATTTTTAGGCCCCTTGCGAGGCCCCGTGAGCACTCGCTCGACCTCTCGGCTATTTCGATTTGGGCTATTTGAAGCAGACTCGGAGAATGCCCGTCTCACCCGCAAAGGCGTGTCTATTCGCCTTCAGGAACAACCCTTCCGCATTCTCGCTATGCTTCTCGAGCATTCCGGTCAAATCGTCACGCGTGAAGACCTTCGCCAGAGGCTGTGGCCCGTGGGAACCTATGTGGGGTTCGAAGGCAGCCTTAACGCCGCGCTGAACCGCCTGCGCGCCGCGCTTGACGATGACGCGGGCAATCCTCGTTTCATCGAAACCGTTCCCAAGCGCGGCTATCGTTTCATCGCGCCAGTCACTGTGGAGGACGCGCCCCGATTCGTGGAACCAGAAATTCCCGCACCCGCTCCCGAAGTTCAACTTGCTGCGAAAGAACGTACCCCTCCATTGCCATGGTTGAATCGTCTCTGGATTGGGGCCCTTGGCGTGGTCGTAGTTGTAATTGCGGTATCCGCGTTTCTGGTCTTTCGTAAGCGGGTGGCGATTCCGCCGGTTTCGTCTTCGCAGCTTACCGTGGACGTCGGCAAGCTGCGCCGCTCCGTTGCTGTTCTCGGCTTTCAGAACGGCTCGGGCCAGTCGAGCGACGCCTGGCTCTCCACCGCGCTCCCTGAAATGTTGCGCACCGAACTCGGCGCCGGCGGCAAGCTCCGCGTCGTCCCCGGCGAAAATGTCGCGCAATTCCGCGTGGGTTCGCCCTGGTCTGAAACCGATTCCCTCAGCCAGCAAACCGCTTCGCGCATCGGAAAGGCCCTCGACAGCGACCTGCTCGTCCTCGGTTCCTTCGCGGCAGTCGGAGACTCGCAAACCGGTATCATCCGCGTGGATTTCCGTTTACAGGACGCGCAGACCGGAGAAATTTTGTACGAAGGCGCGGAGACTGGCAGCGAAAAGCAATTCTTTGGACTGGTTGCGAAAGTCGGTGTTGAGCTTCGCGAGCGTTTGGGCTTGCCCATGATCACGGAATCGGAAGAAACCAACGTCGTTTCTTCTCTGCCTTCCAATCCCGACGCCAATCGCTTCTACTCGCTCGGCCTTGAAAAACTGCGCAATTACGATGATGCCGCCGCGAAGGATCTTTTTCTGCAAGCCGAAAAGCTCGCGCCTCGTTTTCCTCTCGTCCACCTGATGCTTTTTCGCACTTGGGGCGCTCTGGGATACGACCAAAAGGCCAAGGACGAAATCAAGACCGCCTACCATCTTTCCGCCAATCTTCCAGAAATCGATAAACTACAGGTCGAAGGGGCCTATTTGGGGAGTCAGCGAAATTTCGACCGTGCTGCCGCCACCTATCGCGCGCTGTACACGCTCTATCCCGATAGCGTGGATTACGCCGAGCAGTTCATCGTCGTGCTCAATGCTGAGGGACGGCGGGAAGAAGCCCTCGCCGTCGTCAAGCAACTTCGTAAGTTGCAACCACCCGCCTCCGAGGATCCGCGCATCGATTTCTGGCAGGGCCAGCTTATTAGTTACTTCAAGGGCTCAGATGCGCAGCCATTTTTCGAAAAGGCCGCTGCCGAAGCCGCTTCCCGCGGACAAAGGCTGCTTTACGCGCACTTCCGCCTCAATCAATGCCTCAACGCGATATACGGCGACCACCCGCAAGGGGCTGTTGCGCACTGTCAGGACGCGTATGACATCTTCATGGCCGGCGGCAACAGGCTTTTCGCTGCTGACGCTTTGCGCGCCATGGGTGACCGCCGCGGCGCCGAAGGCGATCTCAGCGGCGCTCGCGAATTCTACCAAAGGGCGCTTGCCCTTCTCAGCAAACTGGGCGAACACGAAAAAATCGGCGTGGTCTTCAACAATATGGCCATCACCTTTGAGAATGAGGACCAAATGGACCAAGCCGAGAAGCTCTTTCGTCAGGCCGCGCAAAGCTGGAAAGTGTGCGGCGATACCCCGCATGAAGGAGTTGCTGTCGGCAATCTAGGCGACATCCTCATGGCCCGCGGCCAGCTTCGCCAGGCTGAAGCGCAATACCAGAAGGCCCAGAAGCTAATTGAATCCGTGGGCCCCGCGGACGCGGCTTATGAACTTTACAGTATTGCGACCATTCGTTTGTATGAAGGCGACATCGCCGGAGCTAAGCATTACGCCGGCCAGGCGCTGGCCATGTCCCACGAGTGGAAACAGAGTGCCGCCAGTGCAGCCGCCAGTGCAGTTCTTGGGGATATTCTGACAGCACAAGGCGATTTCGCTGCCGCGCGCCAGAATTATCGGCAAGCGCTCGCCATTCGTCGGCAGTTGGGAAACAACCAAGGTATCGCCGAGAATTACGCGTCGCTCGCGACCGTTTCTATCGAGGAAGGGAAATTTTCAGAAGCGGAGCTTGCGCTCAAAAAATCACTCGCCGAGTTTCAGTCTGAAAAAATGGTCTTGGATGAAATGAACGCCGAAACCGACTTGTCGCGCGCGCTGCTTCGTGAAGGCAAGCTCGCCGAAGCCCGCCAAACTATTTCTGATGTGCTTTCTCTAAGCCGCGACAGCCGCGATCCCGGCTTGAGGTTGCCGGTCGCCATTCAGGACGCGCGCATCGAAGCCGCGGAAATTGCCTCGCGCACAAAGTCCAAGCCCGATTTATCCGCGCCGCGCCGCAAACTCGAAAATGTACGCTCCACAGCGCGCCAGCTTGGCTATTACGGCATCGAATGCAACGCTCGCCTGGCGCTCGGCGAATTGGAACTGCGCGTTGGCGCGCCCGCCGCACGCGCACATCTCGCCGAGCTTGCTCGCGACGCGCACCAGCATGGCCTCAACCTCGTTTCCCGCAAAGCCGCCACCCTCGCAGGTTCTGCGACTCCATTAATAAACCGCGCCGCTCTCTGAGCTCCGCTAGCAATAAGATCGTTGGCCTTCCCCCCAATCACCAAGATTCAACCGCTCCTCGCAGAAGGTGGGTCGGCACCGGACAAAGCACGAAACCGTCACTGCCGCTTTGGAAGAGTACATCGACGATCGCAAACAGCAAGAGATCCTCTCCCTGTTGGGGAAGATCAACTACGAGCGCGACTATGATTACAAACGCGAACGCAAGACAAAGCGCACGTGAATATCCTGGTAGACACCTCCGTCTGGTCTCTCGCGCTCCGGCGGAAGAAAGAAAGTCTCAGGGCAAACGAGAAGTCTCTGGTTGCCGAGTTGTCCGAATTCATTCGGGAGGGGCGCGCCCGCGTCATCGGCTTGGTTCGTCAGGAATCACTATCCGGTATCAAAACAACGGAGTACCTCCGGGCTTTTCCAGACGAAGTGATCGACACGCGGGCGCCGACGCTTGGGAGTTGGGCGGAGAGATGCTTCTTGAGGAGTTGGGCCTCTTGTTCCGGCGGCATTGAACGGTTGCTCATTCTTGCTCAAGGTGGAACGTGCCGTGTCCCTCGGCCGCCATGCCATTGCCCGCTTCACAGCCTTTCGCCTGCACGTCCGTGTCTGCCCCAGTGGACTTCAGCACAGTCACGGAGGAACACTTGAGTCCAGCCAAGCTCTTCGCCCACTCATTCCTGGTCAACTCATCTGCCTTGACGCAACTCTTGTACGTATGGGTTGGGTTCATGGCTGCGGCAATTTGTGGCGGAAGCCCGCTGTACTTCCCCGTCATTGTCGTCTGCCAGAGACCCGCCTTCATGTTCAGCGGCCTGAGCTGCGGGCTCATTGCCGTGGCGTCCGTATGTGTTGCCGAAATGTTCGGGACGGTCTTTCTCGACTGCGATTGCGCCCATAAGGCGGTCGCCGCTAAACCGAACGAAGCTCCCAAACAAACTGTCCATCCTGCACCTTCCTCATTTGGTTCCTCCTCTTAAGGTTCAATCGGACCCAGGAAATTGAGCGTATGGCTCATTCAAATGCGTCCCGCAATCGATGCCGCCAGATCTTTCATCTGCTTTTCGTTCTGTGGATCGAGTGAGATGTAGTAGCGAACTTTGCCCTTCAGCACATGGATCGCTCCATCTTTGTCGATGTACGCGGAATCGCCGATTGCCGGTTTTGATTTGGGAGCGAACCACATGGCTAATTTCTCAAAAGTCTGCTTGGCTTCCGCTGGTGACGCATCAAGGTAAACGATGAAATTGACGGCCACATGCGGTCCTTTCTGCGAGCTGTAGCGGCACTGCGAGCCCCAAGGCTGCTGGCCGTAAGCGGGCGGCCAGGCGCCGACGGTTGGTGCGCCGAACGGCTGCCCAAGGACTTTCTGGATCTGCGCCGGCGTGAGCATCGAGCATCCCGGCCCCTGCGGGGCGGCGTACGCGGTTCGCGCGCTGCCTCCCGCAAAGAGCAAAAGGGCTATCGTCAACAGCACAAGCTTGAGTTTCAATTTCATTTCCTCCTCCTCCCTACCGAATTCCTGCTAATTACCTCGCTGGTGCGCTTGGAACGTCACAACTTAGCGAGAACGTCCCGCGCCAGTGTCTTTTCCTTCGCCTCGAGTTGGTCCAACGGGAAACCGTAAAGGCGCAGGTCAAAGGCCGCATTCCCTTTCCTGAAAATCAGGCCGGTGCCGAAGCCGGGAGTGGTGGCGAAATCGCGTCGTCGCCCACGCCGGTGACAGGCACTTTGGTAATGCTCTTTATCGGTGTCTTGGCGTTGTTGAAGCGCTCGACAGGGTTTAGGCTCCCGATCTGCGTGCAAATGCTCAGCACAACCCTCTTGCGATCCATACTCTTTTGGCCGAGGACTCCCCACCCGCACAAGGCAGGACTGTTCGGAGCGATCTTTTCACCCGCTCCGACAGATACGCCCAGGACCGCGCTCACCTGCGCTGGCGTGAGGAGTGAACAGGCATCGGTTGGCGGAGCGGCGTATGCCGTCGTCGTCCCACACGTCACGAATGCCAAACACATCAGAACGATCAGCGCGACATTGAATCTGATGTTTATCCTCCTTGAATGGCGTCCCTTGTGCAGTCCTCATTTCGCCAATGAAACCTCCACGCGCCGATTCAACGCCCTGCCACTGGCGATCGCGTTATCAGCGACAGGACGCGTCGAACCAAAACCCTGCGGTTCGAGACGATTTGTCGGGATGCCATGAGCCGTTAGCCACGTAATCACGGAAGCCGCGCGAGCTTTCGAGAGTGGAATGTTGAGCGCGTCAGAGCCCTGATTGTCCGTGTGGCCGGCAATGATCCAGTTCGACCCCGGTCGGCCATTGATCAAGCCGAGCACCGCGTTCAGCGCGGGCATGCTGTCGGCACGCAGCTTTGAAGATCCGGTATCGAAATGGATGCCGTAGATGGTTGCAGTGCCGGTTTGCGCGATGGACTGCTCCAGCGCGGCCGTGCTTTCCTGATGGCGGCGCAGTTGAATGTCTGCGTTCCCGCGTTGCCCTTCTGGCAAATCGACCGGCACGGAACTTTCGTCGTATCCCGGAGCATTCGCCGTCGCGACTACCAGTCCCGCCGGAATTCCGTTCAACTCGCACTTGCCTTGCCGATCGGTTGCGCTCGATGTGAGTCCGGCGCTCACCGCAGCGCCTGTTATGGGTTTATGCGTGTCCGCGTCAGTCACCGTCGCAGTCAGCGAAACTTGGTATTTGAAGTTGTGTGGGTTGACCAAAATGCGGGCGAAATCGACGGCATAACCATCCTGCACCCGCGTGGTCGGGTCGTCGATCAACAGTTTGACCGTCCCTGATTCAACAAGGGGCCAATACTCCGGCAGGAGCTTCAGTGTTAGCAGCTTCCCGATGGGACCGGTCTGATCCAGGGAATTAATGGCGTACTCGAATGTCGGAATCCGTGTGCCGTTCAGAGTCACTTGGAAGTGCGAGTGAAGAACCTGCGGCTGGAAATCGTCGACAAAGATCTGGACGACAATGTTGTTGATCTTGCCCGGCAACTGTCCCACGGGTAAGACGATGGCAGTAGGCATCGTGAGTGCGCGGTCGCGCGTGCATCGCGCCGCCGATTCTGGGCCAACTCTGAAGTATCTAGGCAGTTGGTTTTGCAAAGAGCTCGGCGCCAAGTCGCGTATACCGTCCGGCAAGTTCTTCAGAACGAACTTCTCAGTAAGTTCGCGCCTTACCGGGTCACCCAGCACATTCGGCATCTGCTGCAAGGCGTCGTCCCGTATGTAATAGCAGTCTCCTAGGGAACCGCTATATCCGTCCCCGCCATCGGTGTGCGTGATGGACTCGAGCACGATTTGGTCCGGCTGCCCGGGAGTCTGTTGCCGAACCATGTGCACCGGCATTACGCTCGTGCCCAGCATGATTCGGTCGGTTCCTGGCGGCGCTTGGGATGGAATCTGATTAATGTTTGGCCAGGGGTGCGGGGGTGTGGACTTTCCTGAAAACGGGTCAAAACCCGCGGGCCAGCCAAAACCCAGATTGTTAATGTCGCCCGTGCGTACTACCAGGTCCGCCTCGGGTCCTCCGACGGTGCGTTCATATTCGAGCGGCCAATCATGCTTGGGGTCTCCTGTGCCAGCGACCGGTACCATCGGGGGACCACTCGAAACCGGCAGAGGGATCAGCGCCGTGTCCGCCATCGCTGGGGCAGCGGCGTAGTTTGCCGGAGAGCCGGCTGCTGCGGCAGAGCCAGGCGCGGAAAAAGGAGTCGATGCAGCACCAGCCATTGCCGGAATGCCACCCGAAGGACTCGCACTCGTTTGTCCTTGCCCGAGCGCGTTTGCTGCCGCGGCGATTGCTGCAAGATCCTTCTTGACGTCTTCTGCCGAGGCAGGATTGTTTGGGTTTTGTCCTGCCGCCGAAAGAGCGGCTAGTTTGTTGTTGAGGTCCTGCAGTGCCGCCTGAGTTTTCGGGTTCTGCGCCGCGGCAGCGAGCTGAGCCAACTGCTTCTTCAGCCGCTCTGCCGCTGCGGGATCGTTTCCGCTTTGCGCTACTGCCGCCAGGCCGGCCAGAGCTTTGGCCAGATCAGCTGCCGCCGCTTGGTTTCTGCCGTTTTGTACGGAATTGCCGCCCGCGGTCAAGCCGGCTAAGCTTCTCTCGATCTCGGCCCGAGCTTCGAGCTGGGCCGCTTTCTGCCGCACGCGGTGCACCACATAGGTCACCCCGACAACTACGCCGACGATCAGCAGCGCCACGACGGCGACGACAACGATCGCCATCTTGGGAATCCCCGATGATTTCGCCGTAGGAGCCGCCAAAAGCGCGGATGGCGAAGGAGCCGTCGGAGCGCCGACAGAGGCCGCAGCGACGGGTTGCGTGGCTGCATCTCTGCTGTCCGAAGCCGTCGCCGACGGAGTATTCGGCGCGGCAGACGGCTGTGGCCTATTTGGTGCGACGGCTTCTCCGCCTGCGCCTGCAGGTGCCCCGCACTTCGTGCAGAACTTCGTTCCACCCAGAGGTGCACCACACGTCGTGCAAAACCGCCGCCCTGCAGCTGATCCGGCTGTATTGCTTCGGCGCGCTCCGCACTTGGTGCAGAACGGATTTCCTTCTGCCAGAACCGCTCCACATTGGCTACAAATGTCCGGCACGTGCCCCTCCTGCCGTTCCTCTTGTGCGCGCGCCGTACAAACGGCCTTCACGCGTACTCAACTGCAACTGGCCCTTACAATCTCAATTAGCGCCGCCGCAAATCTTCGAATCCGGATTGCGTTGAGCGATGCTCTTCTTGAACAATTCCTTGGCAGGAAGATTCGTGTTACTTCCGACCCAAGTAGCGTCCACGCCGGCCTGCCCCGTGGCGTCCAAAGTGAACTGCTGACATGGGACGAGGCTCTGCATGCCGGAAGCGGCTGCCGTTGTTGAAATCACGACTTGCAGGTAAGCCGCGCCCTCGATTTCGAGGGGATTTCCGCCAAATTGATTCTTAATCCACTTCCCCGCGATCGAGTTTTTCAGCAGAACGTCAGAGAGGGTCTCCGTCAGGGCGCTCGGCAACGGAATCGCGGCCATGTCCCACAACTCATCGGTTCCCATCCTGAGCTCGACGCGCGGCACAGCCATTGCGACGACAAGGCCGTAGGCCGCAAACGGCGAGAAGGCGAACGTCTGATCGATGCCGCCATCGCCCTCGCCCTGGCCCTCGATCTGCGTTTGCTGGCCGTCGAATTGGATCCCCTGATTGCCCGAATACTTCACATGAAAACCGCCCTTCGCGACTTCTTCCTTCGTGGTGAACGCAGGATGGAATAGGAGCGCTTCGCTGATATCCAAAGACATCGGAAGTTCCGTGAATTCCGCCAGTGGAATTCTCACGCGCGCTGGCGGCGGCAACTTGAATCGGACCTCATTCATGGGCGTTTTGTTTTCGGACGTCTTGATCGTCCAGTCGTAATCCACGTCGGTATCGAAGTTCAGTTGCCGGAAATCAAGGATCAGGTGCCCACTACCCAGGTTCATCGCCCACTGTTGAATGAAGTTGCTGATCTCAGCTTTCGAATTGAGTTCGACGTCCAGACCGTTCGCTTCTCGCGTCATCTGCACGTCGATGTGCATTTTGTCGCCGGGATCGGGAACGTAGAAGTGGTAGTGGATTTTCCAGTTGGCGAAGTCCGTATCTGCGTACTCGAATTCGCCTTCCATGTTGTGCGGCGCCAAATCGGCGTATACGACCGGGTGCAGCGCGTCCTGCCAATAATGCAGTGCATCCTGAAATGGCGAGGGAAGCTGCCGCGGCTGCTCGGCTCCTACCTGTTTGAAGACGTCGCGGAAATTGACCGGCGTCTTAAACTGCACCTGGGCATTCTTCAAGGCTTGGTTCAGAGGTGCCTTTTCCGTACCTACAACGAGTTGGCCCTTATACAATGCGAGGGCATCCACCTTGCGGAGGTCCAAGCCCTCGAAGAGCACGAATTTTCCGGGAATCAGCTTGGCGCGGAGCTCCGGTGAATCCACAAACAGGAAAAGACGGTGATCTTCACTTACGCCGCGCAGCGTTCGCCCGACCGTAGCCAAATCCACGATGGAAGTGTTGGGTGAATACTCAACGTGAAAAACGGTCCCAGGCTGCTCGACGGGGTGGAGCGCCCAGGTTTTGCGCATACCCGGAACCCAGTGAACGCCCTGCGTCCGTGCGCCGGACTGCGCACCTGGAGTCCCCGCGTCTCCTCGGTCTCTTCGACTGCAGCTAGCGAGCACGGGTATGATGCATAGAGCAACAATCGCAACCACGCTTTTGCTCCTGACCTGACCTCGCTCGCGCATTTCGCCGCTCCTTTCCCTTCTCGCGACTACCGCTCGGAACAATCGCCCGTCCGCGTGCCACGCACTGTGAACCTGAGCGACACCGCAGAATTCCCTTTCGGCCTCACGGTCCGTACAACCGAAAATCCATCGCCGCTCACGTTTCCATCGACGTGCACCGTTCGGTTCGGACAATCGGCGTCGTATGACACTCGCTGATTCGTGCTCCTCAAATTCCTCACCGAACAAGCCTTGGCGCTTCCCGCCGGTGCACCTGCCTGATCATTGAAGATTCTTTCCGGATCGTCCAAATCGCCGGGTGTGATGCATCGCGTTGCGGTGCGCGGCTCGTTCTGCCGTTGGTCCTGCACTTCGTACGTGATGGTCAAAACGTACTTGCCCGGTTCGAGCTTCAAATTGCGCGCGCCGGCAATCGCGCTCGAGACACTGAAGAGTGCTGCTGCAGCAGTAACGCCGCCGAAAATCCCCTTTTTCATCATCGTTCGCCCCGGCCGTGCACTTGCCTTCGCTTCGGGCAATTTCGTCTTCGTCCTCACCGCAAACCTCCCGCGCAGCTTTGTTGCGCGGTGCGCTACCGGGGAACTCCGCGGTTCAACTCGTCGGCTTGCACGCCCTGCTCAGCAAGGCTGTTTTTGATCTGGGACGTGAGTGATGCGTTGCCGGCCTGCTCTGCTACTAACAGAGCCATGTACATATAGCTCACGCCAGTGTCCTTCAGGCGACTCGCGCAGTAGGCTTTTCCGAGCGCAAAGAGCGCCTGAGCATCGTGAGGTTTCTGCTGAACTTCCTTGATGGCGGAGCTGACATTCGCCGCACCCGGCATTGGCGAAGCCGAGCGCACGGGAGAGACTGTGCGAGACGCTGGCGTCTCCGTAGGTGCAACGGTCAGCTTCGCTGCGGTGGCCGACTGCGCTAGCGGCCGTGCAGCCGCGGACCCGGTGGAACTCATCATCGGGTGGCCTGGCTGAAGCATAGGCGCCGAGCTCATCATGGGCGCTGTCACTGGGCTCGCTGCCGTTCCCGACAGCGGCGGGCACGATCCAGTCGTTGACCCCGCGGAAGGGATCGCCGGTGACGCTCCTCCGAGAATGGGTGCCGCGGCGGGGCCCGCGACCGTCGCCGATTGAGGTGCCGGCGCAGTCGTCGCCGATTGCGGCGCGGCCGTGGAACCCGCCGAACTCATCATCGCGGGCGCTGACTGGAGCATTGGGGCTGCCGGCGCCATCATAGGCGTCGTCCCGGGTCTCGTGGTCGTCGCCGACTGCGACGCGGCTAGCGGGACAGCCGTCGTTCCGGCTGGGTGCGCCATCATCGGCGATGATGCCGCTGGGGCGATTGTGCGGGACACTGAACTGGCCGTAGGCGCTGTCGGCAC
>Ga0209167_10002045_pt1 | contig 11229 bp, 9 predicted proteins | sample Coa_R1_9_FD_187154 | JGI IMG/M metagenome (GOLD analysis project Ga0209167, IMG submission 187154) | Surface soil microbial communities from Centralia Pennsylvania, which are recovering from an underground coalmine fire - Coalmine... | ecosystem: Environmental > Terrestrial > Soil > Unclassified...
GAGCTACGTTCGCTGGGACCTCGCCAACAGTATCGACCTGGGCCACGGCTTCTCAACACTGGCGGTCGTGAACAACCTGTTCAACCGCCATTATCAGGACGCTGTCGGATATCCCGCGCTGCGCCTCAACTATCGCCTCGGCGTGAAGTACACGTGGGGGCGGGAGTAGAGGCATGGCGGCATTCGCACGAATTTTCACCGGGGCATCGCCCGCCGTCTCCGTTCTGCCGCCTGTTCGGGGGAAGAGCTGCGATAAGCCTTCTCCCTCCGATGTTATAATTGCGGCTTTATGAGCCGAGCGACGCAAGACGCGCCACGTCTGGCCCCGGAAACCCTCCTGAAATACGAGGCCGTGATCGGTCTCGAGGTCCACGCGCAGCTCCAGACGCGCACGAAGGTTTTCTGCGGCTGCTCTACCCGATTCGGCGACCCGCCCAATACCAACACGTGCCCCGTCTGCCTTGGTTTACCCGGCGCTTTGCCGGTTCTGAATCGACGCGCTCTCGAACTGGCCATGCGCACCGCTCTGGCATTGAACTGCGAAATTCAGCCGCGCTCACGTTTTGCGCGAAAGAATTATTTTTATCCCGACCTGCCCAAGGGCTATCAGATTTCAATGTACGAGCTGCCGCTGGCTACCTGTGGCTCGCTCGGAATCGAGATCGAAGGCCGCCGCACCCGGATCGGCATCACGCGCGTGCACATGGAAGACGACGCTGGCAAAAGCCTTCACGACGGCTTCGCCGATTCCGACCGCTGGAGCTACATCGACTTCAATCGTTGCGGCGTGCCGCTGATCGAAATCGTTTCGGAGCCGGACTTGCGCACGCCCGCCGAGGCGTACGCCTATCTGAACACCCTGAAGCAGGTGCTCCTGTACACGGAGGTCAGCGACTGCAACATGGAGGAAGGGTCGCTGCGCTGCGATGCGAACGTCAGCGTGCGCCTTCGCGGCGCTCTGAAATTCGGCACCAAGGCGGAGGTGAAAAATCTGAATTCCTTCCGCTTTCTCTCGCACGCGCTCGAGTACGAAATCGAGCGCCAGATCGGCGTGCTCGAATCAGGCGGCGCGGTTACGCAGGAGACGCGCCTTTGGAACGTTGCCGACGGGCGCACGGAACCCATGCGCTCGAAGGAATTCGCCCACGACTACCGCTATTTTCCCGAGCCCGATCTCCTTCCCGTTACGGTTTCCGAAGCGATGATCGCCGGCGTGCGCAGCCGCATGCCGGAATTGCCCGCCGCGAAGGCCGAGCGCTTCCTCCGGGATTACCAGATCACGTCATACGATGCCGGCGTGCTGACGGCAACGCGCTCCCTTGCCGACTATTTCGAGACGACAGTGAAGGCCGGCGCGCCCGCCAAATCGGCCGCGAACTGGATTTCCGTCGAATTGCTTCGCCGCCTCAAGGATGCCGGTGGGGATATCGCGGAAAGCCCCCTCAATCCCGCCAACCTTGCGGAGTTGCTGAAAAGGGTAGAAAGTGGCGAGATCACCGCGGCCAGCGGAAAGAGAGTCTTCGCCAGAATGTTCGAGACGGGCCGGACCGCGTCGGCCGTGATCGCCGAGGAAGGACTTGCCCAGATCAACGACTCGGCGGCCGTCGAGAAAATCGCTCGCGAAGTGATTGCGAAAAATCCGGACAATGTGGCGAAGTTTCGCGCCGGGAATGAAGGTGTTTTCAAGTTTTTCGTCGGCCAGGTGATGCGCGAGACGCGAGGTCAGGCCAATCCCCAGCTCGTAAATGAAATCCTCAGGCGCGTGCTTGCGTAGTACCCGTATATGCCCGGAGACAACAAGATGCTAAAGCAAGGCGACAAGGCGCCTGCGTTCCAGGCGACGTCTGACGACGGGACAACGATCTCGCTCGCGGACTTTCGGGGCAAAGACCTGATTCTCTACTTCTTTCCCAAAGCCAACACCCCCGGTTGAACGAACGAAGCGTCCGAGTTTCGCGACGCCATGAGTAAATTCAAGAAACGGAACGCGGCGGTGGTGGGCTGCAGCGCCGATTCCGTGCAGGCACAGGCGAAATTCAAGGCCAAGCATGGACTGAATTTTCCGCTGCTGGCCGACACGGAATTTCGCGTGATCGAGGCCTACGGAGCTCGCCGCATGAAGTCGTTCCTCGGGAAGACGTTCCTCGGGATCGTGCGGATGACGTTCTGGGTCGGAGAAGACGGAAACATCAAAGAAGTGTGGGACAAGGTGTCCCCGAAGGGCCATGCCGCCGAAGTGCTGGCCGCGATGACGGATTCGAAGGGCTAGACCTTCCCGGCTCGTTGTCAGACCATCAAACAGTGACCCGAAAGTTGTCGCCGTCCTGTTCGATCAGCGCGTTGTCGATCAGTCGCGTGCTGCCGATAAAGGTCGCAAGCAAGACGTAGCAATTGCCGCGCAGGCTGGTCACGCGCTCGAACGTATCTGCGTCCACGATTTCCGCGTAGTCGAGCCTGATTCCCGATTCGGCGCCGAGTACGCCGCGCAATGTCGTCAATAATTGCGCCACGTCCCGCTCCCCGCTGGCGATCTCCCCTCGAACCGATTCCAAAGACCGGTAAAGGGCCGTCGCGGACCGGCGTTCATCCGCATTCAGATGCGCGTTGCGCGAGGAAATCGCCAGTCCGTCCGGCTCTCGAATAATGGGGCAAACGACGATCGACGGGTCCAGGTCGAGATCGCGGGTCATTTGCTGGATGATGCGAGCTTGCTGCGCGTCCTTGCGCCCGAAAAAGGCGAAACGCGGCTGGACGATTTCGAAAAGTTTCAGCACTACGGTCGCAACTCCGCGAAAATGACCCGGCCGCGAGCGGCCTTCGACGCGCTCGCTCAAGCCCTCCACCAATACGGCCGTCTGGAATCCCTTCGGGTACAATTCCTCGACGCCCGGCGCAAACAGACAATCGACACCCATTTCTTCGAGCGCCGCCCGGTCGCGTTCAATCGGCCGCGGGTACTTCCGAAAATCTTCGGACGGCCCGAATTGTGTCGGGTTGACGAAGATGGAAACCACAACCGGCGAGCACCCTCTCTTCGCTTCGCGGATCAGGGAGAAATGTCCCTCGTGCAGCGCGCCCATCGTCGGTACCAGCCCAACGATGTGCTCTCCGGCCCGCGCGGCGCGCGCCACCTGCTTCATCCAGTTGACGGTGTGGATTGTCTCCAAGGTTGGAGCGGGCCGCCCAAACCCGCGACCCGCGTCATCTTTGTCTTCGGGCAGAAGTTCTTTGCTTTCGTTGCCTCAATAACGCTCGAGCAAGCTCGACTCAGCGCGGTCTTCCCGAGCCTCCCGAGGGCTGCGCCGTTGTAGCCGGCGCGGCCGGTGCGGCGACCCGCCCCGGACTCTGCATTCCCATGCTCGGCGTCGAGGCTGCCGCGCCGTAGTTCCCGGAGTTTCCAAAGCCGCCCATTCTTGGTGACGCGAACGACGCCCGCATGGGTGGCCGGCCCGGAAGTCTCGGCGCCGCTACGGCTCCATTCACCGCCGTAAACCCCCGCGTGGGAGATCCGTTGATGGTCGTCCGCGTGGTCGCGGCTTCATGCAGGGCATTCACGTTGATCTTCGCTCCAGTGCTCGCGGCCAGCCCCGCGCGCAGACCTTGCAGGTTTGCCGCCGTGGGCACCACAACGCGGGCGCTGCTGATTCGCGCCGCGCCTGGAGCCAGGAATCTCCCGTTTTGCTCCGGTGCAGCCGCGAGGCTCCGCATTTTCAGGCGTTGCATCCGTGCGGATATTTCGCTCGCGCTGAAGACCTGATTCCTGCCCTCTTTCCCAAGTTTCTTCGTGCTGATGATCACCGGCGTCGCCACCGATCCGGGATGTACCACGCCGACCCCTCGCGGCGACCAGCCAACTCGATTGCCGAAGCCATACCACTGCACCGGCGCCGCCGCCCACATCCCGTAATTTCCCGGAATCCACATCCAACCGAATGCCGGCGAATACTCCCATCCGCCGAAGTGATACGGCACCCAGCCCCACGGCTCGCCGCTGATCCAGGTCCAACCGAACGTCGGGTAGAACATCCACTGTCCGTCGGTGAAGGGCGCCCATCCTGCCGCCATCCCGAACGGCTGCCATCCGTAACCGAAGCCCGGGAAGTTGCTCCAGGACCCGTAATCGGCGAGGTCCGCCATACCGTAACTGAACGGCGCGTTCGCGCTCAGCGCTGCTGTACTCTGCCCGTTTTTCTCCGCCGTTAGCCGGCCATTCACCCAGTGGTCCCACTCGTCCGGCGCGGGGCTTCGCATCAGAGCGATCGCCTGTTTCTTTCCGGGTTCGTCCACGAACATGTCGCCCTTGGCCAGTTGTCTGTTTTCCGAGGTCCCGCCCAGGGACACTTTGCCGTTCACCACGCTGACTGCAGCGTTCTTTTGGCGCACGCCCATCCTGAATTCAGCGCTCTTTCCGGGCATGACCGTGAACGTAGGCGTCATCACTTCGAACGTATCTCCTGCCGAGAGGCTGGCCTCGAATGTCGCTACGCCCTCCGAAAGAGTGATCCGCGTGATCCGGCCGCCGCTCGATAGTGCCAGCTCCGTAAACTGGACCACAGAGTTCGGCGCCAGCCAGAGCATGCTCCCGTGTTCGAATTCCACCTCGGCGCGCCCGTCGTTCGTGCCGATCGCAAATCCTTGCTCCACCGGCATATTCATCACGGCTGGTTCCCATTTGTTCGATTTGTCCGCGCGTACGATCTGCACGTCGCCTTGGACGTAGCTCAGGCGCACGATCCGGGCATAGCTGTAGCTCGTCGGGTTGTCTCCAGCGCGCGCAGGCACGCACAGCGCCAGCACCATCAGCAAGGCAATCGAGGCTACCAAAGAAACCGTCGCGGAATTCCGATTGGGCATGGGACACCTCCAAGACCGGGGCATCTGGAGCAATCATACTCCTGTCGAGCAGCCTTGATTGTCAATTTTCGTGCCATCCGCGGCTGAAAGGGCTTAGCATTGGCCCCGCATGCCTTATAGCGACGAACGCGGTCGGGTGATCGGAATCGGCGGTATTTTCTTTAAGTCGCCGGATCATATGCGGTTGCGCGAGTGGTACGCTAGGCATCTCGGAATCGAACATGGCAACGATGGGGCTATGTTCAAGTGGCGGCCCGCGTCGAGCTCAGCATCGGCGGCGAGCGCCGCAGGCGAGAACGAGCTTTTCACCATCTGGAGTATTTTCCCGGGCGCGTCGACTTATTTCGACCCCGGCTCCGCACCCTTCATGATCAACTACATGGTCGACGACCTCGACGCCATCCTCGCCAAGCTGGCGGACGGGGGCGTGCGGATCGATCCCAAGCGCGAGGATTACGATTATGGCCGCTTCGCCTGGATCTATGATCCGGACGGCAACAAGATCGAACTCTGGGAACCCCTCACGCCAAAGTGAGCCCATTCGAGGCCGCCTTTCCGTTCCTTCCCCTTGAACTCCCAGGAGGATTCCGTGACTCAGGACCGGCGGCACTTTCTTCAGCAGTCCTTAGGGGCCGTTTGCGCGGTGCTGATCGCCTCGCCGCTCGACGCGATGCCAGCCCCTGCCTCGTCAGTCGCAAGCAGCGCCGACCTGATCGGCCGCATGTCCTGGATGAATCCTCCCGCATCCTCGAAGCGATCCGGCGACAGGCTGATTGTGCACAGCCGCGCCAAGACGGATTTCTGGCGCAAGACGTTCTACGGCTACATTACCGATAACGGACACTTTTTCCATCTCCCGGCGGGCGGCGATTTCACGTTTCAGGCGCGAGTCGGCGGGAAATATGCGGCTCTGTACGATCAGGCCGGGCTCATGGTCCGTTTGGACGCGGAAAACTGGATGAAGTGCGGCACGGAATTTTTCGATGGACGCCGGCATGCCAGCGTCGTCTTCACGCGCGATTTCTCCGATTGGTCGACCATGCCCGATCTCTCAGATACCGCTGCCGTCTGGTGGCGCGCCGCGCGGAAGAAGGACTCAATCGAGTGCTCCTGCTCGCTCGACGGAAAAGCGTTCACCACCGTTCGTCAGGGCTATTTCCCGCCAAACGCGAAAGTCGACGCTGGAATCATGTGTGCCGCTCCGGAGGGTCCCGGCTTCGACGCGAGTTTCGATCACCTCAGTCTCACCACCGCATAATCAAGCCTGACCCCCTGCCGCCTATCCGGCCGCAGATTGTTTTACCATTTCGTTCCTGAACGTGATCCCGGCCAGCGCGGAAGCGAAAGGTCATGCGCCGTGTTACTATCGCCGTCCGCTCAACCCAGCGGCTTCAGCCAGTGCGTCGAAAACAAGCCGGGCGTCCGTCCGCGGGAATTGCGAGCGAGGAGGATACAAATCCCTATGAGGCACGTCGGCAGGAAAATTCTGCGCGCAGTCGCAGTCACGGCTACATTCGCATTCGTCTTCTTCCTCTCTCTTGGCGCCGGCGACGCCGGCAACGCGCGTCCCGGCTACTACCGTTATCCGGCGATCCAAGGCGAGACGATTGTTTTCACCGCCGAGGGCGATCTGTGGAAGGTCGATGCAAAAGGCGGCCCGGCTACGCGCCTCACCTCCAACACCGGTGAAGAAAGCCGCGCTTCCATTTCTCCCGATGGCCCCACCGTTGCCTTCAGCGCCGAGTATGAGGGCCCCGTGGACGTCTACACCATGCCCATCGACGGCGGCCTGCCCCAGCGCCGCACTTGGGACGGCGACGCCCTGGTTGCCGGCTGGACGCCCGACGGGCGCGTCCTCGTTCACACCGAGCGCTACTCCACGCTCCCTGACCCCAAACTGGTCGCCATCGACGCCAACGGCCATCGCGAAATCATCCCCCTTGCCTCCGCCGCCCAGGGCAGCTACACGCCCGACGGCCACACGCTTTTCTTCACGAGAAATGATCGTCAGCCGAGCTGGACGAAGCGCTACAAAGGCGGCACGGCCGAAAATATCTGGCGCTACGATGCCGGTAAAGAAGCAGTTGAGCTGACCGGCGATTATACCGGCACGTCCGACGACCCCATGTTCTGGAACGGCCGCGTCTATTTCCTTTCCGACCGCGACGGCGTCATGAACGTCTACTCGATGGACCAGAATGGCCACGATCTGAAACAGCACACCCACCATCGTGGGTTTGACGCGCGCTCGGCCTCGCTCTCCGATGGCCGCATCGTGTATCAGTGCGGCGCGGACTTGTGGCTCCTCGACCTCCGTTCCGGAAAAGACGCCGTCATTCCCATCACGCTTACTTCCGATTTTGACCAGATGCGCGACTACTGGGTGCAAAAGCCGCTCGAGTATCTCACCGCCACGCACATCGCTCCTGACGGCTCCGCCGCCGTATTCACGGCGCGCGGAGAAGTCTTCACGCTGCCCGCCACGCCGGGAAGAATCGTGAAAGTTGCTGGCGATCCCTCCGTCCGTTATCGCGCGGCGCGCTACACTCCCGACGGCAAGAGCATCATCGCGATCTCCACCAGGACCGGTGAAACGGAACTCTGGAAATTCCCCGCGAATGGCGAGGGCCAGCCCGAACAGTTGACCTCCGGCGCGAAAGTGCTCCGCTGGGAAGGCATTCCGTCCCCCGACGGCCGCTGGATCGTCTTCCACGATAAGGATCAGCAGCTTTGGCTTTACGACTTCCGGACCAAACAGCAGAAGAAAATCGCGCAGTCTATGGTCGGGGGTTTTTCGGACTTCGCCTGGTCTCCCGACAGCCAGTGGCTTGCATACGTCGAATCCGCGGACAACCAGTTCGACCAGGTCAAGGTGCTGAACGTCAACACAGGCGCAATTCAGGCGCTCACCGACGACCGCTATAACAGCGGGAGTCCCAGTTGGAACGCCGATGGCAAATGGATTTACTTCCTTTCCGACCGCATGCTGAAGTCCACCGTGAGTTCCCCTTGGGGCCCGCGCCAGCCCGATCCGAATTTCGACCGCTCCATCAAAATCTACGAACTCGCGTTGATGCCCGGCCTGCGCTCGCCGTTCGCGCCGCCCGACGAACTCCATCCCGACAAACCGCCGAAGGTGGAAGAGCCCAAATCGGAGAAGACGGCCGATTCCAAGACCGGTCCAGAAAAGAAACCCGCGGCTGTGACCGTCGACATCGACTTCAAAGATCTCGCTTCACGTTTGCAGGAAGTGCCCGTCCCCCCGGGAAACTACGGTTCTCTGCAATCAACCGACAAACGCCTGTGCTGGCTCAGCCAGGGCGAGGAACCCAAGCCGAAGCTCGCCGTCGAATGCGTGGACATCGCGAACAAGGGCGCCGCGCCGGAGACGGTCGTGCCCGACGTGAAGGATTACGAGATTTCGCTCGACCGGAAAAAGATGCTCGTCCAGAAGGGCGACGACTTCTTCATTTTCGATTCCGGCGCCAACGCCGCGGCCCTCCAGAATCCGAAGACCCTTTCGAAAGCCAAAATCGACATGAATGGTTGGACATTCGTCACCAACCGCCGCGCCGAATTCCGCGGCCTCTTCCTCGATTCCTGGCGCCTTGAACGCGATTATTTCTACGATCGTCACATGAACGGCATCGATTGGCCGGCCATGCGCGAGCGCTATCTCCCGCTCGTCGATCGCGTCACCGATCGCAACGAGCTGAACGACGTGATCGCCCAAATGGTCAGCGAACTTTCCGCGCTGCACACCTTCGTGGGCGGCGGCGATTCTCGAAAGCCCTCCGAACAGATCGATATCGGTTCGCTCGGCGCGGTCCTCCGCCGCGATGAACAGGCGGGCGGCGATGTCGTTCAGCACATTTATCTTCACGATCCCGACCTGCCGAATGAAGCGCCGCCCCTCGCCCGTCCCGGCTCGATCGTCCACGAAGGTGAAGTGATCTTGAGCATCGACGGCCAGAGCGTCCTTAACGTTCCCGACGAGCGCGCCCTCCTGCGCGGCAAGGCAGGCCAGAAAGTTCTGCTTCGCGTCAAGTCAACCTCCGGCGCGATCCGCGAAGTGCTCGCCACCGCCATTTCCGAAAAGGATGAAAGTGAGATGCGTTACGCCGAATGGGAATACACGCGCCGCCTCGCCGTCGATTCCGCCTCGCACGGCGCCATCGGCTACGTCCACCTCCGCGCCATGGGCCCCTCCGACATCGCCGAATGGGCGCGCGACTTCTACCCCGTTTTCGATCGCGAGGGACTGATCATCGACGTCCCACAATCGCGGCGGCAACATCGATTCGTGGCTGCTCTCGAAACTGCTGCGCAAGGCCTGGTTCTACTGGCAGCCGCGCGTCGGAAATCCGAATTGGAACATGCAGTACGCCTTCCGCGGGCACATGGTTGTCCTCTGCGATCGCTTGACCGCCTCCGACGGCGAGGCCTTCTCCGAGGGCTTCCGCCGGCTGGGATTGGGCAAGGTTATTGGCATGCGCACCTGGGGTGGCGAGATTTGGCTCTCCGCAAGCAATCGGGTGGAAGACAACGGAATCGCCACCGCCGCGGAAACGGGCGTCTACGGCCCTGAAGGTAAATGGTTGATCGAAGGCCACGGCGTCGATCCGGATATCGTCGTCGACGATCTTCCGCACGCCACGTTCGAGGGAAAAGACGCGCAACTCGACGCGGCGCTCAAGCTGCTCGAGGATGAGATTCGCAAGGACCCGCGTCCGGTGCCCAAAGCGCCGCCATATCCCGACAAATCATTCAAGTACGCGCAGTAAGGCGCTCGCGGAAACCGGCTTGACCGAATGCGCCCGCGCGCGCCGCCGTGTGCTATTTTATGTTCTCCCCTCGCCGTCGGCGAAAACAGAAGACGAATGCCCAAGAAAGCGGCCACAGCGAAATCCGAAGAAGCGATCACCGTCGACACGATCTTCGCGTCCGGCGGCCTGCTCGAACGCAGCCACTCCGCATATGAATTCCGCCGCTCGCAGCTCGAGATGGCCCGCATCGTGGACGATGCCTTCGCCAACAAGCGGCAAGTGGTCATCGAGGCCGGCACCGGCACGGGCAAGACGCTCGCCTACCTGATCCCGGCGATCCGCAGCGGGCGCAAAGTCGTCGTTTCCACGGCCACGAAGTCGCTGCAGGAGCAGCTCTTCCAGAAAGACGTTCCTTTCCTTCAGAAGCATTTCGCGCCCCACCTGAAAGTCGCGCTGATGAAGGGCCGCTCGAATTTCCTGTGCCGCGCCAAGGTCCACCAGATGGACGGTCAGGCGGTGCTAAAGGGCATCGACGAAGTCGACTGGTTCTCGCAGATTCGCGACTGGGAGAAGCTCACCGAAACCGGCGATCGCAGCGAGCTCACCTTTCTCCCCGACGATTCCGACCTCTGGAACCGCATCGACGCCCGCAGCGATCTCTGCACCGGCCAGAAATGTCCGGAGTTCGACTCCTGCTTCATCACGGCGATGCATCAGCGCGCGCATGAAGCGGACCTGATCATCGTCAATCACCATTTGTTTTTTGCCGATCTCGCCATCCGCGACAGCGATTTCGGCTCGATCCTGCCGGAATATTCCGCCGTCGTTTTCGACGAAGCCCACGAAATCGAGGACGTCGCCAGCGAATATTTCGGCCGCGAGGTCTCCAGCTACCAGTTCGAGGAACTTGCCCGCGACACCGAAGCCATGCTCCGTATGCTGCAGCTGGAAGCTTCTGTTCTGCGCAAGTACCTCGTCCGCATGCGCGAGCGCAGCCGCAACTTCTTTGAGAATTTCCCCGAACGCGAGGGCCGCTACCCGTTCGACCTGCCCGCGCGCCATTCGTTCCTCGAACGCAACCGCGAACCCTACGACGATCTATCCGCGTCGGTGAAGCGCGTCGAAGCGGAGCTTGCGGCGCTCTCGCCGAAGCCGGAAGAAGTAGTCGCCCTGGGGCGCCGCGCGGCCGAACTGCGTCGCGAGCTCGAGTTACTGCTCGAAAGCGAGGAGAAAACGTACGTCTACTGGTACGAGCGCCGTGGCCGCGGCGTTTTTCTCGCCGCCACGCCCATCGACGTCAGCCAGATTCTCCGCGAGCGCCTCTTCGAGCAGTTCGACACGGTTGTCCTCACTTCCGCCACGCTCGCTGTCGGCGGCCGCTTCGACTATCTCAAGCAGCGCCTTGGCGTGCTGCCGTCTGCCGAAGTGGTCCTGCCCCACGAATTCAATTTCACCGAGCAGGCCCTGCTTTATATCCCGAAAAACCTCCCCGACGTGCGCAACCCCGCCTTCGCATCAAGCGCCGCGGACGAAATCGTCAAGTTGCTCGAAATCTCCGAAGGCCGTGCCTTCTGCCTCTTCACCAGCTACGCTCAGATGAAAGACGTTT
>Ga0209167_10002048_pt1 | contig 11220 bp, 10 predicted proteins | sample Coa_R1_9_FD_187154 | JGI IMG/M metagenome (GOLD analysis project Ga0209167, IMG submission 187154) | Surface soil microbial communities from Centralia Pennsylvania, which are recovering from an underground coalmine fire - Coalmine... | ecosystem: Environmental > Terrestrial > Soil >...
AATACTCTCAACCGGTGATAAAGTAAATAGCAAGAGAGGAGGCGATGGATGTTTTATCTCTCCTTGTTGGTAACAACGGGGCTGCTGACGTCATCCGGATTTGCGTTCCAAAGCGCACCCACCCAAACCGCCGCAGCGACGGAGCCACCCGTGCGCCCGGCCATTTCCACGCTGGAACGCGGCGACATTTTTATGGCCCGCAAAATGTACCGCGAAGCCATTGACGTATATAAACAGGCGCCGGTTTCTGCTTTGACGCTGAACAAGATCGGGATCGCTTATCACCAGATGGCCGACCTCGACTCGGCCCGGAAATACTACGAGCGCGCTATTAAGACCGACCCGCAATACGCTGAGGCGATCAATAATCTGGGGACGATTTTTTACGCGCGCAAGTCCTACCGGCGTGCCGTTAGCGAGTATAAGAAAGCATTGCGCATCACGCCGGGCTCGGCCTCCGCATGGGCCAATCTTGGCTCGGCTTATTTTGCACGCAAGAACTTCGAAACGGCCTCCGATGCCTACCAGCACGCCCTCACCCTCGACCCGGAAGTTTTTGAGCGCCACAGTACCACGGGCTCGACCGTTCAGGAAAAAAGCATAGGCGATCGCGCGAAGTTCCATTACTATCTCGCCCGGACCTACGCCAAGGCGGGCCGCAACGCGGATGCGATCATTTACATCCGCAAGGCTCTCGAAGAGGGTTTCAAGGAGCGCGAGAAATTCACGCAGGAACCCGAGTTCGCCGGTCTGCGCGACGACCCTGAATTCAAACAGATCATGGCTACGGAGCCAAAAATCCTCTGAGCGCGTCACTTTTGAGTCGGCCCCGCACCGCGGCCTGCGCGCTGTTGCTGGCTCTCGCGGCCTGCTCGACGACTCCGCGCCGGAGCGTGGAACGGCTGGCTCTGCTGCCCTTTGAGAATCTAACGGGCGATGCGTCGCTCGACTGGATCGCCTCGGCCGCGCCCTCCATCGTCGCTGCGGAAATCACGGGCGCTGCGAACATACTAACGGTGCGCGTCGAAACAGTTCGCGACGCCTACCTCAATCGGGCCACACGTTTTGTCCATGGATATTTCACGCACCGCGGCGCAGGCCTTCATTTTCAGATAGAGATAGAGGACTCCGCCCGTCACAAGATGGTCGCTGCGCAGGCTGCGGATGGAAACTTGTTGTTCGCCATGAACGATGTCGCTCGCAAGTTCGCCCCCGGCGCGCGGCCATTCTCTACCGCTAATCAGGACGCCGTCGCGGCGTGGGGACGCGGAGAATTTGCACGCGCGGTGACCCTCGATCCCGATTTCGGAACCGCGTGGATGTACTGGGCGGAGCAACTGGCTGGCTCTGGAAAACAGGCGGAGGCGGGCGCGGTCGCGGCACGCGCGCTGTCGCGGCCTTCATTGCGGACTCCCGCGGACCGCGCTCAGCTTGAGTTGATCTCAGCGACCATCGACAAGAATGTGGCGGGACGAAATGCCGCTTTGACCGCGTTGGTCGGGATGTCGCCCAACGACCTCTCGCTTTTGAGCGCGCTGGCCGAGACCGAAACTCTGGCCCGCCGTTTCTCCGCGTCTGCCGGGCTCTATCGCAGGATTCTCGACATCGATCCCGGGAATGCGGTGGCCCTGAATTCCCTCGGATACGCCGAGGCGAACGCCGGTCATCTGGACGCCGCGGCGAAAGCACTGGAGCAATACGGCAAATCGCTCGATCAGTCCACCAACTCGCTCGATTCGCTGGGCGAGGTCTATTTTATGAACGGCCATTTCGCGGAAGCGGAACGCTACTTCCAGCAGGCCTACCGGCGCGATCCCAGATTCCTGGCGGGCTCGACTTTGATGAAGGCCGCTTACGCGCACTGGCTGGGCGGCGACCTGGCGGGAGCCGACGCGATCTTCCAGCGCTATCGCGACGACCGGATGAATCAGAAGGACGCGACCGCCATCTGGAGGGAAGCCACCTGGCTGTATGCGACCGGACGCCGCGAACAGGCCATCGCGAAGCTGATGGAAGCCTCAGGGGACCAACCCCCACTGGTCCAAAGGCAGCTTGCGGTGTGGCGGGGCGAGATTCAGGCTCCCCAGGATCTTTCTACGCTGAAAAAGCTGTACGACGCCGCCGTCCCGCCCAACGATGGCGAATTCCGAACATTCTATGCCGCTGCGCTGGCCGCCGCCGGCAACAAGAGCGAAGCGAGTGCGCTGCTCCAACGCTGGCCGCTGCCGGATTCAGGGGGCGATCCGCTGTTCCAATCGCTGGTCTATCCGGAATTTATGGAGCTGCGCCGGGCGCTGGGGATTAAATAGCACGATAACTTACAATTCCTTGGGTGCGCGAGGTCCATATACATCCGGGTCGCCTCCGTTTCCATGGCGTCAAGCCCACACTTCTGTCGTCCGATGGATCGCAGTCAAACATCACTTCTGAGTACGCCGTGACTCAGGAGAAGTCAGCGAGAAAGCTTCTGCTGCCCAGAACTGACCCAAACTGGCAGTAGGGCCGCCAGCGGATGTCACGCAGATGTCGCTTGAAGCAAGTCTGCAGGAGCATTACTCCACTGGACGGTTTTCAGTTTGCTGTTGATAGCCTCTTGAAAAACAGCGAAGTCTTCGGCGGTCGATAACCGGAATCGGAGACAGTCGTCTTTGCGAACTTTGGTCCACGTGCTGACTTCATGCGAGCTGACCAGCGAACGCCAGAATTCAACATCACCAATAAAGCGACTGCACCACTGGACCACTGAAGCATAGTTGCTATGGAGGTAAACATGAATCCTCCCCTCCGTGAAGTCGATTTCAAGATATTTGAGCTTATTCTCTACCCCGGCACCGAGATGGTGCTTGAAGAATTGGGCCACATCCCCGTTTGTGACGGTGGCAAGCGCTTCTTCCCACGAGGCATACATCGGGGATGCGGCTGGTCCACGGCTCCCCCGCTTCCGGGCCTGTTCCGCCAGCTCTGGTGTGGGGAAGATCTGCGTGAAAGTAAGGTATTTCGAATCTCCATCGACTGCCAGTGCGACGCGCACACAATCGAGTTCCACATCCTTTTCATACAGCCACTCGGCAGCTACCAAAACCTCGTAGTCGTAAGCCTCGGCGAGGAGTAGTATGCGCTGCTCCCGATTCAGATTCTCATCCTCAAAATCGCTGATCATATCCGCTCGGTTGAACTTCAAAGCTTCCTGTCGGATTCTCTCGGGTGTCCATTTCGCGGCCATTCCCACATAGGCGATTGCTTGGAGAAGCTGTAGCTTCTCGCTGCCGCGTTTGAGTTCGATGATGACTAGATTCCCCTCCTCATCTACAGCGAGCAGGTCGATACGATCGTCTACCGTTTCGGAGGGCCGTACTTCCTTGGCGATGATTTTCAATTGCTGCCCCAGTTCTTTACAGAACGCGTCGGGGCTGTTGAATATGTACTCCTGAAGATCGGAAACCTCCAGAATATTAGCCGCTGCGAGCGTTGGCGTGGCTAAGGAGCTGAACTGCTTGCTAGTTTTGGAAATCTTGACCATCTTTTCTCCGGCTCCTTCTTCCAACGGGTCATCTGAGTTTAGGACACAGAGCTACTCGATGGCTATCCCCCGCTGAAGCCAGGGCCGCCAACGCGGCCGTTTTTGATAGGCTTCAGGAATGTGCACGAGCAACAAATGCATAGCGGTCCGCGAAATCGTCGCTGGTTGGATGAAGCAGAATGGCGTCAATTCGCACTGGACGGTAGACGACAATCTTACAACCGACAGATACGTGATGATCTCCGTGGTTGGCGTCGCCGATCCTCTAATCCTTCCGAATGACGAACATATCTCATCAGCATTGAAGCGGGAAGTTGAGGAATGGCTCACGAGGATTGTGTGCAAGGACTGAATCGGCGTGGCATATGTCCCGCGCGATTCGCAAATAGCGCGGCCCAGCACGATCCGAAACGCAAGGGTCTTGAGCCGCAATCAGTGAGCCGCCACAACGGGCGCGTTGCGCACGAACATATCAGCGTCCGCATCACGATCCCGGCGCGTCCAGCTTTTGTCTTCGGCCAGTAGAGACGACAGCGGGGATCCAGCCGGCGTTAGCGCGACCTCGATCTTGTAGCGGTCGAGCAAGTCCTTCCAATTGGGACCGCCGTTCATCATTGAAACGTAGTCCTGCATCACTTCCGGCCGGTAGAAATCGCTGCGGCCATCGACGAAGACGCGCTGGTGGCCTTGAAACAGGTAGATCAAGTCGTCGCCCCATTGATCGGTCGTAAAGACGCGTGCGCTGCCGAGCAGCGCGTCGTTCCTCTGGATGAGCTTCTGCGGAAAATATTTGGGATCGAGGCCGGTGGGCCAGGAGGTGGCCGGAGTGAGCCAGGCCACCGCCGCAATCACTACTCCCGCCCATACCGTGAATCCGGAACAACGTGCGGCAAACGAGGCGCCCTGAAGATAGAACGTCTTTAGCAGCGAGCTCCGGCCGGCGCCGTGCACGCCTTCGCCCCAGATGCGCGTCAGCGTCCGGCCCGCCAGCGGCAGCAATACGGTGAGGGCCAGAGGAATGTTGCGGGCGGACACTAACGCCATCGCGCCGAAAACAGCAATGAGCGCCGCGTCGGCGATCCGCTTGCGCAACAGCTCGACGCCCGCCAGCATCAGCGCTCCGAACAACAGAATCAGAAACCAGTACTGCGGCTCGCCTCGGAACTTCGGCGACTGATACTCGTCGACCAGGCTGGTGGCGACGGGGCCGCTCAGGAAATTAAGGATGTGAAGATGCAGCTTGACGCCGTACGGATTCACCACCGACGCGGCCGCGCACACACCGGCCGCCATCGCATAGCGTTTGGCGCTTCGAAACGTGGATACGCCCGCGAAATGCTCAAGAAGTGATCCACCGGCGACCACCGCCAGATACACAAAAAGGATCACGAAGCCGCTGTGCACGTTGGTCCACACTACGGTGAGCGGCGCCAGCAGCCAGATTCGCCCCGATGGGCTCTGGCGGTCCATCTCCACCAGCCAGACGGAAAGCGCCAGGAACAGCATCGTGAAAAGATGAGGCCGAGCCAGGTAGTGGATGGAGGCGGCATTGGCTCCGGCCAGCGCCAGCACCACCGCAAGAATTCCGTGGACCCGCATCGCTATCATCCCCTGCATCACCACCGTCACCCACAGCGCGATGGTCATGCCCGCCAGGAAAGCCACGGCCTTGATCCCCCACACCGAATTGATCGCGGAATAAAGCACGGCGCTGCCCCACTGGAATGCGTACCAGGGAGAGTCGGGTTGCGTGTAGGAAAAGATGTCTTTCACGGGAACTTGTTTGTGCGCCAGTATCCAGTCCCCCGTGCGCAGGTGCATTCCGGTATCACCGTCCTTGAGCAGCGACTGCCAGCTCCCCGGACTGGCGATGCAAAGCCAGTAGATCGCGAAAAGAAGGAAGATGTCAGTGAGCGATGGCCGCAGCCATCGTAAGGCTTGCGAATAAGCGTGAGATGACCCCACGGCCAGCTCGGCCGGCCTTTCGACTGTGGTTTCTCTCACTACTGTACGAATCGGCATGCGGAACAAGGCACTTTAGGCGAGATGCTGGACCGGAATTTTAGGGGCGATTTCACGATCCCAAACCAAGCAAAGCATGAACGCGATGATGACCAGGGGTAGAATCGCAGCCCAAGGAGCTCCCAGCGCAATCGCGGCGTGGATGGGCGGGAGTATGATCAGGAATGCTGTCCACCTAGTGAGCGGACTCTTGGCGCTGGTAAGCGCCGCCAGCAAAAACACCAGCAATGGTGCGAGATCGTACAGATAGACGTGCGGCACGATCAGGGGCGAACCGGCGATCGCCGCTCCAAACCAGCGCCAGTCTGCGCTGAGTCGAGCCGCGTAAACCACGATCGCGGCCACCAGGAGCATCAGTGGAATGACAATCCAGGGCGCGCCAAAATTCACGGCAATCGCCCGAATGTTGACCATCATGCCGGGGCTGGGGTTGACGATATCGTCTCTTCGAAGCAGGGCGGTATAGGATTTGGGATGACCCCAAACCACACACGCCGCGGCTAGCGCAGCGGCCACGGTTACATAGCCCCCCAGCATCCGCCAGTTGCGCCGGACAAGGATTACCAGCGGCACGAGCAGCATCAAGTGAAACTTGAATAAAGTGAGGGCGCAGATTGTTCCAGCTCGCCAATATCGGCGTTGCTCTATGGCTAGGAATGCTTCGAAAATCATGACCAGGACCAGGGCGGAATCCTGACCAGCGAAAATACCGATGGCCACAGGCCAGAACACCGCGCAAAATATAATGGTAGGTGGCCCGAAACGATGCCACGCGCGGAAACAGGTCCAGGCCAGAAGTCCGTACTGCAGGCACAGCCATACAGCATACGCCGCCATATACGGCAGTTGCGCAAGCGGCCACATGGCCCATGCGTAGAACGCCGGACGGATGAATGGAATGATCTGGCGTTGGGGGTTGGGCAGTATCTCCTGTGCCCGCCGAAACTGCACAGCCGGATCATAAAGTCCGGCGCTGAAGGCCAGCGAGTAGCCCGTGTACGCGCAAAGAAAATCGTGTTGTATCTGAATCTTGAAATCATCCAGGTGGCTTAATGCATAAAATCCCGTGATCGATACGGCCGCAGCGATCAGAACCCAATTGCGTACGCGCATCATACCTTACTGGTGCATCGGCATCGAATCAGGAGAACATGAGCGGTCGTGCACGGGGGCAGTTGCGCGCGGTTGTTTAGTCGGCTGAGTAACTACTCCCGATGGCCCGACCTCGGGGACGAAAGCGCTTCGGCGTCCAGCGATCTCGATAGTTGTGCCAGTTCGTGGCCCAATTCGGGACCGGTGGGTGCCACGACTGCGCGGCCGAACACGAATTCGTCCCGGTCTCCCCAGGATCTGCGCGCTGCGCCGGAAAAGCCGAGCCGGTATTCCAGCACCAGGGCGATCATTCGCATTCCGAGACGGAAAGCCTTCCACAGGTCGCCTGTCACCGACGACTCACCCACCCGCATCCGATAATTCACCGGGATCTCGACGAATGGAATTCCATGCGCGACCACTTCCATCAGCAGTTGAGGGCCGAAATGCGAGCCGCCGATGGTGAGGCGCTGCCGGATGAGCTGGAGGGCTTCGCGATGGAACAAGCGGTGGGTACAGCCCATATCCGTGAGGAGGGTGGTGTTGAACAGCACCTCCGTCATCTTGGCCACTGCCCAGTTTCCCCAGCGCAGAAACCGGCCCATGTTGGCGCCCGCCCATATGAACTCACGGCTGGTTCGAGTGCCAAATACCACCGGCAGGTCATCCGAATAGGCCAGGAGCTTGATCAGATCGTGACCGCTGAAGGTGCCATCGGGCTCGGAAAGCACGATCAGGTCGGCATCGCATTCGTCGATGCCGCGAAGAAGCGCGTGCCCGTATCCCTGTTTCGGCTCGAAGATCTCGCGGGCGCCCGTTCCCGCGATCTCTTCGGAGGTGCCGGGCGCGGCGTTGTTGTTCACCACAATGACTTCGTCCGCTAAGCCCGTACGAAAATATTCGAGCGTGGCGGCGCGAATCGAGTCTTTCTCGTTATAGGTCGGGAAGATGACCGCAACTTTTTTGCCGCGCCACATGCCTGCCATTGTTCTTCGGCGGTTTGACGGGTGAACTTGAGATATGAGCCGGGATCAGGGCCGCTCCGCCACCATCAAGAACTGGCCGGCCAGGGGCCGGAATGGCGAAGCCAGGTACAGCCGCACCAGCCATTCCGCGGTTGGCAGGCGCGATTTCATGCTGAAGGGAACAAATCGAGGCTCGGAATGGATCACGTTCCATCCTTGACTCAGAAGAAAATCCCGGAAACCGGTGTCCGTAAAAATAGTTCGATGAGTGTAATCGTCGAAATAGCGGCGCGGCTCCAGGCGGAAATTGGGCTGCACGATGATCAGCCGTCCTCCGGGGCGCAAAACTCTGCTGGCCTCACGAAGAATATCCGCGCCGTGTTCGATGCTGAAATGCTCGAAGAAGTTGGATGCGAAAACAGCGCCAAGGCTCCCGGTGGCGAGCGGCCACGGATCGAGCGCCGATTGGATGAGAGGCGTGACGTGATCCCCCCAGTACTTCACCAGCGCGGGATTCAGATCGAGCGCCCATTTGCGCGCCGCGCTGATCTCTCTTGAGAACTCGCCGTAGCCGCCGCCCAGCTCCAGGATCCCCTCATTGCTGCGAATCCAGGGCTGAAGATACCGGCAGATCGCTCTCCAGACCACCGCGCGGCGAGGATCGTACGGGAAACGCACCTGATGATAGGCTTCTGGAAAATTGTCCGCGTGCACTTCTGTTGTGGGAATCACCGGATCGCCTCACGGAGTGGTTTATAGACGAACACTCCGTCCAGATATGGTCCGGGAATATGCCGGACCAGTTGATAGTGATTGCGGATTTCGTCCAGTTGCGCTGTCGGCAAGCTTTGCAGTTCGGGATCGGAATCGAAGGGGCGGCTCAGATCCTGGTACAGAATGATCGTGGAAAAAGCGCCAACCGCGATATCGTGGCGCACTTGGCCGGGATCGATCCGTCCCCCTCGTACCAATATCGTGTAGATCAACGGCTCCACGTCGAGACGCCCGTGGAGGTGCACCATGGCGTCAATATCGGTGGAGATCACGCGGCCGTTATCCGCCAGGTAGGGCTGCAGCGCGGCGGTCTCCTGCCGGAACTGCTGCTCTCTCGCGAAGCGCATCGCCAGGAAAGGCCCGGTGATCCGAAAATTGAGCACCAGATGAATCAGCAAAGGGATTTGGACAAGGGTGATCCAGCATTTGCTTCCGCGGAAAACCAGCGGAAAAAAATCCAGCGCGTGCAATGCGGCGCAGGCGCACAGAATGAGCACCACCGTAGTTTCGATCTGATAGTTTGAATCGGAGCCGATTTTCGGCGCGGTGAGCCCCAGCACCGAAACCGCCAGCGCAAGATACACGAACAGCGCCTTGGCCGGGCGTCTGACTGCTTTTGTCAGGCCGGCGGCGGCCACGATCACCAGTTGTCCCGATGCAATCATGAAATAGTGAAGATGCTGGCCGAGTTTTTCCCAGGCGAAGGGATTCAGGTTAGCCATGACCGTATTTTCAATAAAATGCCCGTTCATCGCGGCATTGATCCCCAGGACCAGCATCAGCACCGCACCCGCCACTCCTGCGCCGAATTGGAGCGCCACCTTCGGGCGCTCAAACAGGAGCACCAGAAAGATGGCGGTGGGGCAGGCGATCGCCGTCTGTTTCGTGAAGACGGCCGCGATCACGCATGCCGCCGTCCACAGCAGCGTCTTCTCCCCACGCACCTCATAGCGGGAAAACTGGTAAAAGGCCATTATCGAAAAAAAGACCGCCAGAGTATCCACCTGTGCTACGGTACCCCATGCGAACAGCAGTGACGTGGAGGCGCACAGCAAGACCCCCGTCCAGGCATAATATCGGCTGCCGGTATAAACCAGCAGCAGTCGCCAAACCGTCGCGAATATTCCCAGCAAAGCCGCTAGGCTGATCAACCGACCCGCGTGGTACGCCCCCATTCCGGCTTTGATGAACGCCGCCTCCAGCCCGTAGAACAACGGCATGTATGCGTTCACCGTATACGGATAATCGCGAAGGCTGTGATAGATCCCACCGCCATCCGCCAGCATCATCGACTGGGCGGCGACCACGGATTCGGGTTGGGCGAACTCATGCTGCGCCCAAAGCATCAGACCGAGGTGGCAAAGGGCCGCGATGGCCGCAATAGCCGAGACGAACAGCAAAAAGCGGCGGACCCACGGCTCCCTGCTCGCCTGTCGCCGAATGCCGCTAGCCGCTTCGGATTGAGCGAGGGTAACCATTCTGTGCTCCTCTTCCAATCGGCGGAAAGTCCTGCAAACTTCACGCGTTGGACTGAGCTACAACGAGCGAAAGCTTAACCGCGCGCCACACCTCATCAGCCAACAATAAACAGCTTGAAATGGTTCGTTAAGAGACTCGAGCATTAATGGGTCGCCACAAATGGAGGGGAATACTGAGGGGGGATGACGATGCCGTGGGAAAACGGGCGGGCCGAAGCCCACCCGCCTCCCCGTACGGCGAACCGTTGGTTTAGCTACCCTGGGTAGCGGCGGCGGTCATAACAGACGCGACCTTCGAGAAGATCGTGCTAATGCTCGTCGCGATGCCCGGCATAATTGCGCCGGCGGCCACGGCCACAAAACCCGCCATCAAAGCGTACTCGATGAGGTCCTGTCCGCGGGTATCTTTCCAAACTTGCAACTTCAGAATTAAGTTCTTCATGTCTCCTTTTTTCCTCCCTATAGGGTGCGACAGTATCTCTGCCGCTATGAAGACTGTATCATCGGACCAGGACGGCTAGAATCAGGCTTTATGCCTAACGGGGGCGGTAAAACATCTCAGAGTCCTGAATTATGAGCGATTTGCAAGACCTTAGAGCAAGTACGAGGAATCCCCGGAGTACGGGGGACTATACCCCGCTACCGCGAGGTCCGATAGCATAGAGTGGATGCCTCGCCGCGCCAAAAGCGTCTTTGTTTTCTTATTGCTGCTAATACCATCCACCCGATTCGCCTGGCAGAGTCGGGATATGCCGGAGTTCGCCTTCCTCCACGACGATGGGCTGTTCTTCCTCTCGGCCCAGAGTTTGGCCACCGGCCACGGCTACCGCATTCCGAGTCTGCCGGAAAACCCCGCTCAAACCAAGTTCCCTCCCCTGTTTCCGCTTTATTTATCTATGATTTGGCAGATAAATCCAAAGTTTCCGGCGAATCTGGCGCTGGGTTCGTTCTGCTGCTGGATGGTCTTGGCGGCGTGCCTCGCGCTGGCTTGGAGACTGTACCGTAGTGATGGGTCTAAGGAGGCGCGGACCTGGGTATTAGTCGCTCTGCTCGGCTTGAGTCCTTATATGATCTTGTTCGGCTCGACGATGTTCTCCGAAATATTCTTTACTTGCTTCGTGTTAGCGACCTTTCTATGCTCCCGGCGTGAGGGGACTAGGGCGATCATGGCGGCGGGTTTAATGGCCGGCTGCGCCTATCTGGCTCGGACGGCTGGGATCGCCTTGCTGATTTCGGTGCCCGCCTGGCTGCTCTGGAGGCGCGAGCCACGCCGCGCGGGCATCTTCGCACTCACCATGCTGCCGTTCGTCGCGGGCTGGATGCTGTGGTCACACGCGCACCGCGTGCCGGGAGCCGATCCAACGCTGAC
>Ga0209167_10002051_pt1 | contig 11210 bp, 10 predicted proteins | sample Coa_R1_9_FD_187154 | JGI IMG/M metagenome (GOLD analysis project Ga0209167, IMG submission 187154) | Surface soil microbial communities from Centralia Pennsylvania, which are recovering from an underground coalmine fire - Coalmine... | ecosystem: Environmental > Terrestrial > Soil >...
CCCACGGTGTCGGCGTGGTAGTCGACCGGATCTCGGCCGGCCTGGCCAGCGTGCTGGCCGGCGGCGGCGCCGGCCCCTCCGCCGTGCTCGGCGTCGGCGTCGGGGTGCCGGGCGTCGTGGAGCAGGGCGACGAGGTGCTGGTACACGGCCAGACCTACGGCTGGGACGCCGTCCCGCTAGGACGCCTGCTCCGGCCGGCCGCCGGCTTCCCGCTGTACATCGACAACGGTGCCAAGACCATGGGCCAGGCCGAGCTGTGGTTCGGCGCCGGGCGCGGCGCCCGGCAGGCCGTGGTCTGCCTGATCGGCTCGGGCCTGGGAGCCAGCATCATCACCAGCGGGTCACCCGGCCAGGGCGGCAGCTCGGTGGCGGCCGAGTGGGGTCATACCGTGATCCAGCTAGGCGGCCGGGCCTGCCGCTGCGGAGCGCGCGGCTGCCTGGAGGCCTACGTCGGCGCCGAGGCGATCCTGGACCGCTACGGGCAGCCACTGCCCGGCCCGGACGAGGAATCCGCGCTGGCCGCCCTGATCGCCTCCACCTCCGCCCGGGCGGTCGAGACGCTCCGGGAGACCGCGGCGTATCTGGGCGCCGGTATCGCCGGGCTGATCAACCTGTTCGGCCCGGAGCGCGTCATCCTTGGCGGCTGGGCCGGGCTGCTGCTCGGCGAGCGGCTGCTCCCTGACATCCGCGAGGCGGCCCGCCAGCATTCCCTCACCCACCGGTTCGCCCAGACCACCATGGAACTCGGCCAGCTCGGCCCGGACGCGGTCGCCCTCGGCGCCGCAACCCTCCCGATGGAGCGCTTCCTCAGCGGCACACTGAGCAACCCGATGCCCGCCGCAGGGCACCGCGCGGCAGGCTGACCCGGCCACCGGACGGGCATGCAGCCCTGGCGGCGGGCTGACCCACTTGCCGCACCCACCCGAAACGCTCAATGAAGAAGCGCCCCGCAGGCAGGAAACCCTGGCATTGGCACGGGCTGATCAGCCATATGTGAACGGAAGAAGCGCCCGCAGACAGGAACCCCGGCGTTGGTACGGGCTGATCAGCCATATGTAAGGGGTTACATAACACTGTCACTCGTGACGGCTTGTCACTGCCACGTCACCGAGTTACACACAGGTTAGTTCAGGCTTTAGTTTAACTCGTAGGAGGAAGCCATGGCCATCCTCGCCGGCCTGCGCGGCCCCCACCGGGCCAGCCATATCCTGGTCGCCGCAGTCACCCTCGGCGGCCTCCTGCTTGCCGCACCGGGCCTCGGCCAGCCCGCGGCGGCCTCGGCGCGGACCGCGCCAGCGCACACGGTGAGAGCGCAGACCGAGACGCAGCTCAGCGAGTCCGGCTGGACGGCCAGCTCGAACACGAATTCCTCGCCGGGTGACTCACCCCAGAACGCGATCAGCGGTAACACCGGCGCCCGGTTCAGCTCCGATGCCGACCAGGCCCCGGGCATGTGGTGGCAGGTCAACATGGGCTCGGTCCAGACCTTCAACCAGGTCGAGCTGGACTCCGGCGGCAATACCGGTGACTACGCCCGGGGCTTCGACGTGGAGGTCTCCAACGACGGCGTGAAGTTCACCCCGGTCTACTTCGCGTCCGGTTCCTCGTCCCCGGAGACCGCCACGTTCTCGCAGCAGTCCGCGCAGTACATCCGCATCCTGCTGACGGCATCGTCCGCCACCAACTGGTGGTCCATGACCAACTTCACGGCCTACAACGAGAACCAGTCCACCGGCTCAGCGCCGCCGCCCCCCACCGGCGGCAGCCTCGGTCCCAGCGTGTATGTGTTCAACCCCGGCATGTCGGTGAGCTCGATCCTGTCCACGCTGAACTCGATCTCCAGCGCCCAGGTACCGAACCAGTTTGGCTCGCAGCGGTACGAGATCCTGTTCCAGCCCGGCACCTACGGGTCGTCATCCAACCCGCTGGTGTTCACCGTCGGCTACTACGAGAGCGTCGCGGGCCTGGGCCACAATCCCAGTCAGGTGGTGATCAACGGCGCGATCAACTCCTATAACCAGTGCACGAACGGCAACCAGTCGCAGTGCTACGCAACCACCAACTTCTGGCGGTCGATCTCCAACCTGACGATCAACGTCACCGGCATGACCGGCTGCTTCAGCGGCACAGACGTGTGGGCCGTCTCGCAGGGCGCCCCGCTGCGCCGGGTCGATATCAACGGCAACCTGACGCTGATGGACTACTGCGACGGCAGCCCGGACTGGGCCAGCGGCGGGTTCATCGCCGACTCCGCGTTCAATGGCGGCAAGGTAACCAACGGCTCGCAGCAGCAGTTCTTCACCCGTAACAGCAACATCGACAGCTGGAGCAACGGGGTCTGGAACCAGGTGTTCTGCGGCGATCCCGGCGCCCCGCCGCAGAGCTTCGCGTCCAACTCCGGCGACAGCGGCGGCCCCCCGCCCTACACGACGCTGGCCAACTGCCCGGTGACCCAGGAAGAGCCTTACCTGTATGTCAATTCCTCAGGCGGCTACAACGTGTTCGTTCCCTCGCCGCAAACCAATTCGCGCGGCCCGGCCTGGGCCAACGGGAACACGCCGGGCACCTCGCTGTCGCTGAACACCTTCTACGTGGTCAACTCGTCCAGCACCGTTGCGCAGATCAACGCGGCGCTCGGGGCCGGCGACAACCTGCTGTTCACCCCGGGTGTCTACCAGTACAACCAGACGATCAACGTCACCAACCCGAACACCAAGATCGTCGGCCTCGGCTTCGCCACGCTGATCCCTACCGCTGGCAACATCACGATGAACGTGGCCGGTGTGCCCGGCGTCAGCATTTCCGGTCTCATCTTCGACGCCGGGCCCACCCAGTCCTCGGCCCTGCTGCAAGTCGGCGTTGAGGGGTCGACGGCGAACAACGCCTCGAACCCGGACAGCATGGATGACGTGTTCTTCCGGGTCGGTGGCGCCGAAGCAGGCTCGGCGGCCACCGCCTTCGTGGACAACAGCAACAATTCGATCATCGACGATGTCTGGATCTGGCGGGCCGACCACGGCGCGGGCGCCGGCACCTGGTCCGGCGATCCTTCGGCGACCGGGCTGGCGGTCAACGGGAACAACGTCACCGCCAACGGCCTGGCCGTCGAGCACTTCCAGCAGTACGAGACGATCTGGAACGGCCAGGGCGGCACCGACCTGTTCTTCCAGAACGAGAACCCGTACGAGGTACCCAGCCAGCCGGTCTGGATGTCCAGCGCCACCCAGGACGGTTACCCGGCCTTCTACGTCCCGGCCAGCGTGACCTCGTTCACCGGCTATGGCATGGGCAGCTACTCCTATTTCAATCAGGGGGTGGCCATCGAGAACGCCATGGCCTTCCAGTCGCCTGATACCTCCGGCGTCCGGTTCAACGACATCCTGACCGTGTTCCTCAACGGCTCCGGCGGCATCCAATCGGTCATCAACGGCACCGGCAAGGCCGTGAACTCCAGCTTCGGCGGCCCAAGCGACGTCGTCACCTACCCGTAACCGGCGCAGCCGGATCGGCCGCCCCGCCTCGGCCGATCCGGCTGACCACCAAGGACAACGCCCAGGACAACGGCGTCGAAACCTGTCATGAAGCGCCTGGCGGTGCTTAGCTGCCTGCGACCCAGGTGTTGGTGTAGGCATCCCCGGCCTTGGACAACGGCGATGTCCTGATCAGTACCCGGGGGTGGGCAATGCTGGCTATCAGGCTGAAGCCGAACAGCGACTGGGCGGTGCCGACGGGAGCGCCGTTGATCCGCACGCCGGACCAGCGAATGGTGCCGAAGCCGGGGATCGGATCCCGCCGGACGCGCTGGACGCCAGCGAAGTCCGAGAACGGGGCGAACGCACCCTTGTCCAGGTGTGACCGGGTGAGGGTCACCCCGGTGGTGAGGTCATCGACGGTGCCCGTCCGCCGTTGGGTGCCCGGGTCGAAGGATGCCGTCAGCAGCACCTTGTCGCCCGGGCTGACGGTCATGGCCAGCGGTGCCCCGAGGGCCTGCGCCTGGTAGAGGGCCGAACCCCCGGCGCAGCTCCCCATGACGTCCGCGCGCGCGGTCACAGAGCCTGGGATGGCCATGGCACCCGAGCCGGTGCCGGCATCCGGGTGGCGATCCCGGCCGGCCCCGGGCAGCGCCCCCACCTGGGCGGTCGCGTCCTCGATTCCTGAGGTGCTGGTGCAGTTCACGGCCGGGACGGTGAACCGGGCCACGATGGTGCTCGGCGGCGCCGGGTCGACGATCGCCAGGAAGGCGGCCTCAAGGGTGCTCTCCTGGCCACCCGCCGCGGCGGCGGTAGCCGTGCCCGCCGCCGTCATGGCCACCGCTGCAGCCAGTGCGGCCATCATCTTGAAACTTCTCACGATTACTCCCTGGACAGTTTGGGGCTGGCGGGGCCGCCCGTATAACGGCAACGTCCTTGTAAGTGGTTCATCACTATGAGTGAGATCGGTGGCCAGGGTGGACTGCCTGACGGTGACCAGCGGCGGTCCCGGGTTCCGCTCCCCTCATTGACACCCCAGCCAGGCACAATGTGACACCGGATGGATGGGAGGAGGCAGATCCCCGGAGGCGGGTGGGCGAGGCTGGTGACGGGGGCTTCTTCGGCCGTAAAAAAGCGGACGGCGCCGGTCAGGGCTGGCGGCTTTCTACGGGTGGGGTGAAGGCTGCGAGCAGGGTGGCGGTGATCAGCCGGGCGGCGTCGTCAGCCTGGAGGCGGCCGGCCGTGGCGTCTTCGGCCGCGGCATGCATGAGGCTGAACGCAGTGGTGATCAGCCATTGTTCCGGCAGGTCGGTACGGAAAGTCCCGGCGCGCTGTCCTCGCTCGATGAGGGAATGCACCCGGCGCAGGAGTGGGTCATGGACGCCCCGGATGCGCTCGGCGGGGAGTTCCCGCTGTGCGGCCAGCAGGATGTTGCGGAACTGGTGGACGATCTGCCAGGAGGCGGCGACCAGCCGGGCGAGCGCGTCGGCGGGGTCGCCGCCGGTGTCGGTGGCGTCGAGGACCGCGTCGGCGTGCTCGATGGTCCGGGCCATCACGGCGTCCACGAGTTCGGCGCGGGTTTTGAAGTGCCCGTAGAGCGTGATGCGCCCGACCCCCGCTGCCGCCGCGATATCGGCGATGCTCATTTCTGGGTCGCGCGCTAGGCAGTCTGTGGCCGCGTCCAGGATCGCGGCGATGTTGCGGCGCGCATCGGCCCGCTGCGCCCGCGGGGCCGCCGCGCGGGCACCGCTGGAAGACATCCCGGAAATCCCCTTTCCCGAACACCAGTGTACGAGTTAGCCTGTGAGCCGTAACTCGTACATGCCTGTACACGTTAGCTCAGATCCGGCCCGAGAAGGAGATCGTCATGCAGGACCTGGACCGCAGATCCAGAATCCGGAGACGGGGATCGGTTGCGATGACCGCAGCCGGGCCGCGTGCCCCACACCCGCCAGCTACCCGGTCCGGCCCGTCGCCCTGGGTGGCCCTGGCCCTGGTCGCATCCGCACAGCTGATGCTGGTCCTGGATGTCACGGTGGTGAATGTGGCGCTGCCGGACATCGGCGCGGCCCTGCACCTGCAGCGCGGCGAACTGCCGTGGGTGATGACCAGCTACACCCTGTTCTTCGGCGGCCTGATGCTGCTGGGCGGGCGGATCGCCGACCTGTTCGGCTCCCGGCGGCTGACCCTGGCCGGGCTGGCCATGTTCACCGCGTCATCTTTGCTGTGCGCACTCTCGCAGGACGCCGCAATGCTGCTCGCCGGGCGTGCATTGCAGGGCCTCAGCGCGGCGCTGATGTCGCCCGCCGCCCTGGCCACCGTCATGACGCTGTTCCCCGGCGCCGGCCGCGGCAAGGCGCTGGGTGTGTGGTCGGCGCTGGCCGGCGCCGGATCGGCCCTGGGCGTCATCCTCGGTGGCGTGCTCACCTCCGGCGCGGGCTGGCGGTGGGTGTTCGCGATCAACGTGCCGATCGGCATTGCCCTGCTCACCGTGATACCGCTGGCCGTGCCGGCCCGGCAGCAGCCCAGCGTGGCGGAGCGCGCTCTCGATATCCCTGGTGGGGTGCTGGTCACCGCGGGAACCGGTGCGGCCATCTACGGCCTGATCAATGCCGGCAGCCACGGCTGGGCAGCCGCCTCCACCGTGCTGCCGCTCGTGCTGGCCGCCGTGATCTGGGCTTTCTTCGCGATGGTTGAGCGCCGGGCCCGGCGTCCGCTGCTCACCGTGGGCCTGCTCGGTCAGCGGGCCGTCCTGGCCGGCAGCTTCCTGATGCTGGCCGCTACCGGGCTGCTGGTCGGCGGCTTCTTCGTGGCCTCCTTCGCGCTGCAGCGTGCACACCACTACAGCGCCGTGCACGTAGGCCTGGCCTTCCTGCCGACCGCCCTGGCGATCATCGCCGGAGCGCAGGCCGGCAGCCGGGTGCTGGCCCGCGTCAACACCAGGGCCGTCGCGGTCACCGGCCTCGCCCTCGCAGCCGCCGGATACGCCATCGCTGCCAACTGGCCCCAGCCCGCCACAATGGTGACCGGGCTGAGCATTGCCGCGCTCGGTATCGGGGCGACGTTCGTCACCGCCTTCACCGCCTCGCTCACCGACGTCGCCCCCACCGAGGCGGGCCTGCGGTCAGCGCTGGTCAACACCTTCCACGAACTCGGCGGTGCGGCCGGTGTCGCCGTTCTATCCAGCGCCGCCGGAGCCGGCCTGGTCGCGACGCACCTGGCCAGCCACGACTTCACCCATGCCTTCACCGTCGGCGCGGTCTGCGCCGCGGCGTCAGTGGCGATCGCGGCGGTGCTGGTCCCGGCCGTCCGCCGGAAGCCGGCCGCCGGCACTCCCGGGTGAAACAGACTCTGGCCCTCGCCAACCCGGTCGGCGTCACATTGCCAGGGTCTGGTGCCCGGTGATGTAACTTTCGGCCGGGTCAACCCGGAAGCACCACGTCAGCCGGCTCGGGCCGGGGCCGGCCATTGACCGGCTCCATGGGCGGGCCGACGATCGCGTGTGCACGGTCGCGGCTATCCGGCCATACCAGCGGCACATCTCGGCCCGGCCGGTCAGGTTCCCTCAGCCAGGGCTGCGAGCCGGTCCAGTGAGGCCTGCAGGCGGTCGGGTGTGGTCGCCCGGGCTCGCGCGAAACGGTTCTCATCGGTCAGCCGGGTCCAGTCGTAGGTGCAGGTGACCCGGGTGCGGGACGGCCCGGCCGGCGCGAGTTCCCAGCGCCACAGGTGCCCGGGCCGGGGCTTTCCCACCTCGGCGGGCATCCAGGCGATCCGGCGGCCCTCTTCGAACTCGGTCACGTGGTTCTCCCGGACGCTGCCATCCACGGTGAGCGTCATGCTGAACACATCACCGCTGCGGTGGACGCGCTGCCCGGCCGGCGCCCAGGCCAGGTTGGCGTTGCCGTCCCAGCGGGGCTGCTGCGCCGGATCGGCGATCAGCTCGAAGATCCGGCCTGGCTCGGCCGCGATCTCGCGGCTGGCGCTGACCACGCGCGGCGTCTGGTCAGGTGTCATGCATACATCCAAACACCCGGCGCACCGCAGCCTGCGCAGGTACCCCGATCGCTGCCGGATACGGCGTGCCAACGAACTGGATGGTGAACTTGGTGTCGGCTGGGGCACCAGCGGTGGTCCGGCATTTGACGTTCACGAGCTCGCCGGTACCCGACTGCCCCCAGGTGGCTGCCTGGCATACGTTGGTGGTGGAGCCCTGGGCGGTGACCTGTGCGTATCCGCCGGGATCGGCGGCTGCGGCGAAATCGGCCCGGTATCTGCCCACACCCTGCCTGGTAATCGTTACTTGTGGAGTTCCGGTGCGGACCTTGTCCTCGGTGTAGGCCGGCGGGGGAGTGTACGACGAGGCCTTGCTCCGGTCAGCGAAGGCGTACCCCTCTTGGGTGTTGTTGATGCCCAGATAGTCGTTTCCCTGGGAGAAGCTGATGTCGGATTTGGTGTCCCGTGGCGTCCCGCCGGGGCCGGTGCAGGCGATATTGAAGACTTCGCCTTGCGAGGTTCCGCTCCACTTGATGATGCGGCAGGTGACGGCGTTGCTGCCCCATGCGGTAACGGCGACGGTGCCGCCATGGAGATCGAGGCCGGGGAACAGGATGCGGTAGCGGCCGGTGCCCACGTGAGTCACGGCCGGGCCAGTGCTGGTGAATGTGGCGTACCAGTCGTCCTGGTCAGGGAAGTGCTCCTTGGCCGTGGGCGTGTCGATCTTGACGTACGCCACCGTTCCCGTTGGCGAAGTGGTGCCGGGCATGCCGGTGTAGGCGGCGGCGAACCTCGAATCGGCCGGTGACCCGGTTGAGCCGAAACAGGCGACCTGCACCTGCTGGCCGGTCAGTGTCTTGACCCAGGTGACGACTTCGCAGACGGCCGCGGCCTGGCCGGTGGGGGTCACCGATACCGAACCGCCATGAAACTGGAGGCCGGGGAACTCGATGGTGTAGGCGCCGGTCCCGGTGCGCTGGATGGTGTTGGCCTGCCCGGTGCTGTTGTACTGCAGATTGCCGGGCGGAGTGAAGTTCGGCGCCGTTGGCTGATCATCGATCACCCATCCGGTGACCGATGACGCTGACGGCGCACCGTTGGCCCAGGCCGGGTTGCAGGCGTTGCCCGCGACTGAAAGAACGCTGATCATGGTGAGCCCGGCAAGCCGGCCGGCCCGGCCACCTACACCCATCACTGCCCCCCGGGATGCCACGCTCCCCGGCGAATACGGAGAGCACCTGCGAAGAAGCTACTCCTTCACCCGCCAGCTGGTCACGACCACCTGGGAACCTGCCGCACGCTGCTGGTCAGCCGCGAATCACGTTGAGCGCGGCGACGGCTCCGGGCCCGGAATTCATCACGAGCATGATGGCGAACAGCGCGGCGGCCAGGCCGGCGTAGGCGCCGTACACCACCGGGATCGCCCGGCGGATAGCTCGCTGGCGGAGTTGCGGCCAGGCCACAGGGGGGAAGCTGGACGCCTCAGCGGTAGCCCCGCTTGAGCAGGTACTTGGCTCCTGCCTCGAAGCCCTCAGGGCTGAGCACCTCAAAGCCGAAGGCATCGGCGAGCCGGTTGGTCGTGTTGAACGCGGCGCAGACCGCCAGCGCGTCCTGGACCTGCTGGCGTGAGACACCGGCGGACAGCACCTGCCGCATGTCCTCGGCATCCACCTTTCCCTCCCTGGTCAGCTTGCCGAGCATCCGCAGCGTCGCCCGGAGCCCGCCGGGGACCGGGGCCGATTCCAGGTCGGCCAGCACGGCCGCGACCTTCGGCCCGTCCTGGTATGCCCGCCGTGCGGTCGCGCTGTGCGCGCCGATGCAGAACGCGCACTCGTTCGCCTGCGACACGTACGCCGCCATCAGCTCCCGGTCGCCTGCCGGCCAGGCGGAAGGCCCGCGCATCGCCTCATGGGTGAACCTCTTCGCCCGGGCGCCGTAGAAATCGGGCCGGTAGAAGACCAGCTTGGCGGCGTCCGGTACCGGGTACCCGGAGAACAGCCGGATGAGCGCGAACAGCAGCTTGGTAACGGGGCCGTAGCCGCGGTTGAGGACCTCGAGGCGCATTACCCGTCCTCCTCACCGGCGACGGCTTCGGCCAGGGCCGCCAGACCCGCGTCATACAGCCGGGTGGACTGTCCGACCGCAGCGCATATCACCAGCTCGAAGAGCTGGTCTTCGCTGAAGCCCGCGGCCCGTGCGGCCGCGAAGTCCGCGTCCGTGACCTGCACCGGCCTCGCAGCGACCTTGCCGAGCAGCTCATCCAGCGGCGGGGACAGGCCATCGTTGCCGAACGCGCGGGCTCGCTGCTCCGGCGACGCGCTGCCCTCTCCGTTCAGGATCCGGTCCTGCAGGGCCCGGTAGGCTGCCCGCTTGTTGTCTTCACTCAGCACCGCAGTGCACCTCCTTGGCCGCTCCGCTGCCGCCGCGTCCCCTTCCAATATGACGATCGGCGCACCGCCGGATACGACAGTCTCCCGGAAATGTGCCCAGCAGGCCGGCCGGAACCGGGCCGGCCTGCGGCAGTGCTGGCTTTCGAGGTCATCGGCACCGATTTCCCGGCTTGGCAGTAGTCACACCCTCTGGCCGGGGTCAGGAGCGGTGTGCTGCTGGCCGTGGGTCAGGAGAGCGTGCGGCAGATGTTCTCGGTGGTGGCGTGGATGAGCACGATATTGATCGCGCCGGTGCTGTCGATGATCACCAGGGACCGGCCGGAGACTATCCACTCGCCGGCCGGGAACCCGCGGTTGCCGACGGGAACCGTGACGTCAATGTGGTTGGGGATGTACACGTCGAGTCCTCCGCTGGCCGGGTAGTAGAACCAGCCGTAACCCGACAGGTTGCCCACCACGGACTTGCCGGTGCTCGTGTTGGTGTACCGGGCGAACAGCGGCCCGCGGAATTCCTGGAGGCGCGGGTTGCCGTTCGGGTAGCTCGACAGCGTCCGGTACTGCTCGTGCTGGCGGACGATGGTGACGTTCACGCCGAACCTGCAGACCTTGCCCGGCGCGTCATGCCACGGTTTCGTCCGGTAGGGCTTCCAGGGAATGGAGCTGGCGGTGGCGGCACCGCCCGCGGTGGGCGCTACGTGCCACTGGCTCGTCTTCGGGACCGGCCGGGAGAGGGGACTGACCGTGGCTGCGCTGGCCACGGCGGGCACCCCGGCCGCGGCCACGATGGTCACGGCCAGGCCGCCGACGATGTGACGCAATCTCATTTCCGACCTCCTGGGTAACAGTTGCCGCCACCAGCGTGCCCGCGCCGGGGACCGGGTGCGATCCTTTAGGCCAGAATTGAAAGGTCACGTCATGGCGGGGGTGGCAGACGTGCTGCGAACCCACCTGACCGCTGCCAACCAGCGGGGAACGGGCCTACCTGCGCCGGAAGCTGGCCGTGCTCTGATCACTTCGGGTGCGCCCTTGCCCGCGCCCGCGGCGGCCAGCACCTCGTCCAGGCTGGTGCGCGCGATCCCGCGCTGAATGATTTACTCATTGGCGGCTCTGAAAAAGGCCAGCCGGCCGGCACCATTCACGGATTATTGATGGCCAGCGCGGAATATTCATAGTTCATTGATCTCTAGCGTCTTAGGTTAAGGCGCAGAGAGCGTCGGTGCCCGGCTGCCCGGAGGTCATGCGATGAGCGGATTGCCAGCCGGTGCGCTCCGTCGCGCTGCCGTGGTGATCAGCCCGGGACCATGACGGTGTCCGCGGTGCTGGCGCGCTTACTCGGGTCACCATTTCGGAGTGAAGG
>Ga0209167_10002052_pt1 | contig 11207 bp, 9 predicted proteins | sample Coa_R1_9_FD_187154 | JGI IMG/M metagenome (GOLD analysis project Ga0209167, IMG submission 187154) | Surface soil microbial communities from Centralia Pennsylvania, which are recovering from an underground coalmine fire - Coalmine... | ecosystem: Environmental > Terrestrial > Soil > Unclassified...
GGCCCACCCGCTCATCGAAGAGCGATCCGCCATTCAGCCAGACTGGCTTCCCTGGTTTATGACTTACGCGCTCCAGTCTACGACTTACGCGCTCCGGTCTATGATTTACGCGCTCCGCGCTTGGGGCTCTTGAGCCTGGTTTGACGGCGCTTGGCCGCCTTGCGCTTGGGCTTGCTGATGATAAAAGTACCGCTGCCTTGATATTCGGCTTTATAAAGGTTTTCGTCCGCCATGGGTTCCTTCATTGTAGCCCACAGAGGCGCGGGCGTTACGATGGCATCCTCAACAAGGTTCGCCGCGCCTTCGTTGTGGGCGATTTACTTTAGTAGCGCGTGCTACGCTAGACGTTTTCATGCTCCGCCGTCTGATCCTGTTTGTGCTAGCGGCTTCGGCCGCGCTGGCGCAGCCCCAAAGCAAGCTTTTCGAGCAGGTGGGTCCCATTCTGGACGGCCTGTCCCAAATCACTGGGTGGAAGGTGGAGCGCAGAGTGCCGGCCGAAATCCTGCACCAGGCCGATTTCAAGCGGCTGATGCAGGAGCACATGAAAGACTCCAGCGGCAAGGAAGTGAGGGCGGAGGAGCTGACGCTCAAGCTATTTGGACTCGTGCCCGCCGATTTCAACCTTGTAGGGGAGACCGTGGATCTTCTGAGCGAGCAAGCCGCGGCCTTCTACGACTACAACAAGAAGCGCCTGTTCATTCTGGACAGCACCAAGGACGACGAGGAGGCACACCTGGCTCTGGTGCACGAGCTGGCACACGCCTTGGCGGATCAGCATCACAGTCTGGGCAAGTACATGAAGGAGGGCTCACCCGATGACGATGCTTCCACCGCGCGGGAGGCCGTTATGGAGGGTCAAGCTACCTGGCTGAGCTGGGCGTATCTGTTTTGGAGCCGCAACGGCCGGGGCGAGATTCCCGCGAACCGTCTGGATGAGCTGGCGAACTCGGCCGGGGCTGAAGGCCCTGTGTATTCGAGCGCTCCGCTGTACATCCGCGAATCGCTGGTGTTTCCGTACAATCGCGGAATTCTGTTCCAGGACGCGGTGTTTCGCAAGTTGGGCCGGAGCGCCTTCGACGAAGTGTTCGATCATCCGCCTGTCAGCACCCAGCAGATCCTGCATCCGGCCACGTACTTCAGCAAGCAGATGCCGTCCAAGACCGACGCACCGGCGCTGGACAAACCCGAGGCTCGTCTCTTTCGCACGCTTGCGGAAGGGGTGCTCGGCGAATTCGATGTTTCCGCTTTGCTCCGGCAATACACCGATGAGGGCACGGGCGCCGCGGAGGCGACGCATTTTCGCGGCGGCTCGTACCGCTTGTACGAGAACAAGCACGACAAGCACGCGGTGCTGGCCTTCGTTGTCGATTGGGACTCGCCCGAGGCCGCCGAGACTTTTCTGGCTCTGTACCGGCGGGTACTGAAAGGCAAGTGGAAGAAACTGGATATTTCCGCCCAATCCGCGACCGAGCTTTCGGGAACGGGCGATAACGGTAAATTTCAAGTGCGCCAGGTGGGGAACGCCGTCCAATCGCTGGAGGGCTTGCCTGCGGGCTTTCCTCCACAAGGTGCCGGCAAATAGCGGTCCCGCGAAACACCGGCCTATACGAACACCGCCGCGTGAGAAGATGCGATAGACTATGACCATGCGATCGTTGACAACCTTTGCTGTTTTTGCCGCCCTCGGGGTTGGCGCCTTTGCCGCGTCGCCGGTGCCTCGCCCGGCCAAGGAACTCGAGATCATCGAGCCGGGTGGCAGGCATGACCTGCTGACCAGCTACAAAGGCAAGGTGGTGGTGGTCCAGTTCCTATACACCACGTGCCCGCACTGCCAGGCCTACTCGCAGTTACTGACGAAGCTCCAGGGCGAGTACGGACCCAAGGGATTCCAGTGCCTTGGCGCCGCGTTCAACGAAGCCGACAGCAACATGGTGAATAACTACATCAATCAATATAAGGTCGGATTCCCGGTGGGCCCGATGGGACGGGATACGGTGCTGAGCTTCCTCGGCGTTTCCGTGATGGAACGTTTTGTGGTTCCACAGATCGTCCTGATCGACCGCAAGGGCCAAATCCGCGAACAGACCGAACCCAACCCGTCTTCGCCCGCGCCACTTCAGAACGAGCCACACCTGCGCGCCTCGATCGAGAAGTTGTTGAGCGAAGGCGGCGCCACTACCGGCAAGGCTGCGCCCGCGACCGGCTCGTCGAGCACGAAAGCCGCACCAAAGAAGCCGCTATCCTAGAGTTTGGGGAAGATACACATGCGATCGCTTTTTCTCTCGTCCGTTTTTCTTGCCGCCGGAGTTGCCGCCTTCGCTGCGCCACCGGTGCCGCGTCCAGCTAAGCAGCTCGATATCGTAGAGCCGAACGGCAAGCACGATTTGCTTTCCAACTATAAGGGCAAAGTCGTGGTGGTTCAGTTCCTGTCCACGACGTGCCCGCACTGCCAGGCCTACTCGCAGTTGCTGACCAAGCTTCAGGGCGAGTACGGCCCGAAGGGATTCCAGGCGCTCGGCGCAGCCTTCAATGAGGCCACGCCCGAGATGGCGAAGGAATACATGGCGAAGTACGCGACCGGTTTTCCGGTGGGCCCCATGGATCGGAATACCGTGCTCGGCTTCATGGGTTTCTCCGTGATGGACCAGGTGTATGTGCCGCAGATCGCGATCGTGGACCGCAAGGGCCAGATTCGCGAGCAAACCGAGCCAAAGTCCGAGGGCCCCTCCCCCCTTCAGGTCGAGGCACACCTTCGCGGCCTGATCGAGAAACTGCTGGCGGAGCCCGCCGGCGTGGCGACCAAGAGCGGTGCGGCAGTTCCTCAGAAGAGTCCCGCGACGGTAGCGGCCGCAAAGTAGTCTGAGCCGCGTCCACCCAGGGGCGGTTTCTTAACCGAGCTGCTTCGCGATGGCTTCCGCGATGATCTTTCCGTGGAAGCGTCCGTTCTCGATGAAGATTTCGTTGGTGTGCATCCCCGCCACCAGCACCCCCGCCAAAAACATGCCCTTGCGATCGCTTTCAAGCGTGTCCGGATTGGTGTTGGGCCGGCGCGTTTGCGCATCGAACTGGATGCCGTGGGAGGCCAGGAACTCGGTGTCCGGCCGGTAGCCGGTCATCGCGAAGACGAAATCGTTCTTCAGTTCCTTCTCGCCGTCCGGGGTCGCGATGCGAACGGCCCGCTCCCCAATCTCCACGACGCGGGAGTGGAAGTGCGCCGGAATCTCACCGTTCTTGATGCGATTTTCGATGTTCGGCTTGATCCAGTATTTCACTTGGCGATGAATCTCGGCGCCGCGGATCACCATGGTAACGCGCGCGCCGGTCCACCATAGCTCCAAGGCAGCGATGCATCCGGAGTTCTTCGCGCCGATCACCAGCACGTCGTGATTGTAATAGGGGTGCGCCTCTTTGTAGTAATGAATGACCTTGGGCAGATCCTCGCCCGGCACGTTCAGCAAATTGGGAACGTCGTAATAGCCGGTGGCGAGAATGGCCTTCTTCGAGGTGTAGTGATACGAGCAACCATGCGCGTCTGTCGAGTGCGTGACGAACGCACCGTCCTCGCCGGTGACGCGTTCGACGCGCTGGTACTGGCGGATGTCCAGCCTATAATGTTCGGCCACGCGGCGATAGTATTTCAGCGCCTCCGGCCGTAACGGCTTTTCGTTCAGCGAGGTCATGGGAATGTCGCCGATTTCGAGCAACTCCGGGGTGGTGAAAAACACCATGTTGGTGGGGTATTGGTACAGCGAATTCACCACACAGCCTTTGTCGAGGAGGACTGCTCGCACGCCGCGGCGCTTCAGCTCGATACCGCAGGCCAAGCCGGTGGGTCCGGCGCCGACAATCACGGCGTCAAACGATTCCATTCGCTAGAGCATCCCCTCGACTTTCGCATACACCTGAGCCAACGCCTCTGGCAAAGCGGATGGGTCCTTGCCGCCCGCCTCAGCCATATCTGGACGGCCTCCGCCTTTGCCCCCCACCGCCAGCGCGACGGCCCCAGCGAGCTTGCCCGCGTGAATCTTCGCCGTCAAATCCTTGGTGACCCCGGCGACGATGGAGACGGTGGAGTCCTCACCGGTGGCCAACACTACCACGGCGCTCTTCAATTTGTTGCGCAACGAATCGACCAGCGTGCGAAGCTGGGCGCGGTCGAAACCCTCCACCTGGGCCGCCAGAATCTTCACGCCCTTGAATTCGCGGACCTGGTCTTCGAGCTGGCCTGCTTGCGCCTGCGCGATCTTGGTCTTGAGATGCTGAAGCTCATGCTCCAGGGCCTTCTCGCGGTTCAGAAGCTTCTCCACGTCGATGCCCGCAAAGTGAGCCAGTTGCGCCTGCGTCTCCTGGAACCGGCGCAGCGCACCCTCGCCGGTGATGGCTTCGATGCGGCGCACACCGGCGGAAATCGAGCCTTCGTAGACGATCTTGCAGATGCCGATATCGCCGGTGCGGGCCACGTGCGTGCCTCCGCACAGCTCCTTGCTGAAGCTGTCGATAGAGACAACCCGTACCTTGTCGCCGTATTTTTCGCCGAACAGCGCCATCGCGCCCGTTTCAAGAGCGCGGTCCAGATCCATGACGTCGGTATGGACCTTGCGATTGAGCAGGATCTCCTCATTCATGAGCCGTTCGACTTCGGCCGTCTCCTCGGCGTCCATGGCAGTGTAATGCGTGAAATCGAAGCGCAGACGCGACGGTTCGACCACGCTGCCAGCCTGCTTCACGTGAGTCCCGAGCACGCTGCGGAGCGCCGCGTGCAACAGATGCGTGCCGGTGTGATTGCGCATGGTGGCGTGGCGCGACGAGGCATCCACGCGGGCGATCACGGTGTCGCCGACCTTCACAGGCCCAGCGATCTTCACTTTGTGGACGCTCTTGCCGGGAGCGGCGGCGTACGTGCTTTCGACGACTGCGATGGTTTCGCCGGTGGCTTCCGAAATCAGTACGCCGGTGTCGCCGACCTGGCCACCCGCTTCGGCGTAGAACGGCGTGCGGTCGAGTGCGATTTCGTGGTCCAAAACAGCAACCACCGTGGCCGGAGCTTCCAGCGTCTCCCGGCCGATGAACTCGGTGCGGGGCAGGGCTTGATAGACCGGGTTGATTTGCGCGCGTTCCGCGCCTTTCCAACTCGCGCGAGCGCGAGTCCGCTGTTTCTCCATCTCGGCGGCGAAGCCCTCGCGGTCGATGGTCAGCCCCGCCTCGCGAGCCATCTCCTCCTGCTCGTCGAGCGCCAGGCCGTAGGTATCGTACAGCTTGAACGAGGCCGGACCACTTAACACTCCGCCTCCGGCGGCCGCAGCCTCGTCGCGGAAGAACTTCTCGGCGACCTGGAACGTGGTGGCGTAGCGATGTTCTTCGTCCTTCACCACGCGAGCAACGCGCTGGATGCTTTCCATCATCTCGGGATAGGCGTCGCGCATCGATTCGGCCACGAATCCGGTCAATTGATACAGGTAAGGATCGGAGACTCCGACCATCCGCGCATTGCGCATGGCCCGGCGCATGATTTTCCGCAGGACGTAGCCGCGGCCTTCGTTGGAAGGCACCACTCCGTCGTTGATCAGGAAGGCCGTGGCGCGGGCGTGGTCGGCGTTGATGCGCAGAACGGTGTCCGTACGAGAATCCTCCCCGTACGATTTCCTGAGTAACTCGCCGGTCTTATCGATAATCGGCCGCAGCAGGTCCGTATCGTAGACCCATAGCTTGCCTTGCAGGATGGTGGTCAGGCGCTCGAGTCCCATCCCGGTGTCGATCGAGGGCTTGGGCAACGGCGTCATCTTGCCGGAGGTGTCGCGGTCGTACTGCATGAACACCAGGTTCCAGAATTCGACGTAGCGTTCGCCGGGGTCATCCGGAAAACTTTTTCCGGGGTCGGCTTCCGGGCCGAAGTCATAGTAGATCTCGGAGCAGGGCCCGCAGGGTCCGGTCTCGCCCATCTGCCAGAAGTTGTCCTTCTCGTCGAGGCGGAAGATGCGCTCCTTCGGCACTCCGGCGACCTTCTGCCAGAGTTCCTCGGCCTCGTCGTCTTCGCGGAAGACGGTGATGTAGAGCTTATCCTTGGGTAAGCCGTATTCTTTCGTGATCAGTTCCCAAGCGAAGGCGATGGCGTCCGCTTTGAAGTAATCGCCGAAGGAAAAATTTCCGAGCATTTCGAAAAAGGTGTGATGCCGGCGGGTATAGCCGACGTTGTCGAGATCGTTGTGCTTGCCTCCGGCGCGGACGCACTTCTGCGAGCTGGCGGCGCGGGTGTAATCGCGTTTCTCCTGGCCCAGGAAGACATCCTTGAACTGGTTCATGCCCGCGTTGGTGAACAGCAGTGTAGGGTCGTTGGCAGGCACCAAGGAGGAGCTGCGAACGACGCGATGGCCTCGCGCGGCGAAATAATCGAGAAACCTCTGGCGTATCTGTGAGCCGGTCATGAGAACGAAGTCTGTTCCTATTGTGACACGCACTCAAAACACGGCGGCGGGTCAGACTGGACTGGCGGCTAAACGCGCCTTCGAGCCAAGGTGTTTCACGAGAAGAGCCCGCACTGATGCGATTTCTCCGCTGGTTAACTGGCCCTTGGGGACAACGGTGAAGGAATCTTGGAGCCTTACCCAAATATACTTGCGGCTTTCGGTGGCGGACTTAACCCACGACCAATCCATAAAGCCGCTGGCGGAAACCGTGATTGTGGAAATTCCGGAATTTGAAAACACGTACCGTATTGGCTTCTTAAGCATGTTCCTTTTGTGGGCCGCGAAGATGGTGAGCGCCGGCATGAAGAGGAATAGTAGGGCGATAAAGATTACGACCGAACCGAAGCTTCCGCCGCTTTGGAATGTGTAATACGTAGTGATCGCAATCGGAACCAACAAAAATGCTGCGACTGGGCGCGCGAACGACCTGAGCGAGATCCGATAGAAATCGCCTGCGTTCAATTGAATCTTTATATCGATTAGTTGGTCGTTCGCGGCGGCCTGATCCATGGCCCACAATCGTAACACAACTGCCGGCTGACCCTCTGCGTTACCCAGCTTTGACCATTTTAATGACCAACTAGCGAGCTCGCAACCGCTTCTTCGTCGGACGCGCGGTCACTGAGGGCGGGCGGACTATAACCATCGGTTCGCCCCGCCGCGTAACGTGGAAAGATCGATTTCCTTCATGTCTCAGTTTCCGCGATTATCCGCGTGCGGTCAATTGCACAAGGGATACACGACGGCTTCATAGACTACCATCCCACGGGCTTCCCTTTGTTTTGTTCGTCCAGCCACGCTTTCAGCGGCGCGAAATAATCCAGGATCGCGGTGGCGTCCATCTCGCGGGTCCCAGCGATGGTGTTCAGCGCGTCTTGCCAAGGCTTGCTGGTTCCCATCTGGAGCATCGCGTTCAGCTTCTCACCCGCGGCCTTGCTCTCATAGATCGAGCAGCGATTGAGCGGCGTATTGCTACCGGGAGCGGGGCAGCCGGCTTCCTTCGCCAGCGCGCGATGAAACTGGAACTGCAAAATGTCGGCCAGGAAGTAACGCATGTACGGAACATTGGCCGCGACGTGATACTTCGCGCCAGGATCGAAATCGGCTTCCGAGCGGGGAACCGAAGGCGCGACGCCCTGGTATTTCAGCCGCAATTTCCACCACTCTTCGTTGTATTTATCCGGCGGAATCTCGCCCGAAAATACCTTCCAGCGCCATTGATCGATCATCAATCCGAACGGTAGAAACGCAATCTTCTCGAGCGCTTTGTTCAGCAGTAGCCCGATATCCTTAGAAGCGTCCGGAGCCTTGGGCAGCAACCCGATCTTCACCAGATATTCGGGCGTGACGGAGAGGGCAATGGTGTCGCCGATGGCTTCATGGAAACCGTCATTGGCACTGTCCCGGAATAGAAACGGCAGCTTGTCATAGGCCCGCTGGTAGAAGTTGTGGCCCAGTTCATGGTGGATGGTCACGAAAAACTCGGTGGTGATGTCGATGCACATCTTGACCCGCAGATCTTCGACAAAGTCGATGTCCCAGGCGCTGGGATGGCACACCACATCGCGATCCTGAGGCTTGGTAAACAAGCTGCGCTCCCAGAAGGTGCCGGGCAGCGGCGCGAAGCCGAGCGAGGTGAAGAATCGCTCACCGTCCTTAACCATGTCGACCGGCTTGGTATTGCGGCTCTTCAGAATCTGCGTCAGATCGTAACCGGGATCGGCCGCAGCCGGCGCGATCTGCTTATAGATATTGGTCCAATCCTGAGCCCAGATGTTGCCGAGAAGATGCGCGGGAATGGGGCCGGTGACCGGCACGGCGTCACCATATTTGTCGTGCAACTTCCAGCGCACGTAAGAGTGCAGGGAAAGATACAGTGGACGGACCTGCTCCCAAAGCCGGTCCAGTTCTTTCGAAAAATCGTCGGGAGCCATATCGTATTTCGACCGCCACATCGCTCCGGTGTCCTTGAAACCCAACTCGCTCGCGCCCTTATTCGAGAGCTCAACGAAGCGGGTGAAGTCCTTGCGCATTGGGGGCGAAATGGCGTGCCAGCCGCGCCAGGCATCCAGCAGTTCGTCGGCTTTGTTGCTGGTGGCCATGATCTTGGTGATGTCTTCCACGTCCAGGCACTTCTTCTCGCTGCTTTTCAGACGATCCGGGCAGTATTTGCCCTTGCCGTAGGAGCCATCGAGCGAGGATGCCAGGCGCGTGACCTCTTCGCTCAACTTGGGATCAGACGGCGTAGCCAGAACCAGACCGATCTTGAGCAGCTTCATTTTGCGTGCCATGTCCTCGGGCAGGCTCAGCTTGTCGAACCGAGTGGCTTCTTTGGCCAGACGCACGCTCTCGTCGATGGCGCGCTGGTCCGCTTTGGCGGAGACAGCCTCGGAATCGTCGGTGATGAAGTTCTCGTGAATCCAGTCGGCCTGCTGATCTTCGACGTCCAGAGCGAGCAGCTTCTCTTCCGCATCGGCGAGGAACTTGCGGGCGTCGTCCACGGTGGGGGCTGGGGCTTCACGGCTGCACACGGACAACAGCAGGATGAATGGAAGAAGGAGCAAGGATCTCTTCATTTCCGTATGTTAACTTGCTTTATCTGAGGCGGCGGGAGGCTCCTCCTGAATCTCCCACGTCGACACGATCTCGGCTGTGGGCCGCAGGGTGGCCGCGACGCTGCAATATTTCTCGGTCGACAGCTGCACGGCCCGAGCCACTGAAGCTTCGGAAACGCCGCGCCCGCGTACGATGTGGCGCAGCTCCAGGCGGCGGAAGCTGCGCGGGTGTTCCTCGCGGCGCTCGCCGCGAATTTCGACGCGGTAGTCGGTGACCTGTTCACGCTTCTTGTGGAGGATCGAAATGACGTCGGCGCCGGTGCAGCCGCCCAGCGCCAGCAGGAGCAATTCCAGCGGACCGGATGCGGCGGAACGCTGCGAATTGGTATCAATGGGAACCGCGTGGCCGCTGGGCGAAACCGCGATAAAGAAATCGTTGCCGGCGTAGTGGACGCTGGCGTGGGTGGTCTTCATGCTTCCACGGATAGCACACATGTACACTGTTAAGAACACCGTTTTCAGAAACTGAACGCAGCCAATGTCGGGAATGCCATCGCCGTCTATATCGGGAACTTTATCGCTGAAGGACATTCAAAGCTCGCGGCAGAGGATCGCGCCATGCATCCGGCGCACGCCCTTGAGTCCCAGCGCGACCCTCAGTGAGCGTTTGAAAACCAACGTCTACGTCAAGCTGGAGATGTTCCAGAAGACCGGCTCCTTCAAAGTCCGCGGCGCGTTCAACAAGGCGCTGAGTCTGAAGCCAGAGGAACGCGAGCATGGCATCGTGGCGGTTAGCGGGGGAAATCACGCGCAGGCGGTGGCCTACGTGGCTCGCGCGCTGGGCCTGCGGTCGATGGTGCTGATGCCGGAATCGACCCCGCGTAACTACGTCGAAGCCACGCGCGGGTATGGTGGGGAGATCAAGTTCGCCTCCAGCGCCGCTGCCGCGTTTTCCGAGGTTGCCGAGTTCGAGCGTCAAGGTTGGGTGTACATTCACCCATTTGACGATCTACTGGTGATGGCGGGGCAGGGAACCGTGGGGCTGGAGATTCTGGAGGACGCTCCTCAGGTCACCGATGTGATCGTCAGCATCGGCGGAGGCGGGTTCGCGGGCGGCGTCGCCACGGCTGTGAAGTCGCTAAAGCCGGCTGTGCGCATCTGGGGGGTCGAGACCGAGGGCGCAGATTGCATGTCCAGGTCGCTGGCATCGGGGAAGGTGGAGACGATCGAGGCCATCACCTCGATCGCGCGAACGCTGGGAGCTCCGGCGCCGTCTGAGCGAACTCTGGCGATGGCGCAGCAGTATCTGGAAAGCGTCACCGTGGTGCCGGATAGCGAGGCGGTATCTTCGCTCCTGTATTTGCTGGAGCGGCTCAAGGTGCTGGCCGAGCCCGCGGCTTCGTGTACGCTGGCCGCAGCCGACCGCCTGCGCGATAAGTTCACGCCGGAGCGGCACGTGGTGCTGGTGCTGTGCGGAGGCAACTTCGCGGTGGAGGATCTGGCGAAGCTGCAAGCGTAAACCTTGAATGGGATTCGCGTTGTGGATCGACCACGCGGGCGGTATGGCGTGGGCGCAGGGAACTCATGAATACCGGCCCATGGGCGCGGCCGTTATCGCTTCGACGGACCAGTTCCGCCATCGGGACTTTCGTCCGCGACTGAAGCGGCCGGAGCATTTGCGGAGGTCCTTCGCCGGATTCTTCGGGTCGTTGGAAGATGTAAATCTACGCCTGCGCGCTCGTCGGCCGTGGAAGCTGGGAACTACTCCCGCGCATTTGCTGTAACGCTGTGCTTGCGGCTGTAGTTGAAATACACGATTAACCCGATCGCCATCCATGCGAACAGTCGAATCCAGTTGCTCAATCCCAATCCGTACATCAAGAAGAGATTAAACGCGATGCCCAGAATCGGCGTTAGCGGGACCCAGGGAGTCCGGAATGGCCGCGGGCGTTCCGGGTGAGTACGCCGCATCACCATGATGCCGATGCACACCAGCACGAACGCGAACAGAGTGCCGATGCTGGTCATGTCGCCCAGAGCCGACAGCGGAGCAAACGCCGCGAATAAGCCGGTGAACACCATGAACAGGAGATTTGAGCGCCAGGGGGTGCGGAATTTCGGATGGATATCGCTGAACACCTTGGGCAGCAGCCGGTCGCGAGCCATGGAGAAGAACACGCGGCTCTGA
>Ga0209167_10002053_pt1 | contig 11203 bp, 10 predicted proteins | sample Coa_R1_9_FD_187154 | JGI IMG/M metagenome (GOLD analysis project Ga0209167, IMG submission 187154) | Surface soil microbial communities from Centralia Pennsylvania, which are recovering from an underground coalmine fire - Coalmine... | ecosystem: Environmental > Terrestrial > Soil >...
CGCCGCCGCTCCAGAGTATCCCGGCACTCCAGTGGAGCTGATACCCAGTCACCCCTATTGTAAACCCGCTCAAATTGACGCCGAGGAGGGGCGTCGCCGCATTCCAGCCAAAGTGTAGCCCGATCGGGAGCCACAACGCGCCGGTGCGCACGTAGGCATAGCCCAGCAGGACCCCCCAGGCCATCGTATTCGCGACTGCCAGCGCCGTCACGTTGCGGTTGCTCAAATGCATCAGGCCGAAGAGCACGGCCACCGGGAGAATGGTCGCGAACTGGCCCAGCGTGCGGACGAGGATCTGGAATGCGTAACCGTGGAACAGCATCTCCTCTCCGGCTGCTCCGAAAAGGAGAACCAGCGCCACGAAAGCAAGATTCGCCCAAGCGTTTTCGACGCGCGGCGCGCTCTCGAACATGGCCATCTGCAAAATCAGAGCCGCGGCTACGATCGCGACGGCCCCCGCCGCGGCAGCCGCCATCCCGGTGAACAATTCGCGCGTGGACGTTTCCTGCCAGACCAAACCGACGGCGGAAAGCTGGCCGTGTTCATAGATCCGCACCAGAATTGCGTTCGCGACGGCCGCCGCGGCAAAGGTAGACAGCGCGGACCCTGTGAAATCGCCCGTGACTCCCGAAATCAGCCACGGAAACAGGATCAGTCCGCACCAAGCGATCAGCACGAACAGGCTGACGCGCAGCGCAACGCTCAACTTTTCCGAGTTCAGCCTGAAGGGTTGGGCGCTCATCGCGCATCCAATTGCCGGCGCATCATGAAAATCATCACGCTTACGACGACGGCCGCAAGTGCCGCGCCTCGAAGGGCCGCGTCCGGCAGCCAACGCGACCAGAAGTAGAACGCCACCAGCATCGCCAGAAACACAAATCGTAGAGCTCTGCGCGCCACGCCGTAAGAGAAACGCAAGGTGATCCAGCCGGCTGTCAGCGCGAGCGCAGTGGATGCCATCAACCCCAGCAAGCCGGCCTCGCCCAGGACGTCGATCTCGGGCAGCCGCAGCCGCCTTCCCCGGCTAATGCTCACCGTAACGACACCGGCGATCAACATCACCACAGCCAGGACCTCGCCGTATATCACCGCTTTCGCGACGCGCCGAAGCGCGGCGCTCATCGAATCCGGCCGGTTTTCAGCAAACGCTTCCGCCGACGCCGGACCGGCGAATAATATGCCTAAGCAGGCGTAGGCCGCGGTCAAAACGGGGTCCAAGAAATCGAGGCCCTTGGTCCACGGGAGAAGGACTCCGAAGACGGCGATCAAGGCGACGTAAAGAAGGAAAGTGGGCACGCGCGGTGGTCCAGTGAAAACATGGTAGCAACCCAGCGGAGGCGAGCACCTGAGTTTCGGCCCTACGGCGGGCTACGAGGGCCGGGTGGGAACGCTAAGTGGGGCGAGGGCAGGCCAAGGAGCTCGGGGCGGGGGCGTGAACGGCCACGGCCTGCGGCCACAACGGGGTATGAAAAGGGATCGAGGGATAGTGGTGAAGTCCGACTGGACACTGATGCCGTAACTCAGTTGGAGAATCCGAACCCGTTCGTGAACTTGGCCCGGGCGCTTGCTGGGCACAACGAGGAGTAGCCCCGTGCCGCCGAACGCGGCAAGCACGCGAAGGAAAGTCGCTAACTTTTTCGAGCGCCCACGTCCAGCGGCAGAAAGGGGCGTATGCGTATCGTAACATCAACGATGCCGTGCTTTGGATGTGCACAAGAACACGTGACGGCTGGCGTGCTGATATGGGATGGACAAGAGTTGATCCAGGAGCGCAAGAAGGAATTCGGCACCACCAAAAAGGAACTGGAGCGGCTGCGCTTTTGGCTCATGGGTTGTAAGGTGAGCGTGGTGGCCATGGAATCGGCGGGCGTGTACTGGAAGCCGGTGCGGCATGTGCTGGAGAGGCAGCGACAGTTCTCACTGAAACTGGTCAACGCACAGCATTATCACGGCGTGGATGGCCAGAAGACGGATCAGATCGATGCAGCGTTGTTGGCGGAACTGCTGCCATGCGGGCTGCTGAAGGGCAGCTTCGTTCCGCCGCAAGGGGCACTGCGAGTTGCGCGATCTGACGCGCCTGCGCGTACCGCTGCTGCAAGATCAGAACCGGATTCAGAATCGAATCGAGAAGCTGCTGAAACTCGGTAGCGTGGCTTCGACACGCTGGGAGCCACCGATCGGAAGATTCTCCACGCTGTGATCGCAGGTCATAAGGACCCCGGCTGGATGGCGGATTACGCCCAAGGCAACCTGCGTAGCAACCGCAAGGAACTAGAGGAAGCGCTGCACGGCTTCGTGATCGGGCATCACCACGCTGCTGAAGTCGGCATCCCGCTCTCAAGTAGGGATTATGGTTCTCAAAGTCGCCATTGTGAATCGCACTAAGGTACTATTCCCGGCCTTGGCGGTGTCGTGCGCAGCGGCTCGGCCCTGGCTTCTGATCTGCAACTTATCGTCTGTTTCTGAGCTGCTGCGTCATGTGGAGAACTCCCGTATTTTCCACCCACCGTCGCCTTGACATTGAAGGACTGGGCTGGGCATACTACGGGGCCATGGGCGCCAGCAAAGACAACTCGGGTGGCCGGTCGCGTAGGCAACTCTTAACGGGACTGGCCGCTTCTGGCGCTGGCACGGTTCTTTCAAACATCAGGTTGGACGCGCAGGCTCCGGGGGGCGCCACGCGCCGGCTCGATTTGCATCACCATTTCGCGAATCCCGCGCTGATCAAGCTGATGGCCGAAAAGAAAATGTCCGGGTGGCAAACCTGGACTCCTTATTCGCCTGCCAAAGCCATTGAGGATATGGAGAAGGGCGGCGTGCAAGCGTCCATGATCTCCATCACCACCCCGGGTATCTGGTTTGGATCCGCCGAAGAAACGCGCAGGCTAGCGCGCGAGCTCAACGAGTACGGAGCGAGGATGGTTTCCGATTACCCGGGCCGCTTCGGGCTGTTTGCAGTGCTGCCGTTCCCCAATGCGAACGACTGCCTTAAAGAGATCGAGTACGCCTTCGATACGCTGAAGGCCGACGGCGTCGGCTTGCTATCGAGCTATAGCAACAAATGGCACGGCGATGTGGCGTTCGCCGATGTGTTCCGCGAATTGAACCGGCGCAAGGCCATCATCTATACCCAACGCCCAGGTAGGGGACTGCTGCCAGAGCCTGGTGGCAGGGGTTAGCGACATCACCGTCGAATACAACACGGACACTGCGCGCACCATCATTAGCATGATCGACAGCGGGCGGGCGATCGAATGCTCGGACGCGAAGTTCATCTACTCGCATGCCGGTGGAACGATCCTGGCGCTGCCCGGCCGTTTTCTCGGCCAGCAGGCAACCCGTGCGAGTCTAGCTAAACAGGCGGATCCGAAATCGAGGCTCGGCCAACTGCGGCGATTCTACTACGACACCGCGGGCTCAACCAATCCGATACAGATGACCGCGCTGAGGCAGCTGATCGGCATGTCGCAAATTGTGTTCGGCACCGATTTCCCATTTGGCAGAAGCGCCAACATCGCGGCCGGCTTGGAAGGAGTCCGGCGTGTTCAACGCCGAGGAGCTGCGGGCCATCGATCGCGGCAACACGCTCCGGCTTGTGCCCAAATTCGCGTTAACGCGGACCACCCGTAAACGCAGCCGAGCCTTGACACCAACGGCTTGCTTTGGTCATAATTCCGGGCCATGGAGTTAATAATATGGAGTTAAATAATTTGGACAACGCTGATGGGATAGCGCAGTCCAGCCTTCCCGACGCCTCGCGGCGAAGTTTTCTGAGTTTATTGAACACACTGGGAGCAGGCGCGGTCCTCTCCGGGGATCGGTCGGTAGCGCAGACCGGCGCCGGCAACCCACGCCGGATCGATGTCCACCATCACTTCACGCCGCCAACCTATCTTGAGTTCACGCGGATGTACAACCAGGGCGGCGGGCGTGGTGGGGGCGGCAACAATCAGGGCAAACAAGGCGGCGGCCGCGCGGGCGGGGCTCTCGGCAGCGCCTTCGCAGGCTGGACGCTGTCCGAAGACCTGGACGACATGGATAAGAGCGGCACTCAGACCGCGATTCTGTCGCTGACCACTCCGGGATTATGGTTCGCGCCTACCGATGTCATCCGCAAAGTTGTGCGCGAGTGCAACGAGTATGCCAACAAGCTGCGCGGCGATCACCCCGGCCGCTTCGGAAGTTTCGCGTCCATCTACCCGCCCGATACCGAAGGCTCGCTCAAGGAAACCGAATATGCGCTCGATGCGCTGAAGGCGGAGGGGGTCGCTCTGTACTCGAATTACCGCGACAAGTGGCTGGCCCGCGAAGACTTCAATCCGGTCTACGAGGAGTTGAACCGGCGCAAAGCGGTGGTGTATGTTCATCCCAATTGAGGGCGCCTGCTGCATGAACCTCGTCCAGGACGTGGCCGACACGGTGATCGAGTATGGCGCGGACACCACGCGCACCATTGCCAGCTTGATTTTCAGCGGATCGACTACGCGCTATCCCGACATCACCTGGATCTTCTCGCATGGCGGCGGCATGATGCCGTACGTGATCGAGCGCTTTGTTTCGGGAACCATGACGGAAGTCGTGCCAGGAATCGTCACTAAAGGTCAGGGCGCGGTGCCGCCGGCCAAGGTTCCCAAGGGTGTGCTATATGAGCTTCGCAAGATGTACTACGACACCGCGCAGGCATCGAATCCGGTGGCGATGGCAGCACTGCGGAAAGTAGTTCCGGTATCGCAGATCGTCTATGGCACCGATTATTGGTACCGCAGCGCCGCGGAAACCTCGCACGGCCTGATGACCAACGGCGTCTTCAACGCCGAGGAGCTGAAGGCCATCAACCGCGGAAACGCGGAGCGCATCCTGCCGCGCTACAAGGGCGTTTGATCAATGCCCGCGCCCGCAAGATAGTGGCCCGTCCGGCGGTTGACAGCACCCGAGGGCCATAATAACTTTCAGGAACGGTTGCCGATGTTTCCGTGAGGGGAGAATCCGGTGAACAGTTTTCCGTCTGGCGGTTCAAGACGAAATTTCCTAGGGGGGCTCGCGGCGCTCAGCGCGGGCACGCTGGCGCAGAGCGGCCGGGTGGCCGCGCAGGGAGGAAGGCCACGGCTGATCAACGTGCATCACCATCTCACCGCGCCGGCCTACGCGAGGTTTCTCACCGATAATAAGGTCCGGGATTTCCCCAACAAGTCGGGCGCCCAGGGCATCGAGGAGATGGACAAAGCCGGTATCAACCTGGCGTTCACCTCGATTATCGGCCCCGGCATCTGGTTCGGCGACCTGGCGGCCACACGCCGGCTGGCGCGCGAATGCAACGACTACGCCGCGAAGCTCATCGCGGACTACCCCGGCCGCTTCGGCATGTTCATCATGCTGCCCCTGCCTGATATCGACGGCAGCCTTAAGGAAATCGAATACGGATTTGAGACGCTCAAAGCCGACGGCGTCTACATGTTCACCAACTGGGGCGGCAAGTCGCTGTACGGAGACAAGTACCTGGGCGATCCGGCGCTGGCGCCAATTTACGAAGAGCTACAGCGGCGCAAAGCGGTTGTGTACACCCATCCCAAGGACCCTGCGTGCTGCCACGACAGCCTGCCGGGGGTCAACGGAGCCACCATCGAATATCCGATGGACACCACGCGCACCATACTGAGCTTGTTGTCGAGCGGCACGGCGGCGAAGTATGCCGAGGTGAGATTCATCTTCTCGCACGCCGGTGGCGCGACTACCGGTGTGTTGGGGCGCATCGCCGGCGGCGCGACCACCTATCTTCAAGATGGAGGAACTGTGCGGTCCGGCGGCCCCGAGTTGGGCGCACGCCTCAGCCTGCTGCAGAAGTTCTACTACGACACCGCCGGAGCCGCGAACCCGGTGACTCTGGGCGCGCTTAAGAAAATGGTGCCGCTCTCGCAGATTTTCTTTGGTAACGATTTTCCGTTCGGCGCGGCCGGCGAACAGCATAAGCTCCTGGTCGAAAGCGGCGCGTTCAACGCTCAGGAACTACGGGCCATCGATTACGAGAACATCGGCCGGCTGTTGCCGCGCGCGCGGTCGTGAGATTAAGGACCAGGAAACACCATGCGCCGAACTTGATCTATGAATAGAACTACGGGAAATAGACCTACGGGGCGGGCGTGCTGACAATCGTTCTCGCCGCCGGTGGAAGTTTGTCGGCGTTCGCGAGCAACAAGGCTATCTGCCAAATCTGATTTTCAGGAAGCGACTCGCGGAACGCGGGCATGCCCGTGAGGCGAATCCCGTTTTCGATTTTCCAATACGTCTCACCAACCGGATCATCGGTCACGCCGTGGCCCTTGAACAGTTCCGGAGGCTTGGGAAACATTCCTTTCGCGATCTCGGTTTCCGGCTGGCCTTCGAGGCCGTGACAGACCGCGCAATACTTGCTGTAGCCGCGTGCGCCCGAGATCAAATTATCATCGGTAACCGGAAGCGCCGCTTGGGCCGGAGCCTCTTTTTTAATGCGTGCATTCAAAGCCATGCTAGTGATGGTTTTCTCAAATGGAAGCGGAGGGGATGCCGTGCTTACCGGCGCAAAACCTAAAGAGATGTACAAAAAGCCCGCCACGGCTATAATCGCCAGCCCCACCATCAAACTCAGCAGCATGCGTCCTAAAAATTTCATCCTCAACCTCGTCTAATGGCTCTCGCTCTGCCCTTTGGGCGGAGCTTCCTAACAGGAAAGAAGCGGCAGGCATGGTAGCAGGCGAAACAGGCCTGATAGAGCGGTTCACACGCTGTGAATACGGCGTCCGGATTCTTTGTCAGCGCGGCCTTGTTAGCGCCCTTAGCGTGCCGGGCCTCGAACAGGCTTCTCCAATCGGCCGTTTTTGGAACCGGCTCGCCATTTTCGTTGTCGCATCAACCTTTCCGCGTGCAAACCTCCGTCCACAAACCCTCGTGCACAACATAACACGATCGTTTGCTACCAAACGGATGTCGACCCTTATTTCTGCCATTGGCTCGAACGAACTCGTCTAAAAAATCTTTTCCCACGAACCGCAACACGCGCACAACGCCTCCTGCGCCCCTGCGGGATAATGGAGCTTTTCCATGTCCTCGGACCCCTCGACGCCGCTCATGCGGCAATATCACGGGATCAAACAGCAGGTGCCTAATAGCTTACTGATGTTCCGGCTCGGGGATTTTTACGAGCTTTTTTTCGATGACGCCGTGACTGCCGCGCGCGAACTCGAGATCACGCTGACTTCGCGCAACAAGGAAAAGGACCAGCCCGTTCCTATGTGCGGAGTGCCCTACCATTCGGCGGAGAACTACATCGCGCGGCTGACGCAGAAGGGCTACCGCGTCGCCATCTGCGACCAGATGGAAACTCCGAGCGCAACCAAGAAGTTAGTCCGGCGCGAAGTGACCCGCATTGTGACGCCCGGCACGACCATGAACGCCTCCGTCCTGCGCTCGCGCGAGAACAATTTTTTGGGCGCAGTGATGCCGGACGGTGCGCGCGCCGGGTTCGCCCACGTGGACGTTTCCACCGGCGAGTTCCGGTCGACTGAGCTCGATCTGGCGGACGTCGTCGCGGCGCTTGAAACGCTGAATGTTCGAGAGGTGCTGGCGCCGCAGGGCGTCCGGCAGGAATTCCCGTGCCTGCGAACCGACGTCGAGCCGTGGGTGTTCGGAGCCGATTACGCGGCGCGCAGCCTGTGCGATCATTTCCGCCTGCTGGCGCTGGACGGATGCGGCCTGGACGGGCGGCCTCTGGCCACCGGCGCGTCAGCCGCGCTGCTGCACTATCTTCGCGAGACGCAGCGCACCGCGCTCGATCACCTGGAGCGCCCCGCGTTTTACGATCGCGCCGCAGCGCTGGTGCTCGACTCCGCCACGGTTCGCAATCTCGAGCTGATCGAGCCGCTTTTCGCGGGCGAATCGGAGGAATCGACGCTGCTACATGTGCTCGACCGCACGCGAACGGGCATGGGCGGGCGACTGCTGCGCCGCCGTCTTCTCGCGCCTTCGATCGAATTGCCGGAAATTCAAGCGCGACTCGACGCGGTCGAAGAGTTGCACGCGAGCGCGATTCTTCGCGCCGAAATCGCCAAGGATCTCGCCTCGATTCTCGACCTGGAGCGGTTGCTTGCGCGGATCAGCCTGGCGAGCGCCGGTCCGCGGGATGTGGCCGCTCTGGCTCGCTCGCTGGCCGTCCTCCCCATAGTGAAGGTGCGCCTCGCGCAAGCCGGCAGCGCCCGGCTCAGTGACATTCGCGAGCGCCTCGACGAAGTGCCTGAGCTGCGCGACCGCATTCTTTCGACGCTCGCCGACGAGCCGCCCGTGAATCTTGCCGAGGGGGGCGCGATCCGCAGTGGGGTTCAGCAGGGATTAGATCAACTGCGCGACATCTCGAACCATAGCAAGATTTACCTCGCGCAAATTGAGCAGCGCGAGCGCGCCCGCACGAGCATTTCTTCGCTCAAGATCCGCTTCAATAATATTTTTGGCTACTACATCGAAATCTCGAAGGCCAACCTGCATCTGGCGCCCTCCGATTACGAGCGCAAGCAAACTCTGCTCAACGCCGAGCGCTTCACCACGCCGGAGCTGAAGGAGCTTGAAAGCAAGATTCTGGAGGCCGAGGAAAAGATTCTCGCGCTGGAGCGCGAAATATTCGAGGAGCTCCGTTGCCTTGCCTGCGCGCACGCTGTTCGGATCAAGGCGACGGCTGCCGCGGTAGCGGAGCTGGACGTCACCTGCGCGCTGGCCGAGGTAGCCGCGGAGAACCGCTACCGGCGTCCGCATTTTTCAGAAGCTGGCGAGATGCGCGTGGTCGCGGGCCGCCATCCGGTAATAGAGAAACTCACCGAGCGAGACGCGCAGCGCTTCATCCCCAACGATCTTTACTTCCACCCCGAGACGCAATTCATTGCAGTCATCACCGGCCCCAACATGGGAGGCAAATCGACGTACCTGCGCCAGTCCGCACTGCTCGTTATCTTGGCGCAAACCGGCTCGTTCGTCCCGGCGGAAAGCGCGCTGCTTCCGATCGTCGATCGCGTGTTCACGCGTATTGGCGCAGCCGACAACCTGGCGCGCGGGCGCTCCACCTTCATGGTGGAGATGACCGAAACGGCCGTGATTCTCAATACCGCTACCGCGCGAAGTTTGATCGTACTGGATGAGATCGGACGCGGTACTTCTACTTATGACGGGCTTGCGCTCGCCTGGGCAGTAGTGGAGCACATTCATCAACACATTCGCGCCAAGACGTTGTTCGCCACGCACTACCACGAGCTGACCGAGTTGTCCACACAACTGGAAGGCGTCCGCAACCTGCACGTGTCGGTGAAGGAATCCGGAGACCAGATACTATTCCTGCGGCGCGTCGAGCCAGGCGCGGCCGACCGCAGCTACGGGATTGAGGTCGCGCGCCTCGCCGCGCTGCCCATGACCGTGATCGAGCGCGCCCGCCAGATTTTGACAACACACGAATCGGCCGAGCACACCGTCACCGAAGAACTCTCCGCCGCCGCACCCGGCCCGATGCAGATTCGTTTATTCGAACCCGTGAACCATCAACTGGCCGATCGCATCCGCAAGCTGAAGCTCGATGAGCTGCGGCCGATCGAAGCTCTGCAACTGCTGGCCGATTTGCAAAAGGAACTGTCATGAGGAAAACACCGGTACTGATCGTGATGCTCGCGGCGGTGAGCTGTGCCGCGCAGCGCAAGGATCTCCCCTTCCAGGTCGTGGAGACCAGCATCGATGAGATTCATGCGGCCTACAAATCGGGCAAGGTCACCGCTCATCAACTGGTGCAGATGTATCTGGACCGGATTCAGGCCTACGACCAGCGCGGTCCGGCGGTGAACTGTATCATCACCGTGAACCCCCGGGCGCTCGCGCAGGCCGACGAACTCGATGCGGCCTATCAGCGGTCCGGGATGGTTGGACCGCTGCACGGCATCCCGGTTCTGGTGAAAGACGAGATCGATACGGCGGGTATGCCGACTACGCTCGGCACGCTGGTGTTCAAGAACTATCGGCCGGCGCGCGATGCGTTCGCGATCGAGCGGCTCAAGAAGGCGGGCGCGATCATTCTCGGCAAGACGACTTTGAGCGAATACGCCGCGGGTGACACGTATGGGTCGATGTTCGGGATATCGCACAATCCGTACGATCTCGAGCGGACGGTCGGCGGCTCGTCAGGCGGCTCGGGCTGCGCGACGGCAGCGAATTTTGCGACGGTCGCGATCGGCGAGGAGACCTTCGCGTCGATTCGACGCCCGGGCGCGTGGAACGATGTGGTGGCCGTGCGTCCAACGCCCGGCCTCGTGAGCCGGAGCGGCATGTGGGACGGTTACCCGTCGCCGACCGCACAGATGGGACCGATGGCGCGAACCGTCAGAGATCTGGCTCAACTGCTCGATGCTATGGTCGGATACGATCCGGACGACCCGGTCACCGCGCTCGGCATTGGCCGTGCTCCGCAGAGTTACACCAGAGCGCTCGACCGAAACGGGCTTAAAGGCGCGCGCATCGGTGTTCTGCGCGAATCCATCGGATTGAATTCGGAGCCGGACTCGGACGACTTTAAAAAAATCGACGCCGTTTTTCAGCAGAGCGTCGCGGAGTTGAAAGCAGCCGGCGCGATCATGATTGATCCGATCATGATCCCCAATCTCAAAACGCTCCTCGCCAGGCGCGCGGTGAACCCGGCCATGGCCGATGAATCCCTGCGGGTGTACTTGGCGCGCAATCCCAAGTCACCATTCCGGACCCGCGCCGACATCGCCAACTCGCCCGAACTTCCGAAGAGCGTCCCGCCGAGCAAAGCGACACAGTGGACGGCCCCGCTTCCAAAGACCGACCTCGCGAAGTGGGGCGAGTACCTGCAAGCTAGAGAGGATCTGATGATCACGATTATGAAAGTCATGGCCGACAACCAACTCGATGCCATCGTCCATAAAACGGTCGAGCACCAGCCGACATTTATTAAGGACGGGATCAATCCCCCCTACGTGAACAACAAAGGCGTGCCGGTGCTCAACACATTCCTGGTATACGCCGCCTCCATGACGGTTCCTTCGGGATTCACAGTCGACAATCTTCCTGTCGGCCTCACCTTTTTCGGGAAGCCCTATAGCGAGCCGGCCATGATCAAGCTCGCCTACGCTTACGAGCAGAGCACCCATCACCGGCGGCCGCCCACCAGCACGCCTGCGCTTCC
>Ga0209167_10002055_pt1 | contig 11195 bp, 10 predicted proteins | sample Coa_R1_9_FD_187154 | JGI IMG/M metagenome (GOLD analysis project Ga0209167, IMG submission 187154) | Surface soil microbial communities from Centralia Pennsylvania, which are recovering from an underground coalmine fire - Coalmine... | ecosystem: Environmental > Terrestrial > Soil >...
GCTCCGGTTTGGCACCTCGATGTCGGCTCATCGCATCCTGGGGGTGTAGAAGCTCCCAAGGGTTAGGCTGTTCGCCTATTAAAGCGGTACGTGAGCTGGGTTCAGAACGTCGCGAGACAGTTCGGTCCCTATCTGTGGTGGGCGTAGGAAATTTGAGGGGGCCTGCTCTTAGTACGAGAGGACCGGAGTGGACGAATCTCTTGTGTTCCAGTTGTCACGCCAGTGGCATAGCTGGGTAGCGAAATTCGGTCAGGATAAGCGCTGAATGCATATAAGCGCGAAACCTTCCCCAAGATGAGATTTCCCAACGTAAGTTTGAAGAGCACTGGAAGACTACCAGTTTGATAGGGCAGATGTGGAAGCGTAGCAATACGTTGAGCTTACTGCTACTAATTGCTCGTTCGGCTTGACCATAAAATTTATTTCTCACACAAAGTTTCAGATGTCTTTTCTGTGGTAAGTGGCCCGTCAAATATTCGATCCAAAGGTCATAACCCTTCTGGGTGACCTTAGCGAGGGGGTCCCACCCGTTCCCATCCCGAACACGGAAGTTAAGCCCTTCAGCCCCGATTGTACTGCACGCGCGAGTGTGTGGGAGACTAGGAAGTCGCCCGGTTAATTCAAAAAACCCGACCCCATCAGGTCGGGTTTTTTATTTCCCCCAGGATAATTTTTTCTCCTGCGAACTTTCATCCCGCCGCCCCACTCTATCTGCGTAGTCCAAACCGCGCAAAGGGCCGAAGGCTCCGTTTTGCGCGCCGGATAAATGAAATTCGCGGCTCTCCTGACTGCCATACTTTCGGGCCTCTGCGCCGAAGTAATGGCTGCCCCGATCGGCAACATTCGGACCGTCGTCCCTGCCCCGGAAAGCGCCATCATCGATCAGGACCTCGATTTCTACGGCGCTTTCGTGGATGACGCTCTCCGGGATGAGGACCAACCGGAAGTTGTCACTACCGGCATCGTGGTCGACGAGGAAATCGGCGAAGAAGAATTCGCGGTCGGCGCAGACGAGCCACCCGGACCCCTGCGCGTGCCCGAACCACCGCCTTTGACTACCATCGCCCTTGGACTGGGTGCTATCGGCTTACTAACACTATACCGATTACGCCGGAAGGAAAAGCGGCGCGCCCGCCGCCGTACCGTTCAAATCCGCGCGATCATTGCAGAACGGTGAACGGGATCGAGGCCTCCGTCGTTTCCCAGATCAACGACAGCGTTCCTTTATTCCCCGTGTTCGAGGCCAGTTCAATCCGGAACGTCTCCACCGGCGCCGCAAGAGTCCTCACCGTCATCTTCGTCCGCCCGAAGTCCTCCGCGGCATCGTAATCCAGATGGTGCTGGCCGCTATGCTTATTCACAATAAGCGTCCATTCTTTCGCACCCGGAATCGCCCAAATGCTCCACGTCCCCTTGGGAAGCTTCAAACTGCCGATCTGCAGATCCGCCTCGGTAGTCAACCCGGTCGCCACATTCGCCCCGGGGCACCAAACCTGGCCGAACGGCACAAGCTCTCCCATAATCTTGCGCCCATGCATGGAAGGAGCATAATACGCCACGCTGATCTGCTTGCCGGCGATCTTCACCGCGGCGCTGGCCGGCGGACTCGTATAGCGTTGCCCAAAAGCCGCCGCCGTAACCAAGGTCACCAAAACCACACTTCGAAATCCGAGCATCCCAAACGCCTCCTGTTTCACAACCCCTTATCCTATCCCGAAATCATGCGAAAATAATGCCATGTTGAAGTCCGTGCTGATCGTATTTCTCATCTCCCCCGCCTTCGCCCAAAACGACTTCCCCGACGGACCAGCAAAGGAATACGTCAACAAGATCTGTCTGCAGTGCCACCAGGCCTCGCAGCTTCTCAGTCAAAGGCGCACCGAATCCGACTGGAAGACGACTGTCGCCCGCATGGCGACCAAAGGCTTCGCGGCGCCCGCCGAGCAATACGACGCCATAGCCGCCTACATGGCGAAGAACTTCCCCAAGGTGGAAGACACCACCAAAATCAACATGAACAAGGCGAAAGCGGAGGATATCGTCGCCGTGATCGGACTCACGCCGGACGAAGCCAAAGCCCTCGTCGCCTACCGCGACAAACACGGCGATTACCGCGAATGGGGCGAAATGCTGGTCGTTTACGGCGTCGACGGCCGGAAGCTCGAAGCCGCCAAAGACAAAATGAGCTTCTAACTCATCCCTACCAGCTCGGCCTCAACCGGCTCCGTCGGCGCAGATCCTTCCGGCGCCACCACCAGATTCAAAAACTCCCGTCCCACCCGCGTGAGCTTCTTCTTCCTGCGATGAATAATCCCCGTCGGCCGAATCAGCTCGGGCGCGTGCAGTGGAATCGAAACCAGCCGGCTCTGCTCCACTTCCGCCAGCATCGTCCGCTCCGGCAGAATACTGATGCCGGACCCAAGCACCACCGCTTCCTTAATCGACTGGATATTGTCGAACTGCATGACCACTGAAATCCTGACGTCGTGGTCCCGGAAAAACTTATCCAGCTCGCGTCGAATGATCACCTCTTCGTCGAATGCGATAAAATCCTGACCATCCAGATCCGCCGGCATCAGAATCTCAAAACCTGCAAAGGGGTGCGACGGATAAACCGCCACCGTCATTCGCTCCTCGCGCCACGGGATCACCGTCAAATCGCGCCGATGCTCGGGATAACTGATGAAGCCGAGGTCCGCCTGTCCCTCCAGAACCGCCTCGTACACCTTGTTCGGGCGAAGATATTCGATGCGCAGCTCGGCCCCCGGACAGGCGCGCTGAAAATCCTCCCGCAGCCGGGTCATCTCGGAAAGTCCGATCGAATAGATCGACGCTACCCGGACCGTACCTTCCGCCTCGGCCTTGATCTCATCGAGCGCGGCCGCGAAGTCCTCCTCGCGCCGCAGTACCTCCCGGCACAACTCGAAGTAAAGCTTGCCGCCCGGCGTTAATCCCAAAGGACGCGTCGACCGGTCCAGCAATTTTACCCCCAGCCGTTTCTCCAGTTCCTGAATATGCTGGGTCGCCGCCGACTGGCTGATTCCATTGATGGCCGCGCCCCGGCTCAGACTCCGGGCATGGGCCACATCCCGGAAAAGCTTGCAATCCCGAAAGACCACCTCGCAAACTATAACATAAGCATTGATGATATTGTCAAGGATCTAAAATTCGCCTGAATGATAATGAGTACCATACCCCCCGCACTCAACACTCATAAATCCCTCCCTTGTAGGGTGGGCAATCTTGCCCGCAGCCGCCCTTTCCAGGCGGCTTTCTTTAAATCCCCGGCAACCGCCGCGTCCCGAACTCGTTCTGCTGCCGCTTCGCCCTCCAGCAAGCCAGCGCCAGCGCCATCACCAGATCGTCATGCTCCCCCGGACCGTCCGCGCCCATCCGCAGCCTGCCGCCGGCTCCCGCCGTCATCCGCACGTTTGTCAGCTCCCTCATCAGCGGACCAGCCTCCGTCAACCTCCGCGCAATTTTCAATTCCCGCTGCTCCAGAAGTACCTGCACCCCAGCCATAAGGTCCCGCTTCGGCACGTTCCACACGTTGCCCGACCGCGTCTCCCGCTCCCCCGCCCGTGATATTGACCGCGCTCACCTCGCACCCAAGCCGGCTGACCGCAGCATATCCACCACCGGCTCCCCGACGCCGGTCGAATCGAGCACCACCGCGCATCGCCCCCGCAGATTCTCATGCTCCACCACCTCCGGATAAGGAGTCCCGAGCGCCACCCTCTCCGAATACCGCAGCTGCAGCCCCCGAACGGTCTTTCCCTCGACAATCGCCATGGCCGAAGGATCGCGTTTTTTCCCCAAATCGATCCCCAAATAAAACGAATCCCCTCCTTGTAGGGTGGGCAATCATGCCGGCAATCATGCCCGCAGCCGCCCTTTTCAGGCGGCCTCAACCAAAAATCAACGGCAACACGCTGTCGTCGAACGCCGCCTCAACCGAGTCTCTGCTGTACACCGACATCCCGTCCTCGATGAACCCGCACATATATTCCTGTTCGAACCACTTCGCCCCCATCGTCTTCCGCTCCTCCTCCAGGAAATCCTTCCCAAATAATGGCGACAGATAAACAAATAGCGGCCAATCGAGCCAACGCGGCCAAATCTTCGGGCTCCACCTCACCCCTCGGAGAAGCCATAGTTTCCCGCAACGCCGTCGGCCACAATCTTCTCGCCAAAAGTGTCGTCCTCAGGAGCGAGTGCCCCGCGCGTTTCAAGACCTTCGTCGAATCGTTCTACGCGGAACACAAACCCGTCACGCCAACCGAATCCGCCCTCGTCGAAACCATGGCGACTGCCCGCTGGCGACTCATCCGCACGTTCAATTTCGAAGCCGCCAGCATCGACCACGAATATGCCTTGGATTCCGGCTCCGCCGGCTTGACCACCCCAACCCGCGCAACTCTCGCCTACCGCCGCGCCAGCGATGCCGGTCGTTCCGTCGAGCTGATGAATCGCGCCGAAGCCCGCCTCCAGCACCAGTTCAACGGCGCCTTCGACCGCCTGATGCGCCTGAAAGCCGTCCCCGAATGAGAGCCGGTGGGGCGGGCGCCCCGCCCGCAAGGGACGCCCCCGTCCCGCCTGTATATCCCAAACAAACCCAATTTTCCACAGCCCCGCCAACCGTCCCAAACAAAACATTCCAAACCATTTGTTTCAATTTCAAGACCCAGTACGAATTGGCTTTGTTTGGTTTTGTTATTGGCTTAGGCCAACGGTGGGGCCGCACAAGAAATCTCACAGAGCCTTTTAAAATGAGCATCTTGCGAGCACCATCACATAATGGCTTTGTTCCAACTCCCACCCGCCAAATCATAAGTATTAATAATACTGTAAGCCAGATTAAATTCGTTTGCGTGATAATGCTTCACCTGCTAATATTGGGAAACTACCCGAGGAGCGTATGATGCCAGGACTGCCCGAGCCCCAAGGGCTCTACCACCCCAGCCATGAGCACGATGCCTGCGGAATCGGGTTTGTAGCCAACATCAAAGGCCACAAATCCCACGACATCATCGAAAAGGGGATTCAGATCCTCATCAACCTCACCCACCGGGGCGCATGCGGCTGCGATCCAGATACCGGCGACGGCGCTGGTCTGCTGATCCAAATCCCACACAAGTTTTTCGTGCGCGAAGCGGCCACGCTCGGTTTCACCCTCCCGGCAGCCGGAGAATACGGCGTCGGGATGGTTTTTCTTCCCGTCGAACGGCACCAGCGCCTGCAGACCGAGGGAATCGTCGAGCGCATCGTCGCCGAAGAGGGCTTGCGTCTGCTCGGATGGCGCGACACGCCGATCGATGGCACCGCTATAGGACGAGTCGCGCGCGCATCCCAACCTTACATCGAACAGATTTTTGTGAAGCGTGGCGACTCGTTGAAGCCGCTGACCACCGACGAGTTGGAGCGCAAGCTCTACATCGTTCGCAAGCGCGCCGAGGCCGAGGTCGCCGCCACGGACATGGAAGACCGGGAGATGTTCTCCATCCCGTCGCTCTCCGCCCGAACGATCGTCTATAAAGGCCTGCTTCTCGCCCCGCAGATCGCCAATTTCTACGGCGAACTGTCCGACCCCGACGTCACCAGCGCGCTCTGCCTCGTACATCAGCGATTTTCCACCAATACTTTCCCCACGTGGCACCTCGCCCATCCGTTCCACTACGTCGCCCACAACGGTGAAATCAACACCGTCAAAGGCAACACGAACTGGATGCACGCGCGGCAAACCGTTTTGGAATCCGATTTTTTCGGTGAGCATATCGGGAAGCTGTTCCCGATCATTCAACCCGGCGGCAGCGATTCCTCCGCCTTCGACAATGCCGTCGAGCTGCTCGTGCAGGCTGGCCGTTCGCTCCCCCACGCGATGGCGATGCTGATTCCCGAAGCCTGGGACAACAACCCGCACATCGACGCCGGGAAGAAAGCGTTTTACGAATACCACTGCTCGCTGATGGAACCTTGGGACGGCCCCGCGGCGATTGCCTTCACCGACGGGCGCGTCATCGGCGCCACACTCGACCGCAATGGCCTCCGTCCCGCCCGCTATCTGGTCACTAAAGACGACATGGTGGTCATGGCGTCCGAAGCCGGCGTGCTTCCCGTGAAACCCGAAGACGTGCGCATGAAAGGCCGCATTCAGCCGGGCAAGATGTTCCTGGTGGATCTCGAGCAGGGCCGCATCGTTTCCGATCGCGAGACCAAGGAACAACTCGCCAACCGGCAGCCTTACGGCGCGTGGCTGGCGCAAAATCAGATTACGCTCGAAAAACTGGGTGAACCGGCGCGCGTGCATGGCTCCGATCACTCCACCATGATGGTGCGCCAGCGCGCCTTCGGCTACACCGATGAAGACCTGCGCTTCCTGATGACCCCGATGGCCGTGAATGGCGAAGAGCCCGTCGGCTCCATGGGAACCGATACGCCGCTCGCCTGCTTGTCCGACAAGCCGCAGGCGCTGTTCAATTACTTCAAGCAGCTTTTCGCGCAGGTCACCAATCCGCCTATAGATCCTATTCGCGAAGAAATGGTGATGTCGCTCGTGAGTTACATCGGCAAGGAGCGGAACATCCTGGCGGAAACGCCGATGCACTGCCACACGCTGAAGTTGCCGCACCCCATCCTGAACAATAGGGATCTTGAAAAGCTGCGCCGCGTATCGCAGGGCGATTTTCTTGCCACCACGCTGTCGGCTCTGTTTCCCGTCGCGGAAGGCGAAGTGGGCCTTGAGCGCGCCCTCGAAGGCCTCTGCCGCCGGGCGTCCCTTTCCATTCAGGACGGCTACACAATCCTGATTCTTTCGGATCGCGGCGTCAACGCGCAGTACGCGCCAGTACCCAGTCTTCTCGCCATGACTGCCGTGCACAATCATCTGGTCCGCGAAGGGTCGCGCACTCAGGTAGCCCTCATCATCGAATCCGGCGAGCCGCGCGAAGTCATGCATTATGCCCTGCTGATCGGCTATGGCGCCAGCGCGATCAATCCGTACCTCGCCATCGAAACGCTGGAGGATCTGGCCGTCCGCGGGTACCTTCCGGACGGCGTCACGTTCGAAAAAGCGATTTATCAATACGTCAAATCGATCAACAAAGGTTTGCTGAAAATCTTCTCGAAGATGGGCATCTCGACGCTGCAGAGTTATCGCGGCGCGCAGGTGTTCGAGGCCATTGGCTTAAATCAGGAAGTCATCGACCGATATTTCACCGGCACCTCGTCGCGCATCGAGGGTGTAGGTCTCGACGTTCTCGCCCGCGAAGCCGCCATGAAGCATGAGCTCGCGTTCCAGCCGCTCAAAGACGCCGACACCGAGCTCCCGGTGGGAGGCAGTTACGCCTGGCGGATCCGCGGCGAATATCACCTGGTCAACCCGTTCACCGTAAGTAAATTGCAGCACGCCGTGCGCCAGAACAGCTTCGCCACTTTTCAGGAATACACCGACCTGATCGATAAAGAGAGCCGCCAGCTCTGCACCCTGCGCGGCCTGATGCAGTTCAAGTCCGCCACGCCCGTGCCGATCGAAGAAGTGGAGCCCGCCAGCGAGATCGTCAAGCGATTCGCCACCGGCGCCATGTCGTTCGGATCGATATCCAAAGAAGCCCACGAGACGCTGGCCATCGCCATGAACCGCATCGGCGGCCGCTCCAACACCGGCGAGGGCGGCGAAGACGAAGAGCGTTACAAACGTGATGCCAACGGAGACCTGCGGCGCAGTTCCATCAAACAAGTAGCGTCAGGGCGTTTCGGCGTGACAACGCATTATCTTGTCAATGCCGACGACCTGCAGATCAAGATGGCCCAGGGCGCCAAGCCCGGTGAAGGCGGCCAGTTGCCCGGCCACAAAGTGGATGAAATCATCGCGAAGGTGCGTCACTCCGTTCCCGGAGTGGGCCTGATCTCCCCGCCGCCGCACCACGATATCTACTCCATCGAGGATCTCGCGCAGTTGATTTACGATCTCAAGAACGTAAACCCACGCGCGCGTATTTCGGTCAAACTCGTAGCCGAAGTTGGTGTCGGCACCGTCGCCGCGGGCGTATCGAAAGCCCACGCCGATGTGGTCCTGATCAGCGGACACGACGGCGGCACCGGCGCTTCGCCGTTAACTTCGCTCAAGCACGCGGGCGCGCCCTGGGAGTTGGGCCTCGCCGAAACGCAGCAGGTGCTCGTCATGAACGATCTGCGCAGCCGCATTCGCGTGCAGACTGACGGCAAGCTGCAAACCGGCCGCGACGTCGCCATAGCGACATTGTTGGGCGCGGAGGAATTCGGCTTCTCCACGATGCCGCTCGTCGCCATGGGCTGCATCATGATGCGCAAGTGCCATCTGAACACCTGTCCTGTCGGGATCGCGACGCAGGATCCCGTCCTGCGCGCCAAGTTCACCGGCCAGCCGGAGCACGTCATCAATTTCTTCTTCTTCATCGCCGAGCAGGTGCGGCAGATTATGGCGCAGCTCGGCTTCCGCAAAATGGACGAGATGGTGGGCCGCGTCGACATGCTCGAGACGCGCGGCGCCATCGAGCATTGGAAAGCACGCGGCCTCGATTTTTCCGCGATTCTCTATAACCCGCCCGTTCCTTCCCGCATCGCGCGGCACTGCACCATCAAGCAGGACCACGGCCTCGATGAAGCGCTCGATTACAAATTGATCGACCACGCACGCGAAGCCATCGACAACAAAACGCCGATCCTGATCAAGCTGCCCATCCGTAATGTGCACCGCACCGTCGGCGCCATGCTCTCGGGCGAGATTGCGCGCAAATACGGCTCGGCCGGATTGCCGGACAACACCATCTGTTTCGAATTCACCGGGTCCGCCGGCCAGAGCTTCGGGGCTTTTCTCGCCCGGGGCGTCACGCTGGAACTCGAGGGGGACGCCAACGACTACGTGGGCAAAGGCCTTTCCGGCGGCCGCCTGATTGTCTATCCGCCCGAAGTCTCGACCTTCGTGCCTGAAGAGAATATCCTGGTCGGCAACGTTGTCCTTTATGGCGCCACCAGCGGCGAAGCTTTCTTCAACGGGATGGCTGGCGAGCGCTTCGCCGTGCGCAACTCCGGCGCCACCGCTGTTGTCGAAGGGCTCGGCGACCACGGCTGCGAGTACATGACCAACGGTCTGGTGATCGTCCTCGGCAAGACCGGCCGGAATTTCGCCGCCGGCATGTCGGGCGGTATCGCTTACGTGCTCGATGAATCCGGTGAGTTCGTCAAATACCGCTGCAACAAAACTTCGGTGGATCTGGAGCAGGTGTTCGATCCGAACGACCAGCAAGTGCTGCAGACCACGATTTACCGGCACTTCGACGCCACGGGTAGTCCACGCGCGAAGCGGATTCTGGAGAGCTGGAACACGATGCTGCCCAAATTCGTGAAGGTTTTCCCGCACGAATTCAAGAGAGTGATGAAGAAGAACGCGCAGCACGAAACCGTCACGCGCCGGAATGTGGCGCCGGCGATCTCCGCCGTCAGTAGCGCCGGCGATCTTGTCGCCGGTGTTTTTTCCAAGGCTCTGAATGGGTAAAGTCTCGGGCTTTTTGGAATACCAGCGCGAGGTCCCCGACCGCCGCCCCGTCGAGGAGCGCGTCAACGACTGGTTCGAAATCTACAACCCGTTCCCTGAAGAAAAAATCCGTCTCCAGGGCGCGCGCTGCATGGATTGCGGCGTCCCGTTCTGTCATACTGGCTGTCCCGTATCCAACATCATTCCCGACTGGAACGATTTGGTCTGGCGCGGCCGCTGGCGCGAAGCCAGCCGCGTCCTGCACGCCACCAATAATTTCCCCGAATTCACCGGCCGCATCTGCCCCGCACCCTGCGAAGCGGCATGCGTGCTCTCGATCAACGAGCCTGCGGTCACGATCAAGAATATCGAGAAGACGATCGTCGATCGCGCCTGGGAAGAAGGCTGGATCGTTCCCGAGCCACCTTCATTCCGCACCGGCAAGAAGGTCGCCGTAGTAGGTTCCGGACCCGCCGGGCTTGCCGCGGCGCAACAACTCGCCCGCGCCGGGCACTCCGTGACGGTATTCGAAAAAGCCGATCGCATCGGCGGATTGCTGCGCTACGGCATCCCCAACTTCAAAATGGAGAAACATCTGATCGATCGCCGCGTCGCGCAGATGCAGCTCGAAGGCGTCAAATTCGTGGTGAACGCCTATGTCGGCAAGTCCGTGCCCACCAGCGATCTGCGCCGCGATTTCGACGCCATTCTGCTCGCCGGCGGCGCCGAACAGCCGCGCGATCTGGCTGTTCCTGGCCGCGAGCTCAAGGGCATTCATTTTGCAATGGATTTCCTGCCGCAATCGAATAAGGTCTGTGAAGGCGATCACGTCCCGGACCAGATCCTCGCCACGGGGAAACGCGTGGTCATCATCGGCGGCGGCGACACCGGTGCCGATTGCCTTGGGACATCCCATCGCCACAAGGCCGCGCATATCTCGCAGTTCGAGTTGCTGCCCAAACCGCCCTATTCACGCGCGCCCCAGACGCCCTGGCCGTTATGGCCGATGCAGCTTCGTGTCGAAAGCTCGCATGAAGAAGGAGGGCTACGCGACTGGAGCGTTTCCACTGTCCGGTTCAGCGGCGATGCTCAGGGAAACGTCACCAAACTGCATGGCGTTCGCGTGGGCTCGCCGCCCAAATTCGAGGCCCTGGCTGGCTCGGAATTCGAGATGGATGTCGATCTGGTGCTTCTGGCCATGGGATTTACCGGGCCTGTGCGCGGTGGGTTGCTGGAAGAGCTTGGCGTGGCACTCGACGCCCGTGGCAATGTGGCTGCGGACCAGCGCTATATGTCGTCCGAACCCGGAGTTTTCGCGGCTGGAGACACTCGGCGCGGACAATCCCTTGTGGTGTGGGCAATCGCGGAAGGCCGCAAGGCGGCCCGTGGTGTCGATGAGTTCCTGATGGGAACCTCGAGACTCCCCGATTAACCAACGTGGCGCGGACTCTCAGTCTGCCGTATCCGCACTCTTGCGGGCACTTGTGGCCCGCCTTGTCCGTGATAAAGTCGGGGGACGATGCTGCCAGGCTACACAGCAGCGCAGCGATTGGACCGACTTCCCATCGGCGCTTTCCACCGCCGCATCCTTTTCATGATTGGAGCCGGGATGTTCCTGGCTTACTTCGACGCCATGCTTCAGGGGAGCGTTCTGGCGGCGCTGGCTGCATCCCACTGGTCGACC
>Ga0209167_10002060_pt1 | contig 11170 bp, 9 predicted proteins | sample Coa_R1_9_FD_187154 | JGI IMG/M metagenome (GOLD analysis project Ga0209167, IMG submission 187154) | Surface soil microbial communities from Centralia Pennsylvania, which are recovering from an underground coalmine fire - Coalmine... | ecosystem: Environmental > Terrestrial > Soil > Unclassified...
ATAAACGGCGTATTCCAGGGCGTGACGATGCCGACCGGTCCTATCGGTTGGCGAATCGTATAGTTGAGGTGATCGATATCGGGCATGGCCAACCCGTCGCCGGCGCTCGGCGTTTTGTCAGCAAAAAAACGGAAGTTTTCCGCACCACGCAGCGCCGCCTTCGCCATGTAGCGGATCGGCTGACCTGTATCAGAGCTCTCAATGAGAGCGATTTCGTCGGCCCTTGCGACTATCCGGTCAGCAATCGTGTGGAGGATCTCCCGACGCCTTATCGGCGAGATGGCCCGCCATGCCGGGAATGCTGCCGCCGCCGCCCGCGCCGCGGCATCGACATCCGCCGCATCGCCTGCGGCTACTTTCGCTTGGCTCTCGTTTGTGGAAGGATCGAGCGTCTGAAACGTATTGCCCGAAAGGGACAGACGCCATCCGCCACCGATGAGATGCGGAACCGTCGCAGACTTGAATCGCGCCATCGCCGCGTTGGCCGCTGCGACGTTTGCCGCGAATTTGTCTGTCGTCGGCTCGTTCATGTCGGCGCTCGCTCGGCAAGACTTTTGGCCGCGACCCGCTCGTGGAGATTATTCAATCGAATCGACGCGCTGTCGTCGATCTCGCGCACCTCGACTGATAGGCCGAGTCCAATGCGCGCGAACACGTCGCGAGTTTCCGCGACGATCGTGTCGAGCACGCCCTGCGCTACGCTCTTCCGCGTCGTCGCATCCCGGCCAGGCGCCATCCTAATATCGATGTGGATGAACGCGTTGTCAGGATCACCGTCTGCGATGACGTAAATCTCACGACGCTCCGCGCGAGTTCGGACGGCGCCCACTTTGAAGACGCCCGAACCAAGGACGGCGGCATGGATTTTTTTAAGAAGGGCGCGGACGTCGAGCTCCTCCTCGAGATTGGCCGAGTATTCGACGACCACATGAGGCATTCCACTAGCTCCGTCAGGCGTCCGCCACGGTGTTTCTCAACGTTCCGATCTCCGGGACGTTAACCTCGACGACATCGCCTGGCTTCAGCCAGCGCGGGGGGACAAACCGAGCGCCAGCGCCAGTCGGAGTGCCCGTGAGAATGAGATCGCCAGGTTGCAGAGTTGTAAACGTCGAGATGTACTCAATGAGCGCGCCAAAATCGAAGATCATGCTGTCCGTCGTGTCGTCTTGACGCAATTCCCCGTTGACCTTCGTCGTTATCCTAAGCGGGCGCCTGAGATCGACCTCCGAAGTCGGCACGATCCAGGGACCCATGCTCCCGGACGCATCGAAGTTTTTGCCCTGAGTGACGTTGAACTTGGCGTGACGGACCCAATCGCGAACCGTCCCGTCGTTCGCCAACGTCATCCCGGCGACATGATCGGCTACCAGCTCTCGACCGATACGCCGTCCCATTCGTCCTATAACCAGCACGATCTCACCCTCGTAATCGAGCTGCTCCGATTCTCTTGGCCTTAAGATGCGCTGTTCGTGACCAACGAAAGAACCCGGAAATCGGACGAACAAACTCGGATATCGAGACGCTTCACCGCCATCCTTGTACTCTTCGTTTCGATTGGAGTAGTTGACCCCCACACAAATGATCTTTTCCGGGTCGCTTACTGGCATCCGCAACACAACATCCGACAGTGCGAAGGACACACTGCCCCTTGCCGGACTAAGATCACCCAGACCGCCGGCGCGAATCACGTCCAACAGTGATTTTCGACCTTCACTGCAGTCCAGAATGCGTCCGTCCTGGACAAGCCCATAGCCCTCGGTCTGATTCGGTCGCTTAAAACTGACCAATCGCCTCATTGCATCCCGCGCTCTTTTTCTTGCCTCTCAACCAGAAACTTTGCCCTTGAGCCCTTGCCCCGAGTTTAAAGCGTCGCAGTATCTCTGGCGCCGCCGACCGCCGCCAAGCTCAATCCGAGCTCCCTACAGACACCGCTTTTCTCGGTGCGCGGTTGTTCCTTTCGAAGGAAGCGCGTCGCCCGGCCGTCCCTCCCCCGTCGAGCAGACCATGGCGGCGAAGAACGTCATCAAGCTGCTTGGCCAGATCAGGGGTCGCAGGCGACATAGGAAGGCGATGTTCATCGCGAACTAAAAGACCAAGCCGCTTCATCATATACTTTATTGGAATAGGATTTGTGTCGAAGAATATCGACTTGTTAAGTTCGAAAAGTTGGTCATGGATCGATCTCGCTGCCGCGATATCGCTCGTCCATACAGCTTCACACAGTGCGGCAAGCGAGCGTGGTAGAATATTTCCTACCGCGTTCATCAGCCCGCAGGCGCCTATCGTCATCATCGGAAAGCTCAGTTCCTCGAGTCCGACGAATACGCGAAAATCCGAACCCAATTTCATCAGGCATTCACTGACGAATCCGAGGTCATTGGAAGCATGTTTGATGCCGACAAATGTCTTCGAGCGGTCACGCAGCGTCGCCATCGTGTCGATCGTCACGCTGACCGCGGTCCGTCCGGGAATGTGGTACACCATCCATGGCGTTTCATGATGCTTCGTCACTTCCAAAAGAAACTCGATTAATCCGCGCTGTGGCGGCCGGATGTAGTACGGTGTGACGATCAACAAGGCGTCGACTCCGGCTCGCACGGCGTGCGTAGTGAGGGCTTGGGTCTCGGCCATAGATTGCGATCCGGTGGCGGCGACGACGGGAATGCGTCGCCCCGCTGTTTCGACCGCTACATCGACGAGCCGGTTGCGCTCCGCAACAGTCAGAGTCGACGGTTCCGCCGTCGTGCCATTTACGAGTACGCCATGGCTCCCTTGCGAAATTTGGAAGTCGACGAGTTTTGCGTACGCGCGCTCATCAAGCCTCCCGGCGCTGAATGGCGTCACAAGCGGCGGCATCGACCCTCTGAGCTTGTCCACTCCCAACACCCGTATCTCAGTTCCGATGTTCATATATTATTTAACATGCGAACTAACCAGCGTCAACGAGGCCACGTGGGGATAGGCGCCTAGGGAAGCGGCCTACGCTTATGCCACTCGGTATTGCTCTGATAGGCGTCGGCCGTTCTGATCAACGTAGGCTCTCCAAAATACGGGCCAACGAGTTGCAAAGAAATGGGCCCTCGGTCATGGTCAAAGCCGCACGGAAAATTGATCGTTGGATGGCCCGACATAGAGAACGGCGCTGTAAAGCGAACGATGCTCTGAATTACATCGTCCGACGGGTTGACCAAGCTCTGGATCGTAGGAATTGGGAATGGCAGGACCGGAAGCGCAACCAGATCGATGCGTGTGAACAGACCGTGAAGCATGGAGCGAAAAGTCAGCAGCAGAAGTTGGTACTTGTGATATTCCATCGCACTCAGACTTCTCCCTTTCTCGATGATGTCAGACAGAGCCTTCCCGTAGCCCTCTCTTTTGGTCGGGTAGGTCTCAGCATGCGCAACCGCTGTTTGAACGCCTGAGAGCGGGAGGTAAGACGCAGCTACTGCGCCGACATCGGGAAGTTGAATTGCGACCAACTTGGCGCCTAGTGACGTCATCACCGCGAGGGACGATCTGAGAGATTGCCCGACTACCTCTTCGGTCTTGCCAAATGCGAGTTCCTCGTCCAGGCCTATACGCAGTCCGTCGAGATTGGCGTTCAGAGCGGTTGAATAATCGGGAACCGGGTCGTGAGATGCGGTCGGGTCGTCGGCGTCCGCCCCAGCGATAACGCTCAACATGGCGCCGGCGTCGGCCGCGCTGCGGGCCAGGGGACCGACATGATCGAACATAGGGGCTAGCTCGAATGCGCCTGCTCGGCTGACCCGTCCCCAGGTCGGCTTCAAACCAGTCACACCATTGGCTGCAGAGGGCAGACGAATCGAACCGCCGGTGTCTGTGCCGAGCGCTCCATAGCAAAGGCCGGCCGCCGTAGCGACGCCTGATCCGCTCGACGAGGCGCCGCTCCAAAGTTCAGGATTCCAAGGATTGACGGGGGCCTCAAACACTGGCGGCCGATGCTCAGCGTGCGCGCCTTCCGTCAATTTCAGATTGCCAAGAATAATCGCGCCCGCATCGCGAAGCCTCCTTACGACGGTCGAGTCTGCAGAAGGGATGAAGTCGCGCCTCAACGGCATGCCGGCCGCGGTTTTCACCCCTGCGACATCAAAAAGATCCTTGATCGCGATAGGCACTCCATGGAGTGGGCCACGCCGCCGACCGTTTGAAATCTCGAATTCGGCCGCCCGCGCCTGCGCCATCGCAGTATCAGCCGTCAAGTGCACGTAGCTCTTCAAGCTTCGATCAACTTCGTCGATCCGGCGCAGCAGGGCCTCGGTGACCTCAACGGGAGAGACCTCGCGCTTCGCTATATGCCGGCTCAATACCAAGAGATCGAGATAGTGCAGGCTCATCCGGCGTTACCCCAGTAAAAACGAATTTCCTCAGGTCGAAGTCGGCTTGCGCGTCACCGCGAGGCTTCCGAGCGCGCCACGCCGAACAGGCCGGCGGCCACCAGGGTTGTTGCTCCGGTGATCCAATAGTTCCACTCGGATCCGAGCTGCAGGAATGGAGTCGCGGTAATTACAGCCTGAATGAGAACTGCGCCAAACAAAGTCGCGATAAAGGATCCGCGTCCTCCAGTGATGCTCGCGCCGCCGAGTACGACTGCCGTAACGCTCATCAAAGTGTAATCGATGCCGAGTCCTGCTATTCCATCGCCAACCTCCGCTGCCAGAATGAGGCCGGCGAGCCCCGTCAGCAGTCCGCCGACGGTAAAGGCGACAAGGCCCACTCGCATTTGGCTTACCCCAAGCTTCAGTGCTGACGAGAGATCGGAGCCCACGGCTCGTGCTTCACGGCCTGACGGTCGGTGTAGAAGGAGCCACTCCAAGCCAACGCTTATAGCGACCGCCCCTACGAACACTGCCGGAACGAAGGAGATAACCGGAAAGGAGAGCGCATCAAGAAGACGCCCCTCGATTAGACCACCTGGCAAAGGCCTGAACAACAGGCCGACGCCCTGAAATCCGAAAAAAGTCGCCAAAGTCACGACAATTGACGGCAGTCGCAGGCCGAAGATTGCGAGACCTTGGACAAAGCCAACGGCGGTACATATCAGAACGACCGCTAGCGAACCAATGACAATTTCCATCGACGATGCGCCGGCTGGGATCGCAAACGACGCCAGAACCACCACGAGTCCGGTGAGGGGACCGACGGACAGGTCGAATTCTCCGATCAAGATCGCCGAGAGCTGGGCGAACGAAACGAGGATCAGGATACTGAGGAGCGTCAGAGCTGGGCCTATACTGAGAGGCGATAGGAATCCTGCATTGACAATTGTTGCGCCGCAGCAGACGACAGCGATCAAGAATATCAGCGCTAATATAGGCAAATAGACACTTGACGATATCTGATGCAGTCGAGACCATCCGGTTGTCGGCCCTTCGGCGGCGCGCGACACTGTCGCCTTGAGATTTGCCTCGGTAATATTAGCGTCGGTCACCTCATGCCCCGACAGCTCGCGAATGATCCGACCACGCGCGAACACTAGGACGCGATCGCAGAGTCCTTCCAACTCCACTCCATCCGATGAACAGACAAGGACTGGCACGCCGGTCTGACTGAGTCCGCGTAGGCGCTGGTAGATCTCGCTTCGTGACCCGACATCGACCCCCTTGGTCGGTTCATCGACCAATAGCGCGCGCGGTTCTGCCGCGATTTCTCGGCCGAGCAGGACCTTCTGCTGATTGCCACCAGAGAGTGTGGTCACGCGAGCCTCGAGGCCGCTCGTTTTGATCCCGAACGTCTCGATAGCACGACCGGTGACCGACCTCTCGCGCTTGCCGCTAATCACGCCATTCGACGCTAATACCGCCAGCTGGCCAATTGCGAGATTCTCACGTACCGAAAGTGGAAGGAAAAGCCCTTCCTGATGACGATCGTCAGGGACGAAGCCAATGCCGGCGGCGCGCGCCGTCACAGCGCCCTGGCCGACCAAACGATGCCCAAGGACGCGAATCTCGCCGCTTTGAAGCTCGTCGCTGCCCGCAACGGCGCGGATAAATTCCCGTTGCCCTTGGCCCTCGACTCCCACCAACCCGACTATCTCCCCCGGGCGAATTTCGAGACTCACATCACTGAAATGGGCGCCTGATGCGTGGGAGACGACAAATGGCGACGTCGCATCGATCTGATGAGCAAGCCCCTTCGGAGGAAACTGTTGTGCGAGCGGCCGACCGACAATCAGGCCGATGATTTCAGAGGGCGAAAATCCTTCGGCCTTCCGAGTGGCGACCAGCTCCCCATCCCTCAGGATGGAGATCCGATCCGCAATTTGCTTAACGTCGTTGAGCCGATGAGAGATGTAGATGATCGCCTTGCCCGAGCGCTTCAAGTCGGCGATCAACTCAAAGAGCGTTTTGACGTCGGCCTCTTGCAAGGGCTCGGTCGGCTCGTCGAGAACGATCGTGTCAGGATTGGTGGCGAGGGCGCGCGCAATCTCCACGACATGCCGTTGGGCCAAAGTCAGTTCGGCGATCCGCTGATCCGGTCGCACGGTGAGCATCGAAGTCGCGGCTTTTGCCGTCAGCGATCTCACGTCCGCGGCGCTTGCCCTCGAGGCGAATTGAGGGGCTACTAGGCCGATGCACTCGGAGACAGTTAGATCCGGGGGTAGCGCGGGGTGCTGATAGGCAATTGAGACTCCGACCCCGCGTAGGATGCACACCGACGTGGGGCTAATCGTCTTGCCCCTAACCTCGATCGAGCCTTCGTCGGCCTGCAATGCGCCGGCGGCGATCGTCACCAAGGTCGATTTTCCGGCACCGTTTTCCCCAACGATGGCGTGCACCTCGCCGGCTCGCGCTACAAGGTCGACGTTGTTGAGCGCCCGAACGCTTCCGAAGAACTTCGTGATGCCCTTTAGCTCCAAAAGCACATCGGTCGCTGTCGACGGAGCGGTTTGGCTCGAAACATCCGGAGTCATTTCGGTCAGCACTGCGCCCGTCTCCCCTCACGCTTGCCGACGCTGGGCGAATTCCGGCAGCGCAACACCCGCAAAGACTATGCCAGCCTGAATGATGCTTTGTGCCGATGGCGGGATGCTTAGCGAGACCAGAACCTGATCGAGATAGGTCAGAAAAATCACGCCTATGATCGTCGCGACAATGCTGTTTCTTGTATCGCCGAAAGTGTTGCCTCCTACAACGAACGCCGCGACCGTCGTTAATATATAAGGGTTTCCTGCAAAGACGGTGATTGTATTTAAAACGCCGGCCAGCATGACGCCGGCGACGGAAAAAAATAAGCCGGCTATTGCGTAGGTCACCGTTCTGTATCCGTTGACCGGAATCGCGAGTATCTGCGCGGCGCGGCCATTGGTTCCAGCGGCAACGAAGCGACGGCCAATTGTGGTTCGTGATAGCGCGATGCTCGTAGCCCCGGTTATGCCCATGAGTAGTAGAAAAATGGTCGGCGCGCCGAGGACGCTGCTGTAAGCGAAGTCAATGAGCGACTGTGGGGCGCTGGTCGCGCCGCCGTGCGACAACCTGAGAGCCGCGCCGAGGAGCAGCGCGTTTACGCCGATGGTCGCCACGATCGGCGAAGTTCGCAGCGCCGTGACGGCCAACCCGGACACCGCCCCAGCGGCAGTTCCGGCGAGGATTGCCAGCGCCACCAGTATTGAGACCGGTGGTCCGGGCAGCGCGGTTACAATCACGAAGGCGACGGACATGACGCCGGCCACCGAGAGATTGAAGCCCTTCTGCTGAATAACCAAATGCTGTCCGATTGCGGCGAATCCCAGAATTGCGATGAAGCGCATCATCGCTATCCAAGCCGAAACCGAAATCGTTCGGGGCGCAAACACGGCGCCGACCACTAACAAAAAACAGAGTCCCAGCAGTCCCCGCGCGGCGGGCTGGCTGAAAACGCTGGGGATGGGGCGCTGAAGGATTGGAATTTTTGGCGCTCCAATTCGTTTTGCTGTGCGAGCCGTCCAACGCTCGGCTTTGAGTTCGTCTTGAAACGCGACGTCCGGGAGGGGCCAGGACGTCGCCTGTGCTTCAGCCTACTTCGGAAACAATTTGACCAACTGCTCCGTGGAGAGTTGCGATGAAGATCGCGCGACGTCCGGCGGCAGGTTTGGATCGCATTTTGGTTGCAAATTCGAGTCAGTGCTGTCTTCTGCAAACTCGGATTTGAATATCGTCGGCTCGAGTTCGTCAATTCCTTCGACAGCCGCGACGCCTTTCCTCAAGGCAACGCGAATGACCCAGTTCCAAGCGTTGATTGTTGCAATCTGAAAGTTCGGATTCGCGGCATGCTCTTGCACCCAGAAGCATGAAAGTTCGTTTGTCGCCAGTCCGGTGACCAACGGTATCTGTCGTCCCGCGGCCTTGAATGCACGTAGCGCGCCCATCACGCCAAAGCCGTAGTCCGCGTAAACGGCGTCAATCTTTGCGTATTTCGCGAGCAGGGCTGGCGTGATCTTTTGATATTGAGCGGGATCCCAGTTGGTAATCACGGGCGGTTCCAGAAGCTTCAACCCGGGATTCTGCTCTAAGACCGGTGTGTACCCTTTGATCTGGCCACTCGTTTGCGGAGCCCCGGGCGCGCCGCCGTAAACCAACACGTCCCCCTTTCCCTTCAGGTTCTTGGCTATCCACGTCATCCAGAGTTGACCGAAATCGGCCTGCGAGGGCGTCGGGTTTGCGATCCAGTCAACGCCGACTTTCCCCGGAAAGTCCAGTCCCTGTTGCCATGGAACGATCGCTACTCCCTTGGCCATCGCGTCGTGCATTGTACGTAGCAAGGTTTCAGGCTGGTCTACCGTCACCACGATCACGTTATACCCACGCGCGACGAGCGACTGGATATCGGAAATCTGCGTCTGCGGGTTGTTTTGCGCGTCAGTGTACGTAACGTCGGTTATATTCTTGCATTTCGTGGCCTCGTCTTGAAACTCGGCGAGAGCCAGCTTACGCCAGGAAGAGCCGGCTATAAGCGACGATGAATAGGCCACCTTGATCGGCTTCGTGCCGCAAAACTTGTCCATTGTTTGGAGCTCGGCTTGGGTGCCCCATTTGTCCGGCGCGACGTTCGCCTTGAATAACGGATTCTCTTCCGCCCAAACCGCCCCCCCACTGAGCAGTACCGACATGGCGCCCGCCGCCATACATTGTGTCCACGAAAGCGCGTTCATTTCATCCTCCTTAGACTATTCTATCTCCCTCGAGCTTTATTCGTCTTCTTAGAAGCCCAGGCGCCCGTCGGACCAACGGCGACTGATGGCGCCGAATAAATAGATATCATGTTAATTAACGTGTTGCAAATTGAACTGTGTAGCCGGTCTGCGGCTCCAGGTTCGGGTCTCGGGAAGGGTTAGCCACGCTCTAGCGCGATTGTATCTTCGACGCGCAACTCGCCACCTTTGACCACCTTCAGGTAGACGCCACAGTCAATATGGCCGATAGCCATCATCATACTTTTCGGAATGTTTAGATCCCGGGCTCCCGTCAACGGGTTGACATTGATGGCGGCGCACCTGTCGATCCGCTTCGTCGCTTCGAAGGCGACTCCACCCGCGAGAACGCGCTTGCCCACCCACGAGAACTCTTCCCAGGCCGACAAGCCCTCTACATAGAGGTTGGCGCGAAAGCGGAGCGGGTGAATGTCGGCATCAACGAGATTTGCTATGGCGCGGACGCTCTCGAGGTTTATCAGCGATACGACCTTTCCGGTCGAGGTGTCCTGGAAGGAATGACGGGGGCCGGAGATCACCTTGGCCGGTCCCCGAAGGTCGTCCGCCGAAAACTCGTCAAAGAATGCTTCAATGGCGCGTTTCCCCACCTCGGTGTCGAGGCGCCCCTGGGCGAGCACAGCTCCGTTGCGACAAACGACCAGTGACTGCGTTCTCTCATCGAACTGCGTCTCCAACTCGGCCAATCTCTCGTGCCGCATCAACATTAGAAATGCGGCCTTTGGAATATGCTTCGGCGATCGCGGGTCGAAACCGGAGGGTCCATTTTCTACGGCGTAGGCCCGATCAAACGGGATGACCTCTCCTTCTCGCAGCGAGACTCGCGACAGTCGTTCAGCTGAAAGCCCCTTTACCGGGTAGCGATAGATTTCCACGATTCCCGCCATCGCGGCTGTCCAACTGGGCTCGCGCGATCGCCAACGCCGCGTTTCCGCAGGCAAGCTCGCTCGAACCTGATGAGGTCTTCTCGAGTCAGTTCGCCCGTTGCTCCGTCCAGCTCTCCGCGAGTCCAAGCCCGCAGGTACTGAACGGCCGGCCGACGCGATCACGAGGCCACGGCTGGCCCTTAGCCTGCGCGCCGTTGAGAACGAGCCTTCCCCCGAGCGCGGGCACCAGGATTGTGCAGACCCCGTAAGGTCTATTCGGCGTCTCGTTAGGTCGGGAGTGAACCAATATCGGGTCGCCAAAATCGCTCCAAGTCATCTCAATCTCAGCGTCGTATGCTTTGATACTTTCGGTCCAGAAGCTGCGCGGGTCGCCTGACTTGTTGAAAACCGCCTCGGTTACTCGAATTCCGTGATCCTTGGTGTCGGAAGCGAGCATTCCCTGGACGGTTTGCTGCAACCATCGGGCCATCGCAATGTTGTCGGAATAGATGCGCCACAAATTATCGGTCAGCTCGCTCTTTAGGAAAAGCGCATGGCCCGGCCCGAACGGGCAGAAAACAGTACGCCAGAAACTAACCTCCGAGGAATTGGTAGCGCCGTCCTTGTCGCTAAGCCGCATGAATTGGTTTTCCCCCGTGATGATAACGCGGCTATCATCGACGGCGGCCGAGCCTCCCTGATATTCATTCGGATTAAGTTTCCGAGCGCCGGCGGCCATGGCTCCTCCCCGAAATATCTCTGTGCGGAACGTCACCGCGGAGCGTGGAAAGCGATCCACTTTTCCGCACGGCCGAACCTTTTCTCAGGCCAAGCCCTAAGATCGTGCCTCGCTGCTATACTTACCATGTTAATTATCTTGTTGTGTTTGTCAACGGCGACGCTAAAGTGTCGATCATGCGTTGGGCGTTTAAGCGGCATTGCTGGGCGGCAACGCCCTTTGTCTTGCCGGATCGCGTTTACGAGGCCCCCTTTGTCTGATTCGTCATATCTTTCGAGCCATGATGACTGGCCCGTGCCCCATAAGAGGTCTCGAGCGCTGTTCGAACGGGCGCGTAACCTGATACCTGGCGGCGCATTA